>Ga0335072_10001395_pt1 | contig 39370 bp, 34 predicted proteins | sample Lox_Sample_21_FD_206725 | JGI IMG/M metagenome (GOLD analysis project Ga0335072, IMG submission 206725) | Soil microbial communities from Loxahatchee National Wildlife Refuge, Florida, United States - Lox_Sample_2.1 | ecosystem: Environmental > Terrestrial > Soil > Wetlands | place: USA... | reverse complement strand
GTCGGGGCGGGCGGCTTATCAAGCTGTCGCCGACCGAGTTCCGGCTGCTGCGTTACTTCATGCTCAATCCCGGCCGAGTCCTCACCCGCTCCCAGCTGCTCAGCCAGGTGTGGGACTACGACTTTGGCGGATCGAGCACGGTCGTGTCCACCTACGTCACCTACCTGCGGCGCAAGCTGGCCAGTGATGGACCCGACCTGATCCACACCCAGCGCGCCGTCGGTTTCAGCCTGCGCCTGCCCAGCCCAGACGACGAGCCAACGCCAGCAGAAGTCGGACCAGGCCAGGCCAGCGCAGACCAGCCTGAGGCGGCCCGAGGCCGCCCGGCCAGCCCGGACCAGAGACAGGCGAGTCCGGATGAGTCATAGCTGGCGGTCCCTGGCGGGGAGCTTGCTCAGCCGTGGGCTGGGCGTCCCGTTGCGTCTCAAGGTCATGGCCGGCGTCGTGGCTGTCACGCTGCTCGCGCTCGCCGCATTCGACATTGGTGCGGTCATCATGACGCGTGGCTACCTGCTGACCCAGACCGACAGCAACCTGCACCTGGCGCTCACCGTGACCGAGCCGAAGCTCAAATCGCTGCTAGCCGATGGTGTTCCGGCTCCCTCGCCGGCGGCTCCGTCGCAGGAGGTCCCGTTCGCAGGGGGCGACACGAGGCAGCAGCGGACCCGGCCGCAGAGCCAGCCCCCTGCGGCCAGATCCAGGCCGCCAGCCCTGGTCGGTGCTGACGAGATCGCCTTCGTGCCGCGGCGGGGCGCCGCAGTGATCCTGGAAATGGGCGCGAACACCGCGGGCGGCAAGCAGTTTCTCATCCTGCAGTCCAATGTGGTCAGGAGCCTGGCCCAGCCCGGGCTGCGCACCACGTCAGTCGGGACAGCGGGGTTCTGCATCCTGACGGCCTCGGTCCAGGGAGGCTGGCTGGTCGTCGGCACCAGCCTCTCCCAAGTCACGCAGACCACCCACCAGGTCGAGGCCATCGTCGTGATCGGCTCGCTCGCGGTGGTGCTGCTCATCGGTCTTGGTGTCTTCTTCGTGATGCGCCGCGGGCTGCGCCCGATCGAGGCCATGGCCATCCAGGCCGACCGGATCACCGGCGGCGACCTCACCGACCGGGTGGCCACCCACGATCCCCGCAGCGAGGTGGGCAGGCTCGCCGCGGCCCTCAACGGCATGCTGGCCCGGCTCGAGACGAGCCAGCAGCAGATGCGCCGATTCTTCGCCGACGCCAGTCATGAGCTGCGCACACCGCTGGCCTCACTGCGCGCCAACGCCCAGCTCTCCCAACAAGGCGCCCTGCGCAGCCCTGACGAGATCGACGAGGTGATGGACCGGATCGTCGTCGAGACGCGGCGCATGGGCCAGCTTGTCGACGACATGCTCCGGCTCGCCCGGCTCGGCCAGCAGCCCTGCCAGGCTGAGGAGCCGGTCGACCTCACCGCTGTGCTGACCGGGTGCGCGGAGCGGGCGCAGGCAGCCGACCCCGAGCGTAGCTGGCAGGTGCGGATCGCCACGGGCGTGAAAGTGACCGGCGACGAGGAACTGCTCCGCCGCGCCATCGACAACGTGCTCATGAACGTGCTCGTGCACACCCCGGCAGACACCACGGGCACCATCAGCATGACCCCCACCGGCGGCTGCGTCACCATCGAGGTCGGCGACGACGGCCCCGGCGTCCCGCCAGAACACCTGCCGCACATCCTTGAGCGCTTCTACCGCGCCGGACAGCGATCGGACGGCTCCGGCTCAGGCCTCGGGCTGGCCATCGCCGCCGAGATCGCCCCCGCCCACGGCGGAACCCTCCGCGCCGTGCCGGTCAGCCCCCACGGCCTGCGCGTCACGCTGACCCTGCCCGCACAGTTGTAAGAGCAGGCTCGGGTCGCGCGACCATCCCAGGGCGATGACGTGATGCGACTCCTCGCGGCTGCGATCGCCTCCAGGCAGCGGGCGCTGACTGGCGCGGCGTGGCCAGCTGTTGTCGCGTTCCTGAACTACATCAACGGCACCGTGAACGCGATCAGGCCTCAGGCGAGACGGAGAAGAAGGGCGAAACCCGTTCCCATGCTGTGAGCGCCCCCAGCAGCGCCCCCAGCGCCCCCAGCGGTGCACCCACGACAGGGGAAAGCCCGCTGACCAGCGGATATCTGCTAGTTGAAGCCCGGTCACCGCTACCGGAGCCGACTAGGAGACGTTCAGAGCGTCAGTGACCGCCGACCACGTCACCGTGCCAATAGGCGGCGTCCCGGCATCAGGTGCCCCTGGAGACTTGCGCGACGGGTGACACGAGCGGTGCCGCACGGCCCGCGATAGAGCTGAGCCCGTGCCGTTACCGAGGGTGCTCGATCGGAGGCTTTGCGAGAATACGAGGCTGTGCCAGATCGCCGAATATTTGCGCTGCGATCAGTGCCGAGGTGCGTCGTCGGCGGGCCGGTGAACGCTTACTCGGTGCCCGGCCGGAGTCGCCCTATGCGGGCTGCCCAGCGCATCTGATCGCCCATAAGTGGTGGCAGGGTGATCGGCTGGAGACGGTCATTTTGCTCGCGGCAGCGCTGCCACCGGCCGTGGCCGCCTTGCCTGAGCTGCTTGATCTCTTCTGCCGTGTCTACTGCCAGTCGGGTTACGGATATCAGCGCTGGAACGCCTCACTGAGGTTGGGCAGCCATGCGGGACGCTCTTGAGCGGTGCTCACAGTGCTCCGCATACCCGATGCGGGAAGGCACGTTCGGGAGGCACTGTGCCGCGGTGGCCTGCGCGGCTGAACTGGTCTGGCATGCCAGGCCTGGCCTGGCCTGATCCCGACAAGCAAGCGGAATGCCGGGCCGTTTTGACGCCTGGACGGAGGGCGTCACCAGGCGGCCCTGGCTGGCGGTCCGGGCGGGATGGCTGCTGCTTGGTGCTGCCGTGATCGCCGGAGCGGTCTCGGCAATCGTCACCTGGTGGTCAGGACCGTTCAACGCGCTGACGGCTGATGCCTTCCAGGTCAACCGATTCGACGTCACCGACATCGCGCCAGTCGGCTACGCCCTCTTCGCGATGGCCCTCGGGATCTGCGCCGGCACGCATCGTCGGAGAGGTCTTCGGCCCGGCAAACAACTCCTGGCTGTTCACCAGCACCACCACCCTGCCCGCTCTTGATGATGCCCCGGACCTCCAGGGCTACGACGTCGGTCTACGCTCTGGCGCCAATGGGGAACGCCGCCCACAGCGGGATACTCGCCAGCTTCACTCAGGTGTTTCCTGCCTCCCGACTCGCTCTGTTGTCCTTAGCCGGTTTGTTCCTCGCGCTGCTCGGGGCGCTGCAGCCCGCCATCTGGGCCGCTCGAGCCCGAGCGATTACCGCACTGCGATCCGAGTGATACGAATGCCGAAGCAGCTTTGCGGTCGATCACGCGTGCGCCTTGAAGACGTGGGCAACCGCACCGCCGCTGAAGGCGGTGGTGCTGATCGGCTCGATCGTGAACGGAGTGGTGAAGAGCCGCTCGCCTGCGCCGAGGACGACGGGGTGGACGACCAGGCGGTACTCGTCGATCAGTCCCGTCTCGACCAGCGATCTGGCGAAGCGCACCCCTCCTTGCGCAAGCAGGTAACCGTCGGGGCACTCCTGTTTGAGCCGAGTAACCGCTTCGGTCAGGTCTCCGGGCTCTGTCGTCGTGTCGGACCAGTTAGCGGTGGTGAGTGATTTAGAGAACACGACCTTAGGGATCTCGTTCATGGGCTTGGCAAACGGTATCGCGTCCTTCGGCCAGTATGAGGCCCACGCTGTATAGGTTGCGCCGCCGACAAGGTGCGCTACAGCGTTGCTCACCGTCGCGAGAGTCCAGGCGCGGCCGTCGTCAGAACGCCCCGCGGCGCTCCAATCGGAGTTCCCGTCGGTCGGCGCGACATAGCCGTCAAGCGAGGCCGACATTTTAAGGATCAGTGGGGCCTCCCGTCGCTTCCCCTTCGGTCGATGGCTCGATGAGCTGCTTATGTGACTTGACGATCGGCACCGCTGTGAATCCCATCGTGGTAGCCCGAGGCGTCAATCATGAGTCTGCAGGGATGCCTCGACCTATGACTCGCGGCGAGCCGCGGCTCGCCGGATGGCATGGGGACATATCGTCCGTTACGCACCGATCCGCCAAAGTGTTCCGCGACACCATTCGCTCTAGATCATGAACCTCGTGACAAGTTTACGGGCTTTAGGGCGCCTCTCCGCTTCCACGAGACACCCCGTGTGCGGGCCTGCCACTAGCGGTCAGTCGCAGAAATGCCCCTCCCGTCGACCACGGCGGAGCTAGGCCTCAACCTCGATCTCGTAGACCCTCTGGCCGAGAATCTCAGGTCCCCCCGGCCTGACAAGGACTTCAAGGCCAGCCCTTGCGTTGGCTTCCGTGTCGAAGACGACGAGGCAGAGGCCGATTCCCTCACGGTCGTTCATCCACTGACCCCGGAGGTACCCAGGGTGAGCCTTGATCTCCGGCACCACGAACGCTTGAAGCACCTCGTGGCGATGTGACGGGTCCGAGTCGGGCTCGATCCTCACCTGCACTACAGCTGCGTACCCCGCAGGCCTTCCCTCCAGTTCCTTGCCTTTCAACGGCTGATCCTGAGCAAGCCAGGAGCCGGGCGTCTTCCTTCGAACGATGCCTTCGAACGTTCGAATACGCGCGTTCCTCCCATGGTTGCTCCTATCTGCCCCGAATTTGACACGACATCGGTCCCCTCTCCTGGAGAAATTTCTCTTGTGTTCTGAGGCGCACGGCTGGACGGCCTGCTAGCCGCCCTGGCTCGTGATCCGGTTTTCCCAGGACCACATGGCGATTTCCACCCGGTTGCGCGCCGCTAGCTTGCCCTGGATCCTGCTGATGTGAGTTTTGACCGTGCTGAGCGAGATGAAAAGCTCGGCTGCGATCTCCTGGTTGGTCCGCCCCTTGGCGATACTGCTGACGATGTCGAGTTCCCGTCCTGAGAGCTGGCTCTGGCTGTTCAGTGCCGGGCTGCGGGCCGGGGCGAGTTGCTTGAGCATCCGGACGGTGACCGACGGGGAGATGAGGGCGTCGCCGGCACTCGCGGCCCGGACGGCTTCGATGAGCAAGGCTGGCCCTACGTCCTTGAGCAAGAAGCCGACTGCTCCGGCACGCAGGGCGCCGTAGACGTACTCGTCGGTGTCGAAAGTGGTGACAATCACGATGCGTGGCGGATCGATGACGCCCGGTCCGGATAGGGCGCGGGTGACTTCGATCCCGTCCTGGCCGGGCATGCGAATGTCGACCAGGCATACATCTGGGCGGAGTTCCCGGGCGTGGGCGACGGCTTCTACGCCGTCTGCGGCCTCCGCGACCACGGTGATGCCGGGCTGGCTTTCCAGGATGAGCCGGAAGCCGCTACGGACCATGGCCTGGTCGTCGGCCAGGAGGACCCTGATGGTCACGGCCGGCTCTCTGCGGGAACAGGCAAGGATGCCTGGACCGCCCAGCCCGCGCTGGGCAGCGGGCCGGCCTGGAGCCTGCCGCCGAGCGCCTCGACCCGCTCCCGCATTCCCACCAGCCCGAAGCCGTCGCTGGGGCGATGGAGGCGGGCGGCGGGGGCGTCGTCGGTGACCTCGACCCTGACGTGCCCGGGGTCGTAGTTCACGGTGACAACGACCGAGCGTGCCCCCGGTGCGTGGCGAATGACATTGGTCAGCGACTCCTGGACGACCCGGTACACGGTGCTGGTGACCTGAGGTGGCCAGCCGGAGGCCGAGGCATCGCCGAGCAGCCTCAGGTCAACCGGCGGGCCCTGCTCAGCGAACCGTCGCACGAGGCTGCTGATCGGCTCGGGCTGTGGCTCGGCGGCGGTGTCGCCGGGGTCGCGAAGCAGCCCGACGAGCTGGCGGGCGGCGGCCAGCGTCCGGGTGCCCGCGGTCTCGATGTTGCCCAGCGCGGACAGCAGCGTGCCGGGATCGTCGTGTCCGGCGAACCGGGCCGCCTGCGCCTGCACGACCATCGCCGTAACGTGGTGCGCGACGACATCGTGCAGTTCCCTCGCCAGGTCAAGGCGCTCCTCGCGCCGTGCCGTCTCCACCGCCTGCCCGTGCAGGAAGTCGACATAGCGCAGGTAGATGCCAACAGCGAGCGCCAGGGACCATCCCGTCGCCCCGGCCAGCGCCCACAGGACCCGACGGTCGTACAAGCCGTCAGGCCCGGCACTCTCGCTCACCCCGATCACCAGGGCTCCGGCTGCCGCGATGACCGCGGCCGTCCGTGGCGGCAGCTTCCGCGCCGCCGCGGCGCCGAGCACGAGCAGCCCGGCGAGCCCGCCGCCGAACAGCGGCTCCTGGGGGATGACACCGCGCATGACGGCGTACCCGGTGAGCGCGAGCAGGATCAGGCCGGCCACCACCGCCCGTGCCGTGTTCCGCCGGCACAGCAGGGCCCCGGCGCAGATCACGATCCCGACGCCGGCGCTGAACGGCCAGCCCCTGTCTGTCCTGGCGGTCAGCAGGGCGTTGAACGCGATCGCCGTGGCCATCGCCCCGCCCAGCGCGACGTCAGCTCCGGTCCAGCCCGTCAGGCTCAGCCGCCTGAACAAGTCCATGACGCCAGGTTACGGCGATGCCACCGCCACTCGTGTCGGCCAGAAGTACGAACCCGGCCAGGGAAGAAGCGAACTTCCGGCCGATACCCCGGCGCGGACTGCTCCCCCCACGATGGGACGCATGATTCCCAGCTAGGCGACAGACCCGCTGGGCAACGGAGAGGAACCGATGAGCCAGCAAACCGCACCCAGCCACGACTCGGAGCTGATCTGGCTGGATGGCGTGACGAAACGGTACGACAACGGCGCGGCGCCCGCGGTCGCGGACGTCAGCCTGGCGGTCCACGCCGGCGATGCGGTCGCGATCATGGGACCCTCGGGCAGCGGCAAGTCGACGCTGCTCAACCTGATCGCCGCGCTGGACCGGCCGACGAGCGGCGCGATCCGCGTCGGCAGGGACCGCGTTGACCGGCTGTCGGAGACCGCCGCCGCCAGGTTCCGCCGCCGCCAGGTCGGAATGATCTTCCAGTTCTTCAACCTGCTTGATGACAGGACGGTCATCGACAACGTGCTGCTGCCCGCGCAGCTCGCCGGGACGCGGCCCGCCCCGGCCCGGCGCCGCGCCGAGGAGCTGCTGGCCACCCTGCGGATGTCGCACCGCCGCGACGCCTACCCGGCGCGGCTATCCGGCGGGGAGCGGCAGCGGGTGGCAATCGCCCGGGCGCTGATCAACGAGCTGCTGCTTGACCTCAACGCCGCAGGCCAGACGCTGATCCTGGTGACCCACAACCCTGATCTGGCGGCGCGGTTCACGCGCCGGGTCATCGCGGTCGCTGACGGCCGGATCGCATCGGACACCCGGAGGCCGGGCCGGACACCGCCGCTGAACCCAGGTGCATCGCAGGGGGGATGGCGGTGAGCGCGGTCTTGTCCGCAGGCCGCAGCGGAATCCGCGGTCGCAGGCTACAGGCCGTGATCATCGCCGTCGTGCTGCTCGCGGCCACCGCCACCTCGGTGGTCGCGCTCGGGCTCCTAGCCAACGCTCACGGCCCGTTCGACCTTGCGTTCGCGCGGCAAGACGGCGCCGACATCACCGCGGCGGTGGACCGGTCGGCCGCTACCCCGGCACAGATCACGGCAACGACCCGGCTGCCGGGGGTGACCGCCGCCGCCGGCCCTTACCCTGGCGTCTCGGTCACCGCCCGGGTCACCACGCCTGGCCTGGCGGGCTCGTCATCGGCTCCGCTGCGGATCGTCGGCCGCTCCGCACCGGGCGGCCCGGTGGATGACCTCACGGTGGTCCAGGGCCACTGGCCGGCAGGCGACGGGCAGATCGTGATGGCCCGCGGCACGGGCATATTCGCCGGATCGATCGTGACCGTCGGGTCGCAGAAGCTGACCGTGGTCGGGATCGCGGTCTCGGTTACTGACAGCGCGGACGCATGGGTGCTGCCGTCGGAGGTCGCCGCGCTGGCCGGGCCGGCCAGCTCGGTGCAGGCGCAGGTGCTGTACCGGTTCGCCAGCGCGGGGAGCACAGCTGCGATCACCGCGGACACGGCGGAACTGCGCGCCGCGCTGCCCCGGGGGGCGCTGCTGAACGCGGCTTCCTATCTCGGGCAGCGCCAGACCGAAGAGTCCAACATCGCCCCCTGGGTGCCTTTCATCATCGCGTTCGGCGTGATCGCGCTGATGATCTCGGTGCTGATCGTGGTCAACGTGGTCAGCGGCGCCGTGACGGCAGGGACGACCAGGATCGGCGTGCTGAAGTCCATCGGCTTCACCCCCGCGCAGGTGGTGGCCGCCTACGTGCTGCTGGTCGCGATTCCCGCGCTGGCCGGCTGCATAGCCGGCGTGCTCGTCGGTAACGTGCTGGCGATACCCCTGCTCAAGGCGAACGCGCATGTCTACCAGGTGGGCACGCTCACCGTTCCGTTCTGGGTCGATGGCGCGGTGCCGCTGGCCGCGCTGGTGCTGACCGTGGTCGGCGCGGTGCCGTCGGCAGCACGGGCCGGGCGGATGAGCGCGGTCCAGGCGATCACGAGCGGCAGGGCCCCGCGGCCGGCGCGCGGATACCTCGCGCACCGGATGCTCGCGCGGGTGAACTCGCTTCCCCGGCCGGTCACCCTCGGGCTGGCGGCCCCGTTCGCCCGGCCCGCCCGGACCGTGATGACCGTGGCCGCCATCTTGTTCGGCGCGGCCGCGGTGACGTTCGGCGCCGGGCTGGCGATCTCGCTGGACCGGGTCGTGACCGACAGCCCCGGCACGGCCCTTCCCGTGACCGTGTCGCTCAGCCAGCCGGGCCGGGGGCAGCCCTCGCTGACCGCGGCACGACAGCGCACCGTGGTCCAGGTACTGGCCGCGCAGAAGGGCACCGCCCATTACGTCACCGAGACCGGCGGCCAGCTGAGCCTGCCCGGCCTCAGCGACAGTGCGTCAGTCACCGCCTACGGCGGCAACCCGGCCTGGAGCGGCTACCCGCTCATCTCCGGGCGCTGGTACACCAGTTCCCTGAATGCGGCCGAGGCCGACGTGAACACGCTGTTCCTCACCGATACCGGCACCTCAGTCGGCTCGACATACACCCTGGAATCCGGCAGTCACCGGGTGAGCGTCCGGATAGTGGGCGAGGTGTTCAACCCCGGCAAGAGCATCAACATGTACATGAGCCCGGCCACGCTGGCCGCGGTAGACCCGAGCGCCTCTCTGCCACAGCAGTACGACGTGGCGGTCCAGCCAGGGACCAGCCCGCAGGCGTATGCCAACACGGTGTCCGCGGCGCTGGGCGCCTCCTACCAGGCCTCCGTGTCAGCCGGGCAGAGCAATACCCTCACCGCGGTGCTCGCCCTGGTCGCGATGCTGACAATCCTGATCATGATGGCCGCCGGGCTTGGCGTGCTGAACACGGTTGCGCTGCAGATCCGGGAGCGAGCACACGACATCGGCGTTTACAAGTCGATCGGCATGACGCCACGGCAGACGCTCGCGATGGTGGTGTGCTCAGTCACTTTTGCCGGGCTCATCGCCGGGGTCGTCGCGATCCCCGCCGGGGTGTGGCTGCACCGCGGTGTGGTGCCGGTCATGGCGCACGCGGCGAACTCCGGGTACCCGTCCTCGCTTGTCTCGGTCTACGCATCCTGGCAGCTCGTCCTGCTCGGCCTGGCCGGGCTGGCCATCGCCCTCGTCGGTGCGCTCGGCCCGGCGGGCTGGGCAGCGGGGGCCCGTACTGCCTTCGCCCTGCGCGCCGAGTGAGCCGCCTGGGTGGCGCGGCCCGCCCGGCGCCCCGGTTATCCAGCGTGCTCGCGGAGGATGCCGGCCACGGCCACCATCGCGGTCAGCAGGGTCGCCAGCTCAGGGGGAACGTCGCCGGCGAACTGCCCGGGCGCGCCTGCGTCTGCTCCGGCTCACGCACCTTGTCCCCGGGGCGGAGTCCGTCTCGTTGAACGAGGTAGAGGCGCCCCGCGAAGTTACGCGAGGGCGGCGGCGACTTCGTCGAGGCGCGCCGCGCGGGAGGCCTTGACGAGCACAACGTCGCCGGCGGCGAGGTGGCCGTGCAGCCAGTCGACGGCCGCGTCGTTGCCGGCCAGCGCCACCCCGCGTTCTCCCGCGCCGTCGGCTATCAGCCGGGCGGCCTCGCCTACCGCGACGACTACGTCGGCCCGGGCGGCGGCGTACTGCCCGACGGCGCGGTGCTCGGCCTCGCTGTCGTCGCCCAGCTCGAGCATGTCGCCGAGGACGGCGATGCGGCGCCCGCGCTCGACCGCCGCCAGCGCGTCCAGGGCGGCGCGGGCCGAGTCGGGGTCGGCGTTGTAGGAGTCGTTGAGCAGCGTCGCGCCGCCGGCGAGTTCGCGCAGTTCCAGGCGCCACTTAGACAGCGCGGCGGTGGCCAAAGCAGTCGCGGCCGCGTCGAGGGGCACGCCGGCAGCCAGCCCCGCCGCAGCGGCCGCCGACGCGTTCAGCGCCTGGTGGGCGCCGACGAACGGCAGCGCGACCGGGGCCGAGGCGCCGGCGGTCTGCAGCGTGAAGGACGGCCGGGCGAGCCGGTCCAGCGTCAGGCCGGTCACCCGGACGTCGGCGTGCTCCGCGCGGCCGAAGGTCAGCACCGGTCCGGCGGTGAGCGAGCGCATCGCGACCACCCGGGGATCGTCAGCGTTGAGGACCGCGGTGCCGCCGGGCACCAGCCCCTGCACCAGCTCGCCCTTGGCCCTGGCGATGGCCTGGCGGGACCCGAAATAGCCGAGGTGGGCCTGCCCGACGTTGGTGACGACGGCGATGTCAGGCGCGACCAGGCCGGTGAGCGCGGCGATGTCGCCGATGCGGCGGGCGCCCATCTCCAGGACGAGGAACCGGGTCGCCGCGCTGGCGCGCAGCATGGTGAGCGGCACGCCGAGCTCGTTGTTGAGCGAGCCGGAAGTGGCGACGGTCGGCGCGGCAGCCGAGGACACGGCCGCCAGCAGGTCCTTGGTGCTGGTCTTGCCCCGGGAACCGGTCAGCCCGGCAACGGTTAGCCCGTGGCGCAGCCGGCCTACGACGTGGGCGGCCAGCGCCTGCTGTGCAGCCTGGGCATCCGCGACGACGACGGTGGGCAGCAGCGTGGGCCGGGAGCCGAGCACGGCCACCGCGCCGGCCCGGCAGGCCTGGGCGGCGTAGTCGTGGCCGTCGGCGTGCTCGCCGGGGAGGGCGACGAAAAGGCTGCCCGGCTCGGCCAGCCGACCGTCGAGCACGGCCCGCGCGGTCACCGTCACGGCACCGTCGCCCTCGACCATCCCGCCGACAACCGCGGCGATCTCGCGGACGCTGAGCGGGATCATGACCGGGCGGCCCGGGGGCCGGCGATGCACAGTGACATGCTCCGGCACGCTACGGACGCCAGCATATCGCCGGCGTATCGAAAACCGCATACGTGCTGGCAACACCCGGCTGCCTTGACTAGAGGGCATGACCTCTAGCAAGCCGGCGCGACCAGCGGCCTGCCGTGCCCGGTCGGCGGCACCGGAGTCCTCTGCGGCTTTCCCGAGGATGGGAATCACCGTGTATGGATGCGGGCCGGACGAGGCCGCTGTGTTCCGGGCGGTCGCGCCCCGGCTCGGCGTTGTACCGACCTTCTGCCAGGCAGCGGTGTCGGCTGCCAACGCCGGGCTGGCGTCTGGAAACCGGTGCGTCAGCGTCGGCCACAAGACCCCGGTTACGAGTTCCGCCCTGCTGGCGCTCGGCCGGGCCGGCGTCAGGTACCTCTCCACGCGAAGTATCGGATACAACCACATCGACGTGAACTACGCGCAGAGCGTCGGCATCGCGGTGGGCAATGTCGCATACTCGCCTGACAGCGTGGCCGACTACACGCTGATGCTGATGCTGATGGCCGTTCGGAACGCGAAATCCGTCATCCGCCGCGCAGACACCCGTGACTACCGGCTGCATGACGTGCGCGGGAAAGAGCTCCGCGACCTGACCGTCGGAGTCGTCGGTACGGGTCGCATCGGCTCGGCCGTCCTGGACAGGCTGCGGGGATTCGGTTGCCGGACCCTGGCCCACGACACTCGTCCGACGGCCGGTACCCAGTACGTTCCGCTCGGCGAACTGCTCGCGCAGAGCGACATCGTCACCCTCCACACCCCGCTCACCGCGGACACCCACCATCTCCTGGATCGCCGGCGTATCGGGCAGATGAAGCCCGGCGCGTTCATCATCAACACCGGGCGCGGCCCGCTGCTCGACACCGAATCTCTTCTCTGGGCGCTGGAAAGCGGCCGGCTAGGCGGTGCCGCGCTGGACGTCCTCGAGGGGGAGGACGGAATCTTCTACGCCGACTGCAGAAACACGCCCATCGAAGACACCCCGCTGCCGAGGCTGCAGCAACTGCCGAACGTGATCATCAGCCCGCACACCGCCTACTACACCGACCATGCCTTGAGCGACACCGTCGAAAACACCATCATCAACTGCCTCGCGTTCGAAAAGGAGAAGGCGGCGTGGACCAGCTGAAAGTCGGAATCATCTTCGGCGGCTGCTCCGAAGAACACCCCGTGTCTGTCAAGTCCGCACAAGAGGTCGCGAAACACCTCGACTCCGGCCAGTACGAGCCAGTCTGGATCGGGATCACGACCAGCGGCGCATGGAAGCTGTGTGACAGCCCCAGCCCGGACTGGGAAAGCCAGGCAAACCGTCCGGTCGTGCTGTCGCCGGACCGAAGCGTCCACGGACTGCTCGTTCTGGACCGGGAACGGTACGACATGGTCCGCCTGGACGTGGTGCTGCCGGTCCTGCACGGCAAGCTGGGCGAGGACGGCGCGATCCAGGGCCTGCTGGAACTGTCGGGCATTCCCTACGCGGGCTGCGACATCCCCAGCTCCGCGCTGTGCATGGACAAGTCCCTGGCCTACATCGTTGCCAGCAACGCGGGAATCGCCACACCGAAACACTGGGTGCTCACCGAGGACGACAAGATCGACGCGGACAGCCTCACCTATCCCGTCTTCGTCAAGCCGGCCCGCTCGGGCTCGTCCTTCGGCGTCAGCAAGGTTTCGGCACAAGAAGAACTGCCGGACGCGATAGAGGCCGCACGGCAGTACGACGCGAAGGTGCTGATCGAAGAGGCCGTCGCCGGCAGCGAGGTGGGCTGCGCCATCCTCGGGGAACGATCCGCACTGGTCGCAGGCGAGGTAGACCGGATCGCTCTCTCGCACGGCTTCTTCAGAATCCACCAGGAGAACAACCCGGAGAGTGGCTCGGAGAACTCTGCGTTCGTGGTGCCAGCCGACATCCCGGCAGAGGCGCGCTTGCTCGTCCAGGAGACAGCAAAGGCCATCTACCGTGCTCTGGGCTGCACGGGACTCGCCCGGGTGGACACATTCCTGACCGGCGACGGCACGGTCGTACTCAACGAGGTCAACACCCTGCCCGGCATGACCTCCTACAGCCGCTACCCGAGAATGATGGCTGCCGCGGGCCTGCCGCTGGCCGACGTCATCGACCGGCTCGTGACGCTGACCCTGTCCGGCAAGAAGTGATGGACGGCGACTTCGTCTTCGTCGACGAATTCGTCCCCGGCATACGGTGGGATGCCAAGTACGCCACCTGGGACAACTTCACCGGCAAACCGGTGAACGGATATCACGCCAACCGCATCGTCGGCACCAGGGCACTGTGCACTGCCCTGAACCGGGCCCAGGAAGAAGCCGCATCCCTGGGCTTCGCCCTGCTCCTGTGGGACGGCTACCGCCCGCAGCGCGCCGTCGACTGCTTCCTGCACTGGTCGCAACAGCCGGAAAACGGCCGCAGGAAACGACGGCACTACCCCAACATCGACCGGCCGGAAATGCTCGACCTGGGGTACGTGGCCGCCAAGTCCAGTCACAGCCGGGGCGGCACCGTCGATCTGACGCTGTACGAGCTAGCTACCGGCGACCTTGCTCCCATGGGCGGCCACCATGACCTGATGGATACAGTCTCCCATCACGGCGCATCAGGAATCACGCCCGCCGAAGCGGAAAACCGGCACCGCCTCTGCTCCATCATGCTGGACTGCGGCTTCGATCCCTACGACCGCGAATGGTGGCACTACACCCTCAGACACGAGCCCTACCCCAGCACCTACTTCGATTTCCCCATCACACAGCCGAGCCGCCCAGGCGGAACTGCCGCCATACCGAAAACGATATTGAAGGTCTAGCAGACATGGCTGAGATCCGCCCAGCACGCGCCGCCGACGCTCTGCGCATAGCCGGGCTGCTGGCCCAGCTCGGGTACCCGAGCGAACCCGACGCGCCGGAAAGCCGGCTAGCGGGCATCATGAGATCGGCTACCCAGCAGGTCCTGGTCGCAGCCCCGCCCAGCGGCCCCCGCATCGACGGCTATGTCGGCCTCGAACGCAGGCTGACACTGCACCAGGATGAGCACGTCGAGATCACTGACCTGGTCGTCGACGCGGCGGCCCGCCGGTCCGGCCTGGGCCGCACCCTGGTCACGGCCGGCGAACAGTGGGCAGCACAGCACCACCTGCACACCATGGTGGTCCGGTCCAACGTCATGCGCCCCGAATCCCACCCGTTCTACGAGGGAATCGGATACCAGCGGATGGCGACCTCGCACGCCTACCACAAACAGGTCTAGGGCATGCCTGCTCGACCCGCAAGTGTCCTGAAGCTTGACGGGGCAGCGTGACAGCACCACGCGTCGTTGTCGCTGGCGGTCATTCGGCCGGGCACATCGAGCCTGCGATGAACTTCGCCGACGCGCTGCGCCGGCTGGAGCCTGCGGGCCGCGCAGGTTGGTGCCCTGGGTGCCGGGCGACTGCGTCGCAGAATGCGCGGCGAGCCCACGCCGACGGCGATCGTTCCGACCCCCGCCCGGTCCGCTAGCTTCGCGAGGAAGTGGATGCGGCCGTGTCCTTTTGGTGGCGCCGACGGCACGCCGCAGCCGGATCTGGGACCTGTGCTTGAGAGCGGAGATGACCACGGTATCGGCGGCTCCCACCGCGCCGACGAGCGCGTCATCGCACCGGGGCCGCGGTCAGGGACGCAGTGGCGGATTGGCCGGGTCGAGGCAGCCCCGTTCCTTCAGCCAGCCGTACAGAGGGGTGGTGGCCGGGTCGTGGCCCCAGGCGTGGTCTCCGCCGGGGTCCTCGGCGCCGCCGAGCAGCTGCTGCTGGACGGGGGTCAGCCGAGCGAACCAGTCCTGGCCGCGGATCGGGGCGAGTTCATCGCGGATGGCGGTCCACCGGTAGGTGTAGCCGAAGAACACCGCCTTGCGGGCTTCCTCCGAGTGGTTGGGTGACCGGGCGTGCCAGATCCGCCGGTCAAAGAACACAGCGTCGCCAGGCTTGGCGGTGACCTCGATGGCGCCGTCAGGGTCCGGCCACGGGATGTCGCGCCGCGGCGGGCCGTCGATCCAGTTGACCAGGTGGCTGCCCGGAACGACCTTGAGGTTTCCGCGGCCGGGCTTCGAGACATCGGAAAGCCAGTACGCCAGCTTCACTGACAGCCGCGGCCGCGGGGCCGTTTCGATCTCGCGGTTCTGCCTGCCGTCGTCTTGGTGCCATTCAAACCGGAACGGCTCGGGCTGGCGGACTGGCGGATGGACATCGAGGTGTGAGTGGTAGACGTGAATGTTCCAGCCGAGGACCGACCAGACGTGGCGGAACGTGGCCGGGTGGTCGATCAGGCCGGCGACCTCCGGGCAGTTCGCGACAGCGCCGAGCAGGTGCATCGAGCCGTTCGGCCCGAGCGAGCCGACCTTGGCCGCGGCCGTGTACGCCCGGTCGAGTGCGGTGCGGGTCACCACGACCTCATCCGGGGTTAGCGCACCGCGGATGATCAGGTAACCATCGCGATCGAACCTGGCTCGCTGCTCAGCGGTCATTGGCCTGGATGGGGCGGCGTCGTTTGCGGTGGCTGGCTGCTGGGTCATTGTTGCCTCCGGTGTTGTGAGTTGCGGTGAAGACGATCAGTTTCTGGTCAGGGCCTGTCTGGCGGGCCGGTCCTGCCGGCGCGCCGGTTTCCGGTGAGACGGCGGTTGCAGGGCTCGCCGCGCGCCGCCGGAGGGTTTCTGGTCATGGCGTGCGCGGCGGACCTCGAGGAGGGCCGTCGGAGTCATCACGCCCCCCGGACTGGGCGCCGACGCCGACGGCGCGGTCCAGGGCCAGGACGAGGCCCTAGCCGGATTGCAGCGCGTCCGGCAGGATGGTCGCGGCCGTGCCGGGCTGGCCGAAGACGGCCGGCCGCCTCCGGGCCGACAGGATGGTCGCGGCCGGGGAAACCGCCCGGCCGATCGCCGACGGCACGGAGAGCGGGCGGTGGCGCTGGCCGGCAACGACGCGGCCATTGACTGGCTGCGCGGCACCACGCCGCCGACGACGTGGTTCTCGTCAGGGCTTGGCCGCGCAGTGCGCCTCGGCGAAGCCGCCGCAGCCCGTCCGTAGCTTGGCGGGCACCGTCCGTCGCCGAGGCTCGGATAGCGGTTTGGGCCGGTATGACGAGGGCAGTAGGGGCAGCATCGTGCGCATGACGCCGACGGCCTAGCGCACCAGCATGCCGCGCCCGGCGTAGAACCGGGCGAAGTCCGCGGCCGGGACTAGCGCGTCTCGCTGGCTGGCTGGCGGTATCCCGGACGGGTTGTGTAGCCGTAGCAGGCTGTCGTCGGCCCCGGTGACTAGCACCAGGTGCCCGCCGCGTGCTGGCGGCTCGCGATCCGGCCAGCGGATCCATTTGTGGACCGACGCAATGACCGGCGTGTCGGCGGAGGCGGCCGCAGTCACCGCATCCAGCGGCAGGTCCGGGGCGACCTCGACGGTGATCCCGTACTCGGCGGCCACCCAGTTCGCGAACGGCCGGTAGATAAGCCCGGCCACCCGGTCGTCCTGCGGTATGTACGCCTTCCAGGACAGCGCCCGCTCGACCAGCGTCATCATCTGCGGGACGGGCAGCCCGCGGCTCGACATGATCATCTTCAAGCATGCCAGCCCGCAGACCCTGTTCGCCCAGTACGCGTACTCGGCCGCCGTGCTGGCGCCCGACGCAGCCCAGCGCGGGTCGTCGGCCAGCGGCACCGAGCCGTCCGCGAAGCGCTGCGCCAGTTCGGCCGACTCCCACTGGGCGAAGTAGGGAACATCGCTCGCTCGCTGCTCAGCGGTCATTGGCCTGGATGGGGCGGCGTCGTTTGCGGTGGCTGGCTGCTGGGTCATTGTTGCCTCCGGGGTTGTGAGTTGCCGTGAAGACGAGCTGGTCAGGGCGTGTCTGGGGCGGCCGGTCCTGCCGGCCGCCGGTTTCCGGTGAGAGGGCGGTTACAGGACCCGCCGAACGGCGGGACTCGCGGGGCTGCGCTGGGGCGCGCCCGGCGGGGCCGACCGCGCGCCGCTGGGGGTTTCTGGTCATGGCGTGCGGGGCGGACCTTGAGGGGGGCCGTCGGAGTCATCACGCCAACCGGACTGGGCGCCAGCGCCGAGGGCGCGGTCCAGGGCAAGGACGAGGCCGTAGCCGGCTTGCAGTGCGTTCGGCAGGATGGTCGCGGCCGTGCCGGGCTGGCCGAAGACGGCGGCGACGATCAGGGTCTCATGCCCGTCCACCTGCTGCCGGGCCGCGACGAGAAGGCATCCTCCGGCCCGCTGGGTGCTGCCGGTCTTGAGGCCGGCGATGCCGTCCTGGCCAAGCAGCGTGTTGGTGTTGCGGATCAGGCCGGCCACGGGAACGACGGCCGCGGGCATGGCAGTGATCGCGGCCAGCGCGGGCGTTTGCATCGCCGCCATGCCTAGGCGAACCTGGTCGGCTGCGGTGCTGGTGGTGGAGGAGTCCAGCCCGGAGGCATCGGTGTAGCTGGTGCCGGTCATGCCCAGGCGGCGGGCGGTAGCGTTCATCTTCGCCGTGAACGCGGCCTGGCTGCCAGCGTCCCACCGCGCGAGTATCCAGGCCATGTTGTCGGCTGACGGCAGAAGCAGCGCCTCCAGCGCCTGCCGCTCGGAGATCACCTCCCCGGCGGCGACAGCCACCAGCGACTCGCCAGCCCGGGCCTGCGCCGGGTAGGCGGCTGCTTCCGACGGCTCGACCGTGATATCCGGACCCGGCCCGGCTCCGGACAGCGGATGATCCTGCAAGATCACGTACGCGGTCATCAGCTTGGCGACGCTGGCAATGGGCACCCGCCGGGCCGCGCCCGGGCCGTCCGCCACGCCGACGCCGCTGATGTCAGCGGCCGAGGTCCCGTCGGCCGGCCACGACACCGGCCCCAGCCGCTCATGGCTTGGAGTGGCTGTCCCGGCCCGCGGTACGACAGCCCCGGAAGGTGATGTAGTCAGCTCACCCGTGGTGCAGCCAGCCAGGCAGGCGAGAGCGGCCAGCAGCGCCAGGATTCCCCTGTCCCGGAGGCGTCCGGCTGGTGCCCAGGCCGGTGCGGCTGAACTCATGCTGCCAGTCAAGGCAGCTTGGTGTTGTCAGCCCGTATGCGGTTTTCGATACGCCGGCCATATGCACAGGCCCGTATACGTTGAGAGCATGCGTGTGCTGGTCGTCAAGGATGAGCCCTACATGGCGGAGGCCATCCGCGACGGGCTGCGCCTGGAGGCGATCGCTGCCGACATCGCCGGCGACGGCGACACGGCGCTGGAGTTGCTGGAGGTCAACGCCTATGACATCGCCGTCCTTGACCGCGACGTTCCGGGGCCGTCGGGTGATGAGATCGCCCAGAGCATCGTCGCTTCGGGCAGTGGCATGCCGATCCTGATGCTGACGGCCGCGGACCGGCTTGACGACAAGGCCGCCGGGTTCGGGCTCGGCGCCGACGACTACCTCACCAAGCCGTTCGAGCTGCGAGAGCTCGTACTCCGGCTGCGGGCGCTCGACCGCAGGCGCGCGCACAGCAGGCCGCCGGTGCTCGAGATCGCGGGCCTGCGCCTGGACCCGTTCCGCCGCGAGGTCTACCGCGACGGCCGCTACGTCGCGCTCACCCGCAAACAGTTCGCCGTCCTCGAAGTCCTCGCCGCAGCCGAAGGCGGTGTCGTCAGCGCCGAGGAGCTGCTGGAACGGGCCTGGGATGAGAACGCAGACCCGTTCACCAACGCCGTGCGCATCACGGTCTCGGCCCTGCGCAAGCGGCTAGGCGAACCGTGGCTGATCGCCACGGTGCCCGGCGTCGGGTACCGCATCGACACAGCGCCGGGCACCGGGCACCGGGGAGGAGCCCATGGATAGGGCACCCGGGCTGAGTGTCCGCCTCAAGCTCACCTTCAGCTACGCCGGGTTCCTCATGCTCGCAGGCGCCTTGCTGCTAGCGGTGGTATGGATGTTCCTCTTGCGGTATGTCCCCGAACGTGCGTTCATCAGCGGCACCGGCTTTACTCATGGTGTTTTTCCCATCCGGTCCAACCTCCTGCGCGTTTTCGCTCCAAGGGCAGTCGAAGTGCTGGCGTTCCTCCTGGTATTCGGCCTGCTGGGCGGATGGATTCTGGCCGGCCGGATGCTCTCCCCCCTAGCCCGGATCACCGACGCCACCCGCATGGCCGCGACCGGCTCGCTCTCCCACCGGATCCGGCTACCGGGGCGCACCGACGAGTTCCGTGAACTCGCTGATGCCTTCGACGCCATGCTCGCGCGGCTGGAGGCGCACGTTGCTGAGGAGCAGAGGTTCGCGGCCAATGCTTCCCACGAACTGCGCACCCCGCTGGCGATCACCCAGGCACTTCTCGACGTGGCCCGCAGCGACGCGAACCGCGACAGCAACGTGCTCGACGAGCGCCTCCGCGCCGTCAACGCCCGGGCGATCAACCTCACCGAGGCATTGCTGCTGCTCAGCCGGGCCGGGCAGCGGTCCTTCAGCCGGGAATACGTCGACTTGTCGCTCATGGCGGAAGAAGCCACCGAAACGCTCCTGCCCCTCGCGGCAAAGCGCGGCGTCACCATTGAGACCTCCGGAGACCTCACCCCCGCCATCGGCTCACACCCGCTCCTGCTGCAGCTGACCACGAACCTCTTGCACAACGCCATCGTCCACAACCTCCCCGACCACGGCACCGTGCAGGTCAGCACCGCCGTCCGCCCCGGATCCGTCATGCTCACTGTCGAGAACACCGGACGGAAGCTCACTCCGCAGCTGGTCTCGACCCTCACCGAGCCGTTCCAGCGAGGCACCGAACGCATCCGCGGTGACCACGCCGGTGTCGGCCTCGGCCTGGCCATCGTCAAGAGCATCACGCGGGCGCATGACGGGACCCTTACCCTCACCCCCCGGGCCGCTGGCGGGCTCTGCGTTACAATGCAGCTGCCCGCCGCGCCGCCGCCCGCTGGCCGGTGACGTGATAGTCAGGAGGCGAACCCACGCCCTTCCGCAATCGCGGTGAGCACGTGCCGGGCCAGAACGATGTCCGCGTTGCGTGCGCCGGCCGCCAGGCCGACGGCAGCCAGTTCGGCGCACGTCATTGCCCCGAGCGGCAATGAGCGCGAAGTCGGCCGCGGCATAGGCATACCGCATGTCGTCGACATAGGGGATGGCGACGTAGGGCGGTCCGGCGGGGTCGCCGTCGGGCACCCGAACCACGTGTTGCGGCCCGGCGATGTGCAGCACCTGCACGCCAGCCGCACGCAGCGCCCCGGACGCGCCGAGCACCGCGGAGTTGATCGCCCGGGCGCCCTGCGAACCACCTGTGACCATCAGCACCGGCCCGCCCGGAGCGCAGGCCGAACCGCTGCCGGACTGCGCCGCGCAACGCGGGCCGGTCAAGCCCGGTGATCGCCAGCCGCAGCGGGATCCCGATGGCGGTGGCGTGCGCTAGCCGAGGTAGGCCGGACCGGCCACGTAGCCGCCGAAGCCCACCACGACCTCGGCCCGCACGCGGTCGAGCACCGCCCCGGCCGCCAGCACCGCGTCGCGCAGCCGACCCGGCGTCTGCAGCAGGGCCCGGCTCAGCGTGCGCGGCAGCGGCGCCGGCGGGATGAGCTCAAGCGGGCAGCCTCGGGCCGGGACGAGTGTGGTGTCCAGGCCGCGGACGGTGCCGAGGGCGGTGATCGCGGCCGCCAAGAGCGATCCGATGCTGGCTTTCCTGGCCTTGACCTGGGGGTTTGTCCTGACGGCTGGGCTGTTACGGCCTGATAACGGCGCAAATTGTGCGCAGGCCGAAGTCGTTAGCGGGGCACCCACAACAGAGGAAAGCGCTCTGACCAGCGGATATCTGCTAGTTGAAGCCCGGTCACCGATGCCACGCATGCCACGCGGCGGCACCACCAGGCGGATGTGATGCGAAGTCGGCGAGGTTGAGTGCGCGGTTGAACGGTCTGATCGGCGCCACTGGCCTCACTGACAGATTGCCCACAACCAATACGCCGACCCCGCCGGCGGTCGCCGTTGACCTCGACAGCGAGGCAGGCCGTGGGCTTGGCCTGGTTGCCGTGCTGCAGATCGCTGGGGACGCGGGCGGAGCGTCCGGCCAGGCGTTGAAACCGTGCCTCAACGGGGCAGCTATGTGTGGTGACTCATAGGCCAAGATCGCGTGGACGTGAACTCCAGTCGGGGGACATTGCCGGGAAGGATCCACGCCGCGCAACATTGCGTCGCTAATAAACGACCAAATCCAGGCACCTATTGCATGCTGTACGAAACCGCCAGAGGCCAGCGGCGCCTCTATCGCCACACCGACGAGCCGCACCCCTACCGTGTAGGCAGCAAGATCGTCCCTCACCGGAGCGACATCCCCGCAGAGTACCGGTACTTGCTCGACTGGTACGCGGCTGTATATGGCCGTCCGGAAACACCGGGCGGGCCACCATCGGCCTGATTGGGTGCGTCGCTGCGGAGAAGACTCAAAGTGCCTCGAGCGCGCCAAGGAGAGCAGGCATGCGCTCCGCGGTCTTGACCGATTGAGGACCGTCATGTCGGCACATGCACCCCGACTGCGCGAGGATGGCTGAGGTGGACCTTACGCCGATGAACCTCGAGTTGCTGCCCGCGATTGCTCACGCGTCTAAGGAGGGCGAGCCTCCGCCGCGTCCGGAAACCTTCAAGGCTGTCAGCAATCGGGAGGACCTCATCCGGCCCGAATACGGCATGTGGTGTTCCCCCGTCACTGAGCGATCGGCTGAAGGTGCCCCGACGGCAACGGCCTGGACCAAGTGGTGCGCGACTCCGGACGAAACTGGGATGCCATCAGAGCTTGACGGACAAGTACGCCCAGTTCACTGAAGTGGAACCGCTGGTTTTGTTTCTGCGCCCGGCCTACCAGCTGGCCATCCTGTAATCCTGCCTCTGGAGGGATGCGTGCCGAGAGGCGCACCAAGAAGGTCAGGCCTTCACACACGATTCTGGCACGGCACACGCGGCAGCTTTCCGCCCTGAGAGCTGGCCGAGGGCACCCAGGTTGTGCTTGGCAGCCGACGCAATGACGTGGCGTTTACGCGCGGCGGCCCCACGCCCGCCCGTCGGCGAGGTCCTGGGCCATTCCGAGCAAGATGCAACCCTCATCGCCCATCCGTATGCGCGCTCGCCGAGCGTAGTCAGACCCGCCCGCGGACCCAAACGGAATTTTTGGTACGCGCAATTGCGAGTTGCGGGCCGTCCGCGTTTCTGGCCGGCTCACTTTGCGGGCACCCAGTCGAGCGGATACGGCACCGGTTGCGCCGATGTCACCTGAACATCGGAGACACCCTTGGTCGAGTACATAATCGTGTCGGCGGTGACCAGAGGGATCGTGACGGCGGAGCTCAGTATCCTCTGCTCGGCCTTCTGGAAGGCGCTGCTAGCCTGACTAGAGCCGAACGGTTCGGTGTTGGCAGTCGAGAGCAACGTCGATACGCCCGGGTACTCGTACTGACCGTTCAGAACGCTCGGGAGGGCTTGCAACACCGATATGCCGACCGGGAACAGCGGGACGCCCACCAGGTTCATATCGTATTTGTTGCTGAGCAGTTCCTGGACCCAGACGGCCTGGGGCGGAGCCTGCATGTCTACCTTGACGCCGATCGCCTGCAGATCCGATTCAGCTGCCTCGCACAGCAACAGCCTCCCCGTGCCGGGAGAACAAGTTAGCGAGACGGTCAGCCCATGTCCGTATCCTGCGGCAGCGAGCAGCGACTTGGCCTCCTTGGGGTCGTAAGGGTAATAACCGGCAAGACTTGGCGAGTAGCCCACCGTGCCGGGAGCGACGGCAACCTCTAGCGTCGACGCGTAGCGCCCGCCGTACAGAGCGCGAACCATGGCGGCCCGGTTCATGGCGTACTCGAGAGCGCGCCGGACTTTGACATTCCCGAGAGCTGACGGTGTCCGCTTGCCGGATGCGTCCTGCACATACAGGGTGTACATGGTAGAAGGCGCAAAGCTGATGGCCGCCCCGTCTGATCGTGCCGCTGACACGGTCTGGACCTCGCCTTCCTCCACCTGGACCTGACCCGTCGAGAGGGCGGACAGGGCCGTCTGCGGATTCTCGTCGACAGTTATGACGACCTTCTTCCAGCGGACATCGGCTTTGTCGTAGTAGTGCGGGTTCGGGATATAGACGTAGGTCGAGTTGGAAACCGTTGCAGCAGCATCGAGCATGTACGGCCCGGCCCCGTGGGTCATTGCCGACAATGAGGACGGCTTCGCCAGGCCATCGGGACTGATGATCCAACCTGCTGCTTCATTCTGATCGAACTCGTACGGCAGGTCCGACTCCGGGGCGTCGGTGTGGATCTGAATTTTCAAGGTGCCCTGGATGTCGATCGACTTAACGCCGGGGAGGTTGTCGGCTTGCGCGCTTGTCTTGAGGAAGTACGTCAGGTCGTTCTTCACATCCGATGCTGTTAGCGGCGAGCCATCGCTAAATTTGACTCCTGGCCGCAACGTCAGGTCGAATTCCGTGTTGTTCGTTCCGGGCACGTAGCCCCAAGAGACTGCCAGGCCGGGTGTAAGGGCGCCATCGGGCTGCTGGACGATCAGCGGCTCATAAGCGAGATCGTCATACCAGGCCTGCAAGACGCCTATGCCCGACAGGGCGGGGTTGATGCTGGTCGGGGGTGTGGAATCGGCAATGGTGAGAGTGGTGCCGACCCCGTATTCTGAACCGTGGGCGGGCGAGTTGGCGCTGCTTCCGCAGCCGGCCGCCGAGATCAGCGCGAGGCTGGTGATCAGGACAAGGCCGTGCGACCGAATTAGGCAGATAGTTCGCAGGAGCCGGGGTCTCGGCGGTTGTGCGCCCTGGTCATCCAAGACGGCTGAGTTCGCAGTACCGGTAGGTCGTCTCATCTGTGTCCTCTGCTTTCTGCTGCGTTCTTCAGCCAGAAGGTGCTTATCTTGGGGTAGCGACGGTGCCCGTGAGAGTTGGCCGACTTGTCTCGGATGAGTTCACATTCACGCGGCGATCAACGGTGACCATGGTTCCTGAGAATTGGACGGTAACTGTGTCCCGGAAAGGTGTCTCGACGAATTGCCAGGTCATCTCGAAGGTGTTGTTGTTCCGCCAGGTTCCGCCGGCCACGACCCGCATTCTGTCCGGTTCATATCCGTGGTGAAGCGATGCGCCGGAGACGGTCGTCCAGCCCTCGGCCCACTGGTTGAGTCCGACGGTCACCTCGTGCTCGCCGCGTTCATCAGTCATGGCGCAGAGGCAAGTCGTGGGCCCGAATGCGAACGAGATCTCTCGGAGGCCGTCGTTATTGGGCTGCATACGATATGTCTGGCCGGAGACTGTCGCCGCGACCTGCGAGTCGTGGCGATCGATTGGCTCAAGGACCGTCAGCTCTGCGATTTCCTGCCCGGAGGCCGCCGGGTGAGTGCTGCTGCCTGCGCCTGGCTCAAACCCTGATGGAAAGTGGCGCCAGACGAGTGACCTCAGGGTCCGCTCGAGACTTGGCACCGCGGCGGTAACCGCCAGCACGGCATCGTGACGAGGAAAGACGAAGGTGTGCTGGCCAAACTTGCCCGCGGCGTAATAGCTCTGCCGGTCCGGGCTGATCCACCAGTGGTAACCGTAGTCATGTCCGGTATGGTCCTGCGTCGCTGTTTTGATCCAGTTCCGGTCGATCAGCTGGTCACTTTGCCAGCGACCTTCTTTCAGGTGGATGAGCCCGAGCTTTAGGAGGTCGGCAGTCGTGCAGCTGAGGCCGTTGCCGCCGGGGTTGATGTTCTCGGGGCCGACATCCCAGCGAACATCGGTCATGCCCAGTGGCTCGAAGAAGCGCGGGAGCAGGTAGGAGTAGAGATTCTGACCCGTTGTGCGACTTATGATGGCGGATAGCATGAAGCTGTTGTGGCTGGAATAGAGGAATGTCGTTCCCGGCTCGTGATCTGCGGGAATCTTGAAGAATTCGTCGATCCAGCTTGTTTCTATGTTGCGCCAGATCGAGCCTGATGCGCCCGAGGCGAGGCCGGTGGTCTGTGTGAGCAGGTGCTCGACGGTCATGGCCCTGAGGTTTTGATTTGCTGATACCGGCACCTTATCCGGGAAGAAGTCGACGACCTTGTCGTCCAGGGCGAAGTAGCCTTCTGAAATCGCCAGCCCGACGCCAGTAGCCGTGAAGCTCTTTGTCGCAGAGTGAGTGAAGTGCAGTCGGTCGGCCCGGTACGGCCACCACCACCCCTCCGCGATGACTCCGCCCGCTCGATAGATCATGAAGCTGTGGAGTTCGCACCCTGAACTGGTCACTGCTTTGAGAAACCGGGCGATGGCTTCCGGGTCGACGCCGACGGAGTCCGCCGCTTTGCGCGGGAGAAGGTCGGCCTGCCGTCGGGTGATCCAGGAGTCACTGCCCGGTTGCGTCCGAGCCGGCCTCTCCGTGTGATAGCTCATCTGCACCTGCGCCTTCGCCGTCCGCTTGACGTATGTTGCTGTGCACTATGGCGCTATAGCGTATGCGTCACTGCATTGTGCGTCTAGTGGGAGCTTGAAGGTTCGGCGATGCCGCCCGACGGGGGGCGGGCGAGCTGCTACGAGCGCTCGTGTTAGGACAAGCTCTATGAGCCGGTCCAGCTCAGACCGTGACTCGGTGTCCGAGCGGCGCTTGGGCACCCGGTGCCGGGCCCGTTTCGGGTGCCAGCGAGGAGCTATTGACGTTAGCTGCCAATACATCTAAGTTACAGCGCTATAGCACGTAGCGCCATAGTAGAGAGGGCGGCCACTCTGTGGAAGAGGTTCGGTTCGTGGCGGCGGCCGGTGCGCTTGGCGCCGGTATAGACGCGCGGTCTCTCGACGAGGCAATGTCGGCGGAGCCCCACTTCGTCGCCTGCGACGCGGGGACGACCGACGCAGGGCCATATTCCCTGGGTACGGGCTGCCCGGCGTTCGCGCGCGAGGCCGTCCGCGCGGATCTCGAGACGATGCTTTGCGGCACCCGCGACGCTGGGATACCCGTGATCATCGGGTCGGCTGGGACGGCCGGCGCGGACGTCCATGTGGACTGGACGGTTGGCATCGTGCAGGACATAGTTCAGGCGACTGGCCGGAGCTTGCGAGCGGCCGTGATCTACGCAGAGCAGGACAAGGACCGCCTGCTCTCACTGCTCGCTCAAGGGCGCATCCTGCCCCTGGACGCCGCACCCGCGATCGACGAGCGCACGATCAAGCGCAGCGAGCGGATCGTCGGCATGATGAGCGTCGAACAGCTGCAGGGCGCCCTTGAGCAGGGTGTCGACATTGTCATCGCGGGCCGGTGCAGCGACGCCGCGCTCTATGCGGCACTGCCGATCAAGATGGGCTTCCCCAAGGGTTTGTCGTGGCATGCGGGAAAGGTCATGGAGTGCGGCACGATGGCGGCCGTGCGCCGCGACCGGGACGGCAGCGTCGGAAACAGCGGGCCTACCCAGTACAACCGGGGCGTCCTGCTAGGCACGGTAACCCACTATGACGCACGTATCACGGCAATAGGACCTGGGCTGGCGTGCACGCCGGCGAGCGTCGCGGGACACAGCCTGTACGAAAACGGCGACCCCTTCCTGTTCGCCGAGTCGGCCGGCGTGTTCGACCTCACCCGTAGCACCTACGAGTCGGCGGACGGGCAAACTGTTCGGATCGCAGGATCGGCCTTCCATCCCGGCGAGCGGTACACGATCAAGCTCGAGGGAGCCGAGCTAGCAGGTTACGCCAGCGTCATCGTGGGGGGTATCCGCGATCCGTTTATCATCCGCCAGCTCGACGACTGGGTGCAACGTGCGCTTGCAAGCATCCGAAGCAAGGTCAGCCACCTGCTCTCGCATGTGCTGTCGAAGGAGGATTACAAGCTGGCCGTCCACGTCTACGGTCGCGACGCCGTCATGGGTGCCGCTGAGCCTGGCTCGGTATTGCCGCCGCACGAGGTCGGCCTGGTTTTGGAGGTGCTCGCCCCGACGCAGGAGCTGGCGACGACGATCGCGCAGATAAGCCGCCAGCCGCTGCTGCACAATCCTGTGCCGGGCTGGAGCGGCGGAGTGACCACTTTCGCCTTCTTGCATAACCCGGCACATCTAGAGCGAGGTCCTGTGTACGAGTTCAACCTCAACCACATCGCATTGCCAGACACAACGGATGAGCTGTTCCGCACCGAGATAATAGATCTCGTTCCCGGCGCCGACCGCCTTCCGGTCACCACCACCTGAGCCGATGGTCCTCTCCGACGCCGCGGCCCTAATCCGCAGCAAGAATGCCGGCCCTTTCCTGCTCACCTTCGACATTATCTTTACGGATCCGGAACAGTACTGGCGCGTCCAGCGCGCACACGTGCTCGGGCCCGCTCAGTTCGCAGACCTGTACGGATGCCGCTCCGAGGACGTCCGGTTCTTCGAGTGCCCGAACGCACTGGCGTTCAAGTTCACCATTCCCAGGCCAAGGGTCCAGGGATCCTTCGGTGATCCCGACCTGCACGGCTGCCAGCAGTACGCCCCGCTAATGGACCTGCCGATTCCCATCGGCTAGCTGCCGCAGGCTGTTGGAGAAACAATGCTCAGATCGTGCTCGCCGGACGACGTTCCGCTCAATGGCTCCGCCAACGGGCCCTGCGCTGCTGCGCTGCCTGCCGCTGCACCATGCGGATTTACGGCGCCAGCCCCGACTGCTGACCTGCCGGGCAAGAGATGCTGAGTCTGCTTGCCCGGCGGCTGGCCATGTCCCTGCTCGTCCTCGTCATCGTGCCCTCGCTGACGTTCCTGTTCGAAGCGCTCAGCCCCGGCAACATAGCCGAAACCCTGCTCGGCCAGAACGCGACCGCCGCGCAGATCCGGCAGCTCTCCCGGAGCTTCGGTCTGAACCGCCCGCTCCTCTGGCAGTACGGACACTGGCTGAGTGGGGTCCTGCATGGCGATCTGGGGACGTCGTACACGACGGGCCAGCCGGTCGCCAGCATGCTCAGCACGCGGCTGCCTGTCACCCTTTCGCTGGCAGCAGGCTCGATGCTCGTCGCCATCGTCATCGGCCTGGGCCTCGGCCTGCTGAGCGCTGTCAGCGGGCCACGACTGCGCCGACTCGTGGACGTGCTGTCCGTCGCAGGGCTGGCGATTCCGGCGTTCTGGCTCGGGATCAATCTTGTCGTCTTGTTCGCTGTGAAGATTCCCGCCTTCCCGGCCACCGGCTACGTCCCGTTCGCATCCTCACCACTGCAGTGGCTGCGCTCGCTTGTCCTGCCCTGCCTGGCGATCGGGGTGGGCCTGGCGACGCTCATCGCCAAGCAGACACGCGACCAGATCCTGACTGCGCTCGACCAGGACTACGTCCGCAGCCTGCGAGCTAACGGGGCGTCCGAGAGCTCAGTCCTCCTCCGGCATGCGCTGCGAAATGCCAGCATCCCGCTGATTACCGTCGTCGGCGTCTCATTCGTCGGCGCACTGACGGCGACCGTTTTCCTGGAGAGCGTGTTCGTCCTGCCAGGTCTTGGAAGCGCTCTGTCCCTCGCCGCGCAGGAGCATGACCTGCCGACCGTCGAGGGGATCAGCCTCTACTTCACCGTAATGGTCGTCGCGACAAATCTCATCGTCGACCTCGCCTACGGGTGGCTGGATCCGAGGGCCAGATGACCGGCGCCATAACAGCCGAGGAGCCAGGTCAGGCCGCGCTGACAGCCGGCTGCCCGGTCGCGGAGCGCAGCCTGCTGCGCTGCTTCGCCCGGCAGCGGATGGGCGTCATCTCGGCGGTCTACCTAGCCGGGAGCCTCGCGGCCTGCCTGGCCGCCCCCGTCCTGGCGCCTTACCCGCCCGACGCTCAGGATCTCAACATCCCGTTTGCCGGACCCTCCGCAGCGCACCTGCTCGGCACCGACGAACTCGGCCGCGACGTTCTCAGCCGCCTGCTGTACGGGGGTGTCCTGACCTTCGCCGGAGTGGGCGAGGCCGTGGCCGTCGCGCTGCTGCTGGCCGTCCCGATCGGCATGATCGCCGGTTACCACGGCAGGCGGCTCGACCAGATCCTGGGCCGTTTCGCCGACATTCTGCTCGCGATGCCGATCATCGTGGTTCTGCTGATGCTGTACGCGATATTCGCCGGGAGCCAGACAGCCGCCATGATCGTCTTGGGGATACTTTCCTCGGCTTCGCTATTCCGGGTCGTGCGCGGCTCGACGCTGCCGCTTCGCGGCACGGGTTACGTCATCTCGGCCCGCGTATCGGGCGTGTCCACCGGCCGCATTCTGCGCCGGCACATTCTCCCCGGGGTCGCCGGGCCGGTGCTCGTCAACGCCTCGGTCATCGCCGCAGTCGCCGTCGTGCTGCAGGTCGGCATGAACTTTATCGGGTTCGGGGCTCAGCCGCCGAACCCGTCCTGGGGCGGCATGATCTCGGACGCCCAGCAGGCCCTCAGCGAGCATCCCTGGCAGATCGCGTCCCCCGGTCTGGCTGCGACGCTGACTATCCTCGCCATCGTCCTGCTCGGCGACGCGATGCGGGACGCGTTCGCCGCGAAGTGGGGCCTGGAGTCGCCCGCTGCTCGCACCGCGCAACCCCCGCCGCCAGCCGCCACCGAGCCATCGCCTGAGGTGTCATCACCCGTTACGCCAGGTGCCACTGGGCCGCCAGAGCCGACACGTGCCTCCGCCCTGCTGTCGGTCGAGGCCGCATCTGTCTGGTTGTCTGGCGGTGGCGGCGTGCTGGTGACCGATCAGGTGACATTCTCGGTCGAGGCCGGGCAGGCAGTGGGCCTGCTGGGAGAGTCGGGTGCGGGCAAGACCATGACCGCGCTTGCCATCTTGGGCCTCCTTCCCGCCGACGGGCAGATCAGCGGCGGGCGGTGCTGGTTCGCGGGCACGGACCTGTTCAGCCTCGATCGCAGGCAGCGTGCCCGCCGCCGCGGCCGCGGGATCGCCTATATCGGCCAGGAGCCCGCCCGCAACCTCGACCCGTGCTTCACCGTCGGGGCGCACCTTAAGGAGATCCTCCGCACCCGTGCCGGGAAGTCCGAGTCCCGGAAGGCACTGAACCGCATGGTGGAGGAGGCGCTGGCGGCGGTCGGTATCGTCGATCCTGCATCGGTCGCCGCGCGTTACCCGCATCAGCTCTCCGGAGGCATGGCGCAGCGAGCGTCGATCGCCATCGCGCTGGCGACCCGGCCGCGGCTACTGATCGCGGACGAGCCCACGACTGCCCTGGACGCCACCGTCCAGGCCGAAATCCTGGACCTTCTCTGCTCGCTGCGCAAGGAACAGGGCCTGTCAGTCCTTCTTGTCACCCACGACTGGGGGGTTGCGGCGGGCAGCTGCGACCGGGCGGTGGTGATGTACGCGGGGCAGGTCGTCGAGACCGGCACCGTCCGAGATCTCACCCAGGACCCGCTGCATCCCTACACGCGAGCCCTTCTCGACTCCGTTCCACGAATGGACACGGCAGGTCCGCTGGCGACGATCGCGGGCGCTCCGCCCGCACCAGGCCAATGGGGTGCTGGCTGCCGCTTCCAGCCCCGCTGCCCGCTTGCGACTGCCGAATGCGGCCATGGACCGGTCCACCTCGCCGGCCCGCCCGGCCGCGCCAGCCGCTGCATTCACAGCGAGGTTGGGTGATCGAGATGACTCCAGCCGCCGTCAGTCCGGTGCCGTCCCTGCAGATCTGCGACCTTGTGGTCGAGTACCCAGGCCGCTGGCGCCAGCGGACCGTCCGGGCAGTCGATGGCGTGACGCTCACCATCCCGCACGGGCAGACCGTCGCGCTGGTTGGCGAATCGGGCTCGGGCAAGACAAGCGTAGGCAATGCAGTCCTAGGGGTAGTGGCGGTCACAGCAGGCACGATCCTCCTGGACGGGCGTCCGGCCCAGCGACTGACCACCAGGGCACGACGAGTTCTGGGCCGTGAACTGCAGGCCGTGTTCCAGGATCCGCACAGCTCCCTCTCCCCAACCAGGACTATCGGGCAGAGCCTCGCCGAGCCCTTGCAAGCGGCAGGAATCAGGCTGACGGCCACCGATGCGGCCGACCGTGCCGCAGCGGTACTCCGGCAGGTCGGCCTGCCACCCGACGCCGTCCGCAGGTATCCAGGGGAATTTTCCGGCGGCCAGCGGCAGCGCATCGCCATCGCCCGCGCGCTCATCGCCTCACCCCGCCTCGTGATCTGCGACGAGCCCACCAGCGCCCTCGACGTCTCTGTCCGCGGCCAGATCCTCAACCTCCTGATGGAGCTGCAGAGCGAATACGGGCTCAGTTACCTGTTCATTTCCCACGACGTCGCTGCCGTACGCCACGTCGCCGGGCAGGTGGTTGTGCTTTACCAGGGCCGTGTCATGGAATCAGGGCCCGCCGCCGATGTGCTCAGCCGACCGTCCCACCCCTACACCCAGGCGCTCCTGGAGGCCGTTCCCGTCGTAGACCCGGATCTCCAGGAACGGCGCCGCCGACAGCGGCAGACGCAGCCCGGCACCAGCAATCCGGCGACGCAACGGCCAACCATCGCGTCCTGCCCGTTCGCGCCGAGATGCCCGCACGGGCGCCTCGTATGCCGGGAGCGACGCCCTGAACTCGCGCCGCGGCCGGCCGGGACCGGCCTGGTCGCCTGTCACCGCGTCGGCGAGCTGCCCGCATACTCCCTGGAAAGCCGGACCACCATGTGCTCCGACGAGACCCGCGTTGCACTTGCCAACCCAGACCGTGACGAGCGGCTCTTGTGGTCGCAGTACCCGCCAAGCGATCCGCTGTAGAGCGATGTCACGGCGGAATGGCTCGTGGCTCACAGACCAGAACCTGAGGAGAAACCAGAGAGCCAGGCACGGCCAAAGCAGAAAGGTAGCCACACGGCAACGACTTCGCCGACCACCTCACTGGAGGCTCCGCGAGGCACGAACCCGCGGCCGCCAGACCATAGATCAGACGCACCACCGCGAAGGTACTCTGAGGGCATCATGACAGCCGACGACATCGACACCACCGGAACCGTTCCGTACCCCCTGGTCGCCGGACCGAGCCTTAGCGACCAGGCATACCGGGCGGTCCGTGAGATGATCACGAACGGCACGCTCCGCGGTGGCCAGCGCGTGACAGAACGGGCCTTGGCGCGGCAGCTCGGAGTTTCGGCGACCCCTGTGAGGGAGGCTTTTCGCCGGCTGGAGCACGAGAGGCTCATCGAGCGGCGCGATGGACGGACGGTCACGATCGTGGACCCGTCGGATTCGCACCTCGCAACCCTCAACCTGATCCAGGGAGCTCTGCGCGGCGTCGCTGCCCGCCTCGCCGCGACGATGGCGACGGAGGACGACCTCGCTCAGATCCGGGCCGCATATGTACAAAGCCGAAAGTGGAACACGCCTCCCCGGCCAACCCCGACGCAGCGCATCAAAACGACACGGCGGTTCCACCAGCTTGTCGATCGCGCCGCCCACAGCGACCTCCTTACCGGCTTGATCGCAACTACCACAGCCTTCGACCTGTCCGACCGCATCCGCGCTGTGGAAGAGCTGCAAGATCGCTATCCGACAAAGACGGGCCTGGACGAGCACGAGGCCATCCTCGCCGCGATCGAAGACGGTGACGGGGACCGTGCCGAAAGGCTCATGCGGGCTCACATCTCCAGGACCGGAGAACTCTTCCTAAGCCTCCATCGCGACGCCAAAAACGAGGAGGACACCGAGCCGACTAGCGCCAGACGGGGCCATCCTGGCTGATTAGTCAGACTTTGACTCCTAACGGAATCAACGCGTCCGCCCAGTCCGGCGGGCTCAGGTCTGGTAGCCGTCGGCAGGTGAGCACTCTTGTCTCCCTGGCTCTTCGGCGACTACAGGCACGATCGAGTACCCGATAGCTCGTCGTTACGCTGCTACGCAATAGCAGAGGCAACGGAGGCGACCTCGGCATCCAGCTGCTCCGGGGCTACTACTCGGTGAAACGGACCCGGGCGAGGCACTCACGTGACCTGCTTGACCGTGAACGAGATCCGGTGCCTGCACGCGGCCTTGCGTCGACCAGCCCATCCACTTTAGCCATCACCTGCGCTGATCGGCGGGCGACGCCATCTTCCGAGGCTCCAGAATCGGAAAACTACGTTGACGCGACTCCGTGCATTCAGGACGACAACCAGTAATCCGGCTGCTGGCCATTGTCGCTTAAAACCGTTCTCACAGAAGCCGAGCTTTGCCGTTCCCGTTCCGGCTCGATCCCGCGCTAGTGCCGGCTGGCGCGGACATCGTCTTCGTGGGCAAACCCGACCAACCCCACGTCGGTCGCGCATCCGCGCGAGGCGATCCTGGCGCTGACGCAGCCCGGCCGGACTGTCGTAGTGGACGAGGCGTTTGGCGACTGCCTGCCGGGTGAGCCCGAGTCGTTGGCGGGCCAGCCGAACCTTACCGGGATCGTTGTCATCCGGAGTCTGACCAAGACCTGGGGCCTGGCCGGGTTGCAGGCCGGATGCGTCCTCGCCGCTCCGGAGGTCATCGCGCAGCTGGCTGCGGCGCAGCCGCCGTGGCCCGTGTCGGCTCCCGCGCTCACGGCGTGCATCGCGACTGCGTCACCGGCTGCGCTCGCCGAGGCGGACGCTTGGGCGAGAAGACTGGCGGGGGAGCGGGATTACCTGCTGGCCAGGCTCGCCGACATGAGCGCGGTCCGGGTCGTGCCGGATGCGTCGGCCTCGTGAGTGCTGCTGGACACCGGTATCGCGGACGTCCGCATGCGTCTGCACGCGTGCGGCTTCGCAGTCCGGCGCGGCGAGACATTCCCTGGCCTTGCCCCTGGGTGGATTCGCGCGGCGGTGCGCGACGCCGCGACGTCAGACCGGTTCGCAGCGGCGCTGCGCGAGGTGATGGTGCGTGTCTGACATTGCGACGGGCGGGATGGGGCGCGTCATCCTGGTCGGTGGCGGGCCAGGCGCCGACGACCTCATCACCGTTCGCGGCCTCGGCCGGCTCATGGCTGCCGACGTCGTCATCACCGACCGGCTCGCACCCCTCGGGCTGCTCGCCCGGCTGGGTTCCCATGTGGAGATCATCGATGCTGCCCGCATGCCAGGTCAGCCGACGCTCACCTACGACCAGATCACCGATCTCATGATCGACCGGGCCCGGGCCGGGCGGACAGTCGTCCGGCTCAAAGGCGGGGACCCTTTCGTGTTCGCGCACGGGGCCCAGGAAGTCGCCTCGTGCGCCGCCGCGGGAATCCCGGTCGAGGTCGTACCCGGCGTGACGAGCGCAACGGCCGCTCCCGCGCTCGCTGGCGTACCGCTCACGAGCAGCGAGGGCGCCGCCGGCTTTACGGTGGTGTCCGGCCATCTGCACCCAGACGACCCGGCCTGCCGCATCGATTGGCCAGCCCTTGCCCTCAGCGGCACGAACCTGGTGATCCTCATGGGCATGCGCCAGCTGCCGGCCATCGTCAGCCGGCTGATCGCTGACGGTGTCGCCGCGGACGCCGCCGCCGCTTGCATCGCCAGCGCCAGCCTCAGCCAGCAGCGCGTCGTCCGTGCCACGCTCAGCGAACTGCCAGCCGCCGTCGACGCTGCCGTACTGACCAATCCCGCAACCGTGGTCGTCGAGACCGGGCCATCGTCGATCGGCGACAGGCCGAGTGACTTCCGTGACGCGGCGTGGCAGAGACTTGGCTCCGCGCCCGGGCTCTGCCGGCAATGCCGGCACGCGAAGCTCAATGAGACCCGCAGACACACTGTCTACCTGCGGTGCTTGCGCGCCGCCTGGGACCGGACGCTCTTCCGCTACCCGCGGTTGCCCGTTGCAGATTGTTCGGGGTTTGAGCAGGCCTAACCGTCGCATGGCGCTCGGCCACGGCAAGAGGCAGGTTGCCGGCGCAGCTGCGCCCGGTCGCACCTGGTTGCCCACGATGCCGAGCACGGCTCCGGCCTTGTCGGCACCGCGTGCGCGGTGTGACTGTGGTGGATGAGCTTGCGGATGCTGTCATAGCTGGCGAATGCGGCGCTGACCTAGACGACCACGGCGTGACAGTCTGCCTGGCGACAGCGCCCAGGCGCCCGTTACTGCCGTTGCGACACGAGGTCGCACTTAGCGAGTGAACTCGCGGATTGGAGGGCCGATTATGTCGGTCGCGTAGTTCCGGGCGCGTGCTCACGCCCGGCCCCGCCCTGTCGTGCGTCGCCGGTAACGGCGGGGTGCGGAGCACAGGGGAAAGCCCAAGGGCCGCCCGTCCCATCCGGGTGGTCACAGGCGAGGGGCAGGCCGGACGGGTGAATCGCGTGAACCGTCGTTGATGCCTCGTAAAACGGAGGCCCCGCAGGTGGGATGTGGCAGCGGGGTGCAGGGACTGGCCGCTGGAAAGCGGCAGGCGACGGCCGGGCACGGCATCTGGCCGGGAGAGCACCGCCGTCCCCGGGGTAGAGAGGGCACCCACCCCGGTCGTATCTCGCAGTGCGGAACGTGGAAACCCCGTCCGGGTCCGGGCGTAGCGCGCCCGGTAAGCCGACCGCAAGGAAGGCCCAGTCCCCGAGCGGGAACAGGATGACCCGACAAGCCAATGCCGGCAGCCGAAAGGCAGCAGGAAACCGGGACAGTGATGGCTGGCTCCTCCGCCGGCCGTCTTGGATAACTGGCCGGATACCGGGCTGATGCCCGGGCCCGAAAGGGCGCTGACGCGGGTCAGGTGAGCTCGTGACAGAGACGATGGCGATGACGCTGGAACCGACGGGTAAGTTAGGCGCCGCTGCGGCGCCGGTGCCGCTGTGGTGAACGGACCGGAGGGCGGACCTCCTGGCTGGGATGCCGTGCAGTGGCGTGCAGCCGAGGAAAACGTACGGCGGCTGCGGCAGCGGATCTTCACGGCATCGCAGGCGGGGGACCTCAAGCGGGTCCGCAACCTGCAGAAGCTGATGCTCCGGTCCCGGTCGAACACGCTGGTCAGCGTGCGGCGGGTAACCGAGCTCAACGCTGGCCGCATGACCGCGGGCGTCGACAGGAAGGTGGTGCTGACCCCCGAGGACAGGGCTGACCTGGCCGACTGGCTGCAGCACCAGACCGAACCGTGGGCGGCCCATCCGGTCAGGCGGGTGTACATCCCTAAGCGGGGCACCACAGGGAAACGGCGCCCGCTCGGCATACCGGTGATCGCTGACCGCGCGCAGCAAGCGCGCGTGGCCAGCGCGCTGGAGCCCGAGTGGGAAGCAGGGTTCGAGCCGAGGTCGTATGGCTTCCGGCCCGGCCGCGGCTGCCATGACGCGATCGAGGCCATCTTCCAGGCAGGCAAAGGCCGCAACGGCGCGGGCCCGCGCCATGTCCCTGGGCTGGATACCAGCATCCTCGATCAGGTGCTTGAGGTTTGCTGCTGTGCGATTGGGGTTCTCGATGCACAGGAAACCGGTACCCCCTCGAGTTGCGCAAGCTGTTCTGGCAGGGCTGGCGAGCACGGTCAGCAACCGCGCATTGACGCCGCCGTATATGGGGGCGACATAAGGGACGTCTCCCTGACCGGACTTGCGCAGCGACTCAACCAGATCGGTAATCGGTGCGATACGGGGGATCCGCAGATCGCGACGCTGCTGTTGCCAGAACGGGTCATCTGGCTGGAGACCTATGATCTTGACTCCTCTTCAGAAAGACCGCTTGGACGTTCATGTTGGCGGACGCTCCGTGCCTGCGCAAGGCCCGGTCAGCGCAACTGGCGCCACCGCGACTTCACGAGTCTGCCGGCGAATCCGCCCATGAATCACTGGGGCATCGAGACTTCGCCAGCGTCGAGGTCGAGGCGGCCCCGCAACCCCCACCCGGCTCGGCCGCGACCGTGGCGCAGGCTCTTGGGGCGCTGGTCAGCAGCGTCACGCCCTCTTTACACTCGCGGCCCGCCCTCGGCGCGGGTCGCCAGGTCGAACATCGCCGCAATCTCACTGGCGTAGTTGTCGCTATCGAAATCGGGGTCCAGGGCCGCTCGGGTCGGCACGGTGTCGATTGCGGGGGTGTTCGGCTTCCTCGGGCCGAACGGTGCGGGCACGACGACGACCGTGCGATGCTGGGGACGCTGATCGCGCCCAGCTTAGGGTCGGCGACTGTCGCCGGGATTCCGCTGAATCCGAAGAATGGTCCCGTGATCCGGTCGCGGATCTCGATGATGCCCGAGTCTCCGGGCCTGCATCTGCGCCTGACTGCAACCGAGAACCTTCAGTGAGCTTGGCTGCTCGTGCTCTCGGCGCTGCTTGGAGCCGCGGCCATCTGGCTGGTCCGCCGGCGCGCGGCCTGATCGTTACCGGCAACCCGTGAGCCGAAGAGCCGGTGCCCTCGGCGACGAGTCTCCCGTTCGGCTGCCCGCTGTGCGCTGCGGCGGCCTGGGCGGGCGTCGGACCGGTCGGGCCCGGCGTTGGCTCGCCGCACATTCCACGACTTGGTCGGGCGGTACCCAGGGCACCAACCTGCGCTCTGGCGCGGGGAGGCACGACCTTCCGCCGTCCCTGGCTTCTCCGATGGCGGTCCAAGCTGGTGTTTACCCCGCTGCTGGCCGTCTGGGCGATCTGGATCGGCCTGGCGACCTCGGCCAGGTTCATCGACACCCGCTCGCGCAGCAGGCTGCGCCACCAGCTGCGCGACTTCTTGCCCGCCGGCGCTGGAGGCGTTTGAGGACTTGGATGCCCCTGATGGGCTGGGGTTGCTGGCCTGGGCTGCGGACCCGGCCTCAGCGGCGGAACTGACCACCGCCGCCCTCAAGCGCGCCCGCCGCCGCAACATCAGCGAGAAAACGGCCTTCAGCGGCGGTTTCTGCGGTGATCCGCACGACGGGGTTACATCGGCATTCTTGCCCATGCAACAAGTCATCTGGGCGGGCTGGCGTGGAGCCACTGGGTGGCGGCTGGCGCTTGATGCCGCAGGCCATTCCCCCGATGCGCGGCCGGCACGAAGCCGCCGCGCCCGTGGCCGGGTCCGGGTCGGCTGGCACGCTGCCCTGGGCCGACGGGCAGCAGCCGGCGGGCAGGCCCGCGTCGCTCACGGCACGGCTGACGTGCAGGTCGTCCCGTTACCGCGCGCAGCTCCGCCTTGTGCTGAGGTGACGGCGCGCGCTCGCGGTAACTCAGGAATGTTCCGTCAAGGCCCGCTCCGCCGGGCGTGCGGCGTGCCGGGAGGTTACGTGCCGTGGCCGCGGGCCTGCTTGACAGAGCTAGGCGGCGTCTTTACCGTTATTCCATCATCATAGAATAATGTTTTGATGAAAGAAGGCTGGTGTTCCGGTTCCGGCTCGACGGTTCCTCCGGAGTGCCGCCCTACCTGCAGCTGGTGCACCAGGTGCGGCAGGCGTTGCTGCTGGGCTACCTGCAGGAGGGCGACCGCCTGCCGACGGTCAAGGACGTCGCCGCGGACCTGGTGATCAACCCGAACACGGTGGTCAAGGCCTACCGGCAGCTCGAGCACGAGAGGCTGGCCGGCGGCCGGCCGGGGCAGGGCACGTTCATCACGGCCGCCGCTGCCCCGGTCCGCCCGGAAGCGCAGGATCTGCGGGACTCACTGGAGGCCTGGCTGCGCGCCGCCGATGAGGCCGGGCTCGACGACGCTGCGGTGACCGCGCTGATCGCTGTGGCCCGCCGCGACCTGAGCAAGGAGAAAGAGCGCGCCCGATGACAGAAACAGCGCGGCAGGTGATCCGGCAAGGCGCGGACGGCGGTGTCCCGGCTCTGCGGACCGACCGGCTGGGCCGGCGCTACGGCAAGGTGTGGGGGCTGCGGAACTGCACCATCGAGGTGCCGGCCGGCGCAGTAGCCGCACTGGTCGGCCCGAACGGGGCGGGCAAGACCACCCTGCTGCAGATGATCATCGGGCTGCTCGAGCCCACCGAGGGACAGGTGAAGGTCTTCGGCCAGGCCTCGCGCGCTAACACCACGCAGACGCTGGCCCGGGTCGGCTATGTCGCCCAGGACCACCCGCTGTATCGCGACTTCACCGTCGCGGACATGTTCCATCTGGGCCGGGCGATGAACCTGAGCTGGGATCAGCAGCTGGCGGTGGCGCGGGTGGCCGAGCTGGGAATCCCGCTCGGCCGTAAGGTCAGGCACCTGTCCGGCGGGCAGCAGGCGCAGGTCTCGCTGACCATGGCGCTGGCCAAGAAGGCACCGCTGCTGGTGC
>Ga0335072_10001394_pt1 | contig 39371 bp, 29 predicted proteins | sample Lox_Sample_21_FD_206725 | JGI IMG/M metagenome (GOLD analysis project Ga0335072, IMG submission 206725) | Soil microbial communities from Loxahatchee National Wildlife Refuge, Florida, United States - Lox_Sample_2.1 | ecosystem: Environmental > Terrestrial > Soil > Wetlands | place: USA... | reverse complement strand
TCCTTTAAAATGATCTGGCTCTTGAGGCATTGGTAACATAATCGCAACAATCCGGACCCGTCCTTGAACTAAGACTCGGATGCAGGACTTTCGCGTACATCGGCGCACTGCTAACAATCACGTTTCTCGCATTCGAACCTCTTGTACAACAGGTGGTGGCATACCCCTTACGCCAAGTTGCAGTTGGCCCCGCAACGATCGGGAGGATTGTGACTTATATCGGGCATGGCCAGGACGTGATAGATGATGCGGAAGACGATTGTAAGGACAATCGCAACACCAATGGGAAAGTTGCTAATTGTTTGCAGACGAACCAGAGGTTGGTCTGATGGCTGCAATCCATGCCGGCATCCTGGATAGCGCCAACGTCCCGATATTAGCCCCATCTTGTAGCTCAGGCAACTGTACTTGGGAACGGTTCGCCACGCTCGCCTTCTGTTCCAGATGTGCTAACGTCACCGGAGACTTGACCGAACACTGTCCACCAGGAGCGCCGAGCTGTGGAAATACCAGTCTCTCTTCCATACATCAATTCAAACTACCAGGCGGTTTTCTTTTCACGGACGTACCTATCGATGGGTCTTGGATTACTGTCAATAGCAGCATCGATCGAATCGCAGCTGCCAATGATGATGGCTTCGTTGTTGCAGGCATCAAAGATCCTATGTTTGCCTTTGCTAGGCTTCTGACAAATCACGTTGACGATCCAAGGGTCTATACCAACGATGCGATTGCATGTGCGATGTATCCGTGCCTCCGCACATATGATGTGTCGGTGAGTTACGGTCGTGTTGCATCTCAGGAGGTCGACAATATGACGTGGTACAACGAGTCAGGCTACAGCATAGAAAACATCGACAACTTGCCCGTCGTACTCAAGCCACCAGAGAACTTCACCAAAGCTCTGGGTGATAATGTCAGTACAGAATACTCGATTTCGAATCCTTCGTTCTTCTCCACCGCCGCGTATCTCAAAGGCATCTTTATTGGCGGGAGATTGGCGGATTCAAGCTTGGAACAGGAAGCACAAGTTGCGACTAATTATACTACCACAAACATCGATCTGCTAGACACTATTATGGACAGCAGCGACTTGAACGCGCTCACGCAGGGGCTCACCAATTCCATGACCCTATTCCTACGCAACTCCAGCGATACTAGTGGTCTGAACGCGACAACTCATGCCATCGGGACTGCCTGGGGTAATCAGGCATTCGTCCATGTGCGTTGGCCATGGCTTTTTGCACCGGCGGTAATGGTCATACTTACTCTGGCGCTTCTTATAGTCGTGATGGTCCAGAACGCCCGAAGGAAATGTTGTGTCTGGAAGTCGTCAATCTTGGCGACTATCTATCACGGACTGGAGCGACGGCCTGATGAGTTGGTCGAACAGGTCACCGAGATGGAACATGCGGCTAAGAAAGCGGTGGTGAATTTGGATAGATCGGATGATGGGAGGTTAGCTTTGCTTACGAGAAGTTGATAATGCAGTTGACGGTTCGTTTTGAGAAATTAAGCCGCCAACAGCGGTTATTTGGCTCACACTCTCATCCATGGCTAGGTTATCAGGCCGTATTCCTGCCGTAAATGAAAGTCCATCATATAATGGCCAAAGTCTGCGTCATAGACTCGTCATTGGTTCCTGCGCAACGGATCTCACGGCCGCTTCCTTCCATTATTAGAGCCAGCCCTTGCTGTTGTAATTATCCCAATTAACCTCGTACGCAATCACCTAGAGTCTATAGGACCACACCTGATCTCTACGGTCGCGATTTTCTGTCTATCTCTGAGAGCTCCCCAGGAAAGCTCTTAATATCGTCCGTAGTGCTGCAAATGCAGTTATCGCACCACTCCTCTCTGTGGCCTGATCCCACTCCTCACGTTGCCAGACTCCACCAGCTACAGCCTCGACCGCAACATCGCGGTATGCCTGGGCGCAATGTCCGTATCCACGGTCTCCACAGCTGCTGCCTGGATGTAACGTTGAAGCAGGCTCGGACTTGTCCTTATTGCAGCTGAAGTCTGCCGAATCTCTGTTGATTCGTTAGCGACGTGCTAGGCAAACCAAGCAGAATGACAATCCCGGCTCCTTCTGATGATCGGCCCATTCATGTAGTATGCGAATGAGGATGCACCATTTCCTCTGATTGGCCTCTTTAGATTCGGAGAAGGGAGAAAGAAGGGGTGCTTTCCTATTGTGTGGGGTCGTCCGTGGCGGCCTACTGCGAGAATATCAGGCCCTGACTGCAGCATTTTCTTCACTAGTACTCTCGCACTCTCAGCTAGAGCTCTCAGCTGCGCCAGAGACCTTAGCAATGCCGGTGGCGCCTATTTCTTTCTCCGTGTTCCTATTAGGCCAGTCGAATTCTCAACCGAACAGGCAGTTTACACACTAAGTGTTCGCTGTATAGGAGTTTTCTGGTTGGTGAAGTCGAGGTATCAGGCCAAGAAAGGCTCCATAGCTTCGTATAAGCGTCGAGAGAGGTCGAGTAGTCGCAAGGACGGAAGTGAGGTCGTCATAGGGCATACACGGGCGCATTGTACGGAGAGCAGCCTAGTCTGGAGGATCAGCATTGCACGTCATCGTCGGCGTCATCGTTGGCGCCAGGCTCGTCTGACGGCGTAATGTGGACTAAGTCGTTGGAGGTTTGTGAGGTCGAGGCGAAACAGGTAGTACAGCGGGGAAGCTAGGAAAGCCGGCTTCGGGGGGGCGCGGCCTAAACGGCCAAGGGCGAGGAGATAAAGCGGCGCGGCAAGTGTTGATGGCGGCCTGTATCTCGTGGTTCATTAGTATGTTGGCGGAGGCCGTCTGGAATGTACATATGCCTCATATTCGCATCAGTCGGATCCCGAAGACTAACTGTTACCAGGCCTGCAACACGATATGCGAATCCCAAACCCGGTGTATGCAATGCTGAAGGGTGCATATTTTGGCAGACCACACAAACAAAGTTCTCGGATGTCTTGCTCCCTAAAAGAGCTCGGGATCTTTCTGGACAGCTAGTTTCTCTGTTAGGTACTTTGTTCAAGATAGAGGTGCCTCAAAGCCTCAAAGAGTATGACATTGAGCAGGCATGGCGGAAGGACTGTGACTCCTGGTCGTGTCAAGTCGAGGCGATCTTCGATGCGCTTGACCTATGTGTCAAACTCAAGCAACGGGACGACAAGACAATCTTTCGTTGGCCGGCAGTTGACGACGATCTTCATGCAGCACGAAGGGGAGAGTATTGTAAAGCCGGCGGCCCAATCTTGTGGTCAGGATTACATACATGCCCGCCGTGATCGATGAGCATGATTCAGAGGATCCTTCAACTGTTGAACGTAGCGTGTAGTATAAGGCTTTGGTTCGCGTGGCTACCGCAGCCGACACTAGGCAAGTGCCAGTAGGTCACAACCAGGGAGGGTGCTCCTGGCACATTTGGGTTCTCTAGGAGCGCAAGAAGTGCGTGATCAGAAGCGTACAATTTCAGTATGTGTCCTAAATGAATTCTAAAGAAACGTACAGCAAAGGAAAATGAGCTCACGGTCTGATTAGGACCATCAAAGCAGTCCAAGTGAACATTCGACACGTAGCTACCTTGCGGCGTACAAGACTAAGGGTTCAATGTGAAGGGCAATTTGCCTCACATGGACGCCAAGAACGAATTGCTCTACCCGGATCTAGACAGGACCAGTAGAATGAAGTTTTGTAAACATGAACCTCATTCTTACCAAAACAAACAATAAGCTTCCCTATCATGCGAGCAAAAGCATAATCCGAATGGTCCAACCAATTATTGTGGTCGACCTGAATTTCCGATTGAATCGTAACCACAAAATGGGTCAGGGCGCTCCCCTTTCCAAGACCCACGTCGACGTGATATCACAATGGAGCTCAAAACAGGATCTCATTTCCGAGACTGGCTGCCCATATTCAACCAAACTCTGGACACCCAGGCTATAGTGTTTGTCCCAGGGGCTCATTTTCAGAGCTCTTGTGTCGGTGCTGTTCCGCCAGAGGTCGAGGTAACTGCTGAGAAGCCGAGGAAAGTATAGGTCGGAAGAGCATATTGACAGCCCCATATGCTACAGTGGAGGCTTTATCTACGGATGGAGGCCATTTGCTAGTCATGGTAAGAAGTACGAGTTTATGCAGAAGGACTAGGGTGAACTGCCACGAATTGAGCTTTGGCCGTGCGGCAAGGCTTTCCAAGCAAGGTCGCTCTCCAGTTATGCAATAGGCTGACTTTACAAATAGTCGATTTCAATATAGGCTATCTCGAACAGTTGCCCCATTGGCAACCGTGTTTGACTTGATGTCCTTATATCCATCTATCTGCCGGGCCTGCCAGACTATCCCTGAGAGACAGTTCACCAAGCACACACAGCCGAACAGCGATTACAGCCTTTCATCAGAGATGTTTGGCCTCCAATGACGTCCTTCCAACTTCAATTTCACGAGTCACATCTTTTGCCTGCCTGTTGCCCCCCATCTCCTCGATCTCGATCGCTTTAGCGTATTCCTCCTCCTCTTCTTCCGTCGCATTGAAGTAGTGCACTGCCACAGTCTCGCCAAATTGAGCATTGATATCCTCAAGTGATCTCTGCCGCGTCTCCGGGAAGAAGAAGTAAATGACTGGAATATAGACCGCTGTCGGACAGATGAGCACCAAGAAGAATTTCCAGCCAATGTTGTTCAGCGCAATTGGCCCAGCAACTAGAATGATGATTTGTGCAGCGAATTGGTTGAACATGCCAACAGCGGTTCCCTGGCCTCGGATCTCCGTGGGGAAGATCTCGCTCATATAGAGATATTGTGTTGCGTCGAAACAGGAGCTCCAGAAAAGGATAAAGAAGTAGATGAAGAAGATGGCTGCTCGTTGTCCGGCCTTGTTAGTGCCGCCTGTGTAGGCGGCTTGGAGGGCGCACTCGCAGACAAGAGATACGAGGATACCACAGGCGCCGGTGAGCATGAACTTGCGTCGGCCGAATTTGTCGATAAAAAGTGCGGTGAAGCAGTTCCCCGGGAAGGACGCTGTGGTCCAGAGAGCCAAGAGGAGGAGTGGCATGTAGCCTGAGATTCCGAGTTGGACGAACAGGATGACAGCGTAGTTGGCAATAATGAGGACCCCCGTGAACATGTTAAACCACATCATGACGGTGACGATGAGAGCCCGCTTGCGGTTCGGAGCCGTCTTAAAGACCTCAAAGCGGCTAACTGTTGCCTTGATCGCTCGGTCGTACTCCAGCTGCTTCTTCAACTGGTAGTACTCCTTGATAGCTGTTTCGTGATGCTCCTCGGTCTTTCGGTAGTGGAGTCGCTTAAGGACTGCCTCGGCTTCATCGAAGCGTCCCTTTTGCATAAGCCAGCGTGGCGAATAGGGTAGCCATGCAGAGCCAAGAAGCATGATGAGGGCCGGCACAGCTTGGAATGCTAGGGGAAAGCGCCACGGGAATGAGGAGGTCGAGCCAGAGGCGGATATGAAATACATTCCAAGACCGATATATCCAGACAAGGAATATCCAACAGCGAACATGATGCCGTGCATTGAGACCATGAAGCCTCTGGATTCTGGCGTGGAGACCTCGGCTTGGTACATAGGTATGCAAGTTACGAGGATCCCTATGTATCATTAATGGGATTGGCAGCTCTGTTGAGATAGAATAGACATACCAATTCCAATCCCAGCAAAGAACCGCGCGAAAAGGAACATACCGACGTCGACTGACCCCGCACAGAGGCCAGCACCAATGCTCAATATGACAGCTCCAATTTGAATTGTGTGCTGGAAAGCGTGAGCCGAGCTTAGGTCGTCATAGGAAAGGTTCTTCATACCTTTCGGGACAGAGCATCAGCTGACCAGGAATTGTAGATGGCTCCAATACAGGCACCAGCAGAGCTAAGACCATTGAAGGCCCCGATCAAGTTGGCTGTTCGACCATATCCTGGTTCGCCAGCAGCAGCGAGATGAAGTGACCGGTACCATGAAGGCTGTCCTATGGTTGAACCGAGAATCGCGAGGCCATACGAGCACGCAGTCGAACCCAAGGCGACATAAATGACGACTAGAAAGACTCAGCCAACAACCCTCGAATTCTGCATAGACTAGAACGTACCGAATAGGTTGAAACCGTTTGGAATGTACCTCCCCATTGTGGCAAGCCTTCTCTGAAGTAGGTATTGAGAAACAGGAGCCAGCTATGGGCCATTCTGGACCATATAAAGGCATATTTGTACCCCACCGTTTTTTGATAGCCGAACAGGACACAAGCTCCAGAACCTCGGGGCAAGCATCAAGAATGTCTTCCACGTGGAAGCCGATCAACGGGTAGTGAGCTGTGCGGGGAAAAGTTACCTTTTGATTGAAGAATATCTGATGCTATGGCGCTTGCCCTGTAGCATCCCAGGCCATTCTCCGCCGCCCCAACGGCTTTCGTTCTCCGATTGGACGGTTAAGGCAGCCGATGAACTCAACAGCTGGGAAAGGAGCAAACGGATGGTAAATGCTTGTAAGGGAACTCTAAGCAGGGAAAGCAGAGGTCCAGCCCCAGATGGGCTCCGCAGACAAGGAAATAAATTCTGCGGGATGACATCGAATACAAAATTCGTCAAATAATGTCAGTAGAACATCGTTACCATTCTTGCCACGCCATGCCTACCCATCCACGGTCAATTGCCGAGCGCCATTGTCTTCTCCAAATTAGTTGACACAAGGGATAAGTTTGCAGTGATGGATGAAGTCAACCGACGATGTGTGGAGAACTTCAGAGAGATTGACTCCTCTCTTAGAAAACGCTACTTTGTGGGGTAAGTCAGCGCTTGGATGTTTATTCTTACCGGCTTTGACAGGTCATCAGTCGATAATACTGGAAACGCCAGTGACCAACTATGCTCAAAACAGGCTTAAAGTACTCGGTGATCCCAAGTTCGAGATTTGAATGCCAGTTAGATCAAAGGATCAACAATGCGGGGAGGGATCTGCATCGGAACTTGCTAGAGTGTTCAGGGCAACATGCGCCGGGAACACATATGAAGCGCTTCTAGCCTTATGGCTTTGATCTCGAGGCCGATGAGACGAGAAAAGTTACATCTCTATTCGAATCTGTGCTCGAATGGAGCCCGTGCAAACGTGTCAAACAGCTGCGTCCTCTGCGGCGAACGCTCGTGTGAGAAGGATTTCACGAACGATATCTGTGAACGAAGTGTCATTTCAACCTCTCTGCTACTCGCCCTATCAAGTATGCCAACCCACAGTCCGTTAGATATAATCTACGCGCAACCAGGAACACATCTCAAACGGACCGCAAACTTAGACATCGATTTCCTCTGGAGGAGTGACGTCGTAGCTCTCTGTAGCCTTTTCCGCATACGCAACGCTGAGACGCTTCTCCGCGAAGTTTGTCTCAGCGGCAAAGGTCGTGTGAGGCCTCCATTTCCCGGACGTACGTGGATTCGATTCTTCCAGCATCTTGTCGACCTGTTCCAGGGAGAGACCCTTGGTTTCCGGAACGAGGAAATACGCAAAAGCAAGACTGACACAGCAGAGACCACCCCACATGAAGAAGATATTTGATCCAAGATTGGCATCGCCCTTTCCAGTACCCACCAGATAAGGTGTGATGGTTGCGATGATCTAATTGAAGATGTTAGTCAGCGAGAACTCGAAAAGCTGTTGGACCGTGAATAATGCAGGGATCCCACTTACGCAGTTCCAAAACCAATTGGATGCCGTAGATAGACCGACACCACGAGACCGGATGGTAAGAGGGAAGATCTCGCCGATGACAACCCAGGCTGCAGGGCCCCAAGTGGCAGCAAAGAAGGAGATATTCAAGCAGATAAATGCAATCATGGCACTGACTGCTGAAGTGTCGTGCTTGTCCGCCTTTCCAGCAGTGACGCCGATGATTCCAACAATAAATTGCATAATGATCATGCCCATAGCGCCGTAGATGAGGATAGTTCGCCGGCCAAGTCGCTCAACGATCCAAAACGCGATTGGCGTAGAACAAACGTTAACGAGTGTGGTGATCAAACTTATCAAGAATGGATTCTTGATTGAGCCAAGCTGTTGGAAGAAGATCGTTCCGAAGTAAAAGATGAAGTTGATGCCCGTCAGTTGTTGCATCATTTGCATGCCAATGCCGAGAAGAGTCCGGCGGAGATTTGAAGCGCCGTTGGTGAGTCCGCCTTTGAAGCAAGCCCCCCACGAACCTAGATAGCTAGTTTGTGGGATAATGGCCATCTCATACTCATGGTTGGCAATGATCTCGGCCAGCTCGTCCTGGATATATTTAGACTCGATCGGTTGGCCACGGACGGATGATAGGGCCTTGGCTGCTTTCTCAAGTTTACCTGTTGTAAGGTTAGCTGCCAGATCGGTGAAATTGTCTCTCATCTGCATACCCTTCTTTACATAGAAACGTGGGGACTCAGGAAGGAAGAACAGGCCAAGACCGACGATGATTGCCCAGAGGAATTGAACCGCGATCGGAATTCGATAGGAGCCCGTGTCGAGACGGTTTTGCGTTGCATACACGACACAGTTTGCGAGAAGAATGCCGATGGTGATGCAAAACTGGTAGCCGGCGACGAGGGCACCGCGAACAGCCTTGGGGGCTATTTCAGACATATACAAGATGACGATAGCCGAGATGAATCCAACACCGAACCCACAGATAACACGACCGACGGCCATGACGGCAACACCAGTGGAAGCGGTCTCGAGGATGCAACCGACTGTGAATACGAGACATCCAGCGATGATGGTCGTTCGGCGACCGATGAAGTCGGCGATATCACCAGCGAGGATGGCGCCGAAAAAGGTGCCGGCAGAGAGAATGGAGGTCGTCAACGACTGTTCCCAGGCAGGAAGCTTGAAGGTGGCCTTGTAGTCGGCGTATGCGGTGCTGCTGGTATCAGGGTAGAGCACACTTGGGTATTCCATCCCTGTATATTGTTTGATGAAATATGGCATGCCAAGGACTCCTGACATCCATCCCTGAAACAGTTTGTGAGCATTAGATGCTTTAGTTGATGTCTGTTGGTAAAGCTTACGGTGTCATAACCAAAGAAGATACCACCAAAGGCGGCAAAAGCGCACATGAGGTACGCTTTGAAAGTAACTGGCGCCTCGATCCGATTGACATCGGCCGTGCCCGAGATGATCATTGGGCCAACTCCGCCTCCAGGCATGATGCCGGTAGGGTGATGTGTACTGTGTGGATGAGAAAGAGGGTGCTATGCACTTGATGTCGAATGCCAGTGGATAGAGAAAGAGTGCCACCGGGGTAAGTACTTGAGGAAGTGGGAGGGTACACAAGCGAACAGCAGAGTGTTTATACATTTTTCGACACCATGGGAGCTTAAAACTCTTCAACACAATTTGTGGATCTGATTGGGTCAACAAAGGGTATGGTCTATCCCGATTTCCAGAAGAAGGATTGTCCGAGAAACATGTGGATAATGGGGCGAGTCCCAATCCTTAGATCGGAGCGAGAGGCCGAGGGGCGATTTGTCGCTGTGACTTGATTACTAGGTTTGGTAGGACGAAGCTTACCCAAGCTAGCCAAGCAACACATCCATCCCCTGGAAGTGAATCTATATCGCGCCAGCAAAGGCTTGAGTTGTCAATACACCACTACCGTATCGACCTGGCCATAGTCGTTATTGATGGCCCTCTGACCACGGACGAGCCTCATAAGCGCAACGAGTGGCGGCTTCGGCGTACCCGAATCCGCTGTGTTTGAGATTAGCTTTGCGCCTTCTATCAATCAAGAGGCGAGGCCTGTGTTAGATCTGTTATTTTACGGATGTGGATTTTGGAAATTGATTGAATTGAAGGGCGGTACGGCGCAAGGTAACGTTGCATTGGTTGTTGCCCCAGAGTCGCCGTTCAATGGCCGCGGAAATGGACACGGGCCGGTCATCTTTTTAGTCGCCTCCAAGTACGAGAATGCTAATAGAGGGGCCTCCACAATTTTCACCCCAGAAAAGGACGAGCTGCTGCATTGAACTTTCTATTGGGAGGTTGGAAGTGGACATCAGATCAGCGGAGTTCATTTGACACGGATGAAAGGCGGGTAATCTCTTTCCATGTCAACTTCTGGCTCGTGCATTCACAATTAGCCGGATTTCAAATGCAGTAAAAACGTGCCAAAACATGCGTTGCCTCACAAAATGTGTTGTAACACCCATCTTTTCCAACTCCCGGCCATGTTCCGTCAAGGTTAGTTCCTTCCTCGCATATTCCACGCATACTACTCCTTGTAGTTCTGATCCTTCGAATCATGCTCTGCAAGTGTCAAATCGCGCGTTGCCTCAACATCAGCGGAGAAGGTACGATGCTACTTGGACTTTTAATTTGGTAGGTTGAAAATTCTAGTACCTTGTTCAGTGATGAGCTTACCGTACCATTTCCATTTCTCGTGATACAAAAGCAGCGCCATTCGTGTTGTCTTGGCCACTCCAGTTCCGTCTAGACTTGCTTTGTGCTTGCTTGCGCTGTGAAGGAAGCCTCACCCCGCCCCCGCCTCCGCCTCCGCCTTCGCCTCCACCACCACCGCCTTGTGATTCACTTCGAGTGGTATTGCTTGGACAAGTCTCATCGCGTTGCCCCTGTTCTGTCGTCGACTTCGTGGCTTGCTCTCGGGTGACATCTAGGACCTCGCCTGCAGACACACCTCGTGTTGTTTGCTTTGGCATAGTTTCTTTGGGAATAAGGCATCGCTTCTCGGCTGCGTGTCTCGCTTCTCGCAGCTCAGCAATTCCGAGTCCCACATCCGACAGGTAAAGTTGGAATGCAGAGAGTAATTCTGCGAGACCTGCTTTCAGCCTTTCCACCACAATTTCCACTTCCTCTAGGTTGCCATTGAGACCTGCCCCATTCTTCTGCACAAAGTCCTCAATACTTGTAATAGCGTTTGCAAATGTTCGGACCGTATCGGGCACGCCCGAGATGGCTTTGCCATACACATCGTCGGACAAACTTGCCACGAGCATTCTTGTGAGACATTCTATCGAGTCGACGATCAATGCGGTGCTAGCATGATCTGTGCCAAGAACGACAGCCCTGATATTTTGTTGCTTCGATGTCCTAAGGATTCGCCCGATACTGCTCAAAATCCATCCAATGGGACTTCCCTGGAATCTTGACCACTTTTCATTCAACAGTTCTGCGAACCGCTCATTCGAAAACCCCGCTGGCCTTGCATGTTCCATCACATCCTTGACTTTCACGACTGGAGGGCTCCAAGGTCGAGCAGATTGACCCAGAGATTTCGCCATTGAGCCTGAGATAGACTGGAGCTTCTCTTTCTGAGTCCGTGGCGGCGGGGCGACTTTCATTATGTTCCCACTACCCAAAGGGGACGCAATCTGCGGCAAAACGTTGACCTGCTTTGCACTTCCAATGTTCGCAGCTTTGCGCAAAGCGATTTCCTTCTCCACTGCCGGATCTGGTGGGTTTATTCGCAAGCTGATTGCTCGTATGACATCGAGAGCAGCCACTTGCATCTGGCCCCAGCATGTGCCATCTTTGCGTTCGATGTCTGCAAAGATCGCTTTTCTCCTTTCCGGAAATGACCTGGCTATCAAAGCGAGTTCCCAAAAGGCAAAGGTTTTCACAATGCCGTTCTTTGCTTTGATGCCATTCAGCAGCGTTCCGTTAGGATCTTTACTTGATGCGCTTAGAGGCTGCCCCTTTTTAAGCGGTTGCTGCGTCATCAAGGCACAGAAAAGAAATGCAGATGCTTCCCATGTTAGGACGAGTAGAAACCCGAAGGCGAAGGATTGCAGCATCATAGTTGGGTTGGCTGGTGGGTAGCCAGAAGGTCGTGCATCTGATCGAGGTATGTTAAACCATAGCTTTGCGAATGTGAGATGCAATCTCCAGAGTATTCGGCGGAAAGTGAGCGTGTAGATGAAGGGACCAATCAATGCAGTAGCAAATGGTGTGATTAGACTGCGTCGCAATATAGGCACCAGCGCAACCTGAAGTTGGTTCGATATTGATGCTATGCGATGAGTGCGTTGGTCGGGATTTGACGGCGGCAGAAGTGGAGAAGCCTCGATTTTAAGGGAGGAGAAATCTTTGTACAGATGTACGATGCTCTGGGCGAGAGCGAGTATCAAGAAAACTCCTCTTAAATAGATTGGGCGCTCATTGATCCTGTCCGGTGTGCTCATGTCACCTTTCTTAACCCAACTGAGCTGCGCATACTCCGCAGACGACCATATGAGTACTTCCCCAAACCACCACGCCGAACATATGTAGCAGAAGATTGTCTTGAAGATCGAGAGATCTAGAAGCTGTCTGCGTAAGGTAGTAATTGGTGAAGGTGACGTTCGTACTCCGACTTTTAGGGTGGAGAGCTGAAGGACGAAGATAGCTAAGCTGGAGAAGAAGAATAACACAGCTCGGACGCCTGCTGGGCCCAGCGGGAACCATGACCAAAGCACTGCTGTCGCATTAGTATTTTGGTTTGCAAAGTGGCTGAGAGTGACTTGCGTGAATCATGACTTCCAACCCAAAACGCGGTGTCCCAGTTAAGCAGTAATGCCAGAAGTGAGGCATTTTGCAAACGAGTATGTAATGCTGAGTTCAGAAAGCGCCGGTAAGGCCTGATAACCGTCTTCGCATTGTTAGGTGGTGTTGCCATGGTGGCCAGCTCTTATATGTCAGGATTTTGGCTGGTCAGGAACGCAATATAAGCGACAACACATGACATTGTTGTTGGCCCTGTTGCATGCGATCACGGCGGCCTGCCTATGTGAACACTTTTTCTCTTCGAAATTTCACAGGTTCTTCGGACTTGTAAACAAAGTAAAAGTCAGGCACAGATCTTCCATGCCTGAAGCAGCTAGTTCGGTGCCTACGTCAGCCCAGGGTCCATCATCGCGCAGGCACCGAATCATGTACTCTGCCCATTGTTCAATGATTACGATTCTCTCTTTGACTTCGCCAAACTGAGATCGATTTCACTGCAAACTGATAAGTTAACGGCCTCATCATGTCGTTCGACCGCCTCTCCTCTCTAGAAAGCCAACCTACCACAACCAGACGGCAAGACGATGCCTATTATAGAGATGACCCAGAGTTCTCGCGCCTGGCAGAATCCCTCTCTACCCGACTCTTTGAACTTACGGCCAACATTTCACGACTATCGAACCAAATAGCGCTTCTTGGGACGAAACGTGACACAGAACGAGTCCGAGAAAGAGTTCACGATCTACTGGAAGAAACTCGAGATGGCTTCAAGGAAGTGGGCGAAGGCATCAAGAAAATCACAAGCTGGGAGGATATCAACGTAAGTATTCTACTAATTCAGCCTTTGTTGGACAATTGCTAACCTATGGTTAGCCGCCACAAAAATACACGTCGCAGAAATTGTCCCGCGAGTTTGGCGCAGCGCTCTCCGAATTCCAAGTCATTCAACGACGCGCTCTAGAAAAGGGTCGAGCATCTAAAGCCGCGCTTGAAGAACTTTCCGCTCAGTCACCATCGGCCGGAGGCCGCGACAGCCAGCAACAGCTCCAACAGCTCGATGAACCAAGATTAGCGCAGCAGGACGAGGTGGACTTCCAAGAGAATCTGATCATTGAGCGAGAAGACGAGATCCGACAGATTGAGCAATCAGTGGGAGAGTTAAACGAGCTTTTCAGAGACGTGGCTCACATCGTACGGGAGCAAGGCGACGTACTCGACACGATCGATGTCAATGTTGAGAACACACTCGCGGATACAAGAGGTGCTGACGTTGAACTAAGAAGCGCAAGCCGTTACCAGAAAGCAGCCCGTAACAAGGCGTGTTGCCTTCTGCTTGTGCTGGCAATAGTGCTGGTGATTGTAGTTCTGGCTGTTGTACTTAATTAGCTGGGAGGGGCACCGCTATGTGCATGCTGTTCATTTACATTTCCGGCGATTTTGCGAAAGCCATTGAGTTGGCATCAGGCGGCGTTGAAGGGTGCTCTTAAACGCTTTGAGTATCTGATATGAACGCAGTCAAACTGCTTGTGGTATATAAATGACTGTTGTTTGGGAAGTATTGTTTAGAATTGGCTAGAATAGTGAGGAGAGACATTTTTCAAAGGTCAACCAAGCCACATCCAATTATGCCCCAAATGAAACCCTGTGTTGTGCTTGTTCCGAAAGCCACCTCTGGACCACCGGAAATACTGCACAGAAATGATTGAAGGAGGTATCACAATCAAACATTGCGATTCCCTTGACGGGCCTTACGCGCCCCATTTTACCCTTTATCCAAAAAGTGAGGCTCTGACCCTGCCAAATAGGTAGGTGCCAACTCCTCACTGTCCCTTCCCCTTGGGCTTCGCCAAGTTGATACCGACACCATAATTGTACACCAACATCCCACCCAAGTTGGCGGAAAAGAACAGAATCGGCAGCAGGATCACACTGATGAGCAGGTTCGTATCCGACGGCAAAAGACCGACGTTCTCACGCCTCGCGTACCAGCTATACGCGGCCGTGAGCACTGCGACATCGTTGAGCCCCGCGTGTATCAACGCGGTCTGGAACTTTGGCCGCATTGTCTTGCCATCGGCCTCGAAGGCCTGGTTGCTGCTTTTCATCCTGATGAGCTGCTGGGCGCCGGAGAGGACGGCGGGGACTGCGGTGACGAGGCCAATGGCCTGGAGGTAGTGGGCGCCGCGACTGATGTCGGGGAGGGAAGTGCCTACGCTGTTGACAAGAGGGGCGAGCTGGAGCTTTGTTGTGGCGGCGTAGAGGATGTCGAGGCCCCATGCCAAGGAGAGGAAGGCGATGGGGAAGTGCACTGTGGGAAGGATTAGCTTGCTACGGAGCCCGTAATTTGGGGGGGTTCTGACCAGTGGCAGGATGAATGGGCTTTTCTCGAGACATGTTTCCTAGCTCGTCCAAGTGATTTGTACTCGTTTAAGATCTCAAAGACTTTGTCGAATTCCGTCACAGTATCTAGATAATTGACCTCTGGCGTATATGAAGGAGAATCATGATGACGAGGGGCTTCTCAACATCTGCCTGTACAACCATGTCAACAAGTCTAGCCCGATTTCAAATAGCGTGTATTTCAGGCGTCCAATCGGCGAGACGTCATTTGATCACCCTATCCCTAGCGGTGGCTCCCTCCATTTTATGGTCGGCACGGAGATCGCTATGCTGAGATGCTGAGCATCAGATCGATGTTCAATGCTTCATTGCACCATCTGGACATAGCCTTGGCTTTGGTCCCTTCACACGCGGCTTAGAACCAATATGCTCAAGACTTGTGACCTCTGGCCTCCTTAGCTCCGTGTTAAGGCTAGGATTTTTCTTCCAATGCCATCCACTTTTTTCGAGCGCCAAGGCTGACAGTTCTACAGACCATAGAATTGTAAGATCTAAGGTCTTCTCTGCGCTATCTTGGTCATTCCGTGCCTCAGTCTAGAGGCTGTCTTGGACGACTCTAGTTCTCTGGCATATTTACGCAAAGACCCTACGCCGGAATTGTACCACAGGCCCTTCCTTCCCAGCAGTAAAGCCAGCCTTGAGCTGGTACTCATCTCTCCTCTCCCGTCCAGTACCCAAACCTGGCCCTCCCTCTCCGAGCTTGCCCATCTCACCCTCCACCATCTTAAAATCCAGACTCCACAGAATCCTCGCCAGCGTCAACGTCAACTCTTTCATCGCCAGTGGCTTCCCCACACAGCCCCTCGGCCCAGTGGAGAACGGGATAAATGCCACACGAGCAGCGTCGATTTTCTCCTTAGGATTGTCCATGCTGGCAATCCATCGCTCTGGTCGGAATGAGTATGGCTCAGGGAAATACTCAGCGTTGTGGTGCATTGCGTATATGGTTGCAGCAACATTTGTCCCTGCTGGCATGGCTTGATGGTCAATCACAGCACCACCTGTTTTGACCTCGCGCCATAGCGGCGCAGGGGAGGCCGGTGCGATGCGTAAGGCTTCGTTGATGCATGCGAGCAAGTATGTGCAGCCACTGAGCTCAGGTCCTGGTTGTATGGAGTCAAGAGTCGAGAATGTGCTTCGCACCTCTTCCGTCACCTGTTCGTAGGCGGCGGGGTTGCGGCTTACGTAGAAGAAGAATGCTGCAAGGGTCGTACTTGTTGTATCACTTCCTGCCACCATCATAATGACAGCCTCCGCATACAGGTCTTGCTGTGTCAGGCCTCCCGTTCCAGATGCAGCCTTCACTTGCATGAGATTTTTGAGAATGTCAGAAGAGTCCCTTTCACGAGAGGTCTGCATACTTGCTTGAACAAGAGAAAATGCCGCCTGACGAAATCGCCTGGTTGACTTGACCAGACCGGGGAACAATAGACGGTCGAGCTTGAGAGCCAAGAGCCATGGTGACTGCCCGAAAAATCCAATCGTATGCATCCTCTCTTCAATAAGATGCACCATGAATCGGTAATCCGGAGTCGTCGTAAGGTTTCTCGAAATACCGAACACGAGACTGGTCATGATATCGAATCCAAGATAATCGCCTACGTAAATTGTCAGTAGAGGCGGCCAAGCCTTGAGGCCGAGAAGTTTAGAATGCATACACCAAAGCGCCATATCTCGTCCCACGGTCCATGCTGAATTACCAGTCACCGTTCGTGATCCACTGGAGCCATTGTTCTCGGCTACCTGGTGGATGAAGATGTCCGCGTGCCTCGCAATCGTCGCATCATATTGCTTCAATGCTGCCTGTGAGAACGACGGATTTAGGATTTTCCTCCTTGGCATATGATCGTCCTTGTCATATGCAGACAACGTGCTCGGTACCAGTCCTTTGTGGAATGATGAATAGTACCGCGCCTTCTTGACATTGTTTTTGTAGCCATAGATATCCTGAACTCCGGTTGCAGTATTTACAAGGAGCTTGTTCGGACCATACCTGACAAAGTCACCGTACTTCTCATGGCAGGCCTGGACGTCGATATGGATATCCCGACGGTAACCGTGGTATGCGGAATAAAGCGAAGTAATTTTCGCGAGGAAAGGTCCAGGGTACTTTGCTAGAGGATGCAAATAAAGGCGATAGATGAAGAGAAAAGAGACGTGCGCAACAACATAAAGAGCTATAAGGGAAGGAAGGTAAGAGGGAATTTGCGTGGGATAAGGCATGTTCGTAAATGTTGAAGAATCGACCAGGCCGAAGCCGTCATTTGGCTGGATCGCAATTCAAACTGCAGTTCGATGAAGTCGCTTCTTATATCGCCCAACATGGCAGCTGACAGGCTCCGCCACATCTGGGTTGTTCTCCATCAGCGTCGCAACAAATTTCCAAGCTTTAAAGAACGGTCTTCGGGGCCCTTGTGTTGCCGGCACCAAAAGTGGGGAGTCCGCTGCTGAACCCTTTTCCACTTCCCGACAGGCAGATCCAATCCTATGATAGAAAGATAGCGCGGGAAAGGCACTTTCGAACCATGTCAAGTATGAAACCACGTCACTTAATTCCGGTGTGAGGCAGGTGAGTTATTATTTTGGTCCGTATGGCATGGCCCGGTTCCAAGGACTTAACGAATTCCCAGGAAGTACACTTGAGACGGCGAAAAGGTATCGAAAGCGGTCGATCTTGCAGAATAAGTACACTGCCCATAGCGCCCTATTGCTAGCTGAACTTTTTGAGAACCAGAAAATCATTTCACAGTCCCTCTTCACTACGTCACCTACCTCAGGATTTTCGATTGCATCCTCCCTATTTAGCACAAAACGATAGGCGCTTTTCCCCGACGAGAAGGGAGACTTGTCGGTGAGCTTGGTTCACCGTTTTGACTGTCAAGAACCATCAGGGACTGCATTCCAGTCTGAAACATGTCGACCCACATGAATACCATCAGCGCCGACAACAAGATCCCAACTTATCGTAATGCCTACTCTCGTTATGTCACAGAATCATGATCTGTACCACAGTACAGTGCCGCCATGAGGAGCTAACAGAGGTTGGATGCTGTTCCCAGCGCCCAACCATCAGACCCGATGACATATCATTTGTGGCTTAAGTGGAAGAGAGCCTGTAGCAGGAAGCGCCGGAGACCAAGGTCCTCATGAGGGCCTGCGAGGGCGATGGTTGCAGTCTCCGAACCTACACCAACGACTTTACATCCTGCCCCTAGCTCTGCTGGCACGTGGTCGAGCGCTTAGCATGCATCTCGCCTCTTACGTTCCTGTTCTTGTAACACTTTTCGCCGCTGGTTGTAACTATCTGATCTCTTTTGCCTCAAGCATCGCATGCGGGTACAGCTTTCTTGACTCTACAGGACCACACGAAGAGACCTACATCTCCTAGACCAGCGAACGCCGGTGGCCAAGCTTCGACATTTGTGGATATGCGTCTGATTTCTGGTTCTCTAGCGTCAATTTCTCAGATGTTGTCGTTTACTGGACTTTTTGATTCCTTCTTCCGCACACTTGGATGTCTGGAACCACTTCCCTGGAATGCACCAGATGCAGAACGCTTTGATCTCGTTAAGTCCTAGCTCCGAAAGGTGGCTTGCATGGCTGAAAGATATCTATTATGATGGGATGAAGTTGAAGTGCCGTCAAAGTGCACGGATACGACAGCTGGTAGTGGGTCTGCGTGATGGGCGGAACCCTAATCAAAGTCCAGCATCATGTATGCGTTACATGAGCCTGGACCCAATCCATCACGTCTTTCTTGAAATCTGGTTCATACAGCCACCCAAGCGTGATCTCCTTCTTCTCCACTTTTGGTGCCTGGTCCTTGGGCATTCTCCTCAAGTCAATCTGTGCATTTAAGTCAAAGATTTGGTCGATCCTTTTCTGCCGGTATTCTTGCCAGAATAGCAACGCATCCTCCATCCTCACGGTCCCAACCTGTGCCAAAAGCAGTGCGAACATGTACACGTCTTCGAAGGCTTGATTAATGCCTTGCCCCGCTGATGGCGGAATTGCATGTGCTGCATCTCCGAGAATGATCACACGGGTATGAGGCTGGGACGCCCATTTCTCGAGCTTTGGCACGATGTAGAACGGCCAGATATTCAACGTGTCGCGTGGAATGTTCGAGACCGCATTTCGCGCTATTTGTGGGAAATGCTCCATTCCCGACTGCAGGAAGGAGACCAGTCCATCAGTATCAGCGAGCACTTTGTCCCATCCGGCACGATCGGTCTCGGGCATGCTGCGTTGCCTTCCGATGAACACCACAGAGCCATCTGGCGATTGCGGTGCCACGACAAACGCTCCGGCGTTGGGCGTTGTGATGGTTACAGGAAGGTGATAGCCCTCGGGAAGCTCGAGCTGAGAGGTCGGTACTGCAGCGGTTACCCCTACGAAGCCTGTGAAGCGAGTCTTCAAGTCTGGGTAGAGATACTTGCGGACGGTCGAGTGAATGCCGTCGGCTCCAATGAGAATCTTAGAAGTTTGAATCGAACCGTCGGCCATGGCCCAGGTCACCGACTCCTCGGTCTCAGAAACAATATGGGTGAACTTCTTCCCAAACTCGATGGGGATTCCACGTTCCCGGATCATACCAAGCATCTCCTCAATCAAATCGGTGCGATAGATACGCAGGGCCATGTAGCCATATTTCTCTTTGCCGCCGAAATCGTAGGCTTCCTCAAAATTGCCAGCAGCATCTCGATACTCGAGCCATTCAAAGTTGTAGCCCTTGGTTCGGACGCGTTCATAGACTCCGAGAGCATCCAAAACTCTCAAGGCGTTTGGAGAGAGCATAACGGCGCCGCCGATGTTCAATGGGGAGCCCCGATTCTCATACACTCGACACGGCATTGCTTGCTGGTGCAAGGCGAGTGCAAGCGCGAGTCCGGAGAGCCCAGCGCCGATGATGGCCACTTCCTCCCTGGGAGATGCCATCGCTGAGCAAGATAGGGGGGTTAAAACCGGGCGATGGACTTAGAGCACGAAAGTTATGGGAATATGAATGGAGATTCACGAGTAATCGAAAGCGAAGCATGGTAGCAAATTACTTCCTTATATCCCATTTGACGGTGAAAGGGAACCCCACTCCCCCACTTAAGTTACGGGCGCTTATATGGGAGCACTTGCCTAATTCTCTAGGTGTTACATCTGTGGGAGGGTTGGATAGAGACTAGAATAACGACGGCTGATGGCCAGATCGGATCCGATTTCGGAGCCGGGAGCGGATATTCGGAGCCGAGAGAAGGTGTGTCTGCGTTGTCCGTGCTCTACAATTGTGAAAGTCAGCATCGGCTAAGCCGTTAGGATGGGGCAAAAAGGAGCGTTGTCAGCAATGGAAAGCTAGTATGCGGCTAGGCCTAATGGCACGCCTGCTTGACAGTCATGCTGGTCGGCGACGATGGGTTGGGTCACGTAGAGCAACGAGGGACACCCACGCAGACAGTGAGACAGAGAGGGTTTCATAGACCCCAATTCATCAGTTTTCCAGCCGTGCGGCCGAGTCCCATAGCCTATTCCTCGTCTTCCTAGTGTACACTATCCTCTGCCTGACCGCATACCCATGAGATAGGCTCTTGATGCGCGCCTTGGCCACGCCCTTCACATTCCTCCCCTCGACACTACCTATCCTGTCCCATTCAGCTGGTCCTGCCTAGCTGAATTGTCCCCTGTATAGCGGAACTATGCGATCGTACGAATATGCGGGTATATAAACCTGCGAATGGCAGCCGAAACGCGGCCTAACATTAGAACTGTTTCAAACCTTATGTCGAAAGTGATTAGACTGTTACTAACCTTAGGCGCTTGAGTACTGGTATTCTGCTTTGCTCAATCCCGACCGTTCCCTCACCGTACATACACTTGGGCCATTATCTTGCTACCGGTTCAATGTAAAGAGAGGAAGAGAAAATGAAATCAGTGTGATAGGCTTGGCAGAATTAGGCCGTCTCGTGAAAAGGACCTAAGCTCGGGAGAGACCGAGCCGGGACAGGTAGCAGCTGTGGCCGCAGCAGGCCCCGACTACGAAACTTTAGGAGCCCTCCATGGTCAGGTGATTTAACAGTTTACCTGGCGGATGATCTTATCTCGGCGCCTTTGGCGAGCAGCAGCTCGGCAATCTGGTCATAGCCGCGCGCCGATGCCGCCTCCAGCGCGTTGACGTGGCAGCCTCCTTGCGCGTTTACGTCGGCCCCCTCGGCGAGCAGTCGCTCGACGACCTGGCCGTGGCCATTACGCGATGCCGCCTGTAGCGCGTTACCGTAGTGGCCTCCTTGCGCGTTGACATCGGCGCCATTGGTAAGCAGCTGCTCGACGACCTGGTCGTGGCCTCCCACTGATGCCGCCTGCAGCGCGTTGCCGTAGTGGCCTCCCTGCACGTTGACGTCGGCCCCCTTGGCGAGCAGCCGCTCGACGACCTGGTTGTGGCCATTACGCGATGCCGCCTGTAGCGCGTTACCGTAGTGGCCTCCTTGCGCGTTAACGTCGGCCCCCTCGGCAAGCAGCTGCTCGACGACCTGGTCGTGGCCTTCCACTGATGCCGCCTGCAGCGCATTGCCGTGGCCGCCTCCTTGCGCGTTGACATCGGCCCCCTTGGCGAGCAGCCGCTCGACGATCTGGCGGTAGCCTCCAACTGATGCCGCCTGCAGCGCGTTACCCCAGTGGCCTCCTTGCGCGTTGATATCGGCTCCCCTGGCGAGCAGCCGCTCAACGATCTGGTTGTGGCCACCCACCGATGCCGCCTGCAGCGAGTTACTATAGGGGCCTCCTTGCGCGTTAATGTCGGCCCCATTGGCGAGCAGCCGCTCAATGACCTGGCCGTGGCCACCCACTGATGCCGCCTGCAGCGCGTTACCGTAGTGGCCTCCTTGCGCGTTACCGCAGTGGCCTCCTTGCGCGTTGACGTCAGCCCCATTGGCGAGCAGCTGCTCGACGACCTCGTCGTGGCCTCCCACTGATGCCGCCTGCAGCGCGTTACCGTAGTGGCCTCCTTGCGCGTTGACGTCGGCTCTCTTGGCGAGCAGCTGCTCGACGACCTGGTGGTAACCATTACGCGATGCCGCCTGTAGCGCGTTACCCCAGTGGCCTCCTTGCACATTAACGTCGGCTCCCTTGGCGAGCAGCTGCTCGACGATTCGGTTGTGGCCTCCCACTGATGCCGCCTGCAGCGCGTTGCCGTAGTAGCCTCCTTGCGCGTTGACGTCGGCCCCCTTGGCGAGCAGCCGCTCGACGACCTGGTCGTGGCCTTCCACTGATGCCGCCTGCAGCGCGTTACCCCAGTGGCCTCCTTGCGCGTTGACGTCGGCCCCCTTGGCGAGCAGCCGCTCGACGATCTGGCCGTGGCCATTGCGCGATGCCGCCCGCAGCGCGTCGCCATAGCCACCTCCTTGCGCGCTAACGTCGGCCCCCTTGGCGAGCAGCCGCTCGACAACCTGGTCGTGGCCATTAAACGATGCCGCCTGCAGCGCGTTACCGCAGTAGCCTCCTTGCGCGTTGACGTCGGCCCCCTTGGCGAGCAGCCGCTCAACGATCTGGTTGTGGCCATTAAACGATGCCGCCTGTAGCGCGTTACCGCAGAAGCCTCCTTGCGCGTTGACGTCGGCCCCCTTGGCGAGCAGCTGCTCGACGACCTGGTCGTGGCCTCCCACTGATGCCGCCTGCAGCGCGTTACCGTAGTCGCCTCCTTGTGCGTTGACGTCGGCTCCTCCATCAAACAGTCGCTGCACAATCTCAGTGTTTCCGTAGCAACATGATACGTATAAAAGGGTCTCTCCATTTTTGTTCCGCCTAGTGGAGTCTAACGGGCTGAGTTCCAACAATAGACGGAGCGTTTCTGTAAAGCCCCACGAGCACGCGGCAAAAATAGAACAAGGGGGCGAGCTCAATGTCGAGCTAACCCTATGTTCCAGGGGTTGCCATTTATAAGAGTAGATGTTAGACAATAGTAAGTCGGCCGCTTGCGACCATCGCGCAAAGGAGGTGTCTTGTTCTTGCAACATAAACTTATTGAATAGTTTTTGGAGCTCTCCCTCTTGCAGATAGGTTCCGCTTTCTGCACAGTGCAACGCCCAATACCAACAGGCATATTCGTGAAGTCTATTGGTTTCGCTGTCGCTAATCGGCAACAAAGTAGCCAAGCATGCTTTAGCGGCGGTGGCATGGTTGAGCGTGGTCGAATAAACATCCTGCTTCTCTTCTAGATACTCTCGGACCGAGAGGTGCGCAAATCGAAAGACATCCAATTCCTGGTCGTGAACAACGAAGTTGCAACAGAGTTGGAGTACCGTTTCGGCTGATAGTGTTTCTCCATCCTCATTCAATGATATTGCAGTACAGAACTCGCTCGATCTTAGTGGCCTTTGGCTACAAAGCAGCCATCTAAATATCTTTTCTGCTGTGACTTTGTCCTCCTCTTCGTAGTGATCGATATTACTAGCATAGATGTCCTCGTAAATGCTGCCGAGTTTCCGTGGAAGTTTTCCAAGCCGATTTGTAATGGCTCTTGTCGTTTTCAGAGAGCATATGAATTGCAATTGCAGTTCAACCCAGCGGAACCTAACGTACATCGCATATTAGCTTTCGAATGAATACTAAATACAGCATGTTTGGGGAATACTAACATTCCCTGAGCTCCATCGCAAAGCGTCTGTATGATTGAGCATACCAGATTGGACTTTCCTGAGAGCAGCGGGTTTCTGGAAGTCCGACGTTGCACTTCGCTGTTGACAAAACGAACAATATCGGCCTGATTCTTGGTAGCCTCAATTTCGAGATTTGGGCAATTAGCGAGGTGACGAACAATGTCTTGATCATTCCGACTAGAGACAAAGACCTTGACCAAGTTTGAAGAGCGAAGTACAATTTGCTCAAGTGCCTCGAGAAGATCCGTTCGACTCGCCTCATCGCATTGATCGAGTGCATCGATTTCATCAAGTGCATCGATTACAATTGTCGTCAATGGGTAATATGCCGTCAGGGCGATAATGAGGTCTCTGCTCTCTTCGAAGCAGGGCGGCATAGACTGGAATCCTTGTTTCTTCCTTTCCTCATACTTCTCTCGCACGGGCTGCAATATTGGGCTGCCGTCCTCAAGGCAGGACATCTGTCGAACGAGGCTGGAAAGTATAGCTGTTGAACTTGAACGTTCCTTCTCCGAGACGTTTCGTGTGCAGTAGAAGTAGATTGGCCGCGGGTTTCTGCCGTGACGAAAACTTTGGATGAGATGCTCGATTACGATGGACCTGCCGGAAGTATGAACAGTCAGCTTCACGGTGTACTGATGATTAAGAAGAGTCCTTCCGTACACGAGCTTGGTTTTCCCTGACCCGGGGATACCGTGGAGCCACAGGATTGAAGAAGTGCTAGATCTCTGCCAATCGAGGAGCAGGTCATCCTTCAGAAGCCAAGCACCTGTGCCTGCTAGAATGTTACGTTTGGCGTTATTGTGATGTTGAATGTACGGTTGCTTCGAAAGCCAGTCCAAGATATTGCAACGCTCGCTCTCATGAAGGTCATCGTGCAGGTCCGAGATCTGCTTTTGCATCCGATCAATAGGCTTCTGTAGATCATCCAAAATGTTTTTCAGTTGTTGGTGTCTGCTCTTCTCCTCTGAAGACATTTGCCTCTGGAATTCTGCATCCAACAGAGAAACACATTGATCCACGTCTTTCTGCTGTTCGGTGATTTTGGTGAGAAGCGCCCGGTATCCATTGGCAAATTGAGTGAAGCTTTTCGCAATACGCTCTGTAGATCGCCTCCAGTCAACAATTTTCTCCTCCAGATTTGTGATTTAGCTCTCTGCAGGTGGTTTGTCTAACTCATAATTACGTTCCACTGTGTCCAATAGAAATAGCACTCACTAGCATTGGTCCGCTCATAAAAGCGTCTCGCCTTTGCAAGAAATGACAACACAGATATGTATAATTCTACCATGCATCGTCTCATTTCGTCTGTAGTGTTGGCTTTGTCACCGAGATATAGTGTGGTGTAGATATCGTATCGCACGAGTAGGTTGGATATGATCTCTACACCTTCAAGAAGAACAGCGTACTTCTCCGTATCATTGACAGATACCTGAGCCGTTAGCCGTAGCGCCAGCAATCAGAAATCATGACCAACCTTCAGAATAAATCTCACCGCAGCCCACGGCAATGCGGCATGACCTGGGTCGTACTGTATGGCGACATCTCCGACTGCGATAAATCTCTCAATCCACTTCGTTATCTTTGCTAGAATGTCAGGGACCTTGATAGTGTTGTTGGAATCTCTGCGAAAGCCCCATTGCTTCCCTGAAAAGTCATTCTGCTTTTCTTGTACGGCGTTCAGCAGGTCTTGTGGCTTAATCGACGAGTCAAAGTCAATGTACTCCTTGTCTTTATCCCGCAACCGAGAGGCCGCAAGAACCCAGAGATTTCTGATGAGAACATTTAACGAGTAAGCGTGCGTTGGAGATATCGCTAGCCCTGATTGTTCAGTAACGCTGAAGGCTTCACCTACTCTCGGTCTGGCATATCTGCCCAGATCTTTTTTAGCTTGAATGATGCCTCAATTTTTTGCTGCTATGAGTAGATCAATTGCAAGAAACGCTCGATCGACTGGATTGTGCTGTAACCAGTAGATGAAACTTCGATAATTTGAGCTTTATTGCCAGAGCTGTTTGGTCAGAGTAGTTGTAGGTAGGCATCTGTCAAGTCTCCAAGTGCGGGATGCCACGTTAGAGCTTCGTTACCGGATCACGTGCCGAGCCATCTTCCTCTGGTGGTTTATCAAATCTACTCACTCCAATGAATTCTTAGCCTTCTAATCTGTAGCAATGCTATGCCGCGAGGTTGCATCAAGAAAATAGAAGTCTACATGCAAGTCGGAGCCGGCATGCAACGAATCACATCTGACTCGGAAATCAAAGCTCTCCACGCTCTTTGCTGTCATTAATGATTCAAGAACTACAGCGTTTGGTAGTTCACAATGGCGACTATTGGAACGAGTCACCGACTCCCATCATCAAATGCCTGCTCGCTTGCTTACACCTTGATCTACTCCTTCGGTGCTTGTGAGTGTTCAGCTTCACTCTCCATATCGAACGATTCTGATGGAGGGAAAGCCACTCCCTCCGGCTCATTCTTCTCTCATCGGAGGACAATGACGCTGGGTGAGGAAACCGAGCCAGCCGACTACTAGAAAAAATGTTGCGATGATGCCCTCGCCAACGGTATTAAGCGCGTAGTCATGATGGCAGGCTTCTTCGCCTCTTCTCTCCGATTGACACTTTCACTGACCTCGCGTAGGGAGCTCACTGGGCTGCCCATCCAAGTCGTGATGTATCCAAGTCCCGCCAAAGCCCCACCCCTTATGTGCATCCATCAAAATACGTCCCGTACAAGCTCAATCCCGATCTCAAGACTGGTGAACAATGCATTACACTCCTTGCCGCGGCAGGTTTCGACGTCTCCGCAAAGAAGACCTTCGACTAGATCCACGACACCTTCCTCATCTTGATCCACATATTCCCTGGCGGCTGCCCTCCAACGTCACCTCCTCCAACACACGCTAGGACCTACATTTCTACGTTGCAGTTGGAGCAGCTCTGCATCCATTGCGCGCGGACAGAGAGACGTTATTTGTCGGCAGCGGTGGTGCTATCCACAACCTCTACCGCAACCACTGAGGCTAAAAATGTACCTGTGAATTACGGCATCCCGTTTAGCGGCCCCGTGACCTCACTGCCCGCCGCGTCCGGCATGGCGTCGGAGGTGGTCCCATCTGCCAGCCCGCAGCCTCTGCTGGGTATAAAGTCGCGGTCGTCTCCTGCCGCTTTTTCGACACCTTTATGAATGAGCTTTCTTTCTCTCCTTCCCATTCTCCTGCACGGCCCCCTCGTGCATCAGGCCGCGGCGAGCCCCGCTTCTCCCCCTGGCCACGCCTTTGTCCTCCACCGAAGGATACGACGCACCCCGTTAGAAAAACACCTCGTTCTTAACGGCTCGCTCGTACTGACTTGGCCCCTCGGCACCGTTGTTTCGTCGACCGTTGTGGGTTGTGGAACTGCACTCCAACAATGTCGCCGACAAAGCGGCTGGTTTTCGAGATTCCCGGCGACCTGTTCATGCGACCGCCTGAAATACAGGACTATCGCTACTTTCGACCCTGGTGAACCAATCCCCTCCCCACCTCCCGATGTCTCCACCGAAGTCGACATGTGGCCGCGTCAGCACATCCACCGGCTGCCTCACCCATAACTCGTCCTCTGTTGATCCTCGTCGTGACTGGCTTGGTGGGCGTGATGGGTTTTAGACTGGCTTAGGGTTGCGCTCGGACAAAACCATTAAAGAAAGTGCCGCATGCTGAGCCCGTCCCCCACGAAGACGGCTCCGCGGCTCGTCGAAGCAAGCTCAAAATAGCAGCTGACGTGTCCTGCGTCACCGGTTCTCGAGTGCTACGTCGGCCGCCGGTCGTTTGGAGTCAGACAAAGCCACACCCATCCACTCTGATCGGCAATAGTGGATGCCAACAAAGTTTGGCGTAGGACCTTGTCCGGCTGAGAGTGCAACTTGGCCAATGGAGACAATGCCTTACCTAGAGTCGACGGCCACATCAGGCACCGTACCGCGCGGAACGTCAGGCAGGACCCTGCTGCGTCAGGCATCTGGCGAGCTCTTTCGACCTCTGACCGCGACCTGGAACGTCGGTCCGCATTTCCGGAGAAGAGCATAGGTCGAGAACGCCTCTTCAGGCTGTCACAACACAGCAGGACGCGGGAGCTCGATGTCACATCGCTCTAGTCGGGGCCAGAGGCACGGCCACTTAGTGTCGCCTTAGAGACCGCGTGGACTGTAATACTGCAGAGATATTTGGATGTCTTAGGTGCTTGCTCATCGTGCGATCGCCGTGCTACTTCGCCCACTACGTTATGCCGTCTCTAATTACGTGGCTTACCCTTTTTCGATGTTGGTTGGTCGACAATACATGGAGAACGAGTTGGCCCTCGCGCAGCACTGGCAGCCAATGGTTCTTGTAGGAGCGGTGGCCACTAAAAATGCCTCCGTCACGCAGTCAGGCACGAGCAGGGACCGGACGTCTGTCAAGGTCTAAAAGAAATGACTCGATCCATCCTCATGCAGGTATGGTCTACGCTATATTAGTCGAGTTTAAGCCAAAGCAAACCTCTGTCACATCAAGTCGTGGAAGGATGGGCTCCTTTTGTGTCAGATGGTCTACTTTAAGAGACGGAGCTCCGCCTCTGCCGAGGCGAATGGCATCCCAACCTCCCCTGGGCCAAGCACGGCGTTAGGGGACGGGAGAGGACGGGAGAGGACCTCTCTAGGAAAGGATTCAACAACGAAGACGCCGCTGACGATGACGGAAATGGGGGACTGTGAGACCTGCTGAGCGAGTAACACGAGCGAAGCAGCAGGGATGATCGGTGGTACAAATTTACTTAGGGATGGTCTTGTACGTGGCAAGGAATGGACGTAACGCATAGATGACACCACGCCGTGAAGCCGCCAGGCGCCGCGATCGAGACCGCCATCAGAGCCTTAAAGTCTGATGAGAGGACTGCTATTTTACGCGCTATAATGGTCCAGGCTCTCCTCCTCTCGAGCATCTTTTCCTTTCTATCTAGCTTTTTACGTCATGCTCCGCTTCTCTCTCGCAATCCGCCTGTGCCCCTTCTGTTGACAGCGATCTCTTATCGATGGCTTCCACATGCTGCCAACCAATCGCAGACTGCTATCCCTACAAATCTACCTCGGAACTAGTTATAGAGTCTTCGTACACGCGCCGTGAGGACAACAGCAGCGACGATAGTAATACTCCTTCTTCGCGTTCACCCGCCTCGACCGAAATTCTTGACGATGACTTGGCAGTCGCCGGCGATGGCAATCTCGAGGCAGAAGAGGGGAGGTCTTTTGTTCGCCATAGACCCCAGGAGAACGACACACTTTCTGCGGAGACGGACCGGCTGCAGAGAGCCGGTCAGGCCGAGCTTCTCGTCAATGTCGACAGAGCCGGCTAGGTTGACCTTCCCGTAAACGGTTCCAACGAGATTCCTGTCCCGATCGCTCAATGTTCCGACTAGACTCTCGCCCGAGCCGCCGTTTTGGCCTCGAGCTTGCTTGACCTGGGAGAGCACGGTCTATCGAGAGTTAACATGTCGAGATTTGAGGCAGCAAAGGTCCTTAACAAAACGATCAGGTCCCTCTGGAGACGAGTACAACTGTGTGCTCAAGCCTGTCTGGTTGGCTGGAACGTTGGTGGGAAAGGTGCAGATGGGACGCGATCACATTCAAATTTACGAAAAAAGACTCATACGTGCGCGACGCGTTAGGACACTGAGGTTGGGAAAGACCCTTGAAGAAATGGAGGCGTACTAAGTTCGCTGACTGCCCAAGATCTTCTAATTTTAGCATTCTGCGGATGCCCACTATTAGCGGACGATGTTAGCAAATATCCTCCTGTCACTCTTTCTTCTCCACTATGGCTCTCCTGTCACTTTTGCCTCTGCTACTTTCGTTCTCCCGTCAGTCTCGTGCCACTCTGGTTCGCCGCTGGGGGCCGCTGTCGGGGACCCCAAGCCTGCGAGCAAGACCTGCCGACTTGTGCCTATAATGCTCCAGGCGGTCCCCCCCTCGCTGGAGCATCTTTCTCGTCTCGCCCAGCTTACGAGCCCCTCTTTCGCTTCTCTTTCGCCATCTATTCATCCCCTTGCGTGGATAGGCGACCTGGTTTCGATGGCTTCCACGTGTTGTCAACCGATCGCCCCCAGCTCTGCCTGCGGATCCATCATTAAATCGGGCTTGCAGTTCTCGAAACCTCCAACATCCTCAGACGCCTCGCTGCTCGGCTCTGCCGCTCGCTTCCATCTGTCTATGGTGGACGTACCGGCGTCGACGGATGACCGTCGGTGTCAAGCGCCCCCAGCTCTCGGCCATGTACTGCCGTCCGCTCGCACGGCCGACCTCCCGGAGGACGGAGAAATCTTTGATTCCGACGACGATGATCTCCCCTCCCTCAGGCAAATCTCCGCGTCTTCGCGCCTAAATTATTGTTAGAGGGTGTTTGACAATTCTCGAGAAGGGAAGACTTACCACTTGAGGTCGACTTGTAGGCCATTGGTCCGACTCAGATGAGGAATACTCGTAAAACCTTCCGTGTCGTCTAACAAGGACATGGACATCAGCGTTTTAGAATCATAGTTCGTCCGCTTTCTTCGTGAGGGTCTGAATCTATTTTGTGGTCAACCCTCGTTGACGGCGAAAACGAAGAGAACCTCATCTCTGAAAGATTTTTGCCGGCGTGCGCAAGATTCTGGTCCAGGAAGTTGGCTGCCTCTTCCTGCTCGAACCTTTCTTTATTGGCTGTCCGGCGGCGGGAACTGGTTCAGCAGGCCGAACAGCAGGCTTGCCTTCCGTCTCAATCTTCTCTGTCGACGTAGTTTGCGCTTCGGTTGCTTGCTCAGCGGATGACAGTTGGAACATTGCAATGCGGTCTTTTGACATCTGGAGCAGAGCAGGCTCTGAGATCGGACCCAAACATTGCACTGCTCTTGGACCAGCATTGACTCTTTTCGCGGAGGCAAGTTCCTCGGGCGTGGAAACGATCACTTGGAAGGCATCATTGGAGGCAGTGACATCTTCAAAAAGATTTCTTGCTTGCCTGGATGCCTCCGCACAAATTGTCATGCAACATTCCAGAGCATTTTTCTCATTTTGAATTTGTTGCGACAATTTGCTTTTGATGGAAGAGTGTATAGCTTCCAACTTCTCGTCAATACCTTGCAGGCGAGTCTCAAGAGTAGGTAAAAGATCGCCGTATCTTCCTTCGTTTTCCTGTATTACATCGGCCAGCATACGCAACTCTGGCGGACCTTCTCCAATGACTTCATTGATTGCTTCCTTTTTGGCGTTAAGGACAGAGTTGAGGAGTTGCTTTGTCTCAGTAGCTCCCCGAGCGCAAATCACGAGGCATTGTTTGATAATGCTTTTCTCCGTCTGCAATCGATCTCGCTCGGCCACATCCGCGTGGGAAATGAAAGTCCCGTATTGAGCCAAAGTCTCTAGTCTGTGATCCGTTCTCCCGAGCAGCTCTTCTAATCCGGAAGTGGTGTTCTCGATCATGCGCTGCCATTTATGGAGGCCATCAGCTGTCATTTTCACAGTACGTCTTGGCAGGACTAATTAGATTGTGTTCCTAACTGATTGAGATTATTGAACTTACAAGTTGATGCATCCAAGTGCGATGACAATAGTGGATTTATAGCTGGCGATCAAGCTCTTCAAAGAAATAATCTCGTCTTCCTTGATCCTTAATCTAGCCCAGTCGCGAAAACTGGTCTTGCTTTCGTCGAAATGAGCGGTACATTTCGTAATTAGTGCTTCGAAATCTCTGCAAATCTGGGTGCATTGGCGTAGCGGAAGGTCAAGCGTGGCGACATCGACTGGGCTGTCCATCACAGCTTCACCCAGCTCCCGAAATAGTTCATTCAATGATCCAAGTTCTTGTTGAAGCTCGCGTACAGTTTTGTTGTGGTTGTGAAAACTTTCAAGGAGTTTGACGAGGGATAGGCTGGATTTAGCTGCAGCGTCAACGAGCGTGATCCCTGCCGAAAGTAAGCCAACAGCCTCAGCCATCTCCTTCTTTGAAGATTAATATCACAAGGACTCAGTTGAGGTCAAGCAAATAATTAGAAGATGAGTAACGATGGCGCTGGCGTACATCACATAGCCTTTTGGAAAGTGAAGGTTCGCCAGGCGTCTTATCTACCAGGTTTTTGAGGTGCACTCGAGATCCTTTACTCAAGCGATTCTTGTATATTTTCTTTGACGCGCGCGTAGGTGAGTCGATTCGTGGATGTTGATGGATGCTAGAGACTCGTCTCACGTTGTGTTTTGAGGGCCAGCGCTTGCTAGCCGCTTTAAAAGTGCTCAGTCAAGATGATTCTGAGCCACTCGATCACGAAGTCAGGGAAATGCGTCAATCCAATTGAAGCTTCTCCAGACCTGGATGCAGCTGCCGTCCCGAACGCTTTTGGAAACTTTGCAAAAGCTCTGCTTGGGGCTTGCATCTTTGAGGTGATTTGTGAGTGACGCGCAGAACTGGTGGAAAGAGTCAATTGTGCGGCGAGCATCTTTGTCGATTTCGACCTAAGGACGAAATCTAGACCCTCTCCTGCTTGACACTTAATGACCTCTACTGGAAATAATCCTAATAGCGCAGTCCGACAAGTCGTATAAAGATTGCGTCAACTTCCGGCGATAGACAGACGGGGACAGAGTCCGCCATGTACTGCGAGCCAAGAGAGCGAGAGACTTCCATTTCGGTGAAAAGGCGGCAGAAAACGGCGACTTTGGGGGCTATTTTCGGCACCCTTGCCACCCGCACTCTCCAACTTAAGCGCCTGGCCGCTTTAACCCTTTTTGACCACAGTTTCGAGCCTCCACCGCAGGCTGCTTCCACTTTTTCGACACCCATTTCCTCCCTCCCCCGGCTCTTCTTTGAAGGGACCTATTTTGGCTCCTCGACCTCTATGCCCAAAATGCACTTTTCTCGACCTGCCTTGCGGGTCATGGCTCGCTATATATGTTGGAGACGTCCCCCCCGGGCGACCTTCGCCTACGTCTCTCCTCTCGTCGTCCCCTCTCTGAGCTCGGACATCTACTTTCTTTCAAGCTGAATTCTGGCCTGAAGTCATGACGGCACCATTGTTGCAACCCTCACCTGACGTTTCCCGCTCAGACTGGACCGTTCCCGTTACCCGCGAAGAGACATTAACGATACGGGAGAAATTTCGGAAGGTTTGGTTGGCGCAAACCGAACCACAAACCCAATACGACTAAAGTCATCGAGGGGGCTAAGAATCTCTGGAACAGGTACGTGGCACGTGGCGATCTCTTTCATTCGCAAGTTGTCAGGGTATATGTGTCTGACGTTGTGTTTTCAGGCATTGCGCGCATATCGGCGTTGATCCCGACCAACACCTGCTCGATAGCGGGCCTGCCGACTTTGAAACCTGGATTGACTGGATCCACCGTGCAACCAAGAAGAAAACGCACGAAACCATCATCCAGTTGTGGAAATGGTTGTGCCAATCCTACAGCCTCCTGGCCATGAAGCCTATGGACGTCTTCACCACAGAACAAGTGAGACGGGTACGGCCTGTCAGATTCATTTACCCACCTGCAACCGTTGATAGGCCCAGACTAACTTTTTCCCGTAGTACATCAACGGACAGATGCACGAAGACCACGAGGTCAGTCGCCGCGCCCGGCGAAAGGATACCTTAGGTGTTGAAGACCTCGACATCCTGCTGCAATGGCATTGGAAATACGGCATGTCTACCTTCGCGAACGAGCTTCAGCGGATTCAAATGAGCCTGCTCATGCTCTTCTCTGCCTTCACCAGCAGTCGGCCAGGTACGCTTCTCGCCGACTCCTCCTCCTCCTCCTCCTCCTCCTCCTCCTCGTCAGGCGAAATCACGCCTTAACAGATATCGGAGCTCGTGGCACGTGTGGGGAACAACTCCCGAGAAAGCTCAGCAGACGAATCATCTGGTAGTACCCTCGTGGATAACAGTGATGGAGACACTTTGGTCGGTACTGAGTCTGACTCAAAGGCCCGCACTACCAGACCACCAACTATCTGCTACAAGGACATCGACCTCTTCCTTTTACGATTACGAAATCCTGATAATCCAGAGCGGGATATTTTGATGGCTGAAGTTGACTTTCGAAATCTGAAAGGCAGACCAGAGGGTGCAGACGGGTAAATCCTCCCTATCTTTTTATAGCCGTTGGTTAGGTCTTTTTCCTAACAGGACTATTACATCACCAGGTTCCTTATGCACGAAGATTATCAACTGGCCTGTTGTCCGATAGCGCACATCACTTCCCTAGCCTTCGCCGACAATGCTTTCGAGAGTACCCGCCTCACACCTGAACTCCTCCACAAGCTTTGCGTGCCCGCACGGTTGCATGTATTACCCCTACCATTCAAAAAGAGCATGTCGAACACGCCTATCTGCAGAACCACTGTCCAGACCGTGTCTGGCGTTCATAATCATCCTACCTGGCTTATGTTGTACCGGACGGCCAACGATGCCCTCAAACTATTAAGCGTCGGGCGAGGATGGCCGCCCTTCGGGCCGTAGCTGGCGTCGACGAGCGTTTCCCACGCGTTGCTGGTGCTGGGGCGGTCGATCAGGTGCATGCCGTGGTGGACGTCGTGGTAGCCGAGGATGCAGAGCGCGGTCTGCATGGACTTGGTGCCGGTGCGCGGCAGGCTGAGGGACAGTACCTGCATGGGGACGGTCCGGGCCGGTTTTGGAGATAGGTAAACGGCGGGATGAGCGGGAATTGGGTACTCGGGGGACTATGCCGAGGTTTGTCGACGGTGTTCGAGGGAGAGCGAACAGGGAGTTATGGGGTCAGTGCTGGGTCGGTAGATGGCTCGGGACGCCTGAAGCGCGGCGGAAGGAAGCTCGGATGGCAGAGGGACGGAAGACGTCCGCGAGGTCTTTCCGTTGAGGACCCATTCTGCGTTGAACCTCGCATATCTCGTAGTTTGATATTGCAGTTTGCCCTTTGGTTTGATCTATGTAAGGCTGAATGGTTAAGATGGGCTCGTTCGACCGGGAAAGGAGGCGATTTCAACCCCACCGGGGTGGCTGAACGAGCACACGATTCCTTTACGACAATTTCCTGAGGCTTGCGGTTGCAGTATGTCTGATGAAACTGGGTGTGACTTACTCGGACAGGGCGCAGAATAGGGTCTAGGAGGGAGCTGGTCGGATTTCTTGTTCTTGCCGCGGTGGTTGTTGTATTCTGCTTCCGTATCTGGACTAGCTCCATCCATTGTCCGACGTAGCCTGATAGCATAGAACGTCAGGTTCATACTCATCATTGTCATCTGTTATGTTTCTGCTCGTGGGTATTGCATAATCGCACACTCTCAAAATTACTCCGCCATCTTCCTCTAAATCTCATCCCTTTTCGGTCAGCCTTGCGTACCGTTAGTGAATTCCGTCGCACCAGCATGAGGCATCAACACTCAGAATGGAAGCTGTACAAATGTCCAAAGCCGGCTTCAGCACGCCGGAAAACGATAGATTCTATAGAGAAAGGCCGTACGGAAAGTTGAACAGCGAGCGGAGAGAAATTCGACTGCTTCGAGTGCAACGCCAACGAATGACTATTTTCGAAGTCCAGGAAAAGTGGCCTGAATGGCGTGACAGACTCAGACCCATACCCTGCAACCAAAAACCGAAGGAACCACTTGAATCCTACCCATACACATGGCCCTACCAGCCCCAAGCACTACCTAGTGGCTGGGAGCAATTCACTTCATCGCAACCGAAGCTAGTAAAGCAAAACTTTACTACCTACGAAATGCATATACCTTGGTATTTCAACATCTGCACTGGAAAATCGCAGTGGAATCCTCCCACAGAATCCGCGTATTCTTTCCCTAAGTCCCCCCTCATAGTTTGCGAGATCATTGATGCAACTCCATTAACTTCCGTATATGGGAGACACACAAAATACGCCACCCTGTCATACTGCGCCGGAGACGCTGGCCAGACGACCGAAATCATCGTAAATGGGCTAATATTCAATGCCTTCAGTAACCTTGAGCACTCCCTAGAATGCGTACGACTTTATTGGACGCAACATTCCAGCGAAGACTTGCTCATCTGGACGGATCAGGTGTGCATCAATCAGTCCGATCATATAGAGAAGTCCAATCAGGTTGATATGATGGGGGAGATTTTCAAAAGGTGTTGGCAGACCTTTGCTTGCCTCTCCACCGCATCTACGTCTGCCCAGCTCTCGACCGCTTCTTTCAGCTCCTACCCATCCCCGTACGCAAGGGCAATGTATCGTCAGCTCGGTCCTCAGTATTCTTTCAGCTCCTACCCATTCTCGTACGCAAGGGCAGCGTCTCCTCCCCCCGATCTCCAAATCCTTCGGAATTATCTTGCCAACAAGTGGCCAAGAGAGGTGCCAAGGGAAACACTCCAGCAGGAGAGTTCAGGCGACACAGACAAAATAGATTACTCAGACCAATCGATTCTCTCCTCGATATGGCAAGGCCTACGCCTGATCTCTGATATTGTAGCAGCGCCCTGGTGGACTCGGGCATGGGCATTTCAAGAAGTGATACTTCCGTCACGGGTGTCTGTCCTCTACCATGGACTTTGCGCGCGTTGGCCGGATCTCAGTCCGTTAGTCTCCTGCTTCTGTAAGAATCGAGATGCTATCATTCAAGATCTTAACGACCTCGCCAAGGAACGTGTCGAAAAAGAACGTGTCGAAATACAACGTGTCGAAAAAGAACGTCGGGATCGACAATCAAGGAGGCGTTCGGCCTTTGGGTTGTTATTCAGCAAAGTTGAAGGCATCCCCAGGACTGCCAGTGACTACTTCTATCCCGCCTTTTCGCCCATGCATTTGGACTCCGGATTAGTCAAAAGCGACTTAGCCAGGGCATTGTACACGGTCTCGGCGAAGACGAACTGGCATGGATCCTATGATCTCACAATGATAGCAGAGAACATGCACAAATTCTCGGCTAAAGACCCGAGAGACCTCGTGTACGCATTCATAGGTCTCATAGGACCCGAGTGGGACATAAAATCGGATTATAGCCCACATATTACCCTTCACCATGTTCTGGTCACCATCACTAGGCTCTTGATACAGCATTGGAATCATCTCAATATCTTGGTCGACGCGTTACGACGCAGTGGAGAGTTTGCCTTTCAACTACCGAGCTGGGTGCCGGATTGGACGGTTCCGCGGTCATCTGCAATGCAGCCTCCTCCGGAACTTAGAGATAGCATGAGGAAGTTCCGCGCGTCCAAGTCAACAAAAGCGGATGCGTCGTTCTTCGCTCACCAGGGAGAGAAGCTCTACGTACATCTCGAGGTGACTGGCATTGAGGCCGACACCCTTAGCCAGATTGAGCACGACACGTACGGCGATGAGCAGTACTTCCGCTCGGTACGGGGCCGCCGAATATTCACGTCGGCTTCGGCCAAGGTAGACGACACGGTTTGGGTCATTCATGGTGCCGACCCAGTGTTCGTGCTGCGGCACGAGAAGCATGATTGCTACGTCCTTATCAGTACTGCCTTCGTCATTGACCCTGGCGAACCAGCCAGGTTCTCGCCAATAATGGATGGGGAACTGATCGATCGGGAAGACAGAGGTGAAGTCACTTGCCAGTCCATCCGCATAATTTGATTGTGACGGCCGACATCTCTCCGCCGATGTATCCCAAGTCTGGCGTGATGCCGAACATATTTTACGAACCGCTTGCCCAAAAATATCAAGAGCATTGGTGGCTAGCAATGGAGTAAGATCATGATACCCAGAGATTCTAAGAGGAAGTCTGAATAGGCATGGACACATCCAAAGACTCAAGAGAAGCCAATGGAAGTGAGGTGTAGTTGGACGCTGCGACATAGTACGAGGGCATGACCACTTGTGAAAGCTATTGAAACTGCATTCAAGCAGCACTCGAAGATGTGGAGACCTTGACAGGACTTGGATATCAGAGGCGGCGAGACGTCCACAGAAACTTTCACACCAGGCCCCAAGGCTCCAAAGCCCGTTGTTCGACAGCATAATTACGTCCTAAACCCGCCCAAAGCGGCAGAGAACGATTAGTCTCATAGGTGCGGACGATATGGAGATGGAAAGAGTTGAGACTCTGGGAAGCAGTGGAACTGCCTCTGTTTGTCCGAGTTGGCCTCGCTCAATCACTCCAGGTTCTTAATTGATCATCACCGGCAGTGATCCCACCCTCCGAAATCGTAGCCTCAGTTACACCATTATATCCGAGCTTTCCCCTTCACAACGTGCCTGCGTGTCGCTTCTGCAGCTGGCTTCCTAAACATCGATCTACAGTAGGATCACACGGGAATGGCAATTTCGGTCGGCCGTACTACGTCTGCATCCGCTGCCAATTTTTTCCGCCAGCAGACTCAATGTGCATATAAAGCGGGGTGGATGACATGGGACGACGATGGTGGGATCTATGGAAGCAATCCGCAGGGCGACTGTGGTGGGGTAAGCCGACAAGACAGAGCAGGTATTAGCAGCTCTAGGCCTGGAATGGGTTTCTGGACCTGTGCTACTGGAGCCTGCGGATATTACTCAGAATTCATCAACGGGAAGACCTGGGAGGAAGCTACGGCTAATCCAGGGCTTCTTGAATATGTTCCTTTTGGGCCTTGGTTGTTCTGAAGGATTTAAAAGGAATGATGGGACTGCCATTGAATCAGATACGAGAAAAATATTTTAGGGAGGAAGCGTTGGTTCCTGACGTGGAGGCATAAGGCTTATTCTAGTCTATGCACGCCTTTTTCTGATCTCTTTTCATCTCTCCCCTCCTTGGTCTTCTCTTTTTCGGGGGCTCGAAGGCACTGAGGACCCATTCCTTCTTTATTTCATGAAGAAAATTTCCAATGAGAACGAACGGCCCGTTTTTGCCGGGGCTTCGGATGACCCGAGCACGCCAGCCATGTCAGCGGCTATTTTGAGCCTGCTCCCGCGAACCCCGGCGCCATTCTTGAGCGGGGCAGGGCTGATGGATTGGTGGACGAAGCTTGAAGCGGAGGAGTCCTGCATCTAAGTCCGTCGCATGACCAAGCCGCCGGCGACCTGCTGGAACGCCGGGCGCTTCATCGGCGTCATTGTCAGGGGTCGACGGGTTAGACGGTCGACGAGACAATGCTGCCGAGGCGTCGAGCGAATAAGAGTCAGCCGTCGTGCTGCGGCATTTTTCCCACTGACCGCGTCGTATCGGTTCAGTGGAGACTAGGGAGCCTGGCAGGGAAGTAAGTGGAGCTCGGCGCGGCCTGAGGCACGAGGGGGCGGTGCAGGAAGGTGGGAGAGGGGAAGGGAACCAAAGAGAGGTAGAGAGTTGTTGGAAAAGTGGCGGGAGACGAGTGCGTCTTTATACCTCGCGAGGAGGGCGGCTCCGACGCCATGCCGGACGCGGCGGACGGTGACCGGGTCGCTACACCGGATTGCGTAATTCACAGGCACATTTTAAACAGGGTAAAAGCCCCACAAACAAGCACAGGTAACTCTCAATTCAAATCGGCAATTCGTAGCTCGTTGACACTCGTAATTCGAGGTCGAAGTCATGGAAGTTGGGTGATGTGTACACCTTTGAGTGTCAAAGGCCACCGGATCTTGTTTACGCCAAGTCTCAGGCCTTCCGCAAGTAAACTTACTCAAAGCGCGGGCTGGGTCTGGGCTGTTGATGACCCCTTGTCTTCAGCTGGCTTGGCCATGAACATAGCTGTGTAACGTGCGTACATAAAAGCCAAAGAGCGACTCTTTGACGTCGCGATGAGACCTCACTGCCTTTGAAGATTTATCCTTTCATTTCTACCAAAAATGGTTCCGAGTAAATTACAGACCCCAGTGGTGCGGTCAAGCCTCAACCCGAATAGCCCCGAAGCTGGGGATCCTTATTCCATTGGTGATATATATGCTAGGT
>Ga0335072_10001393_pt1 | contig 39415 bp, 39 predicted proteins | sample Lox_Sample_21_FD_206725 | JGI IMG/M metagenome (GOLD analysis project Ga0335072, IMG submission 206725) | Soil microbial communities from Loxahatchee National Wildlife Refuge, Florida, United States - Lox_Sample_2.1 | ecosystem: Environmental > Terrestrial > Soil > Wetlands | place: USA... | reverse complement strand
ATGTATGACCAATAGAAGATGATGACATTGTGAAAGGCGACATGTTCATAAACGGGCGATATATCCCGATATTGGAAGCAATCCGAACTGGAGGATGGCGGCTGAAATTGTAGAATAATCCTATGTCGGCAACATTGTCGGATGCTTTGTTGACAGTGACAGTTAGGCCCAGCGCGGAAAGAAGCATAGACGAGCCTAGGAAATTTTACACATGGATGCTGTACGACATTGGAGGAGCTATTCTGGGGTTCGGATAGGGAAATGTAGTTCGGATGGTCGAACGCGAAATCACTATCGTATCGTAACGTGGCCACCTTGAAACGGCCAAGCCCTACGGAGCTCACCTCTAAATCATCCTAATCGACAATGGGAAGTCAGGTAGTCTTATTAGTGGGTCTTAACTCCATGGCATGGATTACACTGCTAAGCGTCGGTAGACATATTCTAAGCCCCGATGATGCCTTTTGATCAGCTACAGCTACGAATGCTGAAGCCACTTCGAGGCTGGGGTCCTAGAATCACGCCATGGAACGCAAGGTACCTTCTCTGGCTGCTATCTCCATGATATCGTCCCGGTAGTGTCGGATATGCGAATGCTGGGCCAACAAAGATCTTTCCAAGCAGAGACGAATGTCTCCGAGCACGAGGGTTTAGCTGTCGTGATTTGCCCGGTCTCGATGTTGGAGACATGCGCCTCGGGCCATGAGGCTTCATTCGGTCCGTCGGCAATTGTCGCGCTTTCTCGCAAGTCTCTCCGCGTCACGACACCTCCCACTTCGCCGCCTCGCTGATCCTCCATTGGGGGCGATTTATATCGCAAACTTGCCCCCATATGGAATCTCATTTGTTCTTTCGCGTGTCTGAGCAAACCAGTCGGATGGTGTATGTCATCTTAGCGCTTCAGGGAACGTGCTTGCGCCGTGGGTCACTTTGGGCCTGACAGTGAACATTGAACGCTTTAGTACCATTCGCAACTGTTTCGAGTCACGAGAATTTAATGGTTGTCGGACCATAGCTCGACAATCATAGCCCTTCATCACGATGCCGGACTGCCCATATATCGCTTTGATTCTCCACTTTTCGTCCTGTCTACTCGATCCAGTTTTCTATTCCATGTCTTTGCTATCTATCTCGCAAGTATTCTGATTTATGCCGAATACGTGGCTTATTACTGGAGCATCCAGTGATCTGGGGGCCAGAATTGCCTTATGTGTCCTGCACGCGGGAGATATTGTGATTGCTTGTTGCCGAGACATCGCGACCGCTAAGGAGGCGTTTCCTGCAATTGAACGACTGAGAGGTACTTGGTTGGAGATCGATGTGAGCCAGGATATCACGGAAAGGATAGTATCTGAAGCCGTGGAAATCCATCAAGTGAACGTGCTTGTGAACAATGCCGGGGTTCCAATTCGAGGAGCCATTGAGGATATCTCGTAGGTCGCTCAGAAGCTCAAATCTGCCAACGTGAAGCTGATGATGACTTTACAGTATCAATGATGCAAAGGCACTATTCGAAACCAACTTTTTCGGCGCCATACGTTGTATGAAAGGCGCAATTCCACACTTCCGTTCACGTCGAAGCGGCATCATTGTCAACATAGCGAGTATTGCCGCCATCCGAGCGTCATATTGCCAGCCACTTTACTCATCCAGCGCATTCGCACTTCAGGCTTTGTCAAAATCTATGGCTACTGAACTCGAACTTTTCAACATTGGCGTTATGTTTGTCCAACCCAGCTTCATCGATGTGCCCGCCGATAGTGCGGCGAGTGAGAGTGACATCGGGCCGACGGAATCAACCAAAAGGATTAAATTGGATGATACGGTAAATGCGGCAAAGGGTATCAACGTGAAAGATAGCGATGACCTGGACAAAGCTACCAGAACTATCATTTCAATTGTGTCCGAGTCACTGCAGAAACGAGGCTGTAATTGTTCGCTGAGATTATCCCTTGGTGAGGAAGCTTTCATCTCAGTAGAGATGAAGGACCGAGGCCCTTTGAAGGATTCGGAAAGGCCCAAGCGTGTTACTAATTACGAAGATAGTGGTAAACAGAAAGGGTGATTCTGTACAACAAAGAAACGACTCAACTACATTGCGGTGTGGCAATCACACATCCAACATTCGGGTAGATTGAACGTGCTCATTCAACTCAAAGTCATTCAAGACAAACTTAGACTGATTTTTTTTCGCCTGCTGAGATTCCAATCAGTTTCTTCTTACATAACTCTATGGCTGAACGGCAATAATACAGGTCTTTAATCTACACAGTCTAATGAATCTCGCTTCGCAACAAATCCTCTCGATGTCGCTCCCGCTTTCCTATCTCGATCTCCAAGGTGCCAACGACGTAAGTTTTCATTCCTTCATCTAACCACTAAGTACTCACTGTAGCAGATACAAGCCATCCGCATATCTTCCTCTGCAGAATGCCGCGTAGAGTCTCACTGCAAATTCTCACCGCTTGAGCTACCACCAACGGACCCGGTCTTCACTCCACAATCATGGCAAATCTCTCAAATCTCGCAGAGAATCGGCATTCCAATCGCCGGCCGCAAACTCTGCGTTGCAGCGACAAACAACGACAACATCACAAACGACAGTCTAAATCCAGGTGACGGCAACGACGATGCAACATCGCTCTTCCTGAACATCCACCCGCGGGCTCCTTTCCAAGGGCATCAACTGGGTGAATCTCCGTTCGCAGCATTTGGTGCGGTTCCAGAGCAGTGGGCTTTCCGTGTCGGCGCGGTGGTCGTCGCGAGGCTGGATCAGAAGCCGCTTCATCCCCTGCACGCGAGCGCTCTGGTAAGCTTCTGTCGGCAGATCCAAGAGTCGGTTGGCGATGGGGAGGATGCGAGGAGTGCGGTTGCAAGGGAGTGTTGCAGGGAGAGGTTCGAAGAGTTCTTCCAAGTGTATAAGAGAAAGCGGGTTTGTGGGATTAGAATGAGCAGGTTTGATTTGAGTTTCGAGGCATGGGATGTTCCAGAGTGGGAGAAGGAAGCAAAACCTGAGTGGAAAGATATAGCAAGTCCATACGAGGTGTGACTCTTTTCAAGCTTTGGGAAGGGATGCAAAAAGATGGTTTGAATGAGAAAAACATCGGCGGCGTGCCGCCTTAGGCAACTAGCTCTCCTTCTCAGAAGCCAACCCGCCCGCAGGGTAATTTGGCGACGCTGCATTATTAACTTCTCTATAGGGTACACATCAGGCGCATGATACAGGTCACTTTCTTGAGACCTACATGTACTGCAATGCCCTTGGCCAGTAAGTTATCGGCATCAAATGATTCATTCAATGGTTCGATGGGGCTAAAAAGCGCCACATTTGCCAAACACAGGATGGTATTTACGTGACGAATTACAATGTGCTTATTCGGTTTCAATCTTACGACCAGGAAACTATTTAAGGTAAGCACAGGAGTACGCTCCCGCCCAAACCAATCGATATGATTCAAAGCGTCCCCTGGAATCAGTGAGCAAGCTCCTTCTCAGCTTTGCTACAAAAATCAAAAATAAAGCTGCGTCGATCGGGAATCGAACCCGAACCTAGTGCTCGCTTTTGACGTTTGGGGAATGTCTGGAAGGCACCAATCCTAACCATTAGACCATCGACGCAACTCCCCAAGTAAATGCGAAGCAACTTTAAAAGATATTCCTTGAAAGAAATAAACTTTTGCGTTTTTTAGTTCGATTCAATGTCGAGCCAGCATCGGAAGGCCCTGGGAAACCCAGCAGTCCGCACGAAGTACTGCTTTAAGCAATGCTCAAAAAATCGTTAACTTAATCATTATTTTATGTAAAGATTGAGCTTTGGAAGTTGATTTCATTGTGAACTGAATAAGTTACGATAATGTGGCACGTGATTTGCAACTTCCCAGCCTTGAAGCCTCATCGCAAGTTTGACGTCTTTTTGGAATGTACCACCGATTTTATCTGGACTTCAAATTCTACCCAAAGCCAACCATGGCCCCTTCTCAAAAACGCAAAGCTTCAAGGGCCGAGGCAGAGTTTGCGGATAGCGAGTCCAAACGACGTTTTATCGAGTCCGAAATTATCCCTCCCGAACACGAAGAAGCGCTCGAGGATGAAGCCGAACACATCCCAGTGGATGAGACTGCAGTTGCCGAAGCGTCTGCCTCCTCAGCCATCGATGAAGGCGATAGCGCTCCCGGAGAACCCTCAGAACCTCAAACCGCAGCACAGAAGATGATGGCGTTCCGGCTAGAAAAGTTCAAAGCACTCAAAGCCATGAAAAAAGATGCAATCAAGGCCAATATCAAAGAGACGCAGGCTGAGGCCCACCGCGCAAAGGAAGACCCGGCGCTGATCAGCAACCTCTCACGAAAGTCAGCTATCGCAGCTCACAAACTGTTGAAGGCGGAGACGGAGGAGGCTGGTGAGGACTTCGAGCGCAAGAGAGCATGGGACTGGACGGCGGAAGAGAGCGAAAAGTGGGATCAAAGGATGCGGAAGAAAGAGCGTAATCGAGAGGGAGTACTGTTTAACAGCTATGATGATCAGGCCGGGAAGGTATACAAGTCTCAGGTCAAGAATATGAAGGTTGATCTCGAGGAATACAAGAAACAGAAAATGGAGAGAATCGAGCAGGCTGCAAAAGAGGGTAGACTTGAGATTGTTGAGCTGGAGAATGGAGAAATGGTTGCTGTTGATCGAGATGGTAGTTTCCTAGAGGGAACGGGAGACTCGTTAGGCCTTTGGGACAAGAACCGGAAACCAACCAAAGAGGCGGTTGATAATCTAGTGAATAACTTGAAGACGGCTGACAAGAAGAGAATGGAGGCGCGACAGAAGAGATTGAAGGAGCAGCAGACCGAGGACGGAGATGTCACGTACATCAACGCGAAGAACAAGCAGTTCAACGAGAAGCTCAAACGCTTTTATGACAAGTACACGACAGCTCTGAGGGAGAGCTTCGAGCGAGGATCGGCAATTTGAGTCTCGGTTCAACCATTCTCAAATTTACTTACAAGAAGAGCAAATTACTGCTTAGACGTCGAAACCACTTGCTTCGTGCTCTCTGCACGATCAGCATCGAACGCATACTCCCAGTCAAAACGCAGGTTTTAGCATCGCAATCAGCATGGAGAGATTGGAAGTACCAGCCACGGCACCGCAGGGATTGTCATCTCGTGTCACTGATTTAGACGCGGCCATAGGAACGATAATTCCGCTTACGGCAACGCTTCGAGAATCTGGAGGGTAGTAGCAGAGTGCAACGTCGCTCAACAAAAGCATGGTAATGTGCAAAGCGGTATAGCTAGTAGAAGCGAATTCTTTGACGCGCTTTTAAATTTTGATAAAGCACTCTATGGATGAAATTGAAGGCCTATAGACAGCTGAGCTTGCAACATATAAGCTCGCAGTTCGGGAGTTCCCCAGTCTAGCAATCACATAAGGTACTGCAAAACCCCTTTAGAAGATCGCCATACTCGCCGTTCGCTGAATGTGAAGAGGATTGAATTATTTGCCTTCTACTCGTTGCTTCATAATCGATTTAGAAGCAGAATACTTGATCCTCAAGCTTGCTCACAGGTCTTGCCTTTTCGTAGCCAATGGATTCTGTTGCCTTCTTCATCGCGCTGACCATAGGTGGAGGACCACAGACAAGGAGCTTTATGTCCTTCGCTGGAGCTGGAAGATGCTCCTATAAACTTTGTTAGTCGACGTACATGTGGTTGAAAACTGAGCGCAACCGACCTTGATCATCTCCGCGGTGACAAACCCGACTCCACCGTTCCATCCTTCCGGTGGATTGTTCAGCACGTAATACACGCTGAAGTTCGCATCCTCCTTAGCCAGTGTATCAAGATCTTCCTTTAGAAGGATGTCTTCCGGATTTACATTTGCGAAGATCAGAGTCACCTTAGTCTTATCTCCAGACGCTCGGCCTTTTATGATAGCTCGGATTATCTGTAGCATTGGTGTGATACCAGTACCACCTGCGATCATGCCAAAAGCTTTAACCATGTTCGGAGTATACACCATTGCACCTTTTGGACCCTTGGTCTTCATGGTTTGTCCAATCTTGAGACCCGCCATGTGCTTGGATATGTTTCCGGTCGGGTAGGATTTAATGATGAGGTCAAAGTAGCCCGCATTATCATCAGACGAGATGGGAGTGTACGAGCGAACAACTTCTTTCGGCTGACCAGGAATCGTGGCAGCAAGGGAGATATGCTGGCCGATTGGCAGTCCAAGGATATCGGTGGGTTTAGGTAGCGAGAAGCGGTAACTGCAAAACTGTGAATACATTGAATTTCACGATCTTGCCGATGGCACACGCATACATGGCAGTGTTGTGAGAAATAATAGTCTTCTCTTTGAGCTCGAACTCCTGGAACTCATTTGGACGCAATACCTTCCGAATTCCTGCGTGTAATTTAAGCTCGAAGTCTAAGATATATTTTGAGTGATGAGTCTTACGGTTATTGTATACTTTCCAGGCACCGAGAATCACTGCAATTACCACCGCATACGGCAACCATTCTCTCTTGACGATGAAAGTGCCAACGACAATCAAACCAGCCGGAATGTACACTCCATGTATGTATTGCGGCGCAAAGAGCCCGCTCGGTCTCGCGGAATTTGCCGACATGTCGAATTGAAGAGCTTGGGATGTTGGAAGTACGCCGAACACAGACAGAGGTCGAAAAGATGTGGAGTTGAAGTTGAGGACGAGATATGCCCAAAGTTGGGGTGTCCGGAAAATAAAGTTTTCGTGCGACTGAATGCCGAGCGTACCTTTTAGCTTCAATGGCATTGGGCGTTGATTGAGCTTTCGTCGGCGGCTGCGTCTCCGTATTCGGCCCACTCTTTGGGCAAAATTACCCTACTTCAACCTTTCCGCCAACAGGACTCTTTCACCGCGAAGAGGCAATTCCGATCGTTCCCGTCAGCTCGCTGAGTCGCTGAGCATTTTCTGTCAACATCTCCAGTCACGCAGGACCACCGCTCAGCTCATATCAGCGTGATGGGAGACGCTGGGCTTCCAGCTTTCGAGCGCTCCGATCGGGTTATTGCATTCCTTGCTCAAACAGACGATGATTACCATTTTCTCACGTGGAGTGATGTGAAAACCATCATTAGTACGAATTGCTAAGCCTTTCAACAAGTCACATGCCTTAAACGAGAATACTGAGTTTGTTCAGACGCCAATCGACTTGAGACGTTAACACGACTTCCATCTTCTCTACGCGAATATCTATCATGGTCCGCCCAGATTAAAGCCCAGTACGGGAATATGACAAACTTCCTGCTCCAGGAAAAGCTGCATTGGACGCCAATATCACCGGCAGCTTCATCCGGAGAGCTAGAATTTTCTCTTAAGAACCCAACCCCCTTCGCTAACGCTGCGGATTATAAGATCTTGATCAATGACTGGCCTTACGGACTCGCTCCTGGAATAGTACACATCTGCGTTTGGTTGAAGATGAGACTACCGGTTACATGTAATACTGGCGATCTCACACCCAGCGGTCGACATCTCGTACAAGAGTTTGTTCGGACAGCCTTTGAAGAAAAACTAGGCGTTGAAGGTGCAGACAAAGTTCTTTGGTTTAAGAATTGGACTGGCTTACAAAGTATTCGAGGTCTGGAGCATATTCATGTGCTTGTTCGGGACATAGAACAGGAGAAGCTAGATGAGATTATAGAGCGACCGTCAGCATGAATATGGATAGACACTTCACACTTCACATAAATCAAGATTGGCAAGAACTAAATAGACTTGCATATAATGCGATATTTCTACCTGAATAATGAGATATCAACAGTCATGTGATGATCGTTACACAGACTTCGCCTTGAACTTTTACACGCCCTGTCCTCTGTATTTTCCACTCTTCAACCAACCCTGCGTCTTTCGAGCATATCTCGCTCCATCCAAATTACTCTTGAATGTGCTTGGATGAACCACCGAATGATCCTGCAGGTAGCTTCAATGGCTAAAGCTTCACCTGCTGAGTGGTGCGGTACTCTTCGCGAACATCTTCTATTCGTCCGCGCAGAGTTCGATTGATCTGTTGGCAATTTTAAGCCTTCACTCTCAGGTACCATTATGTTCCATATCGCTATTGGCTGCATCCAGCAGCTGTTGGGTATGAAAAGACATCTGAAGCTCATTGAAGCCTTGACTCTGACCATGTGCATCCAGAGGAACTGTGAGAACCTCGTCGTCCAGAAACCAAGCTCTTGAGTAGTAGGAGACGGATGAGCATGTGATCAATATTTTCAAAACTGTTTGCCGCTGGTTCTGCAGACTCTCTTCATTAAGCCTTTCAACGAGATCTCGCAAGAACTTCACAACATCTCGAATATCGTCACTTCTGTCCGGTGTATCGTACATTGACAACTCATCCAAGATGATGAAGAACACGGAACTTTTATCTTGCGATACTAACTCCTGGAAGAGGCCACTGAGAGCGAAGATATCAGCCTTTCGAAGGTCTTCGAGGAAGTCCAAGTCAATACGTTCGAGGCTGAAATTCTCTAGCTGCTGAATAAGCTCCCAATTCAGAGTTCGGAGAATACCAACAGCACCCTGCAATGAATCTTCCGAGGCTGTATGCTGTCCACAAAAGAATGTCATCGGCATCGCCACCATCATTTCGCGAAGGACTTGTGCTACACTGGCGGCGAAAAATGATAGACCGGAAGTTACATCATGCTCGGTAGCAGAGTCGTCAACGACCAACATCGCCGACTGCTGTGAACGAAACCAGGACTGGAACCAAGGCTCCTGGAAGACCCAAGCAATGCGATCTTGAGAGCGCATGCCGAGCGACGCACCACTGATTTTAGCCAAGTGCTCGTTATTCACTAAGATAGCAGGATCCACATTCAAAGCATCGAGTATCTCTTGAAGATTAATCTGAGGCCGATTGTTCTGGATAAGTTGTTGTTGTACAACGCCAGGAAGAAGATGCTGATTTTGTTCAAGACGTTGCATTCGTTGAAGAACATTATTAGCAAACCCTACAAGAACGTCAGTGGTAATCTTCTGAGAACTTGTGCATCTTACAGTCAGCATCCTTGACGAAGCCATAGAGCAGCGCCATCAACGTCCTATTCTGAGCTCGGTTCTCTCGCCTCAACGCTTGAACTTCATTTTCAATGCTCATCGCTCGAGCGTGAAGCAAGTATTCGATCCGCTTCTGAAAAGCCTTTGACTTCTCTTCAATCTCATTAATTTTCGCTTTAATCGGCTTCCCATAGTTGTCCTGCTTGAAGAATGCCTTCATAGCTTCCGCGTAAGCCTTGTGATCCAACCACTCCATCATCCCTTCTATTCCTTCCAACAACGCAAGATACAGTTCTTCTGCTTTCGTGGCAAGTACATCGTCCGACTCGTACAGCTCTAAAAAGTCGCTTGACCAGCTTACCGTCCCTGACAAACTTTCAAGCGCGTCAAAGATTTTCTTTCTCACATCACTCATTGATGCCGCAGCCTGTACAGTTGATCAGCAATTTCCAATTTGAAAACATTGCAGCGTAGAGACTCACGCCATATACTAACATCAAGCCCCCACACACTACAGAAGCATAAAGACTCTGATTGGGAAGAACATTGAGAAACGCTTCAAGAGCAGTCGTATCTCCTATATGTCGACCGGCGGTTCGAAATGGATGTTTCCAGCTCCGCCCTTGATCCTTATATCGTTCCACAGCTTTGTCGGCTTCCCTTTTGACATCCAGAAAGGTATAGTTGCCGTTTACGTTGAACCTTGTAAGCTGCGTCTGCTTTGACGTCTTCGATAGTTGGCCCATGAACTGCTTGAATTTCGTCGTCCTCGTTTGCATTCTACAGTTTCTTTAGTGGGGAAATCTTTACGCAGACACGGCCCATACAGTTGGGAAGCTCCTTCTCTCTTACGACGGAATTCGATGGCCGCATTCGACCAAGCCTCATCAATCGCCGGCGCCTGATTGATCATGAATGGCCGGATAACACTGGTCGCAGAGTCGCTCATCGTTACAGGTGGGGGAAGAGGTAGACCTGCCATTTTTTCTGATATCATCCTTAGCTTGCATTCTCAGAGGCGCTTGAACACGAAGATCGTCACCCAAGCTTGATCAAGAAGTGCATGATGAGATATCAGAAGGGCGTTGTAGCTGGGGCTTCAGACAAAAGCAAGGCCACTTGTAAGGCCCACGCTCGTGTTGCCCACGACCGCAACTCTTGGCGCCATACCTCGTATCTGCAGCCAGCTACTGGGGCTTCGTCGCTTACAACGGACCACTTCCAATTGTGGATCGTCGGGAAAGGAGGCCGCAGAATTCGGAACAATCCATCTGCTGTTCGGGGCGCTCCTCTGTCACCCGTGGGCTGATTTCCCACAGTTTCCGCGACGACAACACCCTCGCGCTGTTGGAGCCCCCAAACTAGTGGGCATGGCAGCATGGTGTTTTCAGCCTCAAATCCATTGGAGGTTGGGCCCGCATTTCTTTTAAAGGCCACCTGACAATCCCTTTCATCTTCACCAACTTTCTCACCTTATCAGTCTCTAGTACCGTTGTTGTTGCTCTTCTTCAAGCATTGTCAAAAGTTATCCTTGGCTCTGGTCTATTTCCGGACAGCTTGACGACATAACAGTTGCTGTTACGATATCGACAGCTCTTTGGAGGTTTGCCATTGGAATCGATCAAAGGCGTGTTGCAGCTCTCAAGCTTAGCAGCGCAAGAGAATTGCGCCAACATGGATCAAGAGCCGAAGCCAGAAGGCTCCACGGAACCATCACAAACCGTGGCCACTACAGAGCAGAATCAGATCCCTACCCCACCGAGCGAGGAAGATCCAGGAGCGCACGGGTCTGGAACTGCCTCTTCCGGAGAGCCGATAGATACTGTCCATGAACCTCAGGAAACGCTTGACTCAAATCGCGTAGTTGATGAAAGGCCCAATGGAAAGGACGATGGAGACAATGCGGCCGGCGATACCAACGACGCGGCTAGTGTCGCCAGTGGTGCTGAATTCGAAAAGCTGACCGGGTTAATTAGAGGTCCACCACCTCCAAATGACTATGCATACATTCCACGAACGTCCAACGCGCCGCCACTACCTGCGATGGATTACGGGGAGCCTCCGTACCTCAGGAACACAAGCTGGCGCGAGCGACAGGAATTGAAACGCAAACACGATGACTACATCCTCCTCCTAGAGGATCGCATCACGCGGTTGGAAAATAGAGTGACACAGTTCTTGTCAAAGCCACCAAAACCGATGCCAAATTTGCGAAAGTTCATGTTCGTTCCGGGGCTTCGAGTGCTTTCCTGGAAGGAATGGGCGCAATCCGCTGGCACTTCTGTTGGAGAGGGACATTCAACAATTGAGATTTTGGTTGATTTACCAATCAGTCGTGGACGAGAGATGAACTCCGTCGAAGAACAGAAAGGCCAAGAGAATGAAGTCTTTACTCATGAACAGCAGCAAGGAACCCAAGACATCCGACGACGAGAGAGCAGACTACCCGAAGATGTTGATCTCCCTCAGTTCATGCGACTCAACACGATCGCGTTACGGTCTCTCCTGGAGCGTGACATTTTCGATAAGGGAGTGATCGATTCAGCTCCCCTGCAAGTTCATCGACGGCCTTTCAAGGCATTCGTGCATTACAAGGATGCCATCTTGAAGCGCATAAATGAACTCAAACTCAAATTAGATCCCGAAGCTCTTGAACGAGTTGAGCAAAGCATCCGTGAATCAGTGTCAATGGAAATAATACCGCTTAACGAAGCAGATGATGAGTACATCTACGTGCTCTATTGTGTTCTCGAAATATTTATCAAGGGTTACCTTGAGCCCGTTATGGAGAGGGTTCCAGAGCAATCTAGGATACAATTTCAAGACTTATGGTTTTTGTTTCAGCCGGGCCAATACGTCTTCGTAAAGGAAAAGGACTGTCCTCAACAGATATGGCGAGTATTGCAAACGGTTGGAGGGAATAGGTATCTTCGCAGACCAGTAAGAAAGCCTCTGGGAGCTCGGGTTGGTAGAGACCGATACGCCTCCCCTTCAACTTCTCGTTCCAGGAGTTCATCCCCCGTATACAGACGAAACGTGGGTCTACCCATGAATCCAGTTCGAAGCACAGACGAACCGACAAGCGGCAACTACACTCTGAACGGCTTTAGCCCCTTTTACATCGATTGCTACTATATCGACTATGACGGATTTCAATTCAAACCGGTATATCGACGCTTTGAGATTCCTAAATTTGAGGATAATGTTCTCATCAGAACTCTCTCAGTCGTGCCATTGGAAAAGGCCGAAGCCGCGGGACTTGTTAACAAAGACATGCAACGCAAGATTGGACTTCAATATTTGGAGTGCATCACTGCGACTCATCGATTTTTTGACGGTCGTACGTTAGATCGCAACTCCTGGGGCGATGTGTTGTATCTACAAGAGTCTGACGAATGGAGAAGCGAAAGGAGAGCGTTTCCAGAGACGCTAGAGGGTGGAGTCATGGTGGATCTTGCAACTGCGGCCCAAGCGAATCCAAACTGGCGTCCAGTTTACGACGAGTTGACAGAATACAGAACGCCGGCCGCTGAACTCCTTCTCGAGGGACTTCCCGGTGAGCCGGTCGAAGTAGTCCTAGACGACCACATGATTGATCAGCGGAGGCGAGAAGATTTCTTGGAAAAGGAATTGCAGAAGTTTAAAGATTGGAATTCGGATTCTGCCTCTAAACCGGAAGATGATGATCTCATGCTCTTACCGGACCGCGTTTATGCATTTGTTCTTCGAACTCGGAAATGGGGTGAGTATTCTTAATGCTTTCTCGGTGCTTGAGGCTTACATCAATCGCATAGCTTGCTTACCGTTAGGCTTTAACGAAAAGAACGAGCCTTTTCTCAAGCAAGTATCCCCGGAAGACGACGCCTGGAACGACCTTCAACTTCCAGGAGGTGATGATGGGCACAAGTATATCATTCAATCTCTCATTAAGAAGCACTTTGCAAAAGACATGGCGATTGATCTCGTTCGAGACAAGGGACGTGGTCTAATCATACTCTTGCATGGCGCTCCGTAAGTCTTCCATGTTCCGTTATAGCGATCTTGCTGTTAATTTGATTTAGTGGTGTGGGCAAAACCAGCACTGCCGAGTGTGTGGCTGCTGCAAACGGCAAGCCTCTGCTGCCAATCACTTGTGGTGACCTCGGACTATCTCCAAAAGAAGTTGAAGAGAATCTTGAATTTCACTTCAGATTGGCTCAAGCCTGGGACTGCGTGCTCCTTCTTGATGAAGCCGACGTGTTCTTAGCTCGAAGGACCGTTGAAGACGTGAGTAGGAATGCTTTGGTCTCAGTATTCCTTCGCATTCTTGAATACTAGTATGTGTCACACGCGATCGAAGTGAGGTTCCTAACAACGCATACAGCGAAGGCATCCTCTTCCTCACAACCAACCGTGTCGGAACTCTCGACGAAGCGTTTCGCTCTCGGATTCACATGTCACTTTACTACCCAACACTAGGTGAAGACCAAACAAAAGCGATATGGAAGATTCTCTGCAGGCGTGCCAAAATTCAACAAGAGCGACTCGACATTGAAGAAGATGAGATCCTAGAATACGCAATGGAGCACTTTGAAGACCTTAGAAAGGCCAATCGCGGCCGCGGAGTAGTCTGGAATGGTCGACAGATCAAGAACGCATTCATGAGTGCCATCGCGCTGGCACACTACCGTGTTCCAGAAGGAAGCAGGGTGCGCCTAGGCGTCACTCACTTCAAGAAGGTCGCCAAAGCATCGAAGGAGTTCGATGACTACCTTACACGCACGCAAGCTGGCCGTGACGCGGCAACGGTTGCTATGCACAACCAGCTGCGCTTCGACGACTTTCCAGTCAACCCCGGCGATTCGGACGGCGGCGCTGGCACACAACACTTTGGTGTCCCACCACGAAACCTGTTCCGCCAACCGCAGCCGCAGGCTTTCTTTCCGCAGCCTAACGCGTACGGAATGCAGATGAATCCGTATGGCATGCAGCAGGGAGGCTTCCCGCAACAGATGGGTGCGCAAATACCACAGCAGGGCCAATTCTACGGTGGTCAGATGCCCATGGGCCAGGTGCCGATGGGCCAGGTGCCGCAACAGCAACAGCAGTTCTATCCGCAGAACCCGCAGATGCAAGGTATGGGCGGCGTTCAGAACATTGGAGGCCAACAGATGGGTCAGATGGGCGCACAGGCGGCTACAGGCGCGCAACAGCAGAATCAGCAGCAACAACAGCAGCAGCAAAGCCAACAAGGTCAGCAGGGCTTCTCTGGTGGATTCGTGCAGGGGCAAGGTGGGTTTATCGGTGGCCAGAGTTGAATGTAGAGCGTCGCCAAATTACGCTATCGAACGTAGAAGCGTATGCTAGAGGCTTAGAGCAATTTTTTATATTCTCTTCTCTCAGGGCGGTATACAAAGCCGCCGTAGTTTGAAGGCTCAATGTATGGCTCGATTCGCCTATTACATTGTCCATGACAAATTTCCGCCACGCCGATGGAGCCATCGTACCGCAAGGCCGCCCGGGGGTATAGAGTCCGTCAATCCGAGACTCCAGCAATGCAATTTTTGAACACACAGCCTCCCTAGACAAAGCAATTCGCGATCCTAATCCAGCACAACTCCAGCACCACCCTCCGCATCCACAGCCCTCTCCTTCCCCTTACTCCTCTCCCCGCGCCCGTTGTCTCTCCGCCTCGCCCGCTCCCCATAATTATGCAACCGCTCCCCAACCAAATACACCTCATCACGCACAACACCGACCCACCGCCCAAACCCGCGCCTAACCTTCCCGGCAGCCCAAACCGCCGCAATGAGGCCCAACGCAAGCGGATAACTCGCGCGAGCGACCCACACCTCAGCGGCGCGCGGCCCCACGCCCCCAGGGAGCAGGGCGAGCGCCACGCGCGCCGCAACAGGCGGGCCGCACGCCAGCGCGGCGAACGCCAGCAGCGCGGGCGCGACGAAGTAGCGGGTGGCGCGGGCGGCGTGCGGGTGCAGCAGCGACGCGCCGTCGCCGCGGAAGACGCGGCGCGCCGCCTCGCCGAGGCGGTTGCGGCGGCGGGGGGCGGGCGCGCCGGCGCGCTCCAGCTCGTGCCGCCGCATGAGGCCCGGGCGCGGGTCTGCGTCGGGGTCGGGGGCGGGGGCGGGGTCGGCGCCGTCGTCGGCGAAGGGCGGCGCCGTGCGCGCGTGCAGCGTGTAGCGCGCTAGGAGCCGCGTGTAGAGGAGGCCCAGCGTCCAGGATTGGATGATGTTGATTGTGTGGGTTTGGCTGCTGTCGCGTGTGCCGTCTGAGGTGGTTAGGAAAGTGTGGAGTGGTAAGAGCACGTAGAGTTCTAGCAGGATGCTGTGAAGTAGTGGGATAACGACGAGGAATGCTGTGTAGACGTAGACTGTAGAGGCTGTCTGTTTGATGATCTTAGCAGCGCTGACGATAGAGGTTGCTATGGCTTCGAAGCTCCATATGCGTGACTCCGGAAGGCAAGAGCGTAACCAGCGTAGTGCGTGGGGAATATTGAAAACAATATAGAGAAGGCCGCCGAGGGTGTAGACGCCGAGTGTCACAGCATAAATGTCGTTCGTGTCCTCACTGGCTCCGAAAACGCTATTCATCATAATACGGCCTGAGAGCAGAGGCAAAATGGTGATGCCGACGCCGGTTACTGCTGCGAACAACCACACCAGCAGCACGAAAGCTGCGATACGAAGCCCGAACCATGGTGGGACGTACACCACCTTGAACAAGTCTCCCTTATGAACTCCATCATCTGGCTTTCCATCCAGTCTCTGATCTTCGACGTTGACTTCGACGAATACGGGATAGCCTTTCGGAATTCTCACGGCATCCGAAGAGGGAGCGCGAACGAACTTGCCGTCAGGGATATAAGAGACTTCTTTGTCATCAGATGGAGCCTCAGCAAGTGAAACCAGCGGCTGGATCCAAGACCACCACGCCTTGTGCGAATGGCGGTGCTCCTCATCCTTCCGCCTCTCACCAAACAAGAAGCTCGACAGGCGGAGCGCCCTCGCGCAGCGCCGAAACCACCACTTGTACATGTGATGCAGGCCGTCACTGGGCCTAGCAAAGCGCACGATGACAGGCGTAAGGAAATTGTAGAAGAGGATGTCCATGGGGAACTCGAGGGGGCCGCCGGTGCCCCAGCGGTGCCAGCGGATTGGCAGGACGCCGTGGCCGGCGGCGGCGATGGCCCAGACGACGCCGCCCAGCGCGCCCAGGATCAGCGCGCCGTAGACGCACGCCGAAAAGCCGATCTTGCGCAGCTGGCCCCACACGCTGCGCTCCAGCACGTCCCGCACCGGGTGGAAGCTCGGGTCGTCCGGGTCCCGGATGAAGTACAGCACGCCCGGCCGCATGATCCGCCGGCACAGCGACACGAACAGCGCGAAGTGGAACATGTAGGCTGTTCCGAGGAACCAACTCAAGAAGAGCGTTGTCAGCGGGCGGTCGGTGTAGAGGCCGATGCTAGACGTTTGCCCTTCGGCGGGGAATTGGAGCCAGCGTGGGAATGGAAGAGATGATGGTCCTGGAGCTGTCGAGGAGGGAAAAAGCGGTGCCAGCGCTACGGTAAGAAGGATGCCGCAGAAGAGAGGGAATACTATCATCTCGATCGATATGATGAAGATGACCTTTGCTACGCCACCTGCTTGATGAAGGAAGTCGATGATCGAAGCTTCGATAGGGCGAACGCGTGGGTGAGACGGAAAAAGAGGAGCCAAGTAGCTGGTATAGACGATGGAAGCGGTAAGGAGTAGAATGTAGCCCGTGATTGTGGCCAGAACGCGGTCCATCGCAGTCCAATGCGGAAGAAGAGGGGAGAATGTGACACCACCAACATCAGTTTGATGATAGATGTCTAGACTTGCACCGGAAACAATGTATGAGATTGATTCAGCGGTGAAGTTCTCTAAGGCTCCAGCTAGTGACGAAAGATCCTGATGGATAGCTGCTGGCTTCAAGATGTCGACGGCAGACCATATTGATGGTGATCGTAAGAACGAGTTGAGGACATGAAGAAAGAAATTTGTCGATTGTGTGATGCACGTCAAAGCTTTCGCCTCAAGCCAGTGCAGAGCTGCATGACTCTCAATGGAGAAGAACAGTAGATCTTCGCTCCTAGGTGTGTTGAGGAATCCCGAATTGAAAGCCCGCGACCAGGCCGACTCCGCGTTCTTCCACGCAGTCGCGAGCAGCAATCCACTCTTCTCTTTGAGGGTAAGATTGAACACGAAACCAAATGAGTCGCAGATACCGGTTATGGCCGCTAAGATTGTGCAAACGAAAGCGAATCCCGCATCAAGCGCGAAGTCGACAATTGCAGAGACCAGTCCGACGGGAATTTGAAGGATCAGCATAGGCTTTGCTATAGCCAGAAGAGTGAGCTTTCCCCAGAGATACGGCAGGAAAACTGCGGCCACAACAGTAGCACCGATGAGGACGGCACTGAAGAGGGCATTCTGGAACAAGCCAATCAATGGACCTTGCATACCGATGAGTTCGAGAATTCCTTCGAGGTCTTCAGCGTCATCGGGGTCTCCAGCGTCATCTTCGTTGATAGCCACGCCAGCTTGAGCCGCGGCGGCAGCGACTTCGGGATCCTGCACTGGACCTCCAGGAACACCATCATCGGCGTCTTCACCTAGCATCGGCTGGCCTTCGAAGATAGGAATGAAAGGTGCCTCATCGGCGAGGTTCTGCACAACGTGCGCGTCATCAACGTCCGATTCAGATGAATCAGCAGTCTCCGTACGATCGACATCAACATCTCCCCAAAAGTAATCAACTATTCGATCAAAGATGGAGGGATTAGGAGCTGCCTGTCCGGTAGGTGGTAAACGAGCAGGCTGTGTAGCAGTGTCAGCCTGTCGATCAAAAGGAGGACCGACATAATCTGGATGGAATGGATTGTTCTCTGTGCTTGAAGATTCAGTGCCAGGAGCGTCGTTTGCTAAACCATGGTTAGGATTGAGACTATAAAGGTCGTTGCCGAAGAACCCATGTAGCTTACCATGGCGTTCAGCATTTAGGCGGGCCGCCTTACCTCGATCATCTTCATCGGAATCGGAAGAATCACTGTCAAGATCGTCGGAGATGGGACTACGAGGATCAGGAGATGATGAATCCTCGTCCGGATTGACAACGCGGAGAGGACCGCGAATCTGCTCAAACGTCAGCCTGTTCCAAGATATCACACGGCAGTCAGGGACATCGTAGGTCAGGGATATGTTAAGAGTATTTGAGTCAAGGAAAATCGAACATACCTCCAGATCTTCTTTGAATATTGATTGCCGAGGTTGAACATTGCCATCGCGGTCAATGCGTTGCCAGCTGCCCGTACTTCCGGTGCCTTGACTATTATTCTCCTCAAGTTCAGGAGTACTCGGGAATGGTGGTAGTTCAGGAGCGTCTAGTGTGCTTTGACGGTCTCCTAATTCGTTCTCCTCAAGGTTTCGACGTATTTCCGTCGCCATGAAGGAACGATCACGGGATGGCATTTGAGGTCGAGAAGGGTGATTGCTCCACTCAACACCAGCATTGACCGTATCATTTGCAGTATCTCTCAAATTTTGACCATGAGGGCCAGTTGAAGCACCCATGCCTGGATCAGAAGTGACATCGGGCGCTTCATTCGCGCCGTCAGCATTGACAATGGTCCCGCTGTCGACACCAACTAGATGGCTCAAGTCTTCGTCTTCGTCCTCCGATCCAGGATTGATCTCCTGAAGGCCCTGCAGTGGGTCTTGAAAAACATCGCCTCCGGCTTCAGCCAAAGCTTCATCATCTTCAGCTGCGGCGATGTCCATGACTGGTTGTTGTTGGACAACCCATTCACGGATCAGAAAGACCAGAATGAAGGCAACAACCACGGAGAGCGTGATGATTTGGCCTTCGAGAACGTCGATTATCAGTCGGTTGACGTAAGGAGACGGGAAGAGATCTTTCAGGAATGGGACGTCGGAAAGTAATGATGAGGGTTGAATCACTACTGGGGGGGATTCGCCGCGTTCTGAGGCTTTTCCAAGCGCTGATAGATTCATGGCATCATAGTGTAGTGCGGTCAATAAGCCTCTACCTATGGTCTTTAACAAACCCCAAGGAATCACGTCTAGAGGAGGCCTTGTCAGTATGTCACAGCTGCAGAGCGTGGGATTGAGAGTGTACTTACCTCCAGTTGACGCAGTATTTTCGAGCGCTGCGGTGAGATTTTCATTGGTGGCATTTGATTCCTGGAATGGTAGCTTCTGTATGCCAGCAAGATGTTCATCCATCCATGCGGAGATGGTCGTCTCGTTGACCAATCGATCTCGAGCCCAACCAGCATCGCCAAACCAGAACATCATTGACCAAGCCGATCGCATGCACCATGGCAGGCACACTATCCACACGAAAGCCACCAGAAGTGCGCGGCACCATGTCAGCATGTAAGCCAGCAGGTGGAAGACAGCTCTTCGAAGAAATACTGCCGTCGGTAGACGAGTGGGCATCTGCGGGTGGTAGAGCTTCGTGAAGCGAAATGGAGTCTTGCAGAGTTCGCAGTACTTCTTCTGAGTGTGGGACAGCCACTCCATTAGGCATTCCTGATGTACAAACTTGATGCTGCCGCTACACTTGCACGGGTAGAAGAGTGGTTCGGTCTTGGTACCTTCGCTTCGACATATGCGGCAAGTGTCACCCTCTTCCGGTCCCTTTGGATTTTGTTGGGAGAATTGTTCAACGGATGGTCCACCTCTTGAGTGTAATCTGAAGGAGGCTTCTAGAGCGTCTGGCGCAGGAGTGATGCCGTTGTCGTCAGAGGGGGCGAGAGAGGACGTGGATGCTGTTGGAGACGCCATAGCGCCGTTTGGACTATGCGAGGACTGCCGGATAACGAACGAAGGATATGAATATAATGCGAGCTATGTAGCCGCAAATCTGGAATTACGGTGTCATCAAGAGAGTCGGCTGAGGTAGTCGAAATGTGTGGATGAGCGGCGGAGTTGGAGAAGAAGAGAGAGTGCCGGCAGGTGGATGCAGAGGAATATAAATAGTAGAAGGCGATTTACAGGTGAGGAGCAACTTGACGTTTGATGTTGAGCTTGATTTCTCGGTTCGGGCGTTGCGGTTGGGGAGTATAACGGGTTGACGATGACTTGATGGTAGATGGAAGGCAGTCACGTGCCGCCTGCCTTCGAATGGTGAAGAGAGAAAGATAGAGGGACGATAGTAGGTACCAGGTACCAGGGTAGCCTAACTGCAGTGGCTACTGGGCGCCTTTCATGCACGCCGTGTCAAGTTCGCGCCTTTGCTTGATTTTTGTTTTTCGGAGACTGACAGGTCTCCACCCAGAATGACATCAGCTTTCTACCTAAAAACTTGCACTCCATTATCTGCATGCCCACCACTCTTCCCTCCCAAACCCCGAATACTCATTCTCACTCCCAATCTTCTCTTCCCTTTCTCGCTCTTCTTCATGCTCACCTAATTTATGCCATTCCTGCCTTGCCTCCCCGCGAGATCGGCTCCTTTTAACACCCGGTTTTCTGCTCCAGTCCGCACATGATAGCTCGGTTACCAACTTAAGGATCCACTGTTTGCTGTCTTGTCGGCATTTGGCAATCCGCCTGAGATAATACTCTCTTTGTTGTCAAACCGCTGTTTAGGCAATTGCTGTCGTTGCCATCAACCATGGACGGACACGCGAACGGCTCGCTGCAAAAGAGGACGTCGAAGGAAGATGGCAGCCTCAGTAGGGGACGGCGGATAAAAGAAGCTGCACCATCAAAAGGCTTCTTTGCCTGGCTGATAAGCAGTGCTACGAGGCATGGTGACCTCTCTGGATTGCCAATTCCATCCATTGCTAACTATTCATTCAGGCTACTGCTTTGGTACGTCGCGATTACTGCCCTCTTCCGCTGTCCATCATCTATCAGCAACCTCACCGACACATCTCCTAAAGTTTGCAAACCGTATTTGCAACTAAGAGACGCTGTTTGGCCGCACGCGGAGCCACACTACAAAGTCTATCTCAAGCCATACGTCGACCGTGCCAGTCCCTACGCGTCCAAGTTCCATGAGCAGGTCTACACGCCTGCGTCAAGCTTTGCTATTGAGAAATACAATGTGTATGGAGCCCCACGTGTGGCACAGGTCTGGAATTACAGCGAAACCAAGTGGGAGGAGGTAGTGCAGCCGCAAATCGAGCTTGGAAGAAAGTGGACCACAGATAAATACGAGAGTACTCTCGCTCCACACGTCAATCGGGTCATTATTGCTGCAGGGCCATACTATGACCAACTCAAGACAGGCTTCAATGATGTGTATGAATCTACGGCAGCTGCTGTCATTCCTGCCTACGAGAAGACGTTGCCTTATCTTCGAACGGCCTATCAACAGGGTCATCATATCACGACAGATATCGTGATGCCATATCTCTATCGGGCAGAAATGTCCACGCTGTCATTCTGGAACAAGAAGGTTTGGCCTCAGTTGGTCATTCTCTACGGCGAGAATGTCGAACCTCAACTACTTCGCATATCAGAGCGATTGGGTCGCTACAAAGACGGCAGGAAGCTTTCTGCTGTTATGAATGACGAGGATACCGAGCCAACTGAAGCTAAGGCAAGTTCGGCGATATCTTCAGTCGCCTCATCCGCGAGCTCAGAGGCCTCTACCGCTACCGTCGTGGAGCCAGCAAAGCCAACTGAGACGGAACTGTCCGAGGCCGAGATCCGTGAGAAGATCGAGTCGGACCTTGAGGCGTGGCAGAAGAAATTTGCCAAGGCTTCCGATAAGGGAACTGAAGACCTGCAGGAGCGCATCTCCGAGATTACCGACAAGCAGGTTTCATTCCAGGCGCAGCAGGTTGGCAAAGCACATTTGGTGAAGCTGGAAGATGACATCGAGTCGGCGATCGCCAAGGTCAAGGACGTACTTGTGTCTACAACAGCGATTCTAGGAGAAGAAGTGTCAGAGGAAGATGAGGACGCAGCGCTCTCCACCATCAAAACCGCGATCCGTGCAGAAGGCAGCAAGATCCGAACGCGCGCTCTCCAGATCCGCGACTGGAAAGTGCAGTACGACAACGAAACATTTTCATTGGTGCACGCAGCTCTTCACAGCACCCTCGACGTCATTGACTCAATCCGCGACCTTGGACTTCAGGAAATCGGCATGCGTTGGGCGTGGATGGAAGGCATCACGTACAAGGACTGGTCTCGCTACCACGATCTCAAGAAGACGTTTGACGAGTGGCGCGACCAGATCGAAACCGTGGCGCAGGAGCACCCAGGTCTTGCAAAAGCCAAAGAGGAGGGTGAGGCCGTGTACGACGACGCGATGGAGAAGGCATCGGCCGCTGCGGCCGAACTCGTCCGGCTCCAGAAGGTCGCTGAGTGGAAGATTGCTGCCAGAGATTCTTCGGATGACTTCAGCGACCGTGTGGTCCCTGCAAGGGTTGCGAAGAAGGCGCAAGTTGTTGTGGAACAGGTCAAAGAGGTCGTTGATGACTCCACTGACACGATATCCAGCGTCATCGAAGGAGCTTCAGCGAGTGCGGAGGAAGTGCTTTCAAGTCTCTCGAGCATTGTACTCGGAGAAGAGCCAACAGGCACGTTTGAGAAGGCCGCATCGTCTGCGTCCTCCGTGTTCTCCGACGCAACTGAAGCAGCTGAAAGCATTCTCTCCAGGGGATCATCCAGCCTTAGCTCTTCGGCGAGCGAGGCTAGTTCTGCTGCTGAAAGCGTCGCAGGCACCGTGCTTTCAGCCGCAAGGAAGAAGAGTGAGGAAGCGAGCGCCGCGATTATTGGCACTCCTCCACCAGCGTCGGATTCGGTTCTGTCTGAAGCGAAGTCTATCGCTGAGTCTCTATCTTCAGAAGCTTCGTCCACGTACTCATCACTTCCATCAGCAGTGTCGGATGAAGCTGAAGAAGTCCTAGAGTCAGTGTCTTCGGCGGCTTCGGAGTCCGTGGAAGCAGCCTCATCTGCGCTCCCAATCGAGGAGGCTACTTCAGTGGCGTTGTCAGCATCTAAGAAAGTATTTGGAGGTGCAATGGCTGCACACGTTGAAGCGCAACAGATCGTTCTCGACACACCCTTCGACGACGATGAGCAGAGTTACTCCGATGCCATTGCTTCCATGCTGTCGGTTGCTGGCGACAGAGCCACGGAATTTACAAAGATCATTAGTGATGCTCTTGTCCCTACACCTACTGAGCAAGGCACAGTTGAAAGCATAACGAGTCTGGCGAGCGAACAGTACCTCAAAGCCATGTCTGCAGCATCGAGCGTGCTCTATGGGACACAGCCGGGCATCTTTGAGAGTTTGAGCAGTGATATGGCAGAGAGGTATTTGCAGGCTGTTACTGCGTATGGTTCCCTTCTTGACTACTTTACATCTCTTGCTGACATTCTACCTTACAGAGCATCATACGCCATATACGGAACACCAACACCAGTACTGCAGTCTCTGGCAGCGCAAGCAACTTCTGGCTACTCCGCTGCTTTGTCCTCGATCTCCGACTTCGCTTCGTCCCGACTCTCTGAAGGTTTGTCTTTTGCTTCAGCACAGTACACCAATGCTAAGATCGCCGTTGGTGCTACACCCGAACCATGGCATCACCAATACCTGTCGGAAGCGCAGAAGAAGTATTATGAAGGTATCGGTCTCGCACATGATCAGTATTCATCGTATGTATCGGCAGCTTCGTCAGTGATCTACGGTACTCCAACACCGTCATACGAACTGTGGGCTTCGGCCGTCTCAGAGTCTCTCTTCGGTACAACTCCTTCAGTCTACGAATCGTTGGTGTCAGTAGCTCAAGCACATTATGTTGCCGCAGTTGGTGCCGCTTCAAATGCATTGGCCGCTGCAACTGCAACGTCAACTCCAGGCTACCTCGAACAGGCATCTTCTGCATATGATGCGGCCATCTCCTCAGCATCTTCTTACCTTGCAGTTGCATCGGAGTCAGCATCTGTCTTCGTTTACGGAACTCCTCAACCTGCGCTACAATCCTTACTATCAGTTGCCCAATCCCACTTCGCAGATGCAACCAGCAAGGCGGCAGCGCAACTCGCTCTTCTATCTAGCAGCAGCAAACCACCAGCACAAACCTTTATCGATGAAGCAAGCTCCCAATACTCCGCAGCACTGGCAACCGCATCATCCCTCCTCAACAACGCATGGAGCAGCGCCTCGGTAGCCGTCTACGGCACGCCCACACCCACCCTCCAAGCCTGGGCGAACGCAGCCGGCGACTTCAACGCCGACCTCTACGCCGCCGCATCGTCAAACTGGGACTCACTGATATCCGCCGCCTCGCGCACCGTCTACGGCACGCCGCCGCCGCTCACCGCCGCCGCCTGGTCCAGCGCGTCGTCGCTGCACGCGCAGGCCACCGCCGCCGCCGCCGCGCAGTACGCCTCCGTGTCTGCGCTCGTCAGTGAGCTGCTCGTGGGCCGCGAGCCGGATTTCGCGGAAAGCGTGCGCGCGCGCCTGGCGGACGTGTTGGGGCACGTCAAGGAGGGCGCTGCGGAGGCGGCGAGCAGCGTGTCGAGCGGCGTGGCGGAGGCCGTGAGCGGCGTGGTGGAGGCTGTGAGTAGCTTTAGGGATGAGTTGTAGGGCGGGTCTTGGAGTGGGCGGATGGATGAGCGTGGCATTGGCGAGACGGATGAGAGGAGAGAGGAGGATTGAACTGAGAGGAAAATTGGCTCTGCGACGATGTCACGGTTCAGACGACGTTGGGATGCTCCTTCGATACACCGATCCGCACACGACGTTCCCTGTACATGTCATTTCACGTCACCCTAATTACCGGGAGGGTCCTAATCTTCTTGTCTGGTTGGCTCTCTGACTCCCAAATCAGCGAAAGATTGAGCTTTTGTGAGGTTAGCTATATTCCCCTCTGAGCGTTCCAGGCGTTCAGTCAACAGTTAGGCGTAGCACTTGAAATATTGTCTGTTCCTAGGATGAGAGATGCATATCATCGTGAGAAAGGACATTGCTCCAAGCTTTGAAGACACTATAGCCTCAGCGACATGCATTCCTAAAGTTTTGCCGTTCAGAGAATAAGAGCGCGACAGCCTTGCGCCGTATTAGCAATACTTTGGCGATTCTGGGTGTGCGTTAGCGTGCTAAACTACATCATCTCTTATCTAGGTACCTGTGCTGTACTTTATCACGCCAATACCCCATTTCTAAATGAGCTCCCTACGCGTCTGTGGCACTCGGTCTACTGAACTCTGTGGCGATCATGACCGCAAGAAAACAAGTGTGGTTTCTCACTGTATACTCGTGAGAGACTCATGATTTGTAGATAGTGAACGTGCTCCGAGCCCACAGGTACCGGGCAGGGCCTTACGGGGGGAGTTCGCGATTTGGGAGCGGGGTAAGGCTGACACACCCACTATTGGGTTACCAATCTCGGCCCCACTGTACCTAAATCCCCATGTGTACTGTGCGGCCGGCAAGGGTGCGGGATTAATACGAAGATGAAGAAGGAGCCTGACTTGGAAACCGGATCAAGACGAAACTCATACATAAGACTCCCGAACCAAGGCAATCGAACAGCAACTATGAAGGTCCTTCTTCTTGGAGCAACCGGCAACCTAGGCTCTCGTCTCGTCCCAGCACTGCTCACCCATGGACATAGTGTTGTCGCGTACGTCCGGTCCTCGAACAAACTTGAGTCTCTTCTTCCAGCCTCTGTATACCAGCAAATCACAGTTGTCCAGGGCGATGCCACGGATCCAATCTCAATCAAGAAGGCCATTTTGGATGCCGGATGTGATGCTGTTGTCAATACTGCCGGTTTAGCGGCTTTGCCTCCCTGGGGGAAAAGTGACTTCCCTACCATATTTCGCGCAGTCGTGGACGCTGTACGAGAAGCGGGAACAGATAGAAATAAACCGTTGAGAGCTTGGTTCTTAGGTGGCATGGGAGTACTATACTACCCAGGAACAGAATCCATGCTCTCGAACTAGTATGTGTAATCCTGGCAGCGCTCACAGCTAATACACGCCGATTGTACCTACTTTTAGAAGAGTAGCTCGGAGATTCATTGACTCTAGAATGCTAATAAGCTGTAGTATTCCCATCTACCTCGAACATCGCCAAAATCTAAGCCTCCTTAAGTCTCTTCCGCCGAACACGGTCGACTGGTCTCTGCTCTGCCCAGCCCTTCTGACCCCTGAATCCTCAGATCTCAGTGTGCCTACGAAGGCTTCACAAGGGGCATTGATCGCAAATGCCGCAACTCCACCGTCGTGGCAGCACTCTTGGATAAAGTTCATTCCTTTCATTGGGAGGGCCATCGAAATAGCGATGAACGCCAGTCGCTACGAGACCACACTTGAACAGATTGCAGAATTCATCGCTAGTGACCTTGAGAGTTTTGACAGTCGTTGGATCGGGACGACGGTGGGAGTTATTGATGGGTCGAAGTGAATTCACCCTATGGTGAAGGACGATTGAGTGCAAAGCAAATGCATCCCAGCGTAGTTGCGTTCCTATACGCCTCTATAGGTAGAATTATTGCGAGTTTTCGCTAGGTAATATAATTAGGATGACTGTTCTAAGCAAAAAAGGACTACAGGTAAATGAATGATCTAGACGCCCATTTGACAGAGAAGACTCATTTCGTAGTTGACAATCGGTATCTAAAGGCTCTTGGCTACTCCGATGGGACAGGCCATTATGAATCCTACAAATTAAGCTTCGTTGGTGTAAAGGCTAAGCAACAGAGGCTCAAGGAGATGCGAAGGGTATAATACTCCAAACACTTAAAACCCTGGCGATGAGAATGAAATGAGAATCTCGGAACAGGGTGACACAAGCAACAGGAGTACTTGCCAACATGAAATAATCCAGCTATCAACTTCGATCAGCAACTTCGCCTTCCTATCCCTTGATCTTTGTTCTTCTTCAACTACGTCTATGGTTTGGCTGCGGCTGCAGGCTCAGGCTCATCGTCAAGACTGTCTTGCGCAGGAGCCGGCGCAGGAGCCGGCGCAGGAGTTGATTCAGGTGCAGCAGCCGGTGCGGGAGCGGGATCGGGTGTAGGAGCAGGAGCCTTCGCATCGTCAGCCGGCTTCGCGGGTTCCAGGTCCGGCTTCTTGTCAGCTTTCTTGCCGTCAGCCTTTGATGGCGGCGGCTTTGGCGGAGCGGTCGCTGGACTATCGTCTGGATCGGCCGCGGCAACAGCTTCGGGAGCTGCACTTGGCACCACTCCTGGGACTGCTGTGGCTGTAGGGGCTGAACTCGCTGGAATGACTGCTGGAAGGGCAGGCTGGCCTGGTCCGGCTGGTTTAGTACGCAGAGCGAGTGTTTGGTCGAAACCATCTGATGCCGTGTACATGTCTGGGTTGTTTATCGTGTTGTTCCGCACCGCTCGGTCGTAGAGACGGGTCAGCCTTGCGACTTCGGACCGTACGGTAACCTCTTTATCGATGTCGATGTCACCGTAGCCATGCATATGTTTGGATATACCAAGCCACATGACTTCTGAGTTTTCGATCTCGTCGACCACACGCTCCAGGTCATCTCGATACATGCGGGCGCGCATTGGTTGACCGCGGCTCTTGAGATAGGCCACGACGCCGGCGATGATGGTATTCATGGCGCCGAAAACGGTGATTAGAATGTGGCTGCTTTCGCTCGCACCCAGTGCCGTGACTGCAGCTCCGAGAATGACCTGAGCAAGCAACAAGCTATTCGAAATGCCTGCAGTAAATTGATAGGCGTAGCCTTGACTATTTTTCAGCGCCACTGCTCGGCTGTACAGAGTTTTCGGTCCTGGATGGGTATGATGTTTGCCATCAGTTGGATAAGGGATCCCGACCAATTCACAAAATTGTCTGTGGAAGTCGGCGTCTCTGCTTCCATTTGTGCCGAAGTCCCAGTAATTGGAGGGTCCAGCTCCTTGGTCCTGAAGCAGCGGAGTGTGTTCGTCGTCTAAGGGCATCTGCGGGAGCTGAAGCTGAGTTACGCAGAAATCGATGAGTAAATCGGGCCCTGATTGCGGAAACGGTGAAGATCTAGCAAACGCCAGGCTTTAAGACGGCTTAGTTAAGCTCTGAAGTTATATCCTCAATTATAAGTCGTCTTCTCAGTTAACGATCGTATCTTCTTCAAGAGTGAAGCTGAAGCTGAAGGTGACACCGGAAAAAGCAAGAGCTGATCATAGCTCCTCGTCAAATGTAGGCCATGGTGAACAAAATCACTTGTGATTGGTGCAATCGAGTTGAAAGCAGTGGGGCATCTAATCCATTTCTATTGTGTCTGTGAATCCTCAGATTTAATCACCATATGGACTCTCTGCGTAAACGGTATTAATATCTTTTGCACTGGAGGTGTGGTAAAGACGTACCGTACACCTGCCATTCGTCACCTGTCTTGGTGATGCACCCGACATCTTCGTCGAATCATTCTGGTCGAAGGAAGGCCACATCTACTCTATCCGTATACGATAACGTATTTCTTAGAGGATGAAGATCCATTCAGCTTAAAAGAATCACTAATCAGTCAGTCTCCCGTTGCTGTCGCCATAACCAACGAGCTGAGTTAAGGCCGAAGCTGTTGGTGAAGATATGAACACAAGGCGGTATGGAGGTGAGAATAAAGTAGAGGTTAGTCAGCTTGTCTATCCTTGAGCAACCAAATGCTAGTAATCGGCTGTTGAGATTCGAATGGAGCACGGATACAATACTATAGAGTAAGCGATGGAAGGATTTCACCGCTGGTCGAGAATGAGCTACTCTGTATGAAGCTTTGAGTCGTATCTGCCATTGCGTCAGGACTTCTCTATTTGGCTGTTCCGCGAGCTCTTGGGGGCCAGAATAATGTGACAGTGAATATCACAACCCCCTCTCTTCGACATGGGTATTCGCATCGAGCTACGTAAGGCTGCTAATTTAGCGGAAATCAGAAGCTTGCAAGGCTCATTCACTCAGGGGTGCTTGAGCCGACCGTCAAGGTTCCGACCGTAGCGACTGAAAGGCGTGCAGTGCAACGAAGCAATAATCTGCAACCATGCCTTGCAACTCCAGTCTTAGGGCGACGATCATGAAACGGTGTCGCCGAGTACCGCCTTCAACGTGTTGCAGCTGGCAACTGAGAACATTGCAGGAATGGAAGGCAGTCATTTCGCGGCATAGGATCTTATAAAGGCATGTTGACGTTCTTTTCAGAAAGCCACAACACTATTACGAACTTCATTCGAGCATTATGGCCGGAATTAAGAGAAGTAAAGGTTGTACAACTTGCCGAAAGCGGAAAATTAAGGCAAGCATACGATATATCCGCTGTTTTGACGAACCACCTCTGACGATGAGCTCTCTTGCATTGCGATGAATCATTTCCAGACTGTGGACAGTGTCGACGTGCAGGACGAAAATGCACCGGCCCGTCAACAGACGTCCGATTCGTCGACGAAGCGAAAAGGTTGCGTAGGAAAGCGGGCTCAACAGAGCAATTCTTTCAGGCACTGCCATCTCAGAGTATGTGGTTCACCGCAGACAAGCCTACAGCGAATGGAAGCTTGTTTCAAAGTGGCATCGATCACGCATCACTCCTTCGGCAGCCACCATGAGCTTGACGGAGACTGATCAACTCCGCTTCAGAATGATCTCTACCTTCCAAGATGGTAATCCCGGCTACCAGTTCGCCGGACTGGGCAAGGGATGGCTAGCGGAGCTACCTCGAAGACTAGGTTCTGCGGAAGCGCTTGACGATGCCTGTGCATGTGTTGCTGCCGCTAAGAAGTCGATGGCACGCAGGCACCATCCGTCCACCTGGATCGATCCAGTTCTCTATGGCAGAGCCCTATAGAGCCTCAGACTAGCTTTGCAAAGCCGAGATGAAGGTCTTTCGACGAATACTCTGGCGGCGTGTGCAGTTCTTTATTTGCTTGAGGTTCATCTAGAAATACTTATTTGCAGAGACTTTGCTTACGTGCAAATAAGCTGTTGCCGGTTCCGACACCAATCACACGCTGCACCATCTCGGAGGAGCAAGTAAGATCTTAGAGGCGAGAGGTCCTAATAGGCACACGAAAGGCTTTGATCGAGAAGTTGCGTTCCATCTTCAGGGTCCTGTTGTACGTTAAGTCTCCGTCTTCAATTATAGATGCTAATTATGCCGCAGCTTGCCTACAATTTATATCTTGGTCAAGATTGTTTTATGAGTAGTCCAGAATGGTCACAAATATTCACCATGTTTCCTGCGAACACGGAAGAAGACGCAATGCGCCTTGCTTTGATTCGGAACTTGTGTCTCTGGCCCAACGTAGCTCGTGGAGTCCGCGAGTACCGACAAACCAACGATTCGATTAAGTTCGCAGAGACGCTCGGCACTCTCATCGCGCTTCGTTTGGGCTTATACAAGATCAATTCAAAGATTCAAGCGCTCCTCGATCTAGGTAACGACGTCCGCGCTAGCATGTCGCTGCGGGACGACCAATTGGTGAGCTCCGTGCTCTGTTACCATAATTCCGACTTGGCATGGCTGGTTGCCACTCACGCCGGTAGCAGTTTAATCGTTGAGAGAATGATGAGTGTCTTGGGTGCTCAAGAGTTTGTGTATACATCCTGCATGAGCGAAATGAGTGACTCTGCGATCAATTCAGGGCCTGGTCAGATTGATATCCAGAGCCTATGTATGCGCATTTGGATGACTTACGAACATGCTTGGAGTGTAAGACCGATCGGGTCTCAGTTTATGCTGGTGCCATTGATATCGTCATATTCTTTTGCAGGACCAGCAATGCAGAATTGGATCACAAACGCGTTGAATGAGATGGATGAACACAGAATGTTGAGGAATCACCGACACACCCACACCTCAATCTCTTGGCTCGCTCGATTATATACCGGAGAGGATGAGCCTATGTGTATTCCTTAGAGTTGGAGGAAATTCCAATATCGCTCGAGGAAAGCACTCTGAGTTTGATATTAGTTGTCAAAACTTTTGGTTTCCGACCTCGTTGGGATCATTGCATGGGAAGACAGTGCCGATGTGCAAGGGACTTCGATCGGCAAGATAAGATTTTATTAAACTAGTTGCATAGATACCCTTGTCTTAGATTCAATGAGGAATAAAATAACTTTTACAACGAGAGCGTTCTACAAGTTGAAACGTTTAGAGACTATGAATGACTACGATACCCCCAGAGAAGCAAGAGCCGCTACTTAAAGCATTATCTACCTTAAGTTCCTGAGACGATGCCACTCCATATCTTTCTGCAGTATTTGTACAAGGTCTTGCTAAGTTGTCTTGTTGACTTGCAAAGCTCTAAGCGACCAAGCCGTCCGAAGCAGGCGGGCCTTTGTATACTATAAAGAATTGTTAGCTAGCAGAAAGGCGACGAAGATTCTCTTTATATACCTTTTCTAGCATATACCAAATACCAAATGGCGCTGATGAGCATGAAGCCGCACAGAACCACACTGGCGTAATTCATGGTAACTTCCGTCACTGGTAACGCAGTCGGCATGCTGAATAGCACGCATTCGAATCCAATCCAACACACAGCGACGATGTTCGCAATTGGACCAACGACCGGACCAAGCTTCCACTTTGCGGTCGAAACATCCTTTCGACCATAGTACAAGCTGATGCCAATCGGGATACCATATGACACTGCCAGTGCAATGACTCCTACGCTGACAAAAGCTGTAAAGGCGCTACTGCTTCCCAAGTCAATCAGTCCCAATAGCATTTGAATCACTGTGACCAGTATGATTGCATTAACAGGGACACCGAGGCGCTTGTCGACGTTAGACCAGATTCGAGAAAGTGGGATTGCGCGGTCACGAGCAAAAGCCCACGTGCATCTCGAAGCCGCCACCGTGATACTGATGCTACAGAACAGTGTAATGGTCAGAACGAGAAACGTCAGACCAAGACCACCGCCCGGGCTTCCCATCACAGTGTGGAATATGTACGGTAAAGCTTGAGCGGCCGGTGCGGCGATAATGTCCTCGAGTGGCGGTAGGGTGAAGCAGATTGGCAGGATGAAGAAAAATCCTGCGGTGCCTCCAACCGGGACGCAAAGCGAGATCGCAGTGGGAACCTTTGTAGCGGGGTGATCCACTTCCTCTGCCATAGCCGATATCATTCCAATGGCAGAGAATGTGTATGCTGCCGGAAGGAGACCAATGAAGAATGTGAAACCTCCCCATCCGGAGAAACTTTTATCGTAGTGACCGAGTGCATAGGCGGCGCTATGACGACCTGCATCTGCCTTGACTGACAATGCAATGAGAATAATCAGAATGCTAAGGGCTGTCCACACCGCGCACAGCATGTCGACTTGAGGTAAGAATCGATTGCCGAAGATGCAGATTACGGCTGTGAGCAAGCACATTGCGTAGAATATTAATAGAAGTTGCCATGATGTCGCTGCGAAATCTGGATGAAACATAGAAATCGTTGCCGAGACGAGAGACGCGAAGCCGAAGTTGACGGATAACGTGATGGTCCAGTTTCCTATCAGCCATACCCATCCAGTTATGAAAGACAGTAAGACCTTCGATTCTTGTGCGATCTGAAAGGACCAATAGTAGGGTCCCGCCGAAGTAGGATACCGTGATGCAAGCTCTCCAAGTGACAAGGCGATACATTCATCCAGAAGAAGAACGACTGCATATCTGTCAGCAACCACGTCTTCATCCTCCAAGGGTGAGTTGCGCCATCATGTTCCAAGATTGAACCTTCCGCTGCGAGTTCGATGTCATTGCTTCCCAGCACGTCGGGACATCGAACAACTTTGCTGCAAGATGCAAGCCAATATTAAGCAACTGTGCTGCACGATGCAAGCCCGACATCAAAGCAACCTGTTGCCAGTGGTGGTTCAATACCGGCATGATGGTACGGGGTGCTCACCAATCCAACCAACGAAGATAGATAATGGTCCCCCGCCGTAGATTGCAGATATCAATGGACCGCCTTCACCGTAGGGAATCGCAGCAATGGCAAGCGATTGGAAAAGTAGCGTTACCATGGAACGGTTACGATGCAGCTCTGGTTTGTATCCCAGCACATTGAGAGCATCACTATCGTCGATAACTTCAACGCGAGTACCCCCCAGCTCAACGTCCTTCATGGACGGAGGAGAGATTGTCGTGTCCTTCTCTTTGGTGTCGATGGTCATGTTGCACAGAACTGCGGCGGTGAGGGAATTCTCCCCTCAGAACAGAAATGCTCGAGAAATAAGAACCGGGAGGAACCTAACCCCACGCATTGCTCTTAACCTACCCCTGGTGTTGATAGCTTGCAATCAGTCCAGTCGCGCATCGAATGACGCCGAATAGGTTAAACTTATCAGAGATCAGCAGGCATGTTTGAAGGACGCTACAACGAACTTCCTACTAAAGACCGCCAAGCTGTTTATCCATTCGATGCTAGAAATCGTGGGGAAGGCCCGGGACACGGCTAAGAGTAGTCGAAGTCGGTAGACAGATAGGATGGCCTTGAGGGACGTATTACGGCTTTCCAACCCCGATCAGGAAAACTTATCCACAGCCAAGACATAACTAATTGCCGGGGGAGATTGCTGACTGAAATGGCAGCGATTGATGGTAATAATGAAGATAAAGGTATTGATGAGATGACAATGGAGAGATAATTCGCCTGCTCTCTTGTGGAGAGTTCATATTTGAATGCTGAACGCTTTGTGTGCGAATGATCGTACTGATCAAACAACCCGAGGTTATTACTCCTGAGTGAGTGTCGTCGCTTCTACAGAACGTCGTTCAAACGCCGAAATATCGACGCCATACCGCAAACACTCAGCTGAATTACATCTTATTTCAAAACTGGCCAGTCTTTGCAGTCAATTCCCGTTTTCATTTTGCACTTCGTCGTTTAGGAGCGACAACGCCAGATACTTGTGACTATGGTTGTAAATGTTTTCACCTGACACGTGCGACCCACAGCAAACGCTAGGTAGGTAGGTAGAGTATGTTTTGAACCCTTGAGGTTATTGAAATGAGCCTGTGTTAATTTAACGGTGATAGATAACATTAACTGTTTGATATTCCTCAATTACGTCTTCACTAAGCTCTCCTTACATATCTACTCGGTCTCGCCCTCTGACGCAACGACCACCACCACTCTCTCCTGAACGCCCATCCAACCTTCGCATTATTGCATCAAATCCGGCTAGCACGCTTCGCAATCTCGAACTCGAGCCTCGGCACCGTAAATATGGCTTCTTCGCTGCTTTTGCTGAGACAACGACAGGAGTCGTGCGAACGTTACCGTCGTACCTTCGATCACGAAAGAAGCTATGTTTCTTTAATTGTGTTCACAGCATTGATGTAAACATTACGACTCTCGGGAGCCTCTAAGATTTCTCGACTATGACTATGACACGGATTATTATGCTACAAGATCGTCACGCTCTCTCCATTCACCTTCGCTAACTGACTGTTTCTAGCCTTTCACTTCTGAACTGGCTTGTTTGTTAAAGTTCTGTCCTATGGCCTTGCGATATGACACTTCACCGTGCTCAGTTTAGATATAAATTCGACAATTGCTCTTAATGTCTCCGTTGTATCCATCTCCATTCTAACCTGGCGGTTCGACTTGCACAGATCCTTTGAAATCCACAACTACACTTCAACCAGCATTTCGTTCGTGACAACTAAGACAACATGTATTCTGGAAGCCACGGCGGCGGTGGGTTCGGCGGAGGAGGCTCAAGCAGCAGACATGGAGTCTACTACGGACAAGGTGGCTTGCAGTTCGAGTTTGCCAACCCTGTGAAACGTCCCCTCATATTCCACCGTCAAATGCGTGGGTACAACGTTCGCAGCTACACCGGCCGAGGCAAGCCATGGGGCGGATCGGGAGGTTTCCCTCGCAAGATGAGCCACTTCGGCCCGCGGGCATTTGGCTGTTGAGCTACTCCGAATGATAACTTTGCGGAGGCCTCGGCCTTTTCTTTATCTCCCGGGACAGATTGGTCCGGAGTAATACAAAGATTGGAAGATTTTGTAGTAAGAAGACTGTTTAGATTTGTACTGCTCGAACTTTCGGTTTCTTGAAACAGGAAATTTGAAGTGCCTACATTGCATTCACGATATAGCTAATGCATATGGCGATACATGAATCTCTACTCCCGTGTTTTGTAATTGCTCTTGGAGTTACAAACGCCGTTGCTCTACTACCATTGAACAAATGACTCGTTTCCGTTGAACACATCACAATCCTTAGAAAAGTCTTCCCTGGTTAGCTAAGGAGGACGGATATGTTTCCGGACAGCAAGATGGAATCTGGAGTAAGACCGAAGCCACGAGAAGGATGCAATACAGCAAAACTTGACCGCCGAAACTGGTGAGCGACTCTAGAGAACCATATCCAGGTGTTATATATGCTCAAAATGCATCCGCGCCTATAAAGGCCTCTACTTCGTGGTACATAGCGCAAGGATTCAACACAACGCAGTGTCGGATTCGGAAGCAAGAGCTCTATTTTCCGCCAGCAGGGCGAACTGGCACCGTTTTCTCCTTTGCACCCTTCTCAGGTTTTAGTTGCCGTTCCGGTGCCTCTTTCACGAAAGGTAGAGTCTTCGGTTGGCCCGGGATATACTTTCGAAGCACTTCCGGGACTGTGAAGCCATCTTCCGTTTGATAGTTCTCAAGGATGCAACACAAAGTTCGCTCGGTGGCGCAAAGGGTCTGAGAACGGTCATCAGTAAACAAATGGAGTAACTTCTGGGACCACGGAGGTCAAGCTTACAGCATTCAGAGCATGTACGTATTCCTTCCTACCTCCACCGGCCATGTCTTTTCCTTTCTTCACACCGTACCGGATCTCAAGCTCTCTCGTCTGATAATCAGTACAATTTGAGCATGAAACCAGCTCTTTGTACTCTCCTTGGAACGGAAACCAAGCTTCAAGGTCATACTTCTTAGCGGCGGCATTGTTCAAAGCTCCGGAAACAATGCTGACAACCTAGGTCCGAATCAGCGGTTTGTGGAAAAGGCAATACATTTAGATCGTGAATTCTCACCCTATACGGAAGGCCGAGAGACTTGTAGAATTCTTCAGAAATGGCAATCATCTCATGGAAATGCTTCCAGCTGTCGTCCGGCTTGCAGAAGATGAATTGCTCCACCTTTTCGAACTGGTGTACTCGGAAAATTCCCCAAGCATCTCGACCATGGCCTCCAGCTTCTTTTCGGAAACAAGTGCTGTAGCCGCAATACTTAATCGGAAGTTGACCAGGTTGTAACCACTCGCCTGAGTGTAGAGCTGAGAGTGGCTGTTCGCTGGTCGCGATGAGATATTTGTCTGTTTCTGGGTTGTTGTCCTCCGAGACCTTGTAAAGTTCTTCGTCGAACTGAGAGAGTTGTGCTGTTTTCGCCATGTGCTCGCGATTGAGGAAGAAGGGAGGTTGGTTCGGGGTGTAACCTGAGGATGGTAAGCGGGAATCAATACATGTTGCTGGGTTAATCAAACCTTTGTTGAAGAGAAATTCCGTTCCGTAGTTAATCAGCGCCATGTTTCTTTAAATTGTCAGCTTCAAACTATGTCCGTTTAAGCAGAAGAGAGACGAACAAGAAGAAGCCATATCCCGTCAAGCAGTATCCTCGATGGCCAATAAGCTTTGCGCCTCGAGTAGGATCGTAACCGTCTATTCTCGTGAGAACTTCATGATGTGAGAGAGTTTGTTTATGACCCTCGTCGAATCCCGAGGGTGCCCAAGTACGCTCCATTTTGTTGTTGTCTTCATTGTCGCTGATTGGTACAGAATCATCAACATAGTTGCCGACTGTCTTGACGAGCTCTCGTAGTGCGGTTTGCATTTCTACAACCTTGTCCTCTTGTGTCTTCCTCTTCTTCTCCAGCGCTGTCTTCTGCTGTAACAGTTCTGTCGCATCTTCTTTTGCCTTCTTTTTCTGCCCAATTTGTTTCTGGATCGTATTTATTTCGGTACCGATGGAAGCGGCTGCATATTGCTCTGTAATGAAGTGAGTAAGAGGTAATTTCAAGCTTCACGAAGACGTACCTGTTCGATTATGCTCCCATTTTGCTATAATTTCATCAACAAGCTCCACAGAACCATATCGTCGGCGCTGGCTTTCCTTGATTTTGTCCGGATTACCCCCGCGAGCAACAATAAAGTCTTCAATGTCCAACATTTTTGAGATTTGGAGAGGAAAAGAAGTGTCTGTACGCGAGAGCAATACGCCGCATGAATTTCGTTGGCAGTTTCAAGCTCAATTGAGATGGTGGGCGGTGAAAGCTCTACGATAAGTTTAGTCAGCAACGAAGCATACGGAAGTAACTCCGTACATTCTTTGGCGACTTGACTCAACGTTGACATGTTCTTTGACTCACTCAAGCCTCATCTATTCATTAGAACCGAGCCTAGTATGTCAAATGGAGTATCACGAATTTTTTCTATATGATGAGCTATTATCATCGACCTTTTTCCATCAAGACCACAGCATGCCGTCCCAGAACATTGTCTTATTATGCAGCCTCGGTTTCACTAACTGTCTTGACACCGTTTCTTGGATTAGAGTACCTCAACGATTCATCTATCTCTATGGTGCTGATATTAACATGTTCGTTAAACATTTTCTTTTGGGGACTGGCCTGTCTAATTAGGTATAAAGATAATGCGACTAACTCCCTGAGTGGATAAGAAAGATTACCAACTTGACTGTTTAGTTCCTGGCTTTTGACTCATTACGCTATCTTGCAACCTTCTCTCAGCATGTCAAGATGCCCATTGCTCCAAATACGGAGTATCCGCGATTCTGTATACCACTTTCCGAGCTGAAACCTGTTTGTCATGCAAGGCTTGTAGACCTTCCTGTACCGATTGAAGTCCACATGGTAGAACCTCGTATGGATGACCTTTCAATCGTCCGTCTCTCAGATATACCGTCCAAAGTCTGTGGCAAAGAGTAAGCAAATCAGCCTCAGTGTCGGGTTGTACCTCACACCTGTAGAACAAGTATGCAAAGTCCTGATCTTGAGCAGCTTCTTCCAGGTTCCGATGAGCATGTGCCTGTCCGTGTGCAGAGGCAACGAATGTTCGGCTGAATGTTAGTCCATCCGGCCATGTGGGAAGCGGTTTTGGAGGATCAACCATGTTTAGATGCGCTCCTGCATAATTTGGTCCCATGGCATCAGTTACTATTTTCCAAGTATCTCCAGAAGAAATCGCGTCAAACGCGTAGAGAAGTCGCTCTCCTTTCAATATTTCTTTGACTCTGGCAGGCACATCTTCATGACGGTAATCGATGATGTAATCCGCAGCTTTCAGCGATCTGACGAAGTCAATACCACGTCCTGCGACCGTAATGATTGGGTTCAGTCTGCTAAGTTTGGCAAATTGGAGAGCAAATGCACCAACTGCAGAAGCTCCGCCGTATATCAAGACTGGCAAGGTCTGTTCAGATGGCACAGGTGCCCAGGGAGTTGGTAACCGGAGGCACTGGTACAACGCAAGTCCCGCTGTCATACCTGCAAGAGGAAGAGTGGAAGCTTCTTCGAATGATACATTTTCAGGTATGTGGAAAGTAGTTGACGCTGGAGCAATTGCATACTCTGCATATGAACCATTCGGTGCCCACATCTGATGAAAGGCTGCCACACGATCTCCTGGTTTGAATTCAAGAACTGCTGAACCGACTTTTGAGATAGTACCAGCAATGTCATCGCCCTGATTCACAGGATCTTTGTTCGAGAGAGCAGCCTATTAGCGCATTAATGTTGATGGCGGGTGAATCGAGCAGATTTGACATACCTTCCAGTCCTTGGGGTTCGAATCAGTCGCCTCCACCTTTATCAACGCTTCATAGGGTTTAGGCTCTCTAGAGGTATTTAGTAAGCAAGAATGAACCATATTCTTTTTGTTTCATTGCTTACGGGATGCGAACTCTCCGATACTCGGCAAGGATTCCATTTTGACCGTTTATAAGCAATTCGAGCATGACGGTTTCCGCGCTGAGACTAATGTCAGACTACCTATTCAACGCAATCTAGTTATATGAGTATCACACAACGGGACAGAAAATGGGAAGAGCAGAGTTGAGAGAACAGAGAAGGTTATATCGTCAAGCGATCAGTGGAACTAACAGTAGTTCCAAGCCTTATTGCGACGACTGATGCTGACGAAGCCGCACGTGAGGCATTGCACAACCATAACCAACAAATTCGCTCAAAGATAAAATGCTGCCGGTATTCGTGCAGGTACCCGCATTTGTAATGCGATAAAGCGTTCATTAAATGAACGAGAGTGTCAAAATTCGTCACCGCGAGCTTGACAGAGGATAACTTCATCCCAACTTCGATGTATGCTTGGTCAATTTCCTTTTACCTCTCTTTTTCCTAGTTTTGAAAGCAGCGTTAATAAGTTTAGGGTATTGTCGAACAAAGCCG
>Ga0335072_10001392_pt1 | contig 39447 bp, 31 predicted proteins | sample Lox_Sample_21_FD_206725 | JGI IMG/M metagenome (GOLD analysis project Ga0335072, IMG submission 206725) | Soil microbial communities from Loxahatchee National Wildlife Refuge, Florida, United States - Lox_Sample_2.1 | ecosystem: Environmental > Terrestrial > Soil > Wetlands | place: USA... | reverse complement strand
AGTGCCCGTCCCTGCCGATATTCTGTGCACGTGCGTGCAGACGACATATTCCGGGCGATCGCGCGATTCGCCGTGAGGTTCAGGTGGCTGGTAGTCGCGGTCTGGATTGCCGCCGTCGTGGTAATCCCAGGGGCGCTGCCCTCACTGTCCAGCGTCTCGCAGGGGAACAACAGTGCCTTCCTGCCGGCGAGCGCCCCCAGCCAGCACGCCATCACGCTGGCCCAGCCGCTCGGCGCGAACCTCAACGTGACGCAGGTTTCCCTGGTAGCCGCCAGGACGACCGGGCCGCTCTCCACCGCCGACCAGGCGTGGCTCGATGGCCCGCTGACGACGGACCTGGGCAAGGTCAAGTCCGTCATCAAGGTCAAGTACCTGTCTGAGTCTCAGCCCATCACGGGCGTCACCGGCCAGGCCGCGCAGTTCCAGATCCAGTCCGACCTGTCCGGGGGCGGCGGGAACGCCACGGGCGTGGAGACCCTCATCGGCAACCTGCGCACCGCGATCACGGACGCCAGGCCGCCCGCCGGGCTACAGGTGCACCTGACGGGGCAGCTGGCCACCCAGGTGGACCAGCAAAAGCAGAACGGCAACTCCAACAACGCCGTCGAGATCGTTTCCGCGCTGCTGATCCTCATCATCCTGGCGCTGGTCTTCCGCGCGGTCCTCGCGCCGCTGGTCACCCTCATCCCCGCGTTCCTGGCCGTCGCCATCTCTGGGCCGCTGGTCGCCGAGGCGGCGCAGCACGGGCTGAAGGTCTCGTTCCTCGCCCAGATCCTGCTGACCGTTCTCGTGCTCGGAGCGGGCACGGACTACAACCTGTTCCTGGTCTTCCGGGTCCGAGAGCACATCCGGCGGGGCGAGACGTCCAAGGAGGCCGTGGTCAGCGCGCTGACCAAGGTCGGCGAGTCCATCACCTTCTCCGCCCTCACCGTCGTCGCGGCACTGCTGTCGCTGCTGTTCGCGACGTTCCAGATCTACTCCACCCTGGGTATCCCGCTGGCCATCGGCATCGGCGTGGCCCTGCTGGCCGGCCTCACGCTGACCCCGGCGCTGCTGGCGATCTTCGGCAAGCCCACGTTCTGGCCGACGAGGACCAGGGTCGGCACCTCCTCCACGGGCGCCTGGGGCGCGGTCGCGACCCGCATCGTGAAGCGGCCCGCGGTCGCGCTCGTGACCGGCGTCGTGATCTTCGGCGCGCTGGCCACGTTCGTGACCGGCTACGTGGGCGGCGGCTTCGGCGGGTCCACGACCGCGCCGGCCGGCACCGACTCGGCCGTCGGCACCGCCCTGCTGACCAAGTACTTCCCGTCGACCGCCTCGAACCCGACCGAGCTGGTCTACAAGCTGCCCGCCCCGGTCTGGGACAACCCCGCGCTGCTGGTGACCGCCGAGCAGAAGATCAAGGCCAGCGGCCAGTTCACCACCGTGGCCGGCCCGCTCAACCCCGGCGGCACCGGGAGCATCGCCCCGGCCGAGTACAGCGAGCTGCACAACATCGTGTCTGCGGCCGTCCCGTCGGGACAGCTGCCGCCCGCCCCGCCTCCGGCGCTGGCCCAGTCGCTCACCGCGCTAGCCGGCCCTGGCCAGGCAGCACAGGCTTACCAGTTCTACCGGTCGACGTCGAACTTCGTGTCCGCCGATGGCAGGACCATCCAGTTCATCGTCGGGCTGAAAGCCGGTGACCCGACGACCACGGCGGCGATGAACGCGACCCCCGCCGTCAGGGCCGCCGCGGCCAGCGTCGCCCCGGCGCTGCACGCGACCGACAGCGGCGTCCTCGGCCAGGCCCAGATCTTCTACGACATCAGCGCGATCTCCGACAGCGACCTCGGGCACGTCATCCCGATCGCGATCCTCGTCATCGGCATCCTGCTGGCGATCGTCATGCGGTCCCTGGTGGCGCCGCTGTACCTGATCGCCTCCGTGGCGATCTCCTACTTCGCCGCGCTGGGCTTCGCGGTCCTGGTGTTCATCAAGCTCGGGCACGGCGGCGGGCTGACGTTCATCTTGCCGTTCTTGCTGTTCATCTTCCTGCTCGCGCTCGGCGAGGATTACAACATCCTCGTGATGACGCGGATCCGAGAAGAAGCGCACAAGATGTCACTGCGGCAGGCGGTCTCCACGGCCCTGGGCATCACCGGCACCACGGTGACGTCGGCGGGCCTCGTGCTTGCCTCGGCGTTCGCGGTCTTCGCGGTCGTGGGTGGCAAGTCAGGCGGCTCGGAGATCCGCGACGTGGGCATCGGCCTGCTGGCCGGCATCCTCATGGACACCTTCGTGGTGCGCACCATCCTGGTGCCGTGCACCTGCGTCCTGCTCGGCCGGTGGAACTGGTGGCCGTCGAGGATAAGGATCGACCGGGCGGACTCCGACCTGGTCAGCGCGTCGGCGGACGCCCTGGGCCTGACCGCGCCTGGATCTTCACCGAGCAATAACGCCGAAGTATCCCCCTCGGTGGCACCTAAGCGCAAGCATTCTCTAGATTAGCGTTGGACATGCCGGGCGGGGTGCTGGCCTTATCGCTTCTTGACCGGGAGACTCGTGCGGGAAGTGGTTCGGCCGGGAAGGGACGCCGATGCAGGAGCTGCGCTTCGTCGCGGTAAGCGAGGACGGTAGTTACGCCGTGCTCGCCATACCGGGACGGAGCGCGCGGTTCACCTTGCCGATCGATGAGCGACTGCGGGCGGTCGCGCTTGGCCAGACCTCGCGGCTCGCCCAGTACGAAATCGAAGTGGAGAGTCCCTTGCGACCCAAGGAGATCCAGGCACGTATTCGTGCCGGGGAAACCGCGGAGGAGATCGCCGACGCGGCTGGGCTACCAGTCGAGCGGGTGCGCTGGTTCGAAGGACCCGTCCTTGCCGAGCGTGCCTACGTCGCTACCCAGGCGCAGGCTGCTTCGGTGCGTCGCCCTGGTGACTCCGCGCCTGGGCCGCGGCTCAGCGAGATCGTGCCCGACCGGATCTCGACCGCGGGCGGCGACCCGCAGGAGGCGGAGTGGGACTCCCGCAAGCGCGGGGACGGCAACTGGCAGGTGTCGGTGACGTTCACCTCCGGCGGCCGGCTCCATGTGGCCGAATGGGTCTTCGACCCTCGCCGACGGCATGTCGCGCCGGCCGATGAGTGGGCCGAGCGCCTATGCCTGCCAGAGTCCGAGCTCCCGCCACTTCCGGCGAGCATGCCGGGCGAGGCCACCGTGACGCCCCTGGCGCCACGCCTGGGCGCGGTGGCGGGCGGCGGCATGGGCTTCGGCGGCCTCGGGTCTGGTGGTACCGCGATCCCTGGCGGCGCCGGGTCCGGCGGTGTCCCGGCAGGCGCGCCGGGTGGATACGGCCTGGCCGGCAACGGGGTCGGCAGCAACGGGGCAGGCGGCTACGGGTCGGCTGCCTCGCCTAGTGGCGGCGCCCGCTTCCGCCAAGACCGGTCAGGAGTGGATCGTTCCGGCCTCGACCGGCCGGCGATGGAGCGCCCAGCCGCGGATCGGCCCTACGGCGAGCGCGGCGGGCAGGAGCGGCCGGCCAGTGACCGCCCGGCGGCCTATGAGCGCCGCCCAGGGTATGACCGGCCGACCCCGGAGCCCTACGCCGCGCAGCGATCCGAGGCAGAACGGCCGGCTTATGATCGCTCCACGGGCCATGAGCGTCCTGCGGGTTACGGCCAGCAGCCGCCCCCGTCCTACGCGCCGCCGGCCACCTACGGTCAGCCGCAGCGTCCTCCGCAGCCGCCCGCGCATACCCTGATGCCCGGCCATGGACTGGTCCCCATGTGGGATCCGCCCGCGTGGAACCCGGATCCCGAGCCTGTCCCCTCGCACGCGACCGATCCCTCCGGCGGCCTTCCCCCCGCAGCCAGCCAACCGCCGTCGGCCAGTCCCTCGTCCCCGGCAGAAGAGGACTTTCCCGGGGAGCGCGCCACCAGCAGCACCGGGCACGGGTACCGCGCTGAGCTGGCCTTCGAGGACCCCGATCCCATCTTGGCCCCGTCGGCCCGCGTCGAGCCTGAGCAGTCAGCGGTACCGCTTGACCAATGGCAGGCCGGCGCCTCCCCCGCCCAGGCCGCTCCCGGTTACCCGGCCCAGCCCGCAGCCGAGATCCCAGTCGGACAGGACGCGTTCCCGGAACTGGACCTCCCGCCCGCCCCGGCCGTGCAGCAGGCGGCCGCGCCGCCAGTCGCACCGCCGCCAGTTGCACCGCAGCCGGCAGCCGTCGCCCCGCCAGCCCCCGCCCCCCGGGAGCCAGTCCAGCCACGTCCTGCCGCGCGGGCCGTGCCCGTGCCCGCGCCCGAGGCCCCGCCAGCCACTCAGGTCGCCGCTCCCGCGCAGGCCACTCCAGCCGCACTGGCCACCCCGGCTGAAGAGACCGCCCCACCTGCACCCACTACCTCAGCCACGCAGGACGCCTCGGCCGAGGATCTCCCCGCAGCCTCGCTGGCCACGCCGGCCAGCCCGGTCAGTGCCGACGTTGTGATCGCACCCAGCGCCGACGCGGCGGCGACCGCTCCGGTCAGCGTGCCGGCGAAAGCCTCGCAGCCTGTCGCCGCTCCGGCCGCGAAGCCCGAGGCAGCCACCAAGGCACCGGCTCCGGCCGCGACCAAGCCTGCCTCCGCGCCGAAGAAGACGATCACCGAACCGGCCGCGGTCGCGGCGGTCGTACCCGCTGTCGAGTCTGCGGCGGCGCCTGAGCCGGACGCGGCCCCTGTGGCGAACGCGGCCCCTGTGGCGAACGCGGCCCCTGTGGCGAACGCGGCCCCGGAGCCGGCCGCGGTCGCGACCCCGGAGCCCGCTGAGCCGGTGACGGCACCGGAGCCCGAACAGGTCGCAGCCGAGCAGCCGGCGGCCGAGCAGGCGCCTAAGGCGACCGAGCCGGTGAAGGAGACCCAGCCAGCGAAGGCACCTGAGCCCACGCAGCCGCCCGCTGACGACGCACAAGCCCGGCCGCGGGCGGCCAAGGGCCCCAAGTCGAAAGGCCGCCGCTCGTCCGTCCCGTCGTGGGACGAGATCATGCTCGGCAGTTCCCGCCAGCGCGACTAAACCGCATCCACTACGAGCCGGTAGGGCGGCTACGACGTCCCCTTCAAGCTGAAGCCCCAGTTGAGGATCTTGGCCGCGTCCTGGGCGCCTGCGTTGGGGCCGGTGGCGGGGCTGCCCATGACGACGCCGATGAGGCTGCGGCCATTGCGGACCGCCTCGAAGAGCAGACAGTGCAGGGCCACGTTGGTGAAGCCGGTCTTGATGCCGACCGCGCCAGGGTAGCTGCCGATGAGGCCGTTGTCGTTTCCCCACCAGTGGGCACGATGCCCGTCGCCTTTGGGCAGGCTGTAAAAACGCTGGTCGACGATCGAGCGGAAGACAGGCAGCTTCATCGCCGCCTGTCCAAGGAGCACCAGGTCAGCCGGTGTGGAGTAGGTGGACGTCTCGGTGGGGTACGGCAGCCCGTCAGGCGAGGCGAAGTGCGTGTGGGTCATCCCGAGCTTGACCGCCTCCGCGTTCATCTTGGCGAGGAATGCCCCCATGCCGGGGCCATAGCTGGTGGCCAGGGTGTAGGCGGCATCGGCGCCAGACTGAAGCAGCAGCCCGTACAGCAGCTCGTGGACGGTGAGCACCTCACCGGGCACCAGGTCGTCGCTAGCCGCGCCGTACGTCGCGACGTAGTTGAGTACGGCCTTGGGGATGGTGATCTTGCGGTCAACGTCCCCGGCAGTGATCACGAGGTAGGCGGTCATCACCTTGGTGATGGACGCCATCGGAAGCACGCCGTCCGCGTCCCTGCCCCACAGGACCTGCCCGGTGGTCGCGTCTTCGAGCACCCCCTCCTTGGCCTTGACGCCCTGTGGTGCCCCCGTGACCGCGATGTCAGGCGCCGGGGTGCTGGCCGTGGCGCTGCCGGGCGGGACCTTGGCCGTCGCGGCAGGCGCGGCGGGTCTGGTGGCGCCTTCGGCGTAGTCCGCGCCGACCCGGGACGAGCAGGCTGCCAGCGATCCGCCGAGGGCGATCGCCAGGCCCGTGACCAGGATCCTCCGGACGACTCGTACCGGAACGACGGACAGACGGCGCATGGTGCTCCGAGATGGTAGGCGACAGGGACACTCTAAGAGGCGGCACAGCGTGACGGGTCATCGAGTCGCCGTCACGGCTAACCGGCCAGCGAGATCGTATGCGCTCATCGAGGCATATTTCCGGAGAATGCCACAAAAGCATCCCTAGTAACCACTTAAACCGTAATGAGATCTTCATCAGTTTTGGAGGATTCGGGGTTGAGGTCAGCTTAGTCCCCAGATATACCTAACGCCCGTGAAGATAGGCATACCTACCGCACGGGCGGCCGGGTCGGCGGCCGCCGCGATCGCTGCCGCCACCGTCCTCACCATCGGCGGGAGCGCACGCGCGAACACCGCCGCCGCCAGCAGCGCCAGCGTCACGCCCGCGGCCTCGACCCCGCTGTGCACCGCGCCAGCGAAGGACGCGGCGCTGGCCGCACGCCTGTCGCGGGACATCACGGCGGCCATGCACGGGCGCCGTGGCCACATCGCCGTCCGCGTCGAGGATGTGCGCACCGGAGTGGAGTGCCGGTACAACGAGGGGTCCCGCAGCCATTCCGCCAGCGTGATGAAGGTGACGATCCTCGCGGCGTTGCTCTACTGGCACCAGCAGACGCATACGTCCCTGTCCTCGACGGAAAAGCGCGAGGCCACGCTGATGATCGAGCAATCGGACAATGACGCGGCCACGTACCTATGGGACAAGCTCGGGGAGTCCCGGGTCAGGAATTTCCTGAAGGCCGCGACGATGACCGAGACCGAGCTCGCCTCATCGGGTGCCTGGGGCCTCACCGAGATCACCGCGCGTGACGAGCTTCAGCTGATGCGGCTGCTGACGGAGCCGAACTCGGTGCTGACCAGTTCCTCGCGCGCCTACGAGCTCAACCTGATGAGCCATGTGATCCCGTACGACTACTGGGGGATCACGGCGGGCGTGCCGAGCGGGTTGACCGTGTACGTAAAGAACGGCTGGCTGCCCGATCCCTCGCTGTGGGTCATCAACAGCATCGGCGCGATCGAAGGCCACGGCCGCGACTATAAGATGGCGATCCTCACCTACGGTAATCCGTCGGAGCAGTACGGCATCGACACGATCCAGGCGATCGCCGAGGCCGCCAACCGGGACCTGAACGCCGGGCTGCCGAAGGCGGGAACGCTGCGCGCGGCGGTTACTCTCCCTCCCGCCTTGCAGGGACAGCCGGACGAGGTTCTTCCGGCCGGGGCGCGGTAGCTGACGCTTCTGCCTCGTGCTGCGGCCCCACCGGCTTGTTCCCCGTCGCATCGCGAAACACTAGCCACCGCATGCAGCAGTACAGGAACACGCCCTCGCAGCAGGCGGCCAGGATCCGGGCGAGCTGGTACTCAAGGCCGAGCGCGACCAGGCCATCGAACACGCCGAGCAGGAAGATGAGGTAGTTGACGACGAAGATCGCGATGGAAACCGGGAGCTGGGTGCTCAGCGAGCCGTGGGACCGGAAGTTGAGCACCCGGTTCACCGCGTAGCTCGTGAGGCTCGCGATACCGTAGGACAGTGTCACGGCCACCGGCGGGATCACCTTGAGTACCCCGTGGAAGACGGTCAGCAGCCCGAGGTCAATGCAGAACGTGCACAAGTTAATGACCAGGTAACCGAGTACATTGGGCGGAACTACCTCAGACAGGCCAAAAGGGAGCCGCCTGGCTGCAGCGGCCATCCCGGTCGCGAACCACTGTCCTCGAGCTTCACGTGACATGCGTCCATTGTGCCCCGCCCGGAGAACCGGCCGGTAACCAGGCGAACCCAGCCCGCGACCCGCCGGGGGCCGGACGTGTTTCATCCAGTCTTACGGAGATAAGATCAGTACCAGGTCGCCCCGGGGCCTGGCGGACCCAACCCGTACACCCGTTCCTAGGAGTCCCATGACCGTGCTGGTAGACCCACCGCACCGGGGTCGCCCGGGCAAGGGATCCGCCTCCACGGCAGGCACAGGACGGCAGACGGCCGCGTCAGCTGATTATGCTGCCGCCCCCGAGGCACCCCCCAGGCTGGCTGAGCCGCCTATCACTGGTGGCAAGGTCGAGGCGGCGATGGGCCGCCTCATCAAGGTGCTGGCCCACAGCCCGCTGGCCCGCCCGCTTCCGGCAGTGACGCTCAGCGCCCTCGGGCTGCTCGGGGTGGCCTTCGCCGGCCTGTGCGCGACCGCACCGCACCCCAGCCGCGCGACTCCCCCTGTCCTGCTGCCGCTGACCGACCTGGCCCACCACCTCGGCGCGCCCACGCTGAACAGCAACGAGTCCAACATCCTCATGTACGCGTCCATCACGCTGTGCTGCCTGGGCCTGGCGATGATGCTGTGGGCCAACAGCCACCTCGGCTGGGCGCCGAGCCCGCGCAAGGTCTTCGCCGCGGCGGCGGGCACGATCGCGGTGCTGGTGAACATCTCGCCGATCGGCTCGGCCGACATCGCCAGCTACGCGGCCTACGGCCGGATCGCCGCCCTGGGCCAGAACCCGTACGTGTTCACCCCGAGCCAGCTGCCCGGGGGCGACAGCAACCCCTACACCGCGATCATCAACCCGATGTGGCGCGGCACCCCATCGGTGTACGGCCCCATCGGCACCTGGGTGCAGGCCCTGGCGGCCCAGATCGGGGGGACCCGGGCCTGGGTGACGATCTGGATGCTGATGATCATGATGGCCCTGGCGTTCCTCGCCACCGGCTACGTGCTCATCCGGACGGCCGACAACCCGGTGCGGGCGGCCCTCATGTGGGTGGCCAACCCGCTGCTGATCGTCGAGCTCGTGATGGGCGGCCACCTGGACGCGCTGCTCGCGCTCACCGCGATCTGCGCGATCGTGCTGTCGCGGCGGACCAAGACGGTGCGCGATGACATCCTTGTCGGGCTGTTCGTCGGCTTCTCCGGCGCCATCAAGATCAACGCCGCTTACGTGGCCCTGGCCATCGCGATCCCGCTGCTGCATGACAGGGACTGGCCGCGCCTGCTGCGCACCATGTCGGTCGCCGGAGTGACGGTGACGGCGCTGTACTACTTCAGCTGGGGCTTCGGTGCCCTGGCGCCGCTGCGCGGGGCCTCGAGGATGGTCATCTCCCCGACGATATGGCGGCTGCTGCAGGTCTGGGCCCAGCAGGTCAACCCGAGCGCGCACAGCCAGGACATGGTCACGACGATCATTGGCTTCGCCTGGGAGCCGATCATGCTCGCGGTCGCCTGGTACCTGTACAACCGGCTGTCCCCTGACGTGCCCACGGTCGTCGCCGCCACCTGCGCGCTGACGTTCGCCTGGGTCATCGCCGAGTCCTGGTCGCTGCCCTGGTACACCGCCGTCGCCTGGGTGACGCTGGCCCTGCTCCCGCGTAACTCGCTGACCCGCTGGCTGACGCTGGCCACGGGGGCACTGGCGCTCGTGCACTTCAACGGCGGCTGGCCGCCAGCCACAACGACCGGCCCGACCCCGTAACGAGGCGGCGGGCTTGTCCCGCGTGTCATCGTCGTGCTGCTCCCGGCCGGCGAGGACCGCGATCGAGGCGAGGATGCCGGTGTCCCGGTCGCCGACGAGCTCCCAGGCTCGCGTGATGCCGATCAGCAGCAGCGCGACCAGGACGTAGCCGAGGCTCTCCGCGGCGCCGGAGCTATGTGGAGCCGCCAGCAGCCGCAGGCCGGAGCCGAGGTCGAACCCGAACGCGCACAGCAGCAGGGCGATTAGGCCGGCCTGGCGGCGGACGTGGCCGAAGGTCGTCTCTGGGCTTGCCAGGATGGACCGCAGGCTGGCGACGGTGAACAGCAGTCCGATCGCGCCCGAAGCGACTGCGGGATACCCAACATTGGTTCCCGGTACCAGGCCGAATAGCGAGATCGACAGCACGGAGGTGAACGCCGCGAGCGCCGCGGCTGCCCGGACCTCGCGGATCACCACGGGGTAGGTAGCCGCCCGATTGCGCGGCGTCACCGACAGCGCGACGAACAACAGGCCAGTCAGCGCGGCTCCGGCTCCGGCGATTGCGGTGAAGAAAGTCTGATAAGCACCCGTCAGCACGGGGCAGACATTACATCATCGTGGGCCGGGATAAATCTGGGTCTAGACTTGGCGCTCATGAGCCCGGTCCCGCCTTCCGCCAAGCGCGTCCCCAGCGAGCGTGTCCACCACGGCGATGTCTTTATCGACGAGTACGCGTGGCTGACCAACCCGAAGGACCCAGAGACGATCGCCTACCTGGAGGCGGAGAACACCTATACCGACTCCATGACGGCTGGGCTGGCCGGGTCGCGCGCTGAGATCTTCAGCGAGATCAAGGCGCGGACGCAAGAGACGGACCTGTCCGTTCCGTATCGCAAGGGCAGTTACTGGCGCTATACCCGCACGGTAGAAGGGCAGCAGTACTCGCTGCACTGCCGGCGTCCGGTGCGCGACGGGGAGGTCACGCCGCCCATCCCGGCCGATGGCCAGCCGCTGGACGGCGAGGAGGTCCTGCTCGACGGGAACGTGCTCGCCGAGGGCAAGGGGTTCTTCTCGCTCGGCGCCTACTCGGTCAGCCCGGACGACAAGCTGCTTGCGTACTCGACCGACTTTTCCGGCGACGAGCGGTTCACGCTGCGGGTCAAGAACCTGGTGACCGGGCAGGACCTGCCCGATGAGGTGCCGGACACGTTCTACGGCGCCGCCTGGTCGCTCGATGGCACCTGCTTGTTCTACGTCACCGTGGACGACGCCTGGCGACCGTACCGGGTCTGGCGGCACGCCATCGGCACTCCGGCCTCTGATGACGTGATCGTCTTCGAGGAAGCCGACGAGAAGTTCCGGGTCGGCGTCGGGCTGTCGCGCAGCGAGCGGTACATCTTCATTCCCGTCGGGAGCACCCTGACCACCGAGTGGCACGTGCTGGACGCCGCCAACCCGACCGGCGACCTCGCCGTGATCGCGCCGCGCCGCCAGGGCGTGGAATACGACATCGAGGACGTCACGGACCGGCTGCTCGTGCTGCACAATGCCGGCGGCGCCGAGGACTTCGAGCTGGCGACCGCCCCGCTTCCTGGTGCCGGGGACACCTCAGCCTGGACTCCGCTCATTCCCCACTCGCTGGGGACTCGGCTTCTTGGCACGGTCGCGTTCCAGGACTACACGGTCGTGTACTTCCGCCGCGACGGGATGACCGGCCTGCGCGTGCTGGCCGCCGCCGGCCCTGGCGATGACGGGCGCGACATCCCCTTCCCCGAGCCGATCTACACGGTGTCGCCGGGCGCCAACCCCGAGTTCTCCACGACCACGTTCAGGCTCAGCTATGCCTCGATGGTCACGCCAAACACGGTCTACGACTGTGACCTGGTGACCGGCGAGCTGACACTGCTCAAGCAGCAGGCCGTGCTGGCGTCACCGTCGGGCGTGCCCTTCTCCTCCGGCGACTACGAGCAGCACCGCGAGTGGGCCACCGCGGACGATGGGACGCAGGTGCCGATCTCCCTGGTCTGCAAGAAGGGGACTCCTCGCGACGGCTCCGCGCCCTGCGTCCTTTACGGCTACGGCAGCTACGAGCACTCCACTGACCCGAGTTTCTCGATCGCCCGGCTGTCACTGCTTGACCGGGGCTTCGTCTTCGCCATTGCCCACAGCAGGGGTGGCGGCGAGATGGGCCGATCCTGGTACAACCAGGGCAAGATGCTGGCCAAGCGCAACACGTTCACCGACTTCGTGGCGTGCGCCTCGCGCCTAGTGGCCGCGGGCTGGACGTCGGCCGCGCGGCTCGTCGCCCGCGGCGGATCGGCCGGAGGGCTGCTGATGGGCGCGGTCGCCAACCTGGCGCCCGCCCAGTTCGCCGGGATCGTCGCGCAGGTCCCGTTCGTTGACGCCCTCAACACGATCCTGGACCCGTCGCTGCCGCTGACCGTCGGCGAATGGGAGGAGTGGGGCGACCCGCTGCACGACCCTGACGTGTACGCCTACATGAAGTCCTACACGCCGTATGAGAACGTCGCGCCGGTCGCCTACCCCGCCATTTTCGCCCTGACCAGCCTGAACGACACCCGGGTCTACTATCACGAGCCCGCGAAGTGGATGGCCCGGCTGCGCACGACCGCGCACGGCGGCCCGTTCCTGCTCAAGACCGAGATGGAGGCCGGCCACGCCGGCCGCAGCGGCCGCTACGACGCCTGGGACGAGGAAGCGCTCGTGCTGGCCTGGATCGTCGCGACCGCCACGGGGAGCGCTAGAGCGACAGCTTGAGCCCCTCGTGGGTCGCGATGAAGCCAAGCGACTCATAAAAGCGGATCGCGCTGGCGCGTCGCTTGTCCGAGGTGAGCTGCACAACACCGCAGCCCGCCTCGCGCGCTTGCCCGATCGCCCACTCGATCATCGAGTGGCCGAGGCCCTGCCCGCGCTGCCCGGCCCCGACGCGGACCGACTCGATCTGGGCGCGCAGCAGGCCCTGCCGGCTGAGCCCGGGGATCAGCGTGAGCTGCAGCACGCCGACGACCTGGCCAGCTGCCTCCGCCACGATGAGCCGGTCGTTCGTGCTCGCCTCCACCCGCTCGAACGCGGTCCAGTAGGCGTCGGCCACCTCGCCGTCACGGCCAGCTCCCGCCTCCCGGCCGGCGCCGAGCACATCGTCGGCGAGCAGCGCCACGATCTGCGGGACGTCCGCCCGGCGGGCGTCACGGAAGATCACTGCCTGGCTGTTCATGCCTCACCATCCTCGGTCACGGTCCTGTTCGCCTGTCCGCCCATCGCGTGATCGACCCAGTCGAGAAAGCCCTGCCGCAGGGCCTCGGCGGCCAGCTCGCGGCCCGCAGCCGTTCGCAGGGCCGCCAGCGCCGAGTCGATGAACGGGCGCAGCCCGGGGTGCCCCTGGTCGGCGTACTCACGGGCCTGCAGCAGCAACTCGATCTTGTCCGCGTCGCGGGCGCACCGGGCTTCTGGTGTCTGCCTGGCCTCGTATTCGGCGACGGCCTCGGAGATAACCAGGGCGAGCGCTCCTGGCAGCCGTGCGACCTGAGCCGACGTGACCTCAGCGTTCGGCGCCTGAGTCACGTATTCCTTAGTGAGGTGGGACAGGTCGGTGGTCCGGGTCTCCTGCGAGTCGTGCCACAGCCCGAGGAACGCCGCCCGCTGCGGGTCGGCACCCTCCATCGTCGCGATGACCGCGGCGATGACGCTGGCTCGGTAGGAGTGGTCGGCGACCGACTCGGGACTAGGCACCCCGGCCGTGAGCCATCCGGTGCGCGGATAGCGCTTGAGCTGGCCTATCTCGTAGAGAAAAGCCGTAATCTCCCGTGCCTCGTCACTTCCGTTCGGCTCGCTCACGGCTGTCACCGTATCGCAGGCACTGCCAGCGCACGAAGCGGGCGCAGCGTGCTCATAAGCCGTACATATTGACGTCCGTGCAACTCCGGAGTTACGGTAAGCCCATTCTAATAAGAAAGTTTCTTATTAGAGCGGCCAGGTGGAGCGGCAGTGGGGGCCTGGTCGTCGCTCACTGCGAGAGGAGACCACCCCCGTGCCCCGAGCTTCACACCTGCTCGCCGGAGTTGCCGCCATGGCGCTCGGCGTAGCAACCGCCGCCGCCGTTTTCGGCCTCGGCAGCGCCGGTCCCGCCCGCGCGGCCACGACCTGGCCCGCGCACGTGTTCGCCCCGTACGTTGACACCGGCCTCAGCAACACGACCCTCACCACGGTCGCCGCAGACTACGGGACCAAGTACTTCAGCCTGGCCTTCGTCAATGGCTCGGGCTGCCAGTGGTCCCTGCCCCAGTCCGGCTGGCAGTCGCAGGTCTCCGCGCTCCAGGCCGAAGGCGGCGACGTCAGCATTTCCTTCGGCGGGTACACGGTGGACACCGACGGCACGGACCTGGGTGCCCAGTGCTCGTCCGCCTCGGCGATGGCCGCTCAGGTCGAGTCCGTGGTCACCTCGTTCAACGTGACCCACCTGGACTTCGACATCGAGTCCAACCAGCAGTACAACTCCTCCGACCTAGCGCTCACCGCGCAGGCGCTCAACCAGGTGCGCTCCTGGGCCAGTGGCAACGGCGAGCAGCTCACGATCTCCTACACGATCCCCGTGCTGCCCACTGGGCTGACGAGCACCGGCGAGTCGGTCCTCACGACCGCGCTGTCCAACGGGTTCACCCCGAACATCGTCAACATCATGACGATGGACTATGGCACCTCGGGTACCGAGATGGGCAGCGCGGCCAACCAGGCACTTGACGCCACGGCGGGCCAGCTCGAGAGCATCTACGGCATCTCCGCGGGCGCCGCCTACGGGATGCTCGGCAACACCCCGATGATCGGCCAGAACGACAGCTCCGGTGAGATCTTCACGCTGGCCGATGCCTCCACGGTCGAGTCCTACGCGGCCCAGCAGGGCATCGCCCTGCTGTCCTTCTGGGCCGAGGGCCGCGACAATGGCGGCTGCCCAGGCAACACGTCGGCCTCGTCCACCTGCAGTGGCCTTAGCCAGGCCAGCGGGGCCTTCACCCAGGCATTCCAGCCCTTCACCAGTGGCGGCGGCAACGGCGGCGGCGGACCGACCTCCTCCCCCACCCCGCCTCCTACCACGACGCCCCCCACCGGCTCGTGCGCGGCCGCCTGGGTTAACAACCAGGCCTACGTCTCGGGCAACGAGGTGTCCTACAACGGCGACAACTGGACTTCCAACCAGTGGAACTACGACGAGGTACCAGGCGGTCCTGCCGGTGCCTGGAACAACGACGGTGCCTGCTAAGACAACCGACGGTGCCTGCTAAGACAACCGACGGTGCCTGCTGAGACAAACGACGGTGCCTGCTAGCAGTTAGCAAGCCCGCCATCCGATGATGGCCACCCGGCCTGGCAGCGCGAGCCCTCGCCCGGCTGCCAGGCCGGTCGGCACGGGTGCTGGTCTAGTCTCCTCTACTATGTTCTCCCGAGCGCGGGCGCTGGTTGCCGGGTACCCGGAACTGGCCACGGTGCTGGTGGCAGCGGGCGTCGGGCTGACCATCGGATCGCCGCTGGCCTGGCTCGACCGCCATCAGGCCATCAGCGTCGCGCTCGCGGTCCTGGTCGGTTCGACCGCCGTGACGATATCGCCCGCCGCCCTGGGCCGGAGCGCAGCCGCCTGGCGGTCGCTTATCCTCGCGCTGCTCGTCGGGGTAACCGTGCTGCCCGCGCTGTCCTGGGCCGTTTCCCTGCTGGCCCCGGCCGGGCCGCTGCGGGACGGCGTGGCGACCGTGGGGCTGGCCCCCTGTGAGATCGCATCGGTCGCCACGACGGCCATGGCCGGCGGGGAGGCCGCGCTGTCGGTCGGGGTGCTCATCACCTCGACAGTTGCGACCGTGATCCTCGCCGGCCCGATCCTTGACCTGGAGGCCCTGTCACCCGGACCAGGGCAGCACGGGGTCTCCCCGAGCGGGATCATCGCCAGCCTGGCGCTCGTGGTGGCACTGCCGCTGGCGGCCGGCATCGGGCTGCGCGCCCGCGTCCCCTCCATCGCCCGCTGGGAGCGGCCCGCCGGCACGACCGCGCTGGTGACGGTGGCCGTGCTGGTTGCCCTCATCGCCGCTGAGGTCCACCTGTCGACCCGGTACCTGCCGGTGCTGGCGGGACTGGGATCGTTCTGCCTCGGGTCGGCAGTCATCGGGTGGACACTGGGCCTGCGGTCAGGCAGGCCCGCACGGGCGGCCCTGCTGTTGACCACGTCGATGCGGGACTTCGCGATCGCGGCAGGACTGGCGGCGGCCGCCTTCGGGACGGCCACCGCCGCGCCGCTTGGCCTGTACGGCGTCCTCGTGCTGGCCTGGGGCACCGCTGCCGCCGGCTACCTGCGCCGCGTGACCTAGTCGCCGTCGACCAGCAGGGCGGGCTGTGCCGCCGGGACGGCCTCGGCCGGCCTGGGTCGCTGCGGGCCTGGCAGCCACAGGGATAGCAGCACGGCGGCGACGGAGAAGCCGATGGACCACCAGAACGCGATGTCGAACGCGTCGGCCAGCGCTCCGTGGTGGGAGGCGATGGCCTCCTCGAGGATGACCGCGAGGACGGCGGTACCGAAGGAGGCGCCGACCTGCTGTGTCGTCCTGGTGAGCACGCTGGAGTGCGGGATCTGCTCCTTGTCCAGGCCGATGTAGGCGGCCACCATCACGGGCATGGTGACGCAGCCCAGGCCGAACCCGCGGATGACCATCCACAGGGCCAGCAGCCACTCGCTGGTGTGCGCGCCCGCCAAGGCGAACGGCACGGTGGAGGCGGCCACGATGACGAAGCCGAGCAGGGTGATGCTGCGCGACCCGTACTTGTCGATCTTGCTCCCGGCCACGAGGCGCGACAGGACGCTGCCGACGCCTTGCGGTACCAGCATGATCCCGGCCGTCAGGGCGGTAGCGCCCCGCACGTCCTGGTAGTACAGCGGCATGAGCAGCATCGCGCCATAGAGCGAGAAGCCAGAGAAGAAAAGCACCACGCTCGACGACGCGACCGGCCGCCTGGCCAGCAGCCGGATCTCGACGATGGGCTCGCTCCTGCGCAGCGCGTAGGCGACGAACCCGGCCAGCAGCGCGACGCCGATCACCAGCGGAACGATGACGTCGAAATGGCCGAACCCGGCCGAAGTGCCCGCGTTGGCCAGGCCAAGCAGGATCGCCACGGTGCCCGGCGCGAGCAGCAGCAGGCCAGGCAGGTCAACCTTCGGCTTGCGGGCCACCGCGGTCGTAGCAGGAGCATCACTGGCCAGGTAGCGCCAGGCGAGCAACAGTCCCGCACCGCAGAACGGCACGTTCACCCAGAACAAGAAGCGCCAGCTCAGGTGAGTGAGGATCGCCCCACCGGCAAGCGGTCCGAGGATCGGGCCGAGCAACGCGGGCAGCGCGACATAGGTGACCAGCTTGCCGAGTGACCTGCCCCCCGCGGCCTGGAAGATGAGCGTCGCCATCAGCGGGAGCATGATGCCGCCGCCAATGCCCTGGACCACCCGCCAGCCGATCAGCGAGCCGATGTTCCAAGCCAGGCTGGAGCCAATCGAGCCGACCAGGAACGTGGCCAGGGCGAACATCCACAGCCGCTTGCCGCCGAACCGCCGCAGGCCCCAGGTGCTGAGCGGCACCGCGATGCCCAGGGCCAGCAGATAGCCGGTCGTCACCCACTGGATCGTGGCCACCGACGTGTGCATCTTCAGCGCGAGCGTGTGCAGGGCGACGCTGACGATCGTGGTGTCGAAGATGACGGCCATCCCGCCGACGATGAGGATCAGCGCGGTCCTGACCACCTTCGGGTCGAGCCTGTCGCCTTGAGGGATGTCAGCCATGACATGCCTCCCTCCATAAGAGATGAAGTCTTCTCTTATGAGGCTAGGCCAGAGCCTTAAGGAATGCAAACCTCTCTTATTAACGACCTGGGGGTATGCTTGCTGTCATGACGGAGGACGCCGGGACCGGGCAATCACAGCCCCGGAGACGTCCCGCCCGGACGGCCCTCGGCGGCCGGGCGGAACGCGTGCCCAGGGCCGAGCGTCCCCAGCGCGGCGTCCGGGCCGAGCGGCCGCAGCGCGGCTTGCGGGTGGAGCGCACCGAGCGCCGGCCACGGCAACGGCGGCGCGGGGAGGAGCTTGAGGCCGCGCTGCTCGAGGCCGCCTGGGACGAGCTAGTAGCGGTCGGCTTCGCCAGGCTGACGATGGAGTCCGTGGCCGCCCGGGCCAGGACCGGAGTGGCCGTGCTCTACCGCCGCTGGCCCAACAAGGACGATCTCGTGCTCGGCGCCATTAACCACTACGGCGGGACGCATCCGGTGCAGGTCCCCGATACCGGAAGCCTGCGCGGCGACATGATCGCCATGCTCAGCGGGTACAGCAGCGGGCGGATCGCCTTCGTCACGGTGGTGAGCGCTGCCTTTTCCGGCCTGCTCGCCAGCACGGGCCTTACCCCGGCCGAGGTCCGCGACAAGCTCATCGGCGACCGTCCGATCTCGTCCACGGAGGTGTTCGCCCGGGCGCAGCAGCGGGGCGAGATCGATCTCGATCAGATCTCGCCCGCCATCTTGGCCATGCCGTGGGACCTGATGCGTCACGATCTGCTCATGACGCTCAAGCCCCTGCCGGAGGCACGGGTCCTTGAGATCGTGGACCAGCTCTTCATGCCGCTGGTCGAGGCGGCCAGACGCTCGGCCTGACCTGGTCAGCTCACCCGCCGGCCACGGCCTCCCCCCGCCTGGCCTCGCGGAAGGCCGCCGACTTCACCCTGTTCTGGCAGGCCGTCGAGCAGAACCGCTTGCTGCCATTACGCGACGTGTCCACGTAGACCCGGTCGCAGTGCGGCGCGGTACACACGCCGAGCCGGTCATAGTGCTCGCCGCCCACCACGATCGCCAGTCCGGTGGCGCAGCCGGCCGCCCAGCCGCTGACGCGGGAGTGCTCACCCGCGGCATGGAAGTGGATATGCCACGTCTCGCCGTCGTGCCGTTCCAGCAGCGGGTGCGCCCCGGTGACCTTGAGCATGCCGTTCACCTGGTGGGCTGCCTCGTCAACGTCCCCAGCCGCGATCGCGGCGAAGACCGCGCGCAGGTCGGCCGCGACACTACCGAATTCCGCTCCTTCGGCCTCGGTGACCACAGTCCGGCTGCCCACCCCCTTGAACAGGGTGTTGAGCTGGGCCGCCCGCTCCCCGCCCGCGGGCGGCAGGTAGGCCCGGCCGCGCTCCTCGCCCTCGGCCAGCAGGTTCACCAGTGCGACCGCCATGCGGACAACGACATCCGTGTGACTGTTGAAATTCACTTGACCAGTTACCCGCCTCGCCTTATGGTCGTGACTGACAAAGCAATCATAGTCAGTTACACGGAGGCCCGAATGCCAGAACTGACCGAGCTCGACGCGACCGCCGCCCACGACTGGGTCGCCCGCTGGGACCGGCAGCAGGAGGTCTACCTCGCGGACCGCGAGGAAAGGTTCACCGCGCTGATCGACGCCGTTGAGGCCGCGGCCCCACGTCCCGACCCGCTCGTCCTCGACCTCGGTTGCGGGCCTGGCTCACTCGCCGTTCGCCTGCTCCGGCGGCTGCCGTCGGCGACGGTCATCGCTGCCGACACCGACCCTGTCACCCTCTCGCTGGGACGGGCCGCCTACGGCGACGTACCCGGGCTGCGATTCCACGACCTGGACCTACGCTCCCCTGGCTGGGCCTCTAGCCTGGGAATCACCCATGACCGCCCGCTTGACGCCGCCGTGTCCACGACCGCGCTGCACTGGCTGTCTGCGCTGGAGCTGCAGGACCTGTACGCCGGGCTGGCTGGGCTGCTACCGCCCGGTGGCGTCTTCCTCAATGGGGATCACCTTCGGCTGGCGGAGGCGAGCAATCCGGTCCTTGCCCACCTGGACCGGGGGCTGGAGGAAGCGGAGAACCGCCGGCGCTTCCCTGACGGCCACGCCGACGCCGAGGACTGGGGCCAGTGGTGGGATGCCGTCGCTGCCCACCCGGCCCTCGCCGCGGCCTCGGCCGAGCGCGACCGGCGCCAGGTCCGCCACCATGGCCCGGAGGGGAGCCAACTCGACGTTCACGTCAGCGCGCTGCGGGCGGCCGGGTTCAGCGAGATCGGAACCCTATGGCAGCGCGGCGCCAACCGCCTGCTCTGCGCCGTCCGCTAGCATCCGCTATCCCATGAGCCAGTGAACTGGCCGAAGAGCATGAGCTCGGTGGCGTGATCGGGGTACCGTGCCGCGGCAGAACCACTAGCGAGCGATCAGGCTCATGAAATCTTCCGTAAGCTCGATGCGCTTGTCAACTGCGTCCCAGAGGTCGACGGCGTATGTCGGCTTACCGGTCGCCGTTGACCGCGACGGGCCGTGAATGAGCCAGACGCAAACGCCTTCCCTCTTGGCCGCCTCAACGGCCGGGATCAAGTCGCTGTCACCGGTGAACAGGGCCGCGTGACTGATCTGCTGCTTGCCGGCCAGCAAGGCGACATCCAGGCCAAGTTGCAGGTCAACCATCTTCTGCTGGAAAATTGGCTGGCCGTCGCGGGTGGTTCCCCGGTAGGCCAGGCGCCCAAGGCGAACCTCGTGGCGGGGAAGCCGCCCGAGCATGTCAACGAAGCTTCGCATCGCCGGCCAACTGACGCCTCGCAGCCCCAAACGCGGTCTTTCTGCCGACCCGGGCTACGGCGGGGCTTACGCGATCGGGCCGGCGGGCCAGAGGCTGGGGAGGTTGACGACGATCGCTTCCTGGGTGCTACGGGCGATGACGACCACGGCCTCTTCTGCCCCGGGATTCTCCTCGCGGTGCGGGACGTAGGGCGGGACGAAGATGTAGTCCCCCGGCTTGGCATCTAGCCGGACTTCCTTGTCGCCCTCGGCGAAGACAAACGACGGCGTGCCGGACACCACGTAGATCGCGGTCTCGGACTCGCCGTGGTGGTGGTCGGCTGACTTGACCCCGGCTCCGACGTGCGTCTGGCCCATCCAGAGCTTCTCCGAGCCGACGCTCTTACCGGAGATTGCCTCCCGGCGACTCATGCCGGAGGTCTGGGTGGTGTCGCCGGTGACGTCCTCGCCCCTGATGTGAGACAGCGGCCGGTGCCAGTCATCGTTGGTCATAAATGTCACCGTAACGACTGGCCGCCGGCTTGTCAGCACCACCCCTGGGTGTCAGGCTGTGAGCAGGCGATGAGGCCCGCCTTAACCGCGCATTCGGCACGACCACCCGGAGCGCTGATGGCATCTACCGCAGCATCTCAGCACGGAGGCAGCGCGGTGGAGCCATCATCGGCGGCAGGATCCCGCTGGCACCTGCCCACGCTGCGCAGCATCGTCCCGTTCCCCGCCGCCGACATCCCCCGGCCTTCGGCCGAGCATGGCACCGGGATGCTCCACGCCGAGCTAGCGGCCGTGGCTCGCGTGCTCTCCACGTTGCCTCCCGAGGACTGGGACCGCGGGCCAGGTCAGTCCGGCGTGACTATCCGGGACCTTGTCGTCGCGCTCATCTTGGGCAGCGAGGAAGTCGGCCGCAACAGGAAGCTGCTCGGGCCAGTGTCCCGGTCCGCCCTGCCCGAGTACGCGATGACCGGTTCCCGTCGCCAGCGCAGGATCGCCGAGCTGGGCACAGTGGCTCCGGAGCGCCTGATCGCGCAGCTTGAATTCTGGGGTCATGAGGCCCAGCTCGCAGCGTCGACGGGGCGGCGGACTCCCGCCAGGCAGTTTCGCGCGAACGTCCCGTCGGGGCTTTCCGCCGGCTACCTGTTCCGGGTCCTGCTCCCCCGCGAGGCATGGCTAGGCCGCGGCGACATTGAGGAAACGGCCGGGCGGACGCCGTCGCCAGGCCCGCATGGCGCGGAGGTTGTCCGGCAGGCCCTGCGGGACATCGCGGGTGCCTGGGCCGGTCCGCCAGTCCTCATGGAGATCACCGGGCCGCCCGCCGGGCTGTGGCTCATCGGATCGCGGGACGCCCGGGAGGCCGCAGCCAGGATCCAGTTCGGCGCGTTCGGCTTCGTGAGGCAGGCCGCCCGGGGCCGAGACTACGCCGGCGACGCCCCGGTCATCGCGGGCGATGCCAGCGTCGCGAGGGCACTGCTGGCTACCCGGATACCGAGCTGACCCGCGGCTAGGCGTTCCTCAGGCAGCCGGGCGCCCCTGCCCCGGTGGCCCGTGACTGTGCACCACCTGCCCGTTCGGGCCGTAAGCAGTGGTGGTGGCGTCGGGGTGCAGGACAAGCCGCCAGCCGCGCCGGTGTACGCAGACGTCATGGTGAAACTGGCAAAGCAGTGCACATCCCGCCACGGTGGTCTCGCCGCCGTCAGCCTTGTGGACCAGATGATGCACGTCACAGCAGGCCGCCCGTTGTTGGCAGCCGGGCCATTCGCAGTGCCCGCTGGCCCGGAGTTGCACGGCGCGGCGTATGTGCCCAGGGACGCTATCCGAGTAGCCAATGTCCAGGGGCACTGACTTGCCGTTGTAAGGGATGCCGAGCAGGCCCTGGCGGAGGATAGCGGCCAGCCGGTCTGGACCGGCTACCAGGTCAACGGCCAGGCGCGCCACGGCACACCGCAGGGCCTGCCACGCTTCCGGTGACAGCGCCTTGGAGCGAGCGCGACCCGCAGCGGCCTCATCGGCGCTGGTCTCGCCTGGGCTGGTCTCATCGAGGAAGGCCTGGACGAGGTCGATCATCGCGTCGACCACCGACAGGTCCGGGTGGCCGGTGACCACGGGCGAGACGATCGCGTCGCAGGCGGCGACCTCGGCGTCGGTGCCGGCGAGGTAGCCGTGCTCGCGGGCCATCGCCGCGAGCCAGGACTCTTGCAGCTCGGAGGCGCCGGGCAGCCGGAGCAGCTCGGCCAGCGAGATGACGGCATCGATCCTGGTGTCGGCCCCGGCCCGGTCGGGCAGCATCCTCGAGCGGATCAGCAGCTGGCAGGCGAGCTGCAGGGCATCGTGGTAACGCTGCGGCTGGGTGCGGTCGTCCTCGGGGCCTTCCTTCTTCCCCAGCGACTCAAGGACCGCCTGGAGGGCGGCGGTGCACTCGGGGGTCAGGTCCCCGGTCACCCGGCCCGCGTTGTCGATGGTGGTGCCGAGCTTCAGGTGCCGCTCATCGAACCCGTCACTGGGATCGTCAGGGTCGGGCTGCTGCTGGCGCCATTTCTCCAGCGCGGCCTGCGCGATGATGGCCAGGTCGTCGAGGGCTGCTCCGGCGGCGGCGCTGTCCAGCAGGATCCCGTCGACCTCATGCCGCCAGTCCACGGGCAGCCTCCTCGTCCACTCGGCCATCTCCGCGGCCCACGCCTCGGAGACGGCCCCGCTGGCCATCGCCGCGGCGATCTCGGGATGCTGGCGCAGCTGCCGCATCCGCCGCACCTCGGCACTCGCGGCCCTGCGGGTCGTCTTGTTTTTCGCCGCCAGCCAGGACGCCGATGACCCGTAGCCGTCAGCGTCGTGCCCGCGCTCGGCATCAAACCGGGCCAGGATCGCCGCTCGCGCCGCGGCGAGCTTGCCGGAGATCCCGCTCAGCGACTGCAGCGCGCCTCCCAGCGCGGAGGCATCCAGGGATGCCGCACCGGGGTCGTTGAGGTAGTCCATAGCGGCCTCGGCCATCCCCAGCGCCTCGGCAAGGCTCCCCGGCTCGGCAGCCCCTTTCTGCTGGGCAGCGTCTATGGGATCGCCGGCCACCTTCGGCTCGACGCCGCCTAGTGCCTGGTCAGCGGTGGTGCACATCGTGGATCACCTCCCCAAGGCTGAGTTATGGGTCCTGAGCGCCCTGGATGACCGGCCGCCGCCGACATCCCCAAGTCGCTCTCCATTATGCCACACGTTATACATAAAAGTATATGTAGCACGACAAGATTCTCTACAGGAGCGGCGGGACGGGGCGCGATGGCGACGGCCTCCTGGATCGCTGACGCTCAGGGGTGCTCGCCCGACCGCTGAGTTGGGCGGGGGTGCACGCCCGCGAGCGTCCATCCCAGGCCCGGCGGCTGGCGGGGGCGGCTCCGGCTCGGCGTTTGGCGCCGGGCTGGTCTTTCCGGTTTCTGGGCTCCAGGGTCGGCCCTGGAATGCGCTGATGAGGGCTTCGAGTGCGCCGATGCCGCGGCGGGCGGCGGTGGCGAGGTAGGAGCGGATCGCGCAGAATTCTTCCGCGCCGGCCATGGGGCGCATACAGCCGGAGACCTTGATCCGGAGCTTGCTCATCCGGATGGCCTGCTCCGCTGCGTTGTTGTCATTATCCGGATGTCGGAATAAGGACAACAATCCTGCGGAACGCCAGCTCAGCGGGGTCCCGTACCAGGAACCGGAACCGCTCGGCTCGCTCCCCTACGTCCATCAGCAGGTCCCGCGCACGAACACCGCAAGCGAACCCGCAGGTCAGCCGCTTATGCCCCATTTTGGAACACTGGCGTCCCACCTGCGCCGCGAGCATGACCGCGTCGACCAGGCCCGCGACCAGAACCCACTTGACCGCAAAAAGACACATAAATCACATGTGTTACACAAGTTTCGACAGGAAGCTTTTGTCGTTTCTGTTCCCGTTTCTGGGTGTTCATCTTGGCGCGGGATGCTCCCTGGTTGCCAATGCCTAACGGCCGGACCTTGGTACCTCGCCCGGCACGGCGACCCCGCGCTACCCAGGAGAGACAGAGCTTTGACCTTGGAATTGCGGAAACTTCATCATCGACGCCGCCTGATCGGCGCGACCGCGGCGGTCGCCGCTGCGGTCGCCGCCGGGCTGGCTCTCAGCGGCGCGGCGGGCGCGAGCCCCACGACCAGCCCGGTGCTGCGCACCCTGACCTACACCGCGACGGGCCTGGGCGGCAGCCTGTACCGCCCGGTCGGCGTGTCGGCCTCCGGCGGCACGGTGTACGTGTCGAACTCCGGCGTGAACGTGGTGGCGAAGCTGGCGAATGGCATCGCCACCGTGGTCGCCGGGTCGCTATCGGCTTACGGCGAGCACGGGGACGGCGGCCAGGCGATCAACGCATCGCTGTTCCACGCCGGCGGCATCGCCGAGGACGCCAGCGGCGACGTCTTCATCGCCGACAGCGGCGACAACGTGGTCCGGGAGGTCACCCCGAACGGGGTCATCCGGCGGACCGCCGGCACGGGCATCGCCGGCCTGGGCTACGCGGGCCCGTTTGGCTTCTCGGCCACGCTCAGCTCGCTGGACCACCCGCAGGACGTGGCCGTGAACGCCCAGGGCGACGTGTTCGTCGCCGACACCTACAACAACCGGGTCGTGAAGGTAACCCCGCGCGGGCAGGTCATCGCCGTCGCCGGCGACGGCCGCGCCGGCTACTCCGGGGACGGGCGCCTAGGGGCGTTCGCGGAGCTGAACGAGCCAGCCGGCCTGGCGCTGGACTCGCAGGGGAACTTGTACATCGCCGACTCGGCCAACAACGTCATCCGCCGGGTGGACGCCACGACCGGGATCATCACCACCGCGGCCGGCGACTACGCCGCTGACAAGGCCAATGACGGCCTGGGCGGGTTCTCCGGTGACGGCGGCCCAGCGACGAGCGCGCGGCTGAACGACCCGCAGGGCGTGGCGGTCGACGGGGCCGGCGACCTGTTCATCGCCGACACCTTCAACAACGCCATCCGCGAGGTCACCCCGGCCGGAACCACCTCCACCGTCGTGAACGCGGCGGGCGCCAACGGCGCCGCCCCGGCACCGGGCGGCGAGACCAGCGGCGTGGCCCCGACGGCCTCGAAGCTGAACACCCCTTACGACGTCGCGATCGACCCGAGCACTGGCGATCTTTACATCGCCGACACCAGCAACAGCCACATCGCCGAGGTTACCGGCCTAGCCCAGCCTGGCGACGCGGCAGGCCCGACCGCCCCGGCCGCCTCCTGACCCCCGCGACAACAGAAGGAAGAACAACCGTCATGACTGACAAGCGCATCAATTCCTTCGGCCGGATGACGCGGCGGCGGTTCGTCGGCTCCGCCGCCGCGGTCGCCGGCGCCGCGGGGCTGGCCGGGGTGCTGCCGGAGAGCCTGGCTAGGGCCGCCTCGGCCACCCCGCCGAAGAGCTTTGACCTGTCGCAGGTCAAGCACCTGGTCTTCCTGATGCAGGAGAACCGGTCGTTTGACCACTACTTCGGCACCTTCCCTGGCGCGCGCGGGTTCTCCGACCCCAGGGCGATCAGGCTGCCCACCGGCCGCAGCGTGTTCCAGCAGCCCGACCCGGCCAACCCCGACGGCTACCTTGAGCCCTGGCACATGTCCACCATCACCACCGGCGCCGCCGCGGTCCCGTCGCTGTCCCATGACTGGCGCGACCAGCACGCCTCCTGGAACCAGGGCGCCATGGACGGCTGGCTGCTCACCCACATCGCCTCCGACGGCGAGACCAACGGCTCGTTCACCATGGGCTACTACACCGAGGAAGACATCCCCTTCCACTGGGCGCTGGCCCGGGCGTTCACCCTGTGCGACAACTACCACTGTTCGATGATGGGGCCGACGGACGCCAACCGGCTGTTCTGGGAGACGGGCACCGTTGACCCGCAGGGCCTGGCCGGCGGCCCGGTCCTTGAAGCCCCCGGCGTGACCGACCTGACCTACGAGACCGGGGCCGAGACCATGTACAACGCCGGGATCAGCTTCAAGTTCTACGAGTTTGACGACTCGTACCTCTCCACTCAGAGAGACTACTTCAAGCAGTTCCAGGCCCCGGGGCGCGTGCCCGCGGCCTTGTACAACCACGTGGTCCCGCTCGGCTACCTGTACGGCGACGGCACCCCGGGCGGCATCGGCAACCCGCTGAGCCCGACCCTGGCGGCCGACCCGGCGCTAGCGTTCGAGGAGGACTGCGCCAACGGCACGCTGGCCGACGTCTCCTACATCGGCACCGGCGCCGACGAGCACCCACCGGACATCCCGGCATCCGGCGCCCGGTTCATCGCGTCCATCCTGGAGGCCCTGGCCGCCAACGAGGACATCTGGAACACCACCGTCTTCGTGCTGAACTACGACGAGAACGACGGGTTCTTCGACCACGTCCCCCCGCCGGTCCCGAACATCGAGGAGTACCCGGAGGAATTCGTCACCAGGGCATCCCCGGCCGGCACCCCCGGCGGCGGCCTGCCCCTCGGCGCCGGCTTCCGGGTCCCGGCCATCATCATCTCCCCGTGGACCACCGGCGGCCAGATCTTCTCCCAGGTGTCTGACCACACCTCCTGCCTGCAGCTGATCGAGGCGGTCGCCAACGCCGGCGGCTTCTCCGGGAACCAGGCCACCGAACTGCGGTTCCCGAACATCAGCCCGTGGCGGCGCAAGACTTTCAGCGACTTCACCGGCGCTCTGCGCCCGGTGAGCCCGCGGCCGGCGCCGTCGAACCCCCAGCTCACTGTCGCTACCACCACTACCCTTCTGGCTGCCCAGGAGATCGCGGCCCTGCAGCCGCTCCCGGCGCGGCCGGGAGCGGCCCAGGCGGGGACCTGGCTCGACCTCAGCCCGGCCTACGGCCTGGACCTGGCCCCCGGGGCCTCCGCGATGGTGAGCGCGACGTTCGGCAACAACGGGCCAGGGCCAGCCAGCAAGGTCAGCCTCACCCTCAGCGTGCCGTCGGGCTGGACGGTGACCCGCGCCAGGCCGACGACCGCGTCCGCCGTCGCCGCCGGAAAGTCGCTGACGGCGTCGTGGCAGGTGACTGCGCCGCCGGGTTCAGGGTCACAGTCCGCGGCGCTGTCGGCGACGGCGTCCTACACCGACGTGACCGGCGCCGCTAAGACCGTCACGTCCCAGCAGTCCACTTCCGCTCCGGGGCCCGTCATCACCTCGGTGTCGCCGTCTCCGGCGTCGCCCGGAGATGTCGTGACGGTCAGCGGGGTGAACTTCGGCGCGGCGCAGGGGTCGGGCTACGTTACCGTTGCGTACCAGCCCAATACTGGTATCACGAACCAGATCTGGGGGATCTGGGGAGGGCCAGGCCACCCGGCGCTCACCGTCAACAGCTGGAGCGAATCGCAGATCACGTTCACGGCCCCGACCCCATCCGCCGAGTTCACAACCGGCGAGGTCTGGGTCATCGTCACCACGAACTCAGGCGTATCCACCAACGGCTTCGGGGAATGGGGCTGGACGACCATAACTACAACCGGGTGAACCTGACTGCCACCGGGCTCGGGAGGGGCGTGACGCTGGCCGCGTCCCTCCTGAGGGCACGGACCCCTCCCGACGCGCCACCCCGACCAGATTCCTAGCCCAGCCGATCGTAATCTTCAGAGTAACCGGAATCGGCCCGGCGATAACCGTCACACGTAACCGATATATCGCCAATGAACGGGTCGGCGATCTGGGTGCAAAACTGGCTGTCCGCACTGTACGTACAATTGAGCGTGCCGTTCTTGTAGTAAGTAAGCACGCTGCCGTCTGTCAATCTGTACGTTACTGACTATTCGCCGCTGCTGCTGCCCGGCTCCTATGCGTGGACCTGCTGGCGCGGCGGCTCGGCCCCATCGCGACTGTTATGACCACCGCCATCAGTCCAGCGCGGTCACCACGGCGATGATCGCCATCAGGGCGATCAGCATGTACAGGAGGTAGGCGTCCAGCCGGCCGGACTGCAGTCGCTGCGCGGTGGCGACGATGCGGCGCAGCGCCCGGGCCGCCGGGCGGTACAGCCAAGCCTCCACGACCTCGATCACGTCGGAGTCGTAGCGGACGTGCGGGGTGCCGTCACTCGCATCCTCGATGGGGGCCACACCGGATCGGGTGTGCAGCACGCTGGCGAGGACCCGGCGGGTGGGGTTGGCGTACCCGAAAGCCGTGTAGGAGTCGGCTCCGTCCACCCCGATCGTCGCCGACTTCCACGCGGGCACCCTGCGCACCCGGAGCATCCGGCGGCCGGACAGCGCGAGCGCGAGCACGGCCACCACCAGCAGCATAAGGGGAAGCTCCACGCAGAGCCATGACGGGGACAGGACCGAGAAGCCGCTGAAGACCGGCTGCAGAACCCACGCTGACTTCAGCGCGCCCGTGGTCAGTCGCTCGGGCACCACCGGTGACAGCCCGGCCGCGAGCACCCGAACCTCCAGCGGGGCCAGCGCCGCGAGCGCCAGCGGGAAGATGGCAAGCACGAGCACCGCGACCCGGCCGGGCCAGCGGTAGTCCCCGGCGGCCGGCCCGGCCCCCTCGGCGAGAGCAGGCGGGCTCAGCACGACGAGGCCGACGATGCGCACGAACGTCACCCCGGCGAACCCGGCTGTCAGCGCGACCGCGGCCCCGGCCACCGCCAGCGTGAGCCGCCCGCCGAGGGCGGTCACCCGGAACTGCTGCATCAGCGCCTCCAGGATGAACCACTCGGAGACGAACCCCGCGGTCGGCGGCAGCCCGGCCAGCGTCACCGATCCCACCGCCAGGCCAAGGCCGCTCCAGCCGGCTCGCCGCCCGGCGCCGCGCAGCGTCTCCAGGTCGTCGCCCGAGACACCCGGGACGCCCGAGACGCCCGAGACGGCCGACTCAAGGCCCGCGGCCGCCGTGAACAGCAGGGCCTTGGCCGCCGCGTGCATCACCATCTGCAGGCTCGCGGCCAGCAGGCCCGCGGCCATCAGCTCCCGGTTCCCGGTCGCCGCGCCGGTCGCCGCGATGCCGAAGCCCGTGATGATCAGTCCGCTATTCTCCACGCTTGAGTAGGCGATGACCCGTGACAGGCGGTTCTGCACGGCCGCGTGCGCGATGCCGAGCAGGGCGGTGAGCCCGCCGAGGACCAGCAGGATCCCAGCCAGCCAGCCGGGCGGCGGGCCGAGCAGCGCCAGGGCGCGCCACATGCCGTAGAAGGCGACGTTCACGCAGGTGCCCGCCATGATCGCCCGGGCCGGCCCGGGAGCGGCGGCGTACCCGCGCGGCAGCCACACCTGGAACGGCACGAGCCCCGCCTTCACCGCGAATCCCGCGATGAGCAGGACCAGGGCCGCCGTCCGTGTATCCCCGGTCACCCGCGCGAACGCGGCCAGGTCGATGGAGTGAGCCCGGGCGGCAAGGAGCAGCAGCCCCATCAGCAGGACCGAGCCGCTCAGCTTGCCGAACGCCACGGTGACCCGCGCGGCGCCCACCCGGTCCGCCTGGTCGCGGCAGCCGCCGGCCAGCAGGTAGAACGCCGCCGTGAGCGCCTCCCACCCGAACAAGACGGTAAACGCGTCCTGCCCGGTGATGACGACAGCGACCCCGCCGAGCGCAAGGGCGTAGCCCGCGGCCAGCAGGCGGGTAGCCGTCGCCGGGTGCTGCCTCGTCCAGCTGGCGAAGGCGACGGAGACCGGCACCGCCACGCCGAACGCGACCAGCAGGAACAGCCCCGATAGCCGGTCGGCCGCCAGCCCCATCGCCTGGTCTCCCGGCAGCGGGCTGCCGAGCCAGCCACCCACGTCCAGCGCGACGGCGTGCCCGGCGATGGCCTCACCCCCGGCTATCGCCAGGCAGGCCGACCCGGTTGCCCCAAGCACATAGGGCAGCGCCGGGACGGCTGGCCCGGCGGGCCTGAGCCGGCGCCGGGGAAACGCGTACCCGACCGCGGCCGCCAGGGCGAGCAGGGCCAGCCCGGCACCGAGCAGCGCGCTCATGGTCGTCTCACCGGGTTACCGGCTAGCTGCCCGACCGCTACCAGCAATCCCTTCAACAGGCTGAACGGAGACGGCGGACTGCCAGGCACCCACACGTCAATGGGGACGACCCCGTCGGCGCCATGGTTGCCGGGGCTGAGCATGCCGCCACTGATCGCGTCGGTCCCCGCCGCCATCACCACCTTCGGGTCCGGCATGCCGTCGTAAGTCGTCCGCAGCGACGGCCTCATGCCCGCCACGCCGGCCCCGGTGACGAGCAGCACGTCGGCGTGGCGCGGGCTGGCGGTGAAGAAGACACCGAGTCGGCTGACGTCATAGACGGGGCCGAGGAGCGCCTGGATCTCCCACTCCTCGCTGCCGTCGGATCCGGCGTCCACGTGCCGCACGTGCACGCTGCGGCGCAGTGCCCGCACCCGCCGGGCGAGCTCGACCCGTGCTGCCTCGATCGCCGCGTCTGTCTCCGGTGCTCCTGGCACGATCAGTGCCTGCCGGGACAGGACGGCCGCGCGAGGGCCGGTGGCACCTTGAGACCAGGCGAACAGGTCTGGCCTGCGGGCGACGCACCGCCCGCATAGGATGCACCGGCCCTGGTCGACCCGCACCCGGTCGCCGTCGGCCATGATCGCGCCCGTCGGGCACAGGCTGGCTAGGTCCTGATCGGCTGGGGTCGCCTCGTCGTGGGCCTGGGCGCCGATCGGCGGCATGCCGTCGCGGACCACGACGGGTCCTCGCCAGGAGTCGGCGTACTCGTCCGGCCGGGCCGGCCACCGCGTGGTCACCACGCCGTCGCGCAGCCCGCGCAGCACCCAGATCGTCACTGGACCACCTCCCAGGAAAGAGCGCTCACAGCGCCGCTCCGGCCACGGACAGGCCGAAGCTGGCCTCGATGAACGGGAAGTCGGTGAGGATGTCGCCGCGGAACACCTCGTGCATGAGGACGAGGTTGTGGAACGAGGCCGACCGTGGCTGGCAGGCGACGATCCGCCCGGCGCTGAGGGTGACGTCATAGACGACCTCGCCCTGGGGGGCCTCGGCCCAGCCGACGGCCCGGCCGTCAGCCGGGTCGCAGGACGCCAGGAGGCCCGGTTCCCGCTGCCGCTTGTTGCTGTTATCAGCGAGCCGCGCGGCGGCCTGCCTGACGAGGTCAAGGGACTGGCCCACCTCCTCCCAGCGCACCTGCAGCCGGGCCAGCGCGTCCCCAGCGGGATCCATCGCGACCGGCGCGAGGGTCAGCGGGTAAGCGTCATAAGGGCGCGCGACCCTGGCGTCGTCGGCATAGCCCGATGCCTTGCCGACTGGCCCGAGGGCACCGTGCTCGCGTGCCCGCGCCTGCGTGAGCGGCCCGGTGCCGCGCAGCCGGTCAAGGAACGAGGAGGTGCCCATGAGCGACCCGGCGTCCGCGCTGATCGCCTTCTCCATCGCCCCCGCGGCGGCAACCAGGTCAGCCGGGGCCAGCGCGGCCGGCGCCGACACTCCGCCGGGAACGATCACGCCGCGGCCGAAGCGGCTCCCGCACAGCGCGCCGACCAGGCGCAGCACCCGCTCCTTATGCAGCGCCAGGCGGGCGGTGGCGACGGCCAGGCCGGAGGCATCACAAAGCCTGGCCGCCGCGTCTAGGTGGTTGGCGACCCGCTCAAGCTCCGCGTGCACGACGCGGAGCAGGGCCGCCTGGGCGGGCACCGCGCAGCCGGCGATCGACTCGATGGCATGGCAGTAGGCGAGCGCGTGGGCGACGGAGGCGACGCCCTCGGCCCGCTCGGCCAGCAGGACGCCGTCCGCGACCCCGAGTCCGGCGAACCGCGCGGCGATGCCCCGGTGCTTGTAGAAGATCCGCATGTTCAGGTGCGGTATGGCCTCGCCGGGAGTCTCGACCAGGTACTCCATGGACTCCAGGACACCGGAGCGAACCGGGCCATGCGGGATCGTGAAAAGGCCGTAGCCCGCGACGTGCCTGCCCGGCGAATGGCCTGCCGCCGGGGAGCCTGGCCGGACCAGCGGGGCCAGCCGGGGATGCCCGTGCGGGACAAGGCCTGCCAGGTCATGGATCACCCGCTCGTACCAGAAGGCCGCGCCCACCAGCGGGGTCAGCGCCGGGTAGCCGGTCGCGCCCGGTGGCAGGGCCGCCTGAAGGGTGTCGATGCCGCCGGGCCGCGCCAGGTGAGCCGACAAGGTGAGCGCGCCGTCTCTTCCGGGCCCGATGGCGCCGGCGGTGAACAGCCCGGCGAGCCGCTGGCTCGTGGCGATCCGGGCCTGAACCTGCTGCCAGCAGGCGGCGACGCCTGCCGCCGCGACGATCGCGCTGGGCGGGCTGGCCGCGTCACCGCGGACGACGACCGTCATGGCCTGCCTCCTAGCTGAGCCGCTCCCCTGGCGATGAGGTCGGACAGCTCGCCAGGGGGGTGCACGCCAAGCAGCACGAGGACCGCGACGCACACCAGCATCGGGACCACCAGCCACGCGCTTGGCTCGCCGCGCTCCACGGCCGCCGCCGCCCCCAGCGAGCGAGCCGGCCGGGTCATCAGCACCTGGGTGGCCGATGTCGTCAGGCCGAAGAACGCCACGGTCACCCCCGCCACCAGGACCGCGGCGGCGGCGTGCTGGCCGCTGGCCAGGCCACCCGCGACGATCTGGAACTCGCTGCGGAAGATCCCCGAGGGCGGCAGCGCCGACAGCGCGAAGACCGTCATCAGGAACAAGGGACCGCTCCAGGGCAGGATCTGAAGGCCGCCGCGCATCGCGGATACCTCCTTGGCGTGGTACTTGACCCGGAAGACGCCAGCGCCCATGAACGCGCCGCCCTTCGCGGCGGCGTGCGCCATCACGTGCAGCAGCACCCCGGCCAGGGCGACAGGCGACCCGAAGGAGACCCCGATCGCGAGGATGCCCATGTGCTCCACGCTTGAGTAGGCAAGCAGCCGCTTGACGTCGCGCTGGCCCAGCACGTACAGCGACGCGAGCAGCAGCGACGCCACTCCGAAGGCCAGCAGGGCATCGCGGGGGATGCCGCTGCCCAGCGTGGCCGCGGCGACCTCGTAGCACCGGGTGATGGCGTAGAAGCTGGTTGCCAGCAGGGCACCGGAGAGCAGCGCCGACACCGGGGTCGCCGCCTCCGAGTGCGCGTCAGGGAGCCAGGTGTGCACCGGGACGAGGCCGGCCTTCGTGCCGTAGCCCAGGGTCGCAAGCAAGAACGCGAGCAGCACCGGGGCGTGCGGCAGTCGTGGCCCGGCGGTGATCAGCGCCGTGATGGCCAGGTTGAAGTGCTCGCCAAGGACCTGAGCGCCCGCGTAGTACAGGAAGATCGTGGCCAGCAGCGCCAGGCCGAGTCCCGCGGAGGCGACCATGACGTACTTCCAGGCGGCTTCCGCGGCGCTGTCGGTGCCCTCAAGCGCGACGAGGAGCGCCGAGACCACGGTGGTGACCTCGACGGCGATCCACAGCAGCGCCAGGCTGCTCATCAGCGGGGCGGCCAGCATCGAGGCGGCGAAGAGGTTGAACAGCGCGTGGAAGCGGCGTGCGTAGCGGGCGTCGTCGCCGTGCTCGGCTCGCAGGTAGCCAACGGCGTACACCGCCACGATCGCGTAAAGGAATGCCGTAGCGAGCAGGAAGATCACGCTTACCGCGTCGGCCCGCAGGTAGCTGGCCTCGACGGGGGCGCCGTGGGCCGCGTCGGGGACGAGCGCGATGACCAGGCCAAGGCAGGCGAGCGCGGCGGCGATGGTGACGGCCGGAACGCGGCGCGCGGGCAGGAGCGCGGCGGCCACGGCCGCGACCAGCGGGATGACGAGGATGGCGGCCAGCATCTGCCCTCACCCCTTTAGCCTGGTCAGGTCAGCGGTGGACAGCGAGCCTGCCGACCCGTGGTGCGCTCGGATCAGCATCCCGAAGACGACCACCGCTACCAGCAGGTCGAACAGGAACGCGGTCTCCAGGATCAGGGGCAGTCCGGCCGCCATGACCAGCGCGGTCAGCGAAATCGCGTTCTCCAGCGAGAAGAAGCCGATGGCCTGCGAGACCACGTCCCTGCGGATGATCATGAGGCCGAAGGCGACGAAGATCATCGCGCCCGCGATCGCCAGTGCGGTTGTCGGCACGGTCAGCCCGCCCATGTGCAGCGAGCCGAGGCAGAAGAACCCGAAGGCCCCCAGCGCGATGCTGGCCAGCACGGCGCTGGCCGGGCTCAGCGTATAGCTGCCCGCCACGCCAGGCGGCTCATCGCGCGGTTGCCAGGGACCGGGGTGCTCCTCCTGCGGGGAGAGCCATCCAGGTACGCGCCGGCCGTGATGCCCGGGCAGCAGACGGCGCAGTACGTAGGGGACGGCCACGATCTTCAGCGCGCCCGACAGCGCGGCCAGGGCGTACAGGTCCGGCAGGCCGCGGTCGGCGGCGATCACGACGGCCAGCACCGAGATCAGCGCGGACTGCGCCGCGTACAGGCGGACCTGGTCCCTGACGAGCGCCTGCCTCAGCATGCCGAACTCCAGGAGCAGCATCACGGCCGCGAGCGCGTTCGCGACGCCCACGTAGACACCTGGTGCCGGGTCCATCAGCCACCCCCGAGGTAAAGCGTGAACACGCCGATGACCGCGAGCAGGAACGCGGCTGAGGCGTACTCGGTGATCTTGAACAGCCGCAGCTTGGCGAACGAGTCGTCGATGACGGCGACGACCACCCCGACCGCGCCCGCCTTGGCCAGCAGGGCCACGATGGCCAGCAGTACCGCCCCGGGCTCGCTGCTTGCCGCCAGGCCCCAGGGGGCGAGGAACACGTTGGCCAAGAGGGTGAACAAGATGAGCTGCTTGAGCATCGATCCCCACGTCAGCAGGGCGAGGTAGGGGCCGGAGTGCTCGAAGGCACGTGCCCCCTCGATCATGCCGAACTCGCTGGTGCCCGTGTGGGTCTCGACCGGGATGCGGCCGGTCTCGTGCAGGATCACCATGAACAGCGCGGCGGAGGCCAGCAGGTGTGCCGGGCGGACGACCTGGCCGGCGCTAGAGCGCACGGTGGCGGCCAGCGCGTACGGCAAGTCGGTGCCCGTCAGGAGCGCCACCGTGAACACGACGAACAGCACCACCGGCTCGGTGATCGCCGAGAAGGTCTTGGCCCTGCTCGCCCCGAGCTGGGCATAAGGACTGCCGGTCGCCAGCGCCGCGCACGCGACGACAAAGCTGGCCAGCGCCAGCAGGAAGCCGCCACCCAGGATGTCCCCCATGTACCCGAGCGGCAGCGGGAAGCTGGTCAGGACCGGGATGAGCAGCGGGATCGTGAGGTAGGCCGCGACCGCGATCACGGGCGCCGCCAGGAAGAACGGGCTGGCGCCCGCCGGCGCTAGCGCTTCCTTGCGGCACAGCTTGGCCAGGTCGTAGTAGGGCTGCAGGATCCGGGGGCCGCGGCGGCCCTGGAGCCGCGACTCGACCCTGGCGATGAAGCCCATCACCAGGGGCGCGCCAAGCCCGACCGTCAGCACCTGCAGGAGCTGGATGACCGGGATCGGAAGGGCCGCGCTCACGCCGCGGCCCCGCTATCTATGCCAGCGGGCCGGTCACCGGGGACCTCGCGCGGCTCGCCCATCACAGCCTCCTACCCTGCGGCCCGCGTCGGCGGGCACGAACAACTCGGGTAGAGGCCATCAGCGCGGCTCAGCGCCGTGCGGTTATGGCGAGCCTCATCGCCAGCACCTCCATCATCACCCCGCGCGGCAGCGAGCGCAAGGGATGCGGTTGCGCCACCGCCTCATGTCCGGCGGGCGAGCAGGTAGCCCTGCGGCGATCCTTCCTGTCCCTCGGGGGGACGCCCGCCCCAGAAGACAGTCGAGAAGCCCGCGCCGGTCACCTGGCGCTCCATCTCGCCAGGCGATAGCCAGTAGACGTCGAACTCGACGCCGAGACCGGTGGTCCGGCCCCCGCGCCTGAGCAGGTCGTCGCCGGCCTTGAACGCGGTCACCAGGTACCCGCCCGGCCTGACCACGCGGGCAAGCTCGCGGAAGGCGGCAGGCCGGTCCTGCGGCGCCAGGAACATCAGCGAGTACCAGCAGACCACCCCGGCCAGCGAGGCATCCTGGAACGGCAGGTCACGCAGGTCGGCGACATCGAACACGAAGCCAGGGAAGTCACGCCGGGCCACCCGGATCATCTCCGGTGAAAGGTCGACTCCCCGCGGGGACAGGCCGTTGGCCGCGAGGAAGGGCGCGAGCCGCCCGGTCCCGCAGCCGATGTCCCCGACGCTGGCGCCGACCCCGGCGCTCAGCGCCAGCGTGCAGAACAAGCCGAGCAATGCCCGCTCGAGGGGCATCCGGTCCAGGACGTCGGCGAGGCGATCGGCATAGAACTCGGCGAGGACGTCGTGGGCGTCCCTCAGCTCGGCGGTCTTGGCGTCCATGCCAGGCACCGTAGCTGACGCCGCTGGCCGCATCTGCCGATTTTCGTGAGAAACCCGGCGCCAGTGCTCTAGTGTCAGCGCCTGTTAGGTGGTGATGACATGGCCGATCCCGAGCGGCCTACGGCGGCCGCGCCGTCCCGCTGGGCCCGTCGCCTGCTGGCCAGCGGCGCCGTGCTCGCCGTGCTGGCGGGCGGGACCCTGTACCTGACCCGGGGCGCGCTGTTCGCCGGCCAGGCGCCCGCGCGGCCGGCCGTGAGCGCGCGCGCCACGGCGTCCCCGTGCGGAGCGGCGGCCACCCCAGGGACCTGCGCCGCGAACCCGGCTTACGTCGCCGCCGTCGGGCAGCCAGCGGTGGTGACGCTCCCGCCCACCCACGCCAGGCCCACCGCGCCCGCCTCCTCATCCGCGCCGTCGCCGCGCCCGCAGGCGACCACGCCCGCGGCGGCCAGCACCCAGCCCACGGCCCCCGCCACGTCCGCTGGTTCGTCGTCGGCCGCCGATCAGGTCCTCGCCCTGATCAACCAGGCCCGCTCCGCGGCCGGGCTGCCCGCGCTGACGATCACCTCGGGCCTTGAGGCCAGCTCATCCGCGCACAACCTGCGGATGGCCGACGGCTGCGGGCTGTCCCACCAGTGCCCAGGCGAGCAGCCGCTGGGGAGCCGAGAGACCGCCGCCGGGGTCGACTGGACCTCGGCCGGAGAGAACATCGGCGAAGGAGGCCCGGTGGCCGACACCTCCGCGGCTATCGCCCAGATGGCCGTCGGCCTCACCCAGTCCATGCTGAACGAGAAGCCGCCAGACGATGGTCACCGGCTGAACATCCTGAGCAGCACGTTCACCCACATCGGCATCGCCGTGTACCGCGACAGCTCCGGAACCGTCTGGCTCACCCAGGACTTCTCTAACTGACCGCGGGCCGGGTGATCAGCCAGGCACGCGCGCGCTCTTGAACATGGTGGTGCGGCGGAGCTCGAAGCCCAGCTGCTCATACAGCCGGATCGCGTTGTGGTTCGTCGCGACCGCGTGCAGGAACGGGACCTCCCCGCGCTCCCTGATGCCGGCCGCGACGGCCAGCGTCAGGCGGGACGCGAAGCCGTGACCGCGCCAGGCCTCGTCGGTGCACACGGCGCTGACCTCGGTGTAGCCGTCCACCCGCAGCCGCTCCCCCGCCATGGCCACGAGCCTGCCCGCGCGCCGGATGCCCAGGTAGGCGCCAAGCTCGGTGGTGCGAAGACCGAACGGGCCCGGCCGGGTCCGCTGCACGAGGTCCAGCGCCGCCACGGCGTCGGCTGGCCCCAGGCGGACGATCTCGGGATCGGCGGCCCCGTCGTGGCGGCCCTCATCCCGGGCGACTAGCTGCACTCCCTCGCCGCCCCAGGTCAGCTCCCAGGCCTCGGGGAAGGGAGTCCAGGTGGCGGCGAGCGTCACCAGGCCGCCCGGACCGGCCAGGGCGGCGGCATTGGCCCAGTCGTCCGCGGTCGGCTGGTCAGGCAGGCCGTAGAACGGGCTGACGTCCGGCTGGAAGCGCAGCGCCTGGCCCTTTCGTTCGGCGAACGCCGCCTGGGGGCCGGTCAGGGCGAACCAGGTCGGATTGTCGAGTGCCTCGCCGGGCTCTGTCACGCCGTTCACGATATCGGGGTCGTCCTACTGGTCGAAAAGGGCGCTGACGGACTGGCCGTCATGCGTGCGGCGGATCGCCTCAGCCAGGGCCGGGGCGACGGAGAGCACGGTCAGCTTGGGGTGCTCGAGCGGGACGGGGACCGAGTTGGTGCAGACGATCTCGGATATGTCCTCCTGAACGGCCAGCTTCTCAAGCGCGCCGTCGGCGAACAGGCCGTGCGTGCACGCCACGCTGATCGATCGTGGCTCTTGCCTGCGCAGCACCGACAGCAGCTCGATCACCGTCGTGCCCCGGGCGATCTCGTCGTCCACGATGATGACATCCCGGTCGGCTACCTCGCCGATGATCGAGGAGATCGCGACCTTCGAGTCGCTAAATCGCTCTTTCGAGCCGGCCGCGACCGGCACGCCGATGCGGCGGGCGAACGCGGCGGCGTCCTTGGCGTAGCCAAGGTCCGGCGAAAGCACGACGGCCCGCGACAGGTCCCGCTGGCGGAAGTGGGCCGCCAGCTCGCGCTGGGCGTGCAGGTGGTCGACGGGCACGGAGAAGAACCCGTGCACCTCTGGCGAGTGCAGGGTGAGCGTCAGGACCCGGTTGATCCCCGCCGTCACCAGCAGGTCCGCCACCAGCCTGCCGCCGATCGAGATGCGCGGCGCGTCCTTCTTGTCCGAGCGCGCGTAGGAATAGTGCGGCATCACGGCGGTCACCCGGCCGGCGGACGCGCCCCGGGCGGCATCGGCCATAAGCAGCAGCTCGACCAGGTTCTCCTGCACCGGCTGGACCAGCGGCTGGATGAGGTAAACGTCACGCTCCCGGCAGTTGGCCTGGAGCTGGACCTGCAGGCAGTCGTTGGCGAACCGGGTGATCTCGACCGGGCTGCGCGACACCCCCACATGTGAGCAGATCTCATCAGCCAGGTACGGGTGCGCGCTGCCTCCGAAGACGACGATCTCTGCGTTCACTGCCCTCTCCCAACTCTCGCCCCGGAAGCACGACGATTCCGTCGCGGGGGCCGCGCAGGCCATCCAGCTGTCCTGACAGCCGCGCATGGGGGACTCGGAGTGCCGATCCATGCCCGCACGCCGCCACCGCCTCCCATTGTGCACGTGTCTGCACGTGCATGAAAGAACGACGGGCTCTTGGCTGCCTTGCCGGCCCATCAGGGGCCACCGGCATACGCCAATGTATCGCCCAGAAGGTTCCGGCTTGGCGGCGGCCCCGGCGCAGCCGCATGGCCCACGCGACATGGACTACCCTCGGTAGTATGGAAAGCCCCAATCCAGGTATCACCGACCCTGCGGTTGATCCAGCGCCTGTGGCCAACAGGGCGGCCCCGGATGACGCAGTGGCCCTGGATGACGCGGTATCCCCCGGCGACGCGGTCCCTTCCGCCGCTGGGGTGACCGCGGGAGACGACGGGGTGACGA
>Ga0335072_10001391_pt1 | contig 39459 bp, 35 predicted proteins | sample Lox_Sample_21_FD_206725 | JGI IMG/M metagenome (GOLD analysis project Ga0335072, IMG submission 206725) | Soil microbial communities from Loxahatchee National Wildlife Refuge, Florida, United States - Lox_Sample_2.1 | ecosystem: Environmental > Terrestrial > Soil > Wetlands | place: USA... | reverse complement strand
CCGACCGTCACGCGCGAGATGGTCGGCCAGATGGCCCACGACCGCCCGATCTCCACGCTCTGCGCCTGAAAGGCGGCCTGCATCTGTTTCGCCGGCCGGCTCTTCCAGTCGATCATGAACATGTTGGCGTTGCTCGGAATGAACGCGACCTCGCGCTTGGTCAGGTGCTCGAACGTCATCGCGCGGGCTGCCTGCATCTCGCGGCGGCGTGCGAGGATCGTGCTCGCCTGGGTGAGGCTCGCGGTCGCGCACACGAGCGAGGGAATCGGCAATGCGCCCGACTGCATCCCGCCGTCGTAGCGCCACATCTTCTTGATCAGATCCGGGTGGGCCATGATGTAGCCCATCCGCATGCCCGCCATGCCGAAGATTTTCGAGAACGTGCGCGAGACGATCACATCGTGGTGCGCGACGGCGAGGTGGGAAGCCGTGGGAGTGCCGGCGAAGTGAATGTACGCCTCGTCGATGAGCACCTTCGAGCCCGCCGGCTTGTTCGCGATCAGCCATTCGATGTCCGCAAGCGGTGTGATGGTGCCGGTCGGATTGTTCGGCGTGCAGATGTAATACAGCCCCGGATTCGGATCGGCCGCGACCATCGCCCGCACATCGTGCGCGTAATCGGACTTGACCGGTACGCGCTTGACCGGCACTCCGAGCCATTCCGCGGTGCCCCACGTGAGCTCGAACGTCGGATTGGCGGTCACCAGCCCGCGAGTGGGCGAGCAGAATGTGACGACCGAACGCGAAAGCGGGTCGCTCGATCCCGGCCAGGGAGCCACGTGGTCATACGGCACCCGCTCGACCTTCATGACCGCCCTGATGAAATCGTCGCGCTCGTCGCGCGGGATATACCGGTTCGAGGAAGCGATGATCTCGGCGGCGGCGACCTGCCCTGCGGTAAACGGTCCCGTCCAGCACTCGTTCGCGCCGAGGCGCACCTTGGCGACGGGAGCCGGATCGGGCGACCCCGCCGAGGCCCATACGGGTCGGCCGGCCGTCGCCACGGCCGCCCCCGCACCGAACACCGCCGCGATCCGCAGCAGTTGCCGGCGCGAGAAGCCGCGGGCGATGAGATCGTCGGTCGCCTGATCGTCGAGAACTTCAGTGCTCATCAGCCCTCTCCTGCTTCGTTCGGTGCCTTTTGTTACTTTAATCAGACCCGCGATGGTTGTCTGCGGCGCAACATTTGAAAATCGGTCATTCAAAGGTGAAATAAATTGAGCCGCGACTCGAGGCGCGCGAGATCGCTTCGCGCGCCTCGAGCACTGCCCGCCGCTGGTGCGTCATGGCCAACGAGGTGCGCGCTACCGCACCAAGATCGTCTCGGCGGGCGACGCGCCGCCCTCGACATGACACGAATCCCCTCAGAACGCATAGCTCAGCCGCGCGTAGTAGAAGCCGCCGTCGAATCCGAACGGCGAGAAGGTGTTGTATTTCCCGACCGCGCCGTTGTTGTAGTAGGTCTCGTAGGCCTCGATGATCGCGGGGTTCACCTGCTCCGGATAGCGGTTGAAGACGTTCGTGGCGCCGATCGCGAGCGTCAAGCGCTGCAGCAGGTGCATGCCGAGCTCGACGTTGGTAGTGGGGATCGTTCCCACCGAATCCTTGTAATAGATCGGAATGTTCGTAGGGTTATCGCCGCTGTCGTTCGCCCACTCGGAGCTCGGCCCGTAGATGATCTCGTGCAGATCGACGTAGAAGCGACTCACCGTCCAATGCGCCCCGAGATTGAGCACGAGCCGTGGAGAGCCCGTCGTCAGGGCCGAGTTGGTGCCCGGACCGAACAGCGCCTGACCGCCGAGCTCCAACGGTGAGGCGATCTCCCGCGTGATCACCGTGTAGTTGTAGGTGCTCGCCACCGTCCAGTCGACCTGCCCGACCGGGTAGTCCTGGGTGCTGGTGAGCGTGAAGTCGACGCCCCGCGTGCGCGTGTCTACGCCGTTCGTGAACAGCTCGATGCCGAGCGTGCCGGTCGCGAGCACCTCGGGATCGATACTGAGGCCGCTCGCGAGAATCGCCGCGTTCACATCACCCGCACCGGGGTAGGGCAAGCCGTTGATCTGTCCATAGATAGCGCCGCTCCCGACGATGCGATTCGTGACGAGGATCTGATAAGCGTCGACGGTTGCCGCAAGCGTCTCGAGGGGCCTGAATACGAGACCGAGGCTCAGATTGGTCGACTTCTCCGGCTGCAGCCCGGTGCCGAGTCCGAGCAATGCGGCTCCCGGGCCGTCCGGGGCGAGCTGGCCGAACGCGGTCGTCGGACCGACATTGACGGCGGTGTAGTGCTCCTCGGCGAGCGTCGGGGCGCGAAATCCGCTGCTCACGGTGGCACGGACCGCGACTTGCGGATCCAAGTCCCAGCGGCCCGTGAGCTTGCCCACCTCGTTGCTGCCGAAATCGCTGTAGTGCTCGTAGCGCCCGGCCGCATCGAGGCGCAATCCGCTCACCACGTCGGCCGCGAGATCGACATAGCCCGCGTAGCTCTTGCGCGCGGCGCTGGTCGCGTTGTACGGCGCAAACCCCGGGAACGACTGCGCACCGCCCCCGTAGTACGAGGCGGCATCGCCCGCGAGAATCTTGAACGACTCGCGCCGGTACTCCCCGCCCCAGGCGACATTGAGCGGCCCTGCCAGTCCCACGTCGAAGTCGCGCGCGACATCGAGCGTAGTCGCCCATTGGTTCGCGAGGAACTCTCCGTCATAGAAGTCTGTCGGGGAGGCGCCAGTGGCGGCGTAGAGAGAATTGTTCGAGGAGTCGATCGTGTACACCTTCATCTGGTCCTCGCCGTAGCCGGTGCCGAGGTCCCAGGTCCAATCCTCGAGGATTCCCTTGAAGCCCGCGTTCAGCTGATAGTCGGTCTCCCGGCCCTGCTCGAGAGGCTGGAATCCATAGGGGAAGGGATAGATCGTCTGGTCGGTGGTCGGGTCGAGGTAATGCACAACCGTCGGCAGTCGATAGTTCTCGTAGGATGCGGCGTCCTTGTACCCGTAAGTGCCGAAACTGTAGAACTGGACGCTGTCGGCGAGACTGAAGCCCGAGTTGTACTCGAGGAGCTTGCGGTGAACCTCCGCGTCGCCCGAGATCAGGTTGAGGTTCGGATAGCCCGGTGCGAGCGGCATGTTCGTGAGCGGGTAGGTTCCGCCGTCGGCCGGATCGATGTTATGCGGATCGGTCACGCGCGGATCGACGTTGCCGCGATCGCTGTGGCCGTGGTTGTAATCCTCGGCCGTCACGTTGAAGTACGAATCGTTGAGCGGCTCGAAGCCCGCGTTGGCGCCGACCTGCGAGGTGTCGCCGCCGCCGTCGAAGTATCCGCCGTAGGTGGCGTCCGCCGCACCACCGGAGGAATTGCGCTTGAGGATGATGTTGATGACCCCGGCAACCGCGTCCGAGCCGTACTGGGCGGCGGCGCCCTGGGTCAGCACCTCGACGTGATCGACCGCATCGACGGGAATGAAGTTGAGGTCGACGCCCGCTCCGCCCTGATACGGGCCGCCGTCGACGGCCAAATTCGCCGTCGTGTGACGGCGCTTGCCGTTGATCAGAATGAGCACGTCGTTCGGGCTCAGGCCGTAGAGCTTCGCCTGCAGCGTCTGGTTGCTCATGTCCCCGCCGAACGCCTGCGCGACGTAGGACGGAACGAGCTGCGCGAGCGCATTGACCAGGTTCGATTGACCCGTGTTCTTGAGCTGCGTGACGCTGATGATCTGGATCGGTGCGGCACTCTCGGCGGCCTCGATGCCCTTCTGCCGCGTACCGGTGACGATCACCTCCTGCTCGGGCTGCTGGGCGGCGGCCGTGGGGGGTGCCGCCGGTCCGGCGGCTGCGTTCTGGGCGCGCACGGCGGGCGTGACGAGGACCAGACCCAGCGCAGCGGCCACAGCCGTCGCGATGGGCAATCTAAATGGCGTGTCGGACATGTTCGAGGCTCTCCCACGGTGATGGATTGCGACAGCGTCGGCGGAGTCTTTCGCTCCTCGCTCGGCGCTGTCACCGCTGCGCCCCCTCTCAATGGACCGAACCTGCACCCGGTGAGGCTGCCCACTGTTTGAGCCTCGCCATCTGTGCATGCCCCGTCCCGCGCCGCAAGAGTCTTTGCAATAAATTAGCCAGTCAACCTCGAATCCGTAGCGCGTCCGCCTCAACGCCGGCGCTCCGATCACCACGCTCGGTATGAAAGTGCCCTGATTTCAGCGAATTGAGCATCGCGGGCGTGATTGATTTGCGTAGCGATCAATGTGCTGAGATCGCCACGAGGTGGTGGCCGGCCGCGCAGCACGCGCCTTCAGGTGATTCAACTCAGTGCACTGAGGTCAGTTATCGAGCGCAAAACAGAGCACGGCGTGCGATCCGAATCGGTGCAAGGAGCCATTCGCCCAAGGGCGCGTGCCCCGGGCCTGAGCAGCGCGGATGGGTGGAGCGGCCGGTGCTCGCGCGTGCGAGCACCGGCGCCGTCCGTGTCTGAGAAACTCAGAACCGGTAAGTCAAGCGTGCATAGTAGAAGCCGCCGTCCTGACCGAATGGCGAGAACGTCGGGTACTTCTGTACCGCGCTATTGTCCTGATACGCGTCGTACGCCTCCGTGAGCAGCGGATTGATCTGCGGCGGATAGCGATCGAAGAGATTGTCCGCGCCGATCGCGAGCGTAAGCGGCTTGCCGAGATGCATGCCGAGCTCCAGATTGGTGACCGGAATCGTACCGATCGACTCCTTGTAATAGACGGGGATTCCCGAGGCGTTGTCGCCGTCGTCGTTGTCATACTCCGAGCTCGGTCCGTAGACGATCTCGTGCAGATCGACGTAGAACTCGCTCAGCGTCCAGTGCATGCCGAGATTGAGCACCAGGCGCGGCGAGGCGGTCGTCAGATCCGAGAGCGTCGTCGGGCCGAAGAGCTGCTGGCCTCCGAGCTGCGCCGGAGAGGCGATCTGGCCGGTGACGACGGTGTAGTTGTAGGTGCTCGAGATCGACCAGTCGATGTGCCCGAACGAGTAATCGTTGGGGCTGGTGAGGGTGAAGTCGACGCCGCGCGTGCGCGTGTCTATCCCGTTCGTGAAGATGTTGATACCGGTCGTTCCGGTGGCGAGCACGTAGGGATTGATGCTGAGGCCGCTCGCGGCGATCGCCGCGTTCACATCCGATGCTCCGGGATACGGCACGCCGTAGATCGTGCCGAAGATCGCACCGCTCCCGACGATGCGGTTGGAGAGGATGATCTGGTAGGTGTCGAGCGTTGCGGCGAGACGTTCGAATGGCCGGAAGACGAGCCCAAGACTCAGATTCGTCGACCGCTCCGGATGCAACCCGCTTCCGAGACCGAGGAGCGATGCGCCCGGTCCGTTCGGCGCGAGCTGTCCAAACGCAGTGCTCGGTCCCACGTTGACCGCCGTGTAGTGCTCCTCGGCGAGCGTCGGAGCACGAAAGCCGCTGCTCACGGTAGCGCGCACGGCGAACTGCGAGGTCGCATCCCAGCGCGCCGTCAGCTTGCCCACCTGGTCGCCGCCGAAATCGCTGTAGTGCTCGACACGACCGGCAGCGTCGATGCGCAAGCCGGAGATCACGTCCGCGGCGAGATCGACGTAGCCCGCGTAGCTGTTGCGCGAGGCGTCCACCTCGTTATAGGGCGCGTATCCCGGGAATGAGGCGGCGCCGCCATCGATGTAGGAGCTCGCGTCCCCGGGCAGGATCTTGTATCCCTCGCGCCGGTACTCCCCGCCCCATGCGACGTTGAGCGGTCCCGCAAGTCCCACCTCGAAATCCTTGGCGACATCGAGCGACGTCGTCCATTGACTCGAGACGAACTGGCCGTCATAGAAGCTCTCGGGCGAGGCGCCGGTATCGATATAGAGCTGCGGGTTCGTCGAATCGATCGTGTACACGTGGAACTGGTCCTCGCCGTAGCCGGTTGCGAGGTCCCAAGTCCACTCGTCGATCGCACCCTTGAAGCCCGCGTTCAACTGGTAGTCGGTCTCCTTGCCCTGCTCGAGCGGATTGAAGCCGTAGGGAAACGGATAGGTCGTGACACCGGTGGTCGGATCGGTGTAGTAAGCGACCGTCGGCACTCGGTAGTTCTCGTAGGACGCGGCGTTCTTGTACCCATAGGTGCCGAACGAGTAGAACTGCACCCCGTCCCCGAGACTGAAGCCTGCGTTGTACTCGACCAGCTTCATGTGCGACTCGCCATCGCCGTCGATGAGATTGAGGTTCGGCCAGCCCGGCGCGAGAGGCATATTGGTGAGCGGATACGTTCCACCATCCGCCGGATCGATGTAGCCGGGATAGACCACGCGCGGATCCACGTCGCCGCGGTCAGAGTGCCCGTGGTTGTAGTCCTCGGCGGTCACGTTGAAGTAGCTGTTTTCCACCGGCTCGAATCCGGCGTTCGCGCCTACTTGCGAGGTGTCTCCGCCGCCGTCGAAATAGCCGCCGTAGGTTGCATCGGCGTCGACCCCCGATGAGCTGTTCTTGAGAATGATGTTCACGACGCCTGCGATCGCATCCGAGCCGTACTGCGCGGCTGCACCCTGCGTGAGCACCTCGACATGATCGATGGCATCGAGTGGGATGAAGTTGAGGTCCGCGCCCGCGCCACCCTGATAGGGGCCGCCATCCACGGCGAGATTGGCGGTGGTGTGGCGGCGCTTGCCGTTCACGAGAATCAGCACATCGTTGGGGCTCAATCCGTAGAGCCGCGCCTGCAGCGTTTGATTCGCCATGTCGAAGCCGAATCCCTGGGCGACGTACGAGGGAACGAGCTGCGCGATCGCGTTGATGAGGTTCGTCTGGCCGGTGTTCTTGAGATCCGCAGCGCTGATGATCTGAATCGGTGCCGCGCTCTGGGCCGCCTCGATCCCCTTCTGGCGCGTGCCCGTGACGATGACCTCCTGAGTCGTCTCGATCGCGGATGCGGAGGACTCCCCCGCGGAGCCCGAAGCGGCGGGCGCCGGACTCTGGGCGTGCAACGGTACACAGAACAGCAGCAGGCTCAATGCAGCGGTAAGCGCCGCGCCATGGCTCGGCGCGCAGTGACGGCGATAGAACATCTCGGGCTCTCCCAGGTTTGTTGATCTGAACCCCGCGCCGGAGAACGCCTCCGACGCAAAGGCACTCTTTGTTACACAGCCCCTTCTCCCAGAGGAGTGCGCCGGCTCGTCCTGCTCAACGATGAGCGAACGGTCCGTGGAGTGCTCCGACTCCGTGCAGCAGGGGTATTGCAATAAATCGGCCAGCGAATGCGTGCGTGGACGCATCCGCGCCGCGCGCATACGAGATCGCCGCCGGCCCACCCGCAAATTGCAGCCGCGACAAGCGCTTGCCACCGAGGCGGCCTCCGCGAAGCGCCGAGGAATCCGTAGAATTTGCCTCGTGCGATCGATTGAACGGTCGTCATGCGGCGATGAGGTGGATCGAATCGGTGCGCAAATCCATCATCCGAGGATCCATTCGGAGCACGAGCGGCGCTTCATGCGAGTGCAAAGGCGCTGGCGCGCGCACGCGCGTGCCCCGTCTTTGCACGCCGCGTTTGATTCGGCGCGCACGGATTTCGTGCAGGGGGAAGGTTTTTCCGCTAGCCCGCGCGCGACCTGCGCGGGCCACAGTGGATGGGCGAGGACCGAGGCATCGAGCACACGTGAAATCCAGTCAACGACGGATTCTTATTGCTCTTCTCGGGTCAGCGCCGACCCGGTGGCGGTACGCAATCGCGGGGCCGCGGATCAGCGGCGTGCGCCGAGCAGTCTCGCGGGCAGAAGAATCACGGCTCGCAGCAGCTGGAAAACACCCTCGAGGGCGATCCCGAGCAGCCGGAACGGAATCGACAAGAGCCAGACGAGCGGCCAGAGCAGCAGCGCCAGGACGGCGAGCGGCCAGCAAAGCACGAACAGAAGGAGCCACAGCAGGACCTTGATCATGCGGCACCGTACCGCCGCGGCAGGGGTGCCCGCAACCCGCGGCGCGCTCGGCGTTCGCCGCTTGAGCGGCGCCGGCAACCGCTTTGGTATGCTCGCGCCCAACGTGTGCTCCGAAGCGCACGCGCAGGATGCGAAATGGGACGGCATGCGGGCTCGATTCTTCTTGCGGCCGCGACTGGGGTGGCGCTCGTCTGGCTCGCCCGCTGGGAGCGGTCCGAGCCGGTGCGGAAGGTCACCGCCCCCGGATCGCGCGTGGCCCGCATCGCTGACGCTCGCGCCGAGGGTCCCGCCGTCGCCCGACGCGCGCCCGAACTGAGCGCGGCCGCGCCGGGGAGCGGCTCCACGGGGGACACCGAGCGCGGGGCTGCGGCGGGCAGCGCCGTTGTGGAGCATGCCGCGATCGCCTCGGCCACCCCTCCTCCGCCGCTCCCGATCCCCGCTGGGGCGGAGCCACCGTCATCAGCCGCCGCCTCGGCGCACCCCTCTCCTCTCGATACGTTGCTCGACTCGGTCCGTATCTCGTGCCAGTTCGATCCCGGTAACGGCAGTGAATGGCCCGGCGGAAACATGACGGTCCACGGCGCTTCGTGGCAGGGCGGCCCGATCACCTACGATTCGATCGACACGCACGCGGGCAGCGCCCAAATGGAGGGAACCCAGGGGGCCACGGGCTCGCAGACCGGCGAGACGGACGTGCGGGTCGTTGCGACGCCGACGGGGCTGCATTTTGCCGGTTTCACGCCACGGGGAGACTTGGTCGTGACGAGCGTCTTCGCGGCCCTCGACACCGCCGGACACTTCATCGCGGTCATGTCTCGCCACGGCGCTGCGCTCCAGCACGAGTCGGCACAGTTCTACGGATCTTGCAGCTCGATCCTCGCGCAGCTCGGCTCGACCGGTCGCTCACCCTGAGCGTCGGGGGCTGGCGCGCGGTTCGCCTTCGAGCGCGGGAAGGGCTCCCGCTCCTCGCTATCCAGCGGCGCAGCGCGACTGCTAGGCTATCGCCGCGGCGGCAGCGCCGTCCCTGGCGCCCTGGTTGAGGATCGCTCATGACCGGTCGAATCGCGTTCGTCGGAACTCTCCTGCTGAGCGCGGTCGCCGGATGCGGGCGCTCCCCCTCGATCGCGAACCCCGCCGAGCTTGCCGCACTGCAAAGCGAAGTGGCGCGGCTCGATACCCGCGTGGCCGCGCTCGATGCCAGCGAGCGCGCGGCCACGAAGGAGCTCGCGGCACTGCGGCGCGAGGCCGATTCGCACCGCTCGGCGGTCGCAGAACTCATTCCGACGGACACGACGGTGCGCTGGGTCGAGGCCCAGCCCGCGCTCGGTCCGTTCGTGGTCTTCGTGCAGTACGTCCGCAGCATCCCGGGCGGCGTGCGCGTTCAGCTCAACCTCGGCAATGTGACCTCGGTGGCGATCTCAGGCGCCGTGCTCAAGCTCACCTACGGGCCGCCCAAGCCGGAGGTCGGTGATCCGGACTACGCGAACCGCTTCGCCAGCTGGCAGCAGGGCCTGAAAGAGCACGTGCAGTCGGTTCCGGGATCGCTCCGTCCCGGGGTCTGGCATCCCGTGAGCGTTGTCCTCAAGGGGGTCAACGATCGCGCATTCGGGTATCTCAAGGTGAGCATCTCGACGGCGACGCTGTGGCCGGTACTTACCCGCGAACACCCGTAACGGACGCGGGCTCCCGGAGAGAGCGCGGTATGAGCGCGAGCGAAGAGAAGTACTTCTACGAGCCGCGTTGCGGGCATGGACTCGCTCACGATCCGTTCAACTCGATCGTCGCTCCGCGCCCGATCGGCTGGATCTCCACCCACGACGGCGCCGGTCACCGCAATCTCGCGCCCTACAGCTTCTTCAACGCGTTCAACTATGTCCCGCCGATCATCGGGTTCGCAAGCATCGGCCACAAGGACACCGTGCGCAACGCCGAGCGCACCGGGGAGTTCGCCTGGAATCTCGTCACGCGAGCACTCGCCGAGCGGATGAATGCGACCAGCGCGACGGTCGCCCCGGAGGTCGACGAGTTCACGCTCTCCGGGCTGACGCCGGTAGCCTCGGCAAAGATCGGTGCACCGCGGGTCGCGGAGAGCCCGGTGAACTTCGAGTGCCGCGTTACCCAAATCGTGCAGTTGCGGAATCTCGCCGGTGCAGCCGTGGAAACCTGGCTCACGCTCGGGGAAATCGTCGCGGTCCACATCGAGCGCCGATTCCTCGCCGGGGGCTTCTACGTGACAGCGGCCGCACAACCGGTCGTGCGCGGCGGAGGACCGGCGGATTACTTCACGATCGGCGCGGATGCGCTCTTTAAGATGGATCGCCCGAAATGACCATCGAGCGCAGGCGTCTTGGACTCAATCTTTTCGGGAGTGCGACCGCCTACCTCCTACCGCGGCAGTCGGAGGATCCCGAACCGCCGCCTCCGGACTCGCGCCGCGCAGCGCTCGTCGGACTGGTGTTCACGCTGCTGCTGATCCTGGGCAGCGTGCTGCTGGTGCATGTGCTGGGCCGGGCGGCCAAGCTCCAGGACTGCGTGATGTCGGGCCGCACGAACTGCGCGCCGGTGGACACGACCAGCGCGACCGGGGGTTAGCGACTCTCCTCCGGATTGATCGGCAGCAGCTTCTGGCCGAACACGGTCGTTCGCACACCGACGCAATCCGCGCACAGTCGCAGCGTCGGCACGGGACTCGGGTCCGTCTTTCGTGCCACGACCCAGTAATCTCGCGCCGATGCGCTCCCACAGAGCGAGCAGATCTCGACCGTGCCGGCCGCCGCAACGTGCCGCCGCGTCAGCGTCGCCTGCACCGGCTGGTCCGACTCGAGCGCCGCAAACCACTCGGCACTGTGGGGCTCCAGGTATCGCATGGCGCTCGAGATCCCGGGCCACGGCTTCGGATGATCGCCCGGTCCGACCGCGACATCTCCGGTGGCGCGCTTGACGCTCAATTGCCACCCGGTGCGGAGCGCATCCCGGCAAGATAAACGGCGAGTCCGTCGATTTCCTCCCCGCTCAGAGTCTGGAGCCTGCGCGCATGCCCGCGCATGCTCGGCCTGCGGCCCTCGGCGGCATCGTGCAGTTGCTCGCCAAGATACTCGGGATGCTGCCCGGCAAGCCGCGGCACCTGCGTGGCGGGGTCGCCCTCGCCGTTGCGGCCATGGCACGACTCGCACAGGCGCGCGTAGATGGCGGCCGTTCCCAGCGGCGCCACCGCCCCGCCGGGTGGCACGGCCCGCGGCGGCAGACTACTTATATATGCCGCCACATCGGCGAGCTGCTGCGCATCCGTGAGGTGATGGCGATCGACGAAGTGCTGCATGCGGATATTGAGCCGGGCACTGTGACGAAACTCGATCAGCTGCCGCACGAGCACACTCTGGTACTGACCGGCGATCGAGGGCACCGTCCCGTCGGACGTGCCGCCCCCGTCGCTTCCGTGACAGGCCGCGCACGTGTCGAAGAGCTCGGCGCCGCGATCCAGATGCGGCGTGGCATGGAGGGCGGCCTGAAGCTCCGAGCTCTCGGTCGAGAGTGCCATGCAGAGCGCCGGCGCAAGCACGAGCAACCCGAGCGCGCATCGCATGCCCAGTGCGCGCCGCCGCACCGTCGCGTAGTGCGCTCGCGCCGCGATCGCCTTGCCGACATCCGAGCCGTGCCATTGAGTTGACATGTCCAGTGCACCCGCGACCTGGGGTTTCCAAGTCTTCGCGTAAAGTCTAGAGCCCGCACGCACCCACGGACAGCGTGACTTATGCGTATCGGGGGACGCAGATTGGGCCACGCCGTGCGCACACTCGGGTGCTGTCAGCCGCTGCGCTCGCCGCGCGTTGTAACTGGCAAGGACAACAAACTTACGGCAGGTCCCCCATGAAGCGGCTATTCATGCTCCTGATTCCTCTCGGCTTCCTCGCCTTGAGCGGATGCGTCGTGGTACCGGCTCGCGGTTACTACTACCACCCCCGCGCGATGGTCGTGGTTCCGGCACCGGTGGTGTTCGTGCGGCCGTAGACGCTCCGCCGATGCGGCGGCTCGCTGCGCCGCGAGGCTCACGCTGAGCGCGGCTCGATCAGGCTCGGCTCATCATTCTTGGGCGAGTTGACGCGAGTGCTGACAGCGTAGGCAACCATCAAATCCGCGGGATACGCCTCGAGCGCCGCGTGCGCCTGCTCGGGAGTGCCGCTGAGCCAGGCCTCGCGGGACTCCCGGCGCAGGATCGCCGGCATCCGGTGCGGATTGCTTCCGGTGTTGTGGATGTCGCGCATCAGCGCATTGCCGGGCATCGTGATGAGCGCGCAGCTCTCGACGGCCGTCGCGTCCGCGCGCAGCGAGCGATCCCAGAGCGCCGCGAAACCGAACAGCTCCTGATCGACGAGATGAATGAAGTAGGGAATCTTGCTTCCCTGCGCATCGAGGTGCCATTCGTAGAATCCGGAGGCGAGCTGAATGCAGCGCTGGCCGCGCTTCCAGGGTCCGCGGTAGGAGGCGGCGCTCGCGATCGTCTCGATGCGCGCGTTGATCGTCGAGTACTTCGGAGGCTCGCCGCGCGCGAAGAACGGGATGAGTCCCCAGCGAAGTGCGACCCCCTCGCGCACGCCCTCGGTCATCCTGACGACGGGCACGCTCTGTGTCGGGGCGATGTTGTAGCTCGCGGTGAACTGCCAGCTCACGCGCGCGAGAGCGAATTCACGCTCCGCAGCGGCTGCCTGTCGCAGGATGTAACGTCCGCACATACAGTCCCCTGTCTCTAATCGTACTGCATGGACAGCCTGACAGCGCCGTCACTACGCTCGCGGTCATGGGAGGAAAGAATCCCGAGCGCAGCAGACTGTGGGGACGGGATTGCGATGCCCTCGCCGCATACGCCCAGGGCTACACGCTTACCGCCCGCTGCCGCAGTCCGGGATGCGGAAATCGCCGCGAGCTCGAGCTCGCGCGCCTCCTCGAGCGCTTCGGAGCGAACGCGACGCTCGGGGAGATTTGCCGCCATTTCCGCTGCCGCAGGTGCGGTGAGCGCGGTGCGCGCATCGAAGTTCATTACCGGGGGTGGGCGCGCGGTCGCAGCTGACCCCGGCGCGCAGTGCTGTGCCTCAGCGCGGGCGCTCGGCGAGACCGCGTGCGGCGCGATACGCGAAATCCACGGTACGCCCGTACACGGCGGCCTGCCATGCCGGATTCTGCGAGAAGAACGCCTCGCGCATCTGGCGGCCAATCTGCGCACGCAGCTCCTCATCACTCCCGCCATGCGCGTGCAGCCAGTGATCGGCGCGCAGGGCGTTCAGCACCCGCTCCAGGGGAATCGTCCCGAATTCCAGCGCGAGGAACGTGAGATCCACCCGTGGCAGTGCCCGGCGCACCCCATCGGCGACCGAGCCCACCACCCGCGCCGAGACCGACTCGTCGGCATCCAGATCCTTCACCTCCGGTCCGTACCAGCGGCGCGCACGCTCGAGATCGCCGGGACCGCTCGCGGTGAGAATGGGCTCGCCATAGGCGGCAGGTCCGAGGCCGGTGTGCAGATCGAGCACTGCGAGCCGTGCAACGCTCGCGGGCAACGCTTCCTTCAGCACCCGCTCGAGCGTCGTCGCCGACCAGCTCGCGCGACGGCCGCCGTAGAAAAGGCCGCTCGGGCGGCTGTACTGGCCCCCGGTGATCGCTGTCTGCACAGCCCGCGGGCCCTGTCGCTGCATGAGCGCGGCCAGGGCGGCATCGGCCGCGCGCCTCCCCTCGCCGTGCCAGTCGACCGGCACCAGCAGCTCGTGCAGCGGCTCGTAGGCATTCGATGACGGCAGCGGCTGCGAGAAATCGACGAAATTTCGATTGAGGTCCACGCCGTCCTCGTTGACGCGACGGCTCCAGGAGAATCCGAACGGATTGAGCGCATGCACGAGCACGAGGCAGGCGGACTGCGGCAGCGCCTCGCACAGCTGATCGCTCAGGAGTCCCACTTGACAGCCCGAACCGCAGAATCCTTCGACGCCGTGTGTGCCCGAGATCACGACGAGCGCGCAATCCGCGTGCGGATTTCCGAGTCGCGCAACGTCCATGGCGAGCGGCTCGCCCTGCGCGCCAAGCCGCTGCGGCAGCGGGTGATCGCGTAGCGTTGCGCCGGCGCGCTCGGCTGCAGCGCGAAAGCGAATCCTCGCGGCGGCGTAATCGCCACTGAAATACTCGGAGATCGCCATGTGAGAGGCTCCTGGTCGCGGTCGATGCGGAGCGATCCCGCCCGCAGACCCCCTAGTGCGAAGCCGTGCGGGGCAAGGTGTACGACACCGGCACGAACGTGTAGCCCGCTCCCCGGTTTGCGCGCAGGTGACCGAGACCCGGGAACGAGAGATGCGCACCGCCGATGAGATAGCCCTTTGCAGCAACCATGGCGAAGATCTTGAGACGCTCCCGCGCCGCCTGCGCCGAATCGCTGTCGAAGCTGATGGTGACCGACGGATCGAGAAATTGCACCGCGGCCACGTGCACGAGGTCACCCCAAAGCAGCAGCTGCTCGCCCCGGCTCGAGACGAGGTACATCGTGTGTCCCGGAGTGTGACCCGGCGCCGCCACAGCGCGAATTCCCGGCACGACGTCCACATCGCCGTCGAATGTCTCGAAGCGCATGGCATCGACGTAGGGCTTGAGCGCCGCCATCGCGCCACGAAAGGCGCCGCGACGCGCGGCGGGTGCCCCATTCATCCTCGCCTCGCTCAGCCAGTACTCCGCCTCGGCACGCGCCGCATGGACCATCGCATTGGGGAACACCGCCTGCCCGTTGCGGCTCAGGCCACCAATGTGATCGCCGTGCATGTGGGTAATGAGGATGTCATCCACCTCCTCCGGCCGATAGCCGGCGGCGCGCAGATTGGCAAGCAGCCTGCCGGCCGAAGGCGGTCCCGATGGGCCAATCCCGGTGTCGATGAGCACCAGACGCGCGCCGGTATTGACCAGGAACGCATTCACCGAGGTCTCGACCGGCTCCTTGAGGAACACGCGCGCGAGGTCCGCGTCGAGCTGCGCGGGGGTGACGTGCTTGAGTAGCGCTCCCACGTTGAACGGCAGCGTGCCATCGGATAGCGCGGTCACCTCGAAGTCCCCGAGCATCAAGCGGTAATAGCCGGGGGCCTGGGTTCTCTGCAGCGGCGCGCTTGCGAGCGCCACGCCCGAGGCAAGCAGGAAAGCGAGCATGGCGATCGACTGTGCGCGCGTCGGTTTCGTCTTCACGGCTGCGCTCCGGATTCGGCAATACTGCGAGGGCGGACGCATTCTCCCCGACCGGAGAGAAGGCGACAAGGCCGTTGCGCGCCGGCCGTGCAGCCGCCGGCTACCTGGCTTGCGTCGACGCCCCCCAATCCACTACTTTCGCGCTCGGGAGTGCGTGATGCGTCTCCCGCCGCCCGCGCGAGGACCGATGAGCCTACTCGTCCGAATGAACATCGTGCTCGTCGTGGGCTTCGCGCTCGCCGGCACAGCCGTTGCGTACATCTGCCAATCCCTGTTGCAGACCAATGCACGCCGCGAGGTTCTCGGCACGGCCTCTCTCATGCTCGACAGTGCGCTCGCGAGCCGCGCCTATACGGCGAACGAGATCGATCCGCTCCTCGCCGCAGAGATGCACGACCGATTCGTGCCCCAGAGCATCCCTTTTTACGCCGCGACGCAGAATTTTCTCGTGCTGCGCAAGAGACACCCGGACTTCTATTACAAGGAGGCAACCCTCAATCCGACCAATCCGCGCGACCGCGCGACCGACTGGGAGGCGGACATCATCCAACAGTTTCGCAATCACGCGGGCCTCGGTCAGATCGAGGGCGAGCGCGACGGCGCGATGGGACATGCACTGTATCTCGCACGGCCCATTCGCGCCGAGCCGGAGTGCTTGATCTGCCATGGCCTCGCTTCCGCAGCACCGGCGGCGCTTCTCGCGCGCTACGGCCGCGACAACGGCTTCGGCTGGCAAGCGAACGAGGTCGTCGGGGCGCAGATCGTCTCGGCCCCATTCAACGAGGCGAGCGCACGTGCAGCGAGCGTGCTACGCGGCATCGTGATCACCACCGCGAGCGCGCTCACCGCATTGCTCCTCCTCGTCAATCTCGCGCTCTTCGCGATCGTGGTGCGTCCGCTGCGGCGCATGGCCCGCCACGCCGATGAGGTGAGCTTGGGGCGTCTGACCAGCATAACCTTTGAGCCCGCCGCCAAGAGCGGTGAGATCGCGGGGCTCGCGCAGGCGTTCGAGCGGCTGCGCAAGAGTGTGGAGAAGGCGCTCAAGATGGTCGGTGGCTGAAGCCGTGGCACGCGAGATCTTCGTGAGCTACTCGCAACCCGACCGGGAGTGCGCCTTCGAGCTCGCCGAGCACCTCGAGGCGAACGGGCTCGCAGTATGGATCGCACCGCGGGACGTATCGCCCTCGGCCGACTGGGCCGAGGAGATCATCGATGCCATCTCGGGAGCGCGAGTCATGGTGCTCGTATTTTCAGCGAGCAGCAACGAATCCTCTCAGGTGCGCCGCGAGGTCGAGCGCGCGGTTCACAAGCAGCTGCGCGTCCTGCCGTTTCGCATCGAGGAGGTGATGCCGGCGCGGAGTCTCGAGTACTTCCTCAGTGCCCAGCACTGGCTCGATGCCTTCTCACCCCCGCGGCGGGCACATTACGCGCGGCTCTGCACCTACCTGCGGTCGCTTCTCGCCGAGGGGGACAGTGCGCACGGCGCGACCGCGGCGCCAACGGGGGGGACAGCGGGCGCCTCGGCAGCCGGGCACCCGGTGGCCGCGCCGACGCCGCACGATCCGTGTCTGCCGCCCGCGCAGCTCGAGCAGATCGAGCTCCATCTGGCACGACTCATCGGGCCAATTGCGCGCATTCTCGTGGACCGTAGTGCGCGCAATGCGGGAAATCTCGACCAACTCCTCGACAAGCTCACCGCCGAGCTCGATTCGAAGGAAGATCGGCACCGATTTCTCGAGTCGTGCAAGGCATTGCGGCATCCGTAGAGCAATCGGCATAAGAATTCAAACGGGGGAACGCGCATGAACGAGCAACTCGCCTCGGCCGGCCACCTCAAGGACTCCCTGATCGACCTCGCCGTGCGCTTCGGGCCGAAACTCCTCGTTGCGGTCTTCATCCTGCTCGTCGGAATCATCGTGAGCCGCTCGGTGAGTCACTGGGCGGCCCGCGGCTTGGGCCGCCTGGAGCTCGAACCGCCGGTGCGGACCCTGATCGCCCGCGTGGTCTGGGTCCTCTCGTTTGCGCTCTTTCTGGTTCTCGCGCTGCAGAACTTGGGCGTCGAGCTGTTGCCGCTGATCGCCGGGCTGAGCGTCGCGGGCGCGGGCATCGCGCTCGCAACGCAAGGGGTGCTGAGCAATCTGGTTGCAGGTCTCGCGATCATCTTCACCAAGCCATTCCGCGTCGGTGAATACATCGAGGTCGTCGGCAAGGAGGGCACCGTTGAGAGCATCACCCTCTTCAGCACGACACTCCTGCATCCCGATCGCTCCCGCATCGTCATCCCCAACCGCAAGATTGCCGGGGAGATACTTCACAACTACGGCTCGATCCGCCAGATCGACCTGACCGTCGGGGTCGCCTATGACACCGATCTCGCTGCCGCACTCGCCACGGTTCGGGAGATCCTCGAAGCCAGTCCCCGCGTGCTCAAGGACCCGCCGCCTCTCGTGCAGACCGCCTCGCTCGGGGAATGGTCCGTGACGATCGGCGTGCGGCCCTGGGTCCACGTGGCCGACTTCGGCGGCGCTACGAGCGAGATCAACGCCGCGCTGCTCGCCACGTTCCGCAGGCGCGGTGTCGTGATGCCGTTCCCGCAGCGTGAGGTGCGCATGATCGGCGCGGCAGCGGCCGGCATGCCCGCAGGCAGCCGACCCGACGCGTCGTAGAATAGTCGTCCGTGCAGGTCGGGCTCGCAGCAGGCGCAACGCCGCGCGTATGCTCTGTCCTGGCTGCGGATGAGGCAGCCGGCTCGCTGGGGATTGAACGATGCGCCACGCGATGAGACCGTTCGGCCGGATGCTGCTCGCAGGCGTGTCGATCACGCTCGCGCTCGTGCTCGTACCTCAAGCGGCGCGCGCACAGCTCGGGCGCGGCGATCGCTACTCCGGGGTTCCCTGGGCGACGCGCTCGCCCGTGCTCGCCCAGCATGGGATGGCCGCTACCGAGCAGCCGCTCGCCTCCGAGATCGCGGTCGACATTCTCAAGCGCGGCGGCAGTGCCGTCGATGCGGCCATCGCGGCCAACGCCGCGATCGGGTTGATGCAGCCGGTACTGAACGGCATCGGCGGAGACCTGTTCGCGATCGTCTGGGATCCCGCGACGAAACACCTCTATGGCTACAATGGCTCGGGTCGCTCCGCCAAGGGCCGCGATCTTGCGAAAATGAAAGCCGAAGTGGAAGCGGCTTGGGCCCAGGCGGGCCTGCCCAATCGGCCGCTCATCCCGCCTCACGGCACGCTCCCCATCACCGTGCCGGGCGCGGTCGATGCGTGGTTCGCACTGCACGAGCGCTTCGGCAAGCTGCCGATGGCCGAGGACCTCGCCCCGGCGATTCGCTACGCACGCGAGGGGTTTCCGGTCACGCAGCTGATCGCGCAGTACTGGAAGGCCAACATGGCCGCGTTCGAGCACGACAGGATGCTCGCGGGCAAGCTCGACAACGCCCGAGCGACGTACCTGGTCGATGGCCACACGCCCGCCGAGGGCGAAATCTTCCGTAACCCGGATCTCGCGCGAACGCTCGCGGAGATCGCCGCCGGCGGCCGCGACGCGTTCTACAGGGGGCCCATCGCGCGCACGATCGACCGGTACTTCCGGCGTATCGGCGGCGATCTGCGCTACGCGGACTTCGCGGCCCATCATGGCGAATGGGTCACGCCGCTCAGCGTGAACTATCGCGGTTATGACGTGTACGAGCTGCCGCCGAACGGTCAGGGCGGCGCAGTGCTCGAGATGCTGCAGCTCATCAAAGGCTTCGATCTACGGAGGATGGGGGCCGGATCGGCCGATGCGATCACCGTGATGCTCGAGGCGAAGCGGCTCGCTTACGAGGATCTCGCCAAGTGGTACGCGGATCCGGCCTTCGTGCACGTGCCGATGCAGGCCCTGATCTCGAACGCGTACGCAGATGCGCGCCGCCGTCTCATCGATCCGCATCACGCGCGCGAGAACGTGGGGCCTGGAAATCCCGTGCCCGCCGGCGGGGAGACGATCTATCTCACCACCGCGGATCGCAACGGGATGATGGTCTCGCTCATCCAGTCGAACTATCGCGGCATGGGCTCGGGGCTCGTGCCCGACCATCTTGGCTTCATGTTCCAGGACCGCGGGCAGCTCTTCTCGCTCGATGCGCACGCAGCCAATGTGTATGCGCCCGGCAAGCGTCCATTCCACACGATCATTCCGGGATTCGTCATGAAGGACGGTTTGCCCTTCCTCTCCTTCGGCGTCATGGGCGGCGACATGCAGCCGCAGGGCCAGGTACAGATCCTGACCGACATCATCGACTTCGGCATGAACGTGCAGGACGCAGGCGATGCCGCGCGCTGGTATCACGCGGGGGGCACGGAGGTCACCGGCGCCCGATCGAGCGGTCCCGGAACGGTCGAGATGGAGTCGGGATTCGCCCCGGCGGTCAAGCAGGAGCTCGCGCGCCGCGGCTATCGCATCGCGCCCGGTACCGGCTCCTTCGGCGGCTACCAGGCAATCGAGTGGGACGCGAAGAATCACGTCTACTGGGGTGCCTCGGAGATGCGCAAGGACGGCGAGGCGATCGGTTACTGAGGCGCCCCGCGGCCGCAAGCGGGCGCTGAGCCTCAGGCGCTCGCCCACGCGACCGGCTCGACGCGCGTGAGCACCACGCCCCAGCCGAGCGCGCCAACGAGCACGACGCCGGCCGCGAGCACGAAGGCGGCATCGAAGCTGCCGGTCCGATCGACGATCCACCCGGTGACGGTCGGACCGATGATCCCCGCGGTGTTCGCCAGACAGTTCTGCACGCCGACCCAGCGCCCGGCGGCACGCGCACCGGCCAGAATCTGCGTGACCGGCCAGATCTGCACCATCATCAGACAGATCGCCCCCAGGAAGAGGCTCGCGATCGCGGTGTGCGGATCCGCGAGCGCGCAACCGAGCAGTCCCACAGTGCCGCCCAGATGCCCGATCACACACGCGCTCTTGCGAACGCCATTGATCGAGTACCCCGCACGGATCAAGCGATCGCACAACCACCCCGAGAAGATCGTCCCGAGCGCCGTCACCGTGTACACGACGGAGAGCAGCTTCGCCATGCCAACGACGGAGTAGCCGCGCTGGCCGACCAGCCACAGCGGCATCCACGAGAGGACGAAGTAAAGCCCGTAAAGATTGCAGAAGTGGCCGAGCGTGGCGCCCCAGAGCACGCGACGGGACAGAATCGCACGATAAGCCGGCGGCGCCGGGGCCTCTGTGCGGCCGCTACCGGCCCGCGCACGACCGTACACGCTCCAGGGGAGAAGCCAAAGGAGCGCGATCGCGCCGAAGATGAAGAACATCGGCCGCCAGCCGAGTGCGGCAATCAAGAAGCCGCCGGCAAGCACCCCGACGCCGGGCCCGAGGGAGATACCGGCGACCGCGATGCTGTTCACCAAGCCGAGATCGCTCGGCGGCACGGCTTCCGCGAAGAGCTTGGAGAGGGCGGGAAAGGCGACCGTTTCGCCGAGACCGAGCAACACCCGCAGCCCGACGAGCACGACGAAGCCCCCGGCAAGACCGGTGAGCGCGGTCGCGAGCGACCAGAGCGCGAAGCCGAGCGTGAGCGCAAGGTGCCCGCCCAGCCGATCGACGAGCCAACCGGCGATCATCTGGCCCGGTACGTACGTCCAGAAGAAGGCGGAGGTGAGGAGGCCGATCTGCAGCGTCGTCAGGCCGAGATCGCGCTGGATGAGGGGTGCCGCGGTTGCGAGATTGCCGCGGTCGATGTAGTTGATGAATATCGCGAGCGATAGGAGCGCGACCAGCGCCCAGCGCGCGCGCGTCGTGGCGGAAGCCGCGAGACTCGTTCCCGCGGCTAGCGCCACGGCTCTGCGGTGCCGGGCGACACACTCACGGGCGACACACTCACTCTCGCTGCGCGAAGAACCACCATTTCCGCCCTTTGCCCCGGACTGGCCCGAGGATCCTTTGTAACATGCCCTGCCCTTCGCGCGCATCGTGCTGCATCACGGCCGCGCGCCGCGCGACGCACTGCTGCGCGTTTCTCCACGCGGCGTGCGGAATGTACCTATGAGCGCGTGACCCGCGAGCGAAGGATCCGTGAGAGAAGGCACGGTCGCGCCCAACCCTCCTTGAATATGCTGCACACCACTCGGAACGAGGCGCCGCGGCGCCGGAGTCAAGTCAGCGTCATGAGCCAGGATCGCTCCAATCGGCCCGCTCGACGCGAGAGCACGGATCTCGCGCCTCTCCTGCTCGCGTGCATCGTCGGGCTCGCGACCCTCGGAATGGCAGCGCTGCTCATCGTGCGGGTGTTTCTGGGCTCGCTCCTCGCGGGAGGAGCCTCACGAGCCCTCCAGCGCGCCGACGAGCTGTACATTTCCCTCGCAGCCACCGCGACCGTGCTCGCCGGTGCGCTTGCCGTCTCGCTCCTGTGGCTCATCAGGCGGCTTCGCGACAGCCGGCGCGCGCGCCATGCCGCCGAGAAGCGCTTCCGGCTGATCGGGGCGCAGCTCTCCGAATCGATCCTGCTCGTGGACGTGGGGGCAGACCGAATCATCGACGCCAACCAGACCGCGCTCCAGGCACTCGGATGCTCATACGCGGACCTCGGCCGCTTCGGCGTCCGTGATTTCTTCCCGGATATCGATGCCCAGGCGCTCGAGCGGCTCGCGCTCTCCTCCGAGCTCAGCGTTCTCATCTCGCGTGCGCGTAGGCGGGATGGCTCCTGGACGGAGGCTCAGATCGCTGCCAATGGGATCAACCTCCATGGCCGCCCACTCGTCGCCTTCGTGGCACGGGATGTGAGCGAGCGCAAGAACGCCGAGCGCCGCGAGCGGGAGAGCCGCCGCCGCCTGATCCGCATCGCTCGGCACGACGCCCTGACCGGCCTGCCCAACCGCGCATTCCTCGCCACTCGCTTTCCGCACGTTCTTAAGAAAGTCGCCGGCAGCGGACGGCTCCTGGCGCTCATTTGCCTCGATGTCGACAACTTCAAGCACATCAACGACTCCCGCGGACATCCGCAGGGCGACCAACTGCTGAGAATCATCGCAAGTCGCCTGCGCGCGACGCTCCCCGCACAGCACGTGGTGGTGCGCATGGGCGGAGACGAGTTCCTGGTCGTCGCCCCTCTGATGCCGGATAAGTCCGCGATCGAGCAGCTCGCACTCAGCCTGCGAACGGCGGTTGCTGCACCGCTGGTGCTCGGGTCGCATTCGCTCTCGGTAACGGCGAGCGCCGGCATTGCCGTCTTTCCCGACGACGGCCGCGACGCAGACACCCTGCTCAAGTGCGCGGACATTGCGCTCTACCACGCGAAGAATGCCGGACGAAACTGTCATCGCTTCTTCGCCGCGCAGATGGATCGGCAGGTCACCGAGCAGGCGACTCTCGAGCAGGCACTCTACGAGGCACTCGGTACCGAGCAGATATTCATGGAGTATCAGCCGATCGTTGAGCTTCTCACCGGCCGGATCGCATCGCTCGAGGCGCTCATGCGCTGGCGGCACCCCACGGAGGGATTGATTCCGCCGGACCGCTTCATTCCGATCGCGGAGCGCGCCGGGCTCATCGTGCGCTTGAGCGAGCACGCCCTGCGCCAGGTCCTCACGCAGCTGCGCGCCTGGATCGACGCCGGAGTGCCCGTCGTGCCGGTGAGCTTCAATGTCCTGCCGGTGCAGCTGGAACGCACCGACTTCGCCGCGCTCGTCGAACGCCTCACGAAGGAACTCGGCGTCGAGCCGCGCTTGATCGCCTTCGAGATCACGGAGGCGGTCGCAATGCGAGAGCCCGACCGCTTGGTGACGACGCTCAAGCGGCTGCGCGAGCTCGGATCAAAGATCATGATCGACGATTTCGGGACCGGCTACTCGAGCCTGAGCTATCTCACGGCACTCCCCGTCGACGTGCTCAAGATCGATCGCACGTTCGTTCGCGAGCTGGGCCAGGTTGTCGCGAGACTCCCCGTCATCAATGCCGTGATCGACATGGGGCGACAGTTGCAGCTGAAGATCGTGGCGGAAGGGGTCGAGACCGCCGAGCAGGCGGTACTGCTCCTCGAGCTCGGTTGCGATTATGCGCAGGGCTATCTCTACAGCAAGCCCGTGAGTGCGGCGGCCTGCCGCGCACTGCTGATGGAGCTCCAGGGAAGCGCGCCGCTCACACAGACCGTGCTCGTTCGGGCACTGTCCGTTTCCAAGGCAGCCTGAGCCGCTCGTCGACTGCGCCGCGAAACCCGCGGCACGCCGCCAAGGCTGCACCGACTAGGGCTGCCAAGGCAGGGGCGGCAGAATCTCGAAATCCGAGGGCACCTGGAGCTCCTTCAGGCGCTTTTTCCAATCCGCATGGTCCAAGTCCGATTCGAGTCGGCCACTTCCGGTGTCGAGGATGAAATACCGTGTGCTCGCATTCCCGGTAAACGCGCGATCGGGAAACAGATGGCCCGCCGCGGGAGCCGCACCCGATGCGCCCGCGACAAGATCCCCTGAGACTGCGTAGGCCGCGATCGGAGCCGGCACCACGATTTGGCCGCCGCGCTTGACGATCTCGGACTGCATGGCGTCATCGGGTTGCAGGTAGTAGTCGTTCGGTAGCACGACGACGGGGCGCGTCGGAGTCGTGGCGCAGGCAATCAGTGTTGCGGCGAGCAAGGCGGCCATGACCGGCGGGAGAACTCGAGAAACGACTCGCGAATACATATTTGAGAGCACTCACATCAGTTCAGTTCAGTACTCGATCCCGACGCACCCGCCGTGCTCGAGCGTCGTCAGTGGCAGCGCACTCAGGATCGACAGGGTACGCAGCCGCGTCGATTGATCGATGATCCCGTCGGGCGCGGGCATTGCCTGCGCGGAACGTACCAACGTCCGAGACTATACGCGACGCGCTCGAGGTCCGGCAACGGGCGCGCGCGCGAGAAGCGGTAACATCTGCACACTCATTCCCCGCGAGCGATTGAAGCGCGACCATGAAGATCCTTTCCCCGAGTCTACTCAACATCGCGCTCGCCGCGCTCCTCTGGGGCGTGTATGCGCTCATTTGACAGGGAGCGACGTTGCGAATCAGCACGCCGGATCTCGGCCGATTGATCATCGCCGGGACGATGCGAGGCGTGGGCTTGCTCGCGTTCAATGTCGTCGTCAACGATCAGCGAATGGCGGCATCCCTCACGAGCGCCGCACCGATCGCGACGAGCTAATCGCGCAGAATGAATCGGATCAGGAAGTCGAAGCAGGAGTCGACCGGCCGGCCGTCGTCGAGGGTCGGTCGATAGTGTCCCGATCCGGCCTCAGCAAGCAGGAGCGCGCCGCGATCGATTCCGGGGCGGCCGGAGGAGCGCGCGATAGTCGGCGTCGTGGTGAGCTTCCCCTCGCGGTCGACGCAGACGGACACGGTGGTCACTCCGGACCGCCCGAGACGCCGCTCGAAGGCTGGGTAATAATCGTCCGAGTCCGGGAATCCCGGTCCGGGGCCGCCCAGAACCCGTATCTCCGGGTGCTGAATCGAGCGCGGCGGAGGAGGAGGCACGGGAGCCCGCTGCTGCCGCGGCACGAAGGTCTGGATTGCCGTCGGATCGGCTGGGAGATCGAGCTTGACCTGCGGCGCAGGCATCGCGATCTGCGGAGTGACCATCTTCGGGGTCGGCGGGGGCAATGCCTGCGGATGCGGCCGCAATTCCTGAGAGAACGTGACGTCGATCGATTCCGGAATCACGGCGGCAATCTTGCTCGCAAGCCCCGCCCAAAGTGCGTAAATCAGCGCCGCGTGCACCGCAAAGATCAACAATACGGTGGCCGTGCGGCGCGACACCCAATCCGCATCGGGCGGCAGATACCCCGCATGCGCCCGATGCCCCGCGACCGCGCCCACAACCGCGCCGCTGCCGTGCCAATCCGCGTGCGCGATGATTTGGCTTGCCCAGAGACAACCGAGCGCCAAGCGCAACCGCGCGAGACGCCCGCGACGCACCGCAAGCTCCGCGAGCCATTCCTCCTCCAGACGCGCGCAGAGCGAGAGCGGCGTACGCCGCGCCGCGCGCTCGATCAGCCGACAGGCAAGCCCACCGAGCGGTGCCGAATCGCCTGAAGGCGCTTGAGGCCGGGGCGTTTGCCGAGTTTCCCGCGCTCTCATGCCGGAACTCCTGGGCGAAAAGTCGCAAAGACCGCACTCGCGCGCGCGAGCCCGCCGGACGTGAGCCGATAGAGCCTGCGCCGCGGACGTCCCGCACTCATCGGGTCGATGCGCTCCCAACGGCTCACGAACCACGCGGCCGACTCGAGCCGGAGCAGGATCGGATAGAGCGTGCCCGATGCGAGGCCGCTGCGCCGCTGCACGTCGGCACCGGCGAGCTCCTCCGCCGGTTGCTCGAGGAATGCCTCGAGCACCCGCAGCGTCTGCAGGGACATCCGCACGTCGCCGGCCCGCCTACCCATAGTAGCAAGTCTACATAGGTGCGCCCGGACGGGCAATCCTTCCAGCACCGACCGGCCGCGGGACTGCGGACGGGCCTACGAGCTAGACGACGCGGACGTTGCCGCCGTCGACGGGAATCTGTGCTCCGGTCGTTCGCGCAAAAAGCGGCCCGCACAGCTCCGCGGCGAGCTCGGCAACGTCCCGGCTCGACACCTCCAGCCTGAGGAGGTTGTTCTTCCGGTACTCCTCGACGCTCATGCCGTAGGTCGCGGCGCGCGATGCGAGCACCTCCGGTGTCCAGATCCCGGTATCGAATACGGCATGGGGATGGAGCGTGTTCACGCGGATGCCGTCCTCCGCCCACTCGAGCGCCGCGACACGAGCTAACTGCTGGAGTGCGGCCTTGGAGGCCGAATAGGCCCCGGCACCAGGACCCGGCGCCGCGACATTCTTCGAGCCGATGACGACCACGCGCCCGCCCCTGGGGGCGAGCTTCAACATCCCGTGACACAGGCGCATCAACAGCAGGTTGGCATCGAGATTGACGCTCATGACGGCCCGCCAAGTCGCCATCGACAGCGTCGCGAGCGCGGCGCTGGGAGGAAAAATTCCCGCGTTGAGGATGAGCAGATCGAGCCCACCGAAGGCCCGGGTCGCCTGATCGAGCGCGCGCTCGACCTGCGTCGGGTCCGTCAGGTCGCACTCGAGGCCCAAGAAGTCGGCGCGGCGGTGGAGCTCCGTGACGGCCTCGGAACGGTCGAGACCCACGACTGCGGCGCCGCGGCCGAGAAGCGAGTCCACACACGCCTTCCCGATCCCGGAGGCGGCGCCGGTGACGAGGGCGATCTCGCCGGCAAACATGGGCGGCGGCCCACTCCTCCTGAGCTTCGCCTGCTCGAGGTCCCAGTACTCCACCTCGAAGATCTCCCTCTCGGGCAGCGCCCTCCAGCCTCCGAGCGCCACCGCGCGGGCGATGACCTGCATCGTATGACGGTAGATGTCCTCGGCGATGCGCGCATCTCGCACGGTCCGCCCGATCGTGCACAGACCGAGCTCGCGATCGAGGACCACCCGCGGAGCCGGATCGAGCATGGTGAGGCTCGCAGAGCCGTGACGAGCGAAGTAGTCGCGATAGGCCGCGGCGTAGGCGGCGACATCGCGCCCGAGGAGCGGAACGCGCTTGGTGCGGATCACGTGATCCGGCGTGATCGGGCCCTGCTGCGTGATCTCGCGTACGTCCGAGCGGCGCGCAAAGCTCACGGAGTCTTCATCGTCATGAACGCTGAGCACCATCGGTATCCCGGCTGCATCACACACCGCGCGACGCAGATCCGCGATCTGCGCACGCGGGACGGCAGCCGCCGCGAGTTGCCCGCCGCCCGCCCCACGCGACGCTTCCCTTGGACTCCCCGTCGGCGTCCAGGCGCCATGTCGCGCGAGATACTCCTCGGCGAGCGACACCAGCTCGATCATCCTCTCGTAGGCGCGCTTGGCCGTCTCTGCGAAGGTGAAGAGCCCGTGGCTGAGGAGCAGCATGCCCTCCGTGCGGGCGCCGCACTGCGCCGGAAAGAGCTCGGCACAGCGCCGCGCGAGCGCAAATCCCGGCATCACATACGGGATGATCACGACGCGATCGCCGTAGATCTCGCGGATGCGCGCTTCACCCCCCGGCGTATTGCACACGGTGAGGATCGCATCCGCATGCGTGTGGTCGACGAAGCGGGCGGGCAGGATGGCGTGCAGGATCGCCTCCACGGACGGAGCCGGAGCATTCGGATCCGTGAGGCTCTTGCGCAGCTCTGCGGCCATCTGCGTATCCGAGAGTGATTCGAGCCGCGCGAGGGCGAGCAGAGGCTCCATCCGGCAGGGTGAGAAGCCGGCCGGCTCGATCGTCTCGAGGTCCCAACCGCTGCCCTTCACGTAGAGAATCGGCTGCTGCTCGCCGAACAGATCGGGAACCACGCTTTTGACCGACGTGTTGCCACCGCCGTGCATGACGAGCGCGGGATCGGCGCCGAGGAGACGCGAGCTGTAAACGCGCTGCCCGAGGTCGCCCGGGAAGCCCTCGGCATCAAGATCCCTCCAGCGGCTCTTCATCGACTCCTCTGGACAACCTCACGCCGCCCGCGCGGCGCACCTCGGGCATCTTACGACGCGATCGACCCTTTCCGTATACAGTACCTCCATGAGCGCGCCGACCGCGGCCGATGCCGAGCAGGGTCGCCCGTGCCAGCGCGCACGGCGCAGCGGGTCGAGCCCTACGCTCGGCGAAAGACCCTCAGAGGCCCGCCGCCCGCGCGATGAGGAACGCCCCAGCGGCGACGACGACCGCTCCGATCGCGCGCGCGACGCGCTCCCCGGCGGGCGCGAGCCGCTCGGCGGTGATGGCGGCCGTCACGAGCGCCATCACACGCGGGTCCATCACCCCGCTCACGAGCAGGATTGCCGTCATCTCCCCACAGCAGAGCCCGCAATGCCGGCCGAGACGCAGTCCGCATCTCCACGCCGTCCACCCGTTCGCCGGCAGCGCGCTGCCGGGCCGCGGCGCCTCGCGACAGCACGCGAGCCGCTGTGCCTTCCACTTCGTGAACTGCAGAGCGCCGGCCACCAGCACCACGGCGCCGCAGGTGAGCGGAACGGCCTGCGCGAGTGCTTGCCGCCGCATCAGCGCCGCGGCCAGCGTGACGCCCAGCGGAAAGACGACCACTCCGAGGAGCAGCCAGACCGCAAAGTACCCGAGGCCCACGAGTGCGGTCAGCCGACCCCGGCGACGTGCGCCCGCCCGACCGATGGCATCGCGGTAGCGCTGCAGCATCGGCACGAGCGAAGGCATCATCATCGCGACCATCATCGCAGCCCACATGCCGAGGAACGAGGCGCCGGCGGCGAGCCACGACTGACCTGGCATCCGCATCCAGGCCATCGACATTGTCCACTCCCCGGGCATCGCCATTCCCTCGCCAGCCGACATCGATGCGCCGCCGACGATCGTAACTGCCGCGCCCGCCGCGAAGATCATCGCCACGGTGCCGAGGAAGGCGCGTTCCGAGGCAACCTCGCAGAGCATCGCGCGTGACATGTTGGGTCCTCCGGGTGTTCCGTTCACCACCGCCACCGCGCTCAGGCCGCACCGTACTCGTCGTGACGGCGCCACCAAACCCCGCGCTCGTTGCGCCCCTTCGGGGCGCGGTCCAGCCACTGGTAGCTCCCCCAGAGCGCGTCGAGTCCGCGCGCGTAAGTGGAGTACGTGTGATAGACAACACCCTCCTCGAGCACGAAGGCACTCATGCCCGGGCGATCGCGCGCGTAGGTCGGCGCGTCGCATCCACAGCTCGCCGCGAACTCGGCGACAGGCTTCGGGGCGGGCGTCGCATCCATGGCGTGGCGGCCGCGCACGTAGTTGTACTCGATAGCTCCTGCACGCTGCTGCTCCTCGGTGAACGAGACATTGAACTCGAAGTTGAAGTCATTGCCGTGCGCAGAGGCCCAGGGAAACGTCCACCCCATCCGTCGCTTGTAGGCTTGCAGCTTCGCAAACGGTGCTCGGGACACCGCCCAGAGCATCACATCATGCTGCGCGAGGTGCACGGCGAACCCATTGAAGCCATCTGCGATCTGCGAGCAGGACGGGCAGCCCGCGCGATAGTCCGGTCCGTACATGAAGTGGTAAACGAGGAGCTGAGAGCGTCCGCGGAAGAGCTCTGCGAGCGTCGCGCTCCCGGACTCGGTGTCGAACCGATAGTTCTTCTCGATCCGAACCCAGGGCAGACTCTGACGCCGCCGCGCGAGCTCGTCGTTGCGTCGCGTGAGCTCTTTTTCCGCCTCGAGCAGCTCGCGCCGGGCGGTCAGCCATTCGTCACGCGTCCCGATCAGGTGAGTCGTCATCGCAGTCGCCTCCGTTTGCGCTGGGGTCCGCCGCTCGCTCGTGGGTCGAAACGACGGGTGGGTTGCTGGTGGCGCGACACCTTAGGGCAGACCGATCGAGCCGGGGGAGTGACAAGTGTGGCGGGATTGCGATGGACTCACTGATCACGGCGGCCGCGCGGGCGCTCGCCCTCGGCGATCCGCTCGGTGCGCTCAAGCGCGTGGCCCTGCGCGAGGACCCGCCGGCTGTCGCGCTCCGCGGCATCGCGATGGCGCAGCTCGGCGATCTCGCGCGCGCGAAGGCACTTCTGCGGCGTGCCGCACGGGCGTTCGGCTCCAAGGAGCCGCTCGCGCGCGCGCGGTGCCTGGTCGCCGAGGCCGAGATCGCCCTCGCCTCGCGCGAACTCGACGGGTCGGCGCGGATGCTCGCTGCGGCGCGGCTGACGCTCGAGCAGCACGGCGACCGCATCAACGCGGCCCATGCGCGCTATCTCGCGGTGCGCCGCCTGCTCCTGATCGGACGGCTCCAGGAGGCGGAGCGCGAGCTCTCGGAGCTCGCTCGCGCGCCTCTCCCGCCGGCCTTGAGGACTGCGCACGAGCTGGTCGTTGCGGGCATCGCCGTGCGACGCTTGCACACGCGGGCCGCGCACGCGGCGCTCGCGCGGGCCGCCACCGCGGCGCGCGAGTCGGGTGTCCCCGCGCTCACGGCGGAGGTGGAAAGTGCAGCGGCTGTTCTCACCACGACCGCCGCGCGACTGCTCGCGCGTGGCGAGGAGCGGCCGCTCCTCCTCGGAGAGGTCGAGTCGGTCCTCGCATCGCCGGCGTTGGTGGTCGACGCCTGCCGTTACGCCGTGCGACGAGCACGCAACGTGGTCTCGCTCGCCAGCCGCCCGGTGCTTTTCACGCTTGCGCGCGCGCTCGCCGAGGCGTGGCCGGCGGATGTGCCGCGGGACACGCTCATCGCACGAGCGTTCCGCGCCAAACGCGCCAACGAATCGCATCGGGCGCGCCTGCGAGTCGAGATCGGGCGGCTTCGCTCGCTGCTGCGCACGCTCGCGCGCGTGACTGCGACGCAACGCGGCTTCGTGCTGTCGCCGCACGGGGCACGCGAGGTGTGGGTGCTCGCGCGGCCGGTCGACGAGAAGTATGCGAGCGTGCTCGCCTTGCTTGCCGATGGAGAGTCGTGGTCGAGCTCCGCCATGGCGCTCGCGCTCGGAGCCAGTCAACGCAGCGTGCAGCGGGCACTCGACTCGCTGGTCGCATCCGGCAAGGTGCGATGGGTCGGTCACGGACGCGCTCGGCGCTGGATGTCGCCCTCCCTCCCGGGATTCACGACGACCTTGTTACTCCCCGCTCCGCTCCCGAGCGCTTAGGATGCCGCCATGCGTCGATCGAAGGCCACGATTCTGAAGGAGTACGGACCCTTTCCGGGCATCGAGCGCGTGCATGGGGTGACGTACGACGGCCGGTATGTGTGGTTTGCCTCCGGTGACCAGCTGAGCGCGCTCGATCCGGCGAGCGGCGCAACCCAGCGCGCCATCGATGTCGCCTCGCATGCCGGCACCGCCTTCGACGGCGAGCATCTGTATCAGATCGCCGAGAGCCGCATCCTCAAGATTGACCCCAACACCGGCCAAGTCGTGGCCACGATTCCCGCGCCGGGAGGGGGCGGTGACTCGGGGCTCGCGTGGGCCGACGGCACGCTCTGGGTCGGGCAGTACCGGGAACGAAAGATCCATCAGATCGATCCGGCAACCGGGGCGATTCTGCGCACCCTGGAGTCCAACCGCTTCGTCACCGGCGTCACCTGGATCGAGGGCGACCTCTGGCACGGCAGCTGGGAAGGTGAGCAGAGCGAGCTGCGACGGATCGACGCGCGAACGGGGGCCGTGCTCGAGCGCCTCGAGATGCCCACCGGAGTCGGCGTCTCCGGCCTCGAGTCCGATGGTGGCGATCGGTTCTATTGCGGAGGTGGCGGCAGCGGCAAGGTGCGGGCCGTCCGTCGGCCCAAGCGCCGCACGGGCGCACGCAAGCGCGCGACCGCCTGACTCGGCGCTCGCGCGCTGCCAAGGCCGCAAGCGGCGCGCCGTCTTTCCCCGCCCCGCCTTGATTTGGCAACAGCTCTCTTGACACTCATCGGGGCAATAATCGGCTAACCTTTCCCCCGCGCGGGCCACGGAAGCCCGATGTCGACAGCGGGTGATCGGTTTAGGTAAGGTGCCGCGACCCTTGGCCTCTGCGGGGGTAGCCGGTCGCCGTCGACCAGCTGAGCCGTGATCGCCAGAGCCCCATTCGGTGGGACTCACAGCGGGTGGAGTCAGGCGCCGAGCGCGCAGAGGGTTTGTCAGAAAATGCGTAGTCAGATCATTGCAGCGCTCGGCGCGGTGTCGCTTGCGACGATGACGGGTCTTCTCGTGCCGCCATCGGCGGCGGCCAGCGCCTCCGGGGCGGTCGACGCCCAGCGGTTACGGGCAGCCGACTCGCCGGCGAATGCGGGCCAATGGATGTCCTACGGCCGCGATTACAGTGAGCAGCGCTACAGCCCGCTCGATCAGATCAACGTTGAGAATGTGAGCCAACTGGGCCTCACCTGGTACGCCGATCTCGCCGAGCGCGGCGGCGCCTACGAGACGACGCCGATCGCCGTCGACGGTGAGCTCTTCGTCACGAGCCCTTGGAGCAAGGTTTACGCCTTCGACGCACGGACCGGCAAGCGGCTGTGGAAGTACGATCCGATGGTTCCGGGCCGTTGGGCCGTGAATCTATGCTGCGGCATCGTCAATCGCGGCGTTGCGGTCTGGAAGGGCAAGGTGATCTGGGGCACGCTCGATGGGCGTCTGATCGCAGTCGACGCGCGGAGCGGCAAGAAGATCTGGGAAGTCCAGGCGACCGACCCCAAGAAGGCGCTGTCCATCACCGGCGCGCCGCGGATCGGCAATGGCCGCATCTTCATCGGCGAGGCGGGCTCCGAGTTCGAGCAGCGCGGCTATATGGCCGCCTACGACGCCGCCACCGGCAAGGAGCTGTGGCGCTGGTGGGCGGTGCCCGGAAATCCGTCGCATCCCTTCGAGCAGCCCGAGCTTGCGTGGGCCGCGAAGACCTGGACCGGCAAATGGTGGATTGCCGGCGGCGGCGGAACCCCTTGGGACGGCATCAATTACGACCCGGTCACCGATATGGTCTACGTCGGGACGGGGAACGGCGCGCCGTGGCCGGCGTGGGTCCGCTCGCCCGGTGGCGGCGATAACTTGTTTACCTCCTCGATCGTGGCGCTCGATGCGAAAACCGGCAAGTTCCGGTGGTATTACCAGGAAACCCCGGCAGACAGCTTCGACTTCGACAGCACCCAGCAGATCACGACGGCGGATCTCGTCATCGACGGCAAAAAGAGACACGTCGTCATGCATGCCCCGAAGAACGGCATGTTCTACGTCCTCGATGCGCGAACCGGAAAGCTCCTCGCCGCCAAGCCCTACGTGCCGACGGTCAACTGGATGACCGGGCTCGATGCCCATGGCAGACCGATCCTCAATCCCGAGGCCAACTACGGTCGGACAAATCGCGGCTTCTACGTGGTGCCGGCCTCGGGCGGCGCGCACAGCTGGTACCCGATGGCCTTCAACCCGGGCACCGGGCTCATGTACATCCCCACCAATTACGGCAGCTTTCCGCTCGTGGCCGAGGCAGGCGCAAAAATGGGCAATCAGCTGCTCTCGATCAACGTCGCCAAGTGTCCCAAGGATCCGCCGCCGAAGCTCGAAGGCGCCGGGTCGTACCTCCTCGCGTGGAACCCCGTGACCATGAAGGCCGCCTGGAAGCAACCCGAAGGCAGCGGCCGCGCCGGCGTCATGACGACCGCCGGCAATCTCGTGTTCCAGGGCGCAACGCCCCCATTTGGGAGCGCTGCGCCGCCACACTTTTCGGCTTACCGTGCCGATACCGGCGAGCGGGTGTGGACGACCGACACCCAGGCGGTCATCGCCGGAGGCGCCGCGAGCTATATGGTCGACGGCGAGCAATACGTCGCCGTCGTGGCCGGCACGAGCAGCTTCGGCGATTACTGGGCGCCGACCTACGCACGCGTGCTCGTCTACAAGCTCGGCGGCAAGGTCACACTTCCTGCGCCGGCTCCCTACACGCCCCCGGTGCTCGACCCGCCGGCGGACTTCGGCGACGCGGCGCTGCGTGCGCGCGGCGAGGCACAGTACGATGCGCACTGCGCCAGCTGCCACGGCAACAACGGGCGGGTGAGCAGCCTGTTCCCGGATCTGCGCTACGCGGGTGCACTTTCGAACTCGGCGGCGTTCAATGCCATCGTGATCGACGGCGCACTGCAGGCCGACGGTATGGTGTCGTTTCGCAAGGTGGTGACCCCCCAGGACGCCGAGGCGATCCGGGCCTATGTGGTGCACCTGGCGAACGAGGCGAAGGCAGAACCCCCCGTTGGCAGGCGATTCCGTGGCGGGATGGGCCGATGCTTTGGCCCGCCCCCGGGTGCAACGCCCGGCGCGCAGCGAGCCGCGCCCACCGCCGGCGAAGCTTCGCCGCAAACCGGACTGCATCAGTAGGGGCCGTCCCGATCAGGCGAATGCGCGCGGCCGGCGCGTTGCGAATCGCGGTCGCTCGCGACGTATCGATGCGAGAGCTTCTCGATAACATCATGTGGAACGCGCTCACCGGCGCGCACGCGAAATTTGCCGCGGGCGCCGGCTCAGCGCGCCGCTATGCCCGCGGCTTCTCTCCCATCGTCGGTTTCCGCGACCCCGAGCATCCGGACCTTGCCGCGCTCGCCCCGTTCTGCGAGCCGAACGAGCAGTTCTACTGCGACATCTGGTCCGGACCTGCCCCGGCTGACTGCCGGATCTTGCGGGAGGCCACGATGATCAAGATGCTGTGGGAGGGTCCGGTGCCGGCCGTGGACGAGGCCCCCGATGCGATTGCACTCACCGTTCAGCACGCCGAGCAAGCCGTGGAACTCGCGGCACTGACCAATCCCGGACCCTTCGGGCTGCGCACCGTCGAGCTTGGCGAGTACTTCGGATACTTCGAGGGCTCGCGGCTGATTGCCATGGCGGGCGAGCGGACTACCGCCGGCACGCTGCGCGAGGTGAGCGGCATCTGCACCCATCCGCATTTTCAGGGTCGCGGCCTCGCGCGGCGGCTCACGAGTAAACTGATCCGTCGTCAGATGCAGCGGGGTGAGACACCTTTCCTGCACGTGATGACCGCCAACAAGACCGCGCGGTCGCTCTATGAACGCATGGGATTTCGAAACTATCGCGAGACCGTCGTACGGGTCATCGCGCTCCACTCGACGCGTTACCCTGCGCCTTCAATAGATCAGAATCGATCTGCGCCACCTTCTTCACCGACGGCCTCGAATTCCAGCGATCGACGTACGCCTTGATGGGTGCGACCGCATCCACCAGACCGAAACCCGTCATCCACGTGAGGGCGGTGCCCCACAGTACATCCGTCGCGGTAAATCGATCTCCAAGCAACCACGGTCCCTTGCTGAGCTCTGCGATCAGCGTGTTCAGCGTTGTGGCAAGATCGCCGTAAGGAACCATTGCAACCGGACCGGGCTCGCGTTTCATCGCCTTGTCGACGAGCGCTGGCTCGAAGCATGCGGCGTAGAAGACGTACCAGCGCAGATACGGTCCACGCAATGCGTCGCCGATCGCTGGCGTGATGCCCGCCTCTGGAAACAGGTCGGCAAGATAGATCCCAATGGCCACCTGTTCGGTAACGAGCGCATCGCCGTGCAGGATCGCCGGAACTTTCCCCATGGGATTGACGGTCAGGTACGCGCTTTGGCGTTGCTCTCCCGCCTTCATGTTCAGAACATGCAGCTTGTACGGTGCTCCGAGCTCTTCTAACAACGCCAGCGCACCGGACGATCGTGTTTGGGGACAGTGGAAGAGCGTAATCGGTTGCGTAGCGGCCATGGTAGCCTCCTTCGGTCACCCCAATCCTGCCCGATCGATTGATTTGAGTCCATCCAGTAGATGTGGGACCGAAGGTACTGTATGCAGAGTCGGCATCAGCACCGCTCCCTGGCTGCTTGCTGCGGTCCCAATCGCGCGCACGACTTGCGGATGCCGCACGATGTCTAATCGAGTAGCGGATGCCCCTCCGGCAGTTGATGCGCATACCAGGCCGCGAGCCGGTGGCGAATCGTCTTCTCGCTGACCTGGTCTTCGGGCATCGGCGAAATCACCTTGTCATGCACGAGCAGACGATATACGTATAGCGCCTTGCTGCTCGCCGAGTCGGTCGACTCGAACTCGACCGCCTTGCGGCCCTCGGCATATTTGACGCCGGCGAGCAAGGCTGCTTTGAACAATTCGGCCTCGTGTTTGAATCTCTTCATGCGCTTCTCTCCGCCTCGGCCCTGCAACCACCCGAGCATGGCACCGGATGCGATTGAGCGCAGCAAACATCGCTCCGCGATCACCCCGCCGCTCGGCAGCTCCCAAGGCGCGACGCTCCACAGCACCGCGCCGAAGCCGGCGCGGTGCGTGGGGATCTTGGAGAATCGACTCGTGAGGCCCGGAGCTACGGGGCGGGAGTCGACGTGGAGCTCGATGATCCGGAGGAATCCGGGGCAGCGCCGGGTGGCCGTGGCATCGATCCGTTCGGGCCGACACGACCGGGGCCGTAGCGATACGGACCCATGGGGGGTCCGAAGAATCCAGGCCCACCCGGCCATGGCCCCCCGCGCATATAACCCTGAACGCCGCTTCGTATGAAGATCATGCGGTGACGGCGGCCGTGGGCGGCGGCAAATATCGCTCCGAGGATCACCAAGGCGGCGAGCGTGAACGCCCAAAAGCCGAGGTACTTGCCAAATGTCCGCATGCCCCCTTCGCTGCGGCCGGAGAGGTAGAAAGCCAAGTATCCGCCAATCACCAGGCCGGTCGCGGGGATGAGCGCGAGAAAGTAGATCATGGATGCCCCCTCAAAGTAGACCCTTCTGCAGCACGGGAATTCGCGAGCCGCAGATCATTGCCGTCGGCTCGATTTCATTTTATTCCGACTGCACTCGACCGCATTGTAAGCAAGCGTATCCGACTGGCCGCTTCCGCAGATTCACTCACCCGTGGCGGGGCGATTGCGAATCTCCTCGATTCCACCCACGAAGTAGAACGCTTCTTCAGCGATGTCGTCGTATCGGCCTTCAAGGATGTCGCGGCAGGTGCCGAGCGCCTCGCTAACGCAGACATGGGTACCGGGACGATGCGAGAAGGGCTCGGCGACGAAGAAGGGCTGCGCGAAGTAGTTCTGGAGCTTGCGGGCGCGTGCGTATATCAGTGGGTCGCCGGCCAGTTCCGACGGCTCGCGCGTGTTCCACAATGCCGCGCTCAGCGCCTGACGCACCTGCGCAGCGACCGTCCCGTGCGCCTCGCCGACGGCTCCCGACTCGAGCAGCCGCGAACGAGACGTCCGCAGGTCGAGGGCCGGATAGATCTTCGCCTGCGCCACTTCGCGGGAGAGATGAATCACGACGTCCGCCGTCGCGAACTCCTCGAGGCGTTCCGCGGTCCACGGCTCCGTCTGGCCCCGCAGGAAGAAGGTCTGAACGGCACCGACGGTACCCTCGCTGTAGCCTTCCTGCTTGAGCGAACCCGAGATCGACAAGGGTTGGCGGCTCGCGCCTGGCCATTCGGGCGAGAACGGCGGCATCAACACGAACAGAGACAAGGGGTTGGCGCCGCCGCTCAGGCGTCGCACCAGCTCTTCCATGACGACCATGAGCCCCGTGCCGAGCTCTCCCACGAGCACGATGCTCCCGCCGGCAACGAGCGGGCACATCACATCGATGACCTTGATGCCGGTCTCGATCAGCCTGAGCTCCCGAGGGCCTGCTGTCGGATGATTGCCGATCAGAAGGGGTGCAACGCGCTCGAAGCCGATCTCGCAGACGGGCGTTGGCGTTTGCTGCCCCGTGTTCAATACGGTGGCACCGCGTGGCACGGCGTCGACTGCCGTCGTCGCGATGCCACGGACCAAGCCAGCGTCCGTGCGCTGGACGACCTGGACGCTCACGGCACGCTTGTTGGCCTCGTCGCTCACGAGGAGCTCGCTCAACAGGTCGGGCAGCGCCACCGGGTCGAATACGACCTCGACCAGCCCGCTGCGCGCCGCCACGAGCCGGCCGATGCGATTTGCAAAATCATCGGGTAATCCGTGCGACCGGAGTGTGCTTTCCGTCATGGTCGGTATCCTCTGTTGCAACAGCGATCGGGCCCGGTGAAGCCGGTTGTTTACGGTGGTCGCCGGGATGCCGAGGAACGCCGCAATGTCCTGGTGAGAGCACTCGTGGATGAAGAACAGCGCAGCCGGTTCACGGAGCGATCTCGGCAGCTCGGCGATTGCCGCGAGCGCCGTCGCAGCCTCACGGCGCTGTTCGAGCGTGCGATCGGGCGTCGGTGCCTCGCTCGCAACCTCGGACGCCTCGTGGAGCGGTGCGCCTTGCACGCTGCGTCGCCGCAACACCCGATGGGCATGGTGCCGCACGATGCTTCGCAGCCATGCGGGAAAGGCCTGCGGATCCGCAAGCTTCGGCAACCCCGACCAGGCGGCGAGTAGCGCTTCCTGAACCACGTCCTCGGCCTGCTGCAGATCATGGACCAACGCGAGCGCCGAGCCGAAGGCAAGGTGTTGATAGCTGCGGGTCAGCTCCACGAAGGCTTTCACATCCCCTTGACGGGCACGTTGGACGAGCGGCTCGAGATCCATTGCGGGTTCCTCGTACCATCTAAGGTGCCGGGAAAGCCTGGCAACCTTTATCCCGATGCGACGTATTGGGCGCCGTTGCCGGCGAAGCCCTGCTTCACGTCGGCGAAAACGACTCCGCAGCCCGGCCCATTGCCGACGGCAAGAAACATCAAGCGCCGAAGCTGGCCGAGTTTATGATCTCTCCATGCGCCGGCACGAGCTTCTGAGCGTCGTTGCGGGTTTGGTCCGTCGGCCGGCGAGCCTGCATACGCTGGCTCAACGCGCCGGATGGTCCGCCTACCACCTTCACCGCACGTTGCGTCGGCTTCTTGGCGAGACGCCAAAGCGGTACTCACTGCGCCTGCGGCTCGAGCGCGCCGCATGCGAACTCCTCGGGAGCCGCCGGCAAGTGAGACTGATCGCTGGGGAGGCGGGCTTTCGCAGCCACGAGGTCTTCACGCGTGCTTTTCGTCGTCAATTCGGCACCACGCCCGGCGACTACCGTGCGCAGGCGCTCGCGGGGATCCGCGCGGCCAAATGGTCGCGCCACGGTGCGATCGTTGCACGGGCAGGCCCTTGCATCCGCCTCTTCCACATCCCATCCAACCCTCGACCGAGGCCACCCACGATGTCGCTCGAGATTACCGTCAAGGACTGCCCGGAGCAGCCCATCCTTCTCATCCGCCGTCGCATCGCTCGAGGCGAGCTTCAGAGCATGCTCGCTCAGTGCTTCGGCGCGCTCTTCGCCCACGGGCAGCGGAGCGGACTCCCGATCGCGGGGTGGCCGCTCACCCGCTACGTTTCGATGGGACCCGGCCTGTGGACGGTCGAGGCCGCCATGCCGCTCGCCTCGCCCGCTGCGGCCTCGGGCGACATGCAGCCGGGAAGCTTACCGGCCGGACCCACCGCATGCGCGGTCCACGTAGGCGCGTACGAGCAACTCCCCGATACCCACGCAGCGATCGAGCGTTGGATCGAAGCACAGGGCTACCAGGTCGCGGGTCCGCCATGGGAATCCTACGTCACCGATCCCGCCGGACACCCGGATCCGGCCGATTGGCGCACCGAAGTCTATTGGCCGCTCGCCCGATCGTCATCACACTGAGCGCTGCTTGCCGGAACTGCGGAACGCACCAGACCGCACGAACGTCCTGGTTGACGCTCTGGCAGAGCCCACGTCTGCTTGCGGAAGCGCATTTCAACGCGACCGAGTTCCGCTCCCCGCCGAATTGCACGATATGGGCCACCTCGCAGCGCGAATAGTCAATGCGACTCGTTATTCGTATTCTAGATCCCTCGCCCATTTGTGCGATCGCTCAGGACTGAGAAATCCCATGACGACATTGACGACCCCTCCCTGCGCTACCG
>Ga0335072_10001390_pt1 | contig 39490 bp, 34 predicted proteins | sample Lox_Sample_21_FD_206725 | JGI IMG/M metagenome (GOLD analysis project Ga0335072, IMG submission 206725) | Soil microbial communities from Loxahatchee National Wildlife Refuge, Florida, United States - Lox_Sample_2.1 | ecosystem: Environmental > Terrestrial > Soil > Wetlands | place: USA... | reverse complement strand
TGTCGCCTCGCATCTGCAACACAACCGATTTCGCGTCTGTTATATCTATCTTCACCCCTTCATTCAGAGGTCTATGTCGTTGGCGCTCAAACGAAATTATCCATTCACTTTGAGCATTTATCCATTTGACACAACAAGCATGGACCCTGATCCCTATAAACAGAACTATCGAGATCGAGATCCGTATGCTGAATGGTCTCCAACTTCAACTACAACAATACCAGAAGAACCCTATCCAACGTCATCGCAAAGATCTCCTTCCCCACCCAAGCGGCCTCGGAATGCAAAAAATCTAAGTCTAACTGTCCCTGCTCCTTCTAAAGTTTCATCGACCTCAGCACCTGTATCACCCTTTCGATCCCCACGATTACCCTCAAGACGGCCTTCAGGTCTCACTCTCAACATCCATTCTCTACATCGTCATCCCTCTACCCCGGAATTACACAGTACAACAGTCGGCTCACCTATAGTCCAGTCTCCTGGCCCTTTTACGTCAAGACAATTCCCAAGTCTCAAAATAGATTCCAATCACACCTCTCCACCCATAGAGCGACTAAAGACGCGCCATACAGACCCATCTATAACTGAGACCACATACGAAGAATCCGTTGACCGCGAAAAAGCATACCCAGATGGTCCACGTTTAATTGTCGAACCAAATATATGGCTTTATGCCGAACCTGATCTCGAATTAGCGAAAACGTATGATGTGGTAGTGAATGTTGCGAAGGAAGTTGTGAATCCGTTCATTCTCTCTCATACACCAGAAGATACTCCCTCTTCTCCCAGGTCAGATTCAACGCACTCGCCATTTTCGCCCACTTCGAGTATCTCCAATCCATCGCCATCATTACCGTCAAGCGTTTCGTCTGGAACCTCACCTTCACAATTACCCTTCAAAACTGAAGCTGGTCTACCAATATCGTACAAGTATGATGATGTGGAGTACATACACATACCATGGGACCACAATTCATCGTTATCGCAAGATCTACCAGGAATAGTAGATCACATTCTCGAACGCGCAGAACAAGGCAAAAAAATTCTGGTGCATTGTCAAGTATCTTTCATTTATTATACCATCTGACTTGATTTAGTGTGGAGTTTCACGCTCGGCGACTCTCGTGATAGCTTTGGTAATGAAGAAAATGAGAATGGGGACGCATGAAGCATACGCATACGTAAAAGATCGATCGCCTTGGATCGGCCCAAACATGTCTTTAATCTATCAACTCACTGACTACGGACGGTTATGTGGATACGAACGGAAATCCTCGATCAACCCGAACAACAGATCCAGTGGTCAATTCTCCGCGCCCTCTACCGCTCCCCTCGAAAATGCCGAGTCACGACGATACAAAGAATCAGAACCACTAAATCTGAAGTTAAAAAGTGTTCAAGAGCAATCCGTCCGTCCCACCATGGGTAGAACGCAATCTCAAGATCGACATGAATTCCTAGACGTCGAGGTCGATCAAGTTGCTGATACACTTTCTTCGCCAAGATTCGTCGTCAGCGAAGAAGGCCCTCAGAAGGAGTAATGTGAATATATCCTGTAACTATAGAAAGCGTTTTCTTATTTTCGATGAGAATCATGGAACATTTATATATCATACCGGACTTTTTGTGAGTTTTACTTGTTGTATGGCATCTGCTGGAACAGAAAAGTTGGGTAGAGATCACCTCCTTTAATACTGCAAGGAAGAGAATGGTGTCTCTTGGTATGCTATCCGATCTGGCAATGGCGATCGTTGTATCAGTTGGACGAAGATGATGACGATGAAGATGGCTCGACGCTACTAGACATAGTTCGTGTGCAAAAATGAGTATATCCATCTCAAAAATTACAGTACTTTATGAACAGGGTGAGATCTATTTGATTTATAATGTTACTTGGACGCCCAACTCCCCAACAACCACCAACTAGACCGACGTTCAGAATTCGTCGGTCTTCTCGAGATCCTCCTAGGCTGTGATTCCCTCGTAGGAGAATGTTCGCCATCATCGTCTTCAACAGCTTGACTTCCTAAACTTCGCGTCCGCTGAGGAGATCTTTCCAGTTTCACCTCTCTCATCAGAGTTACTAACACAATCATAGGCAAAGCAGTCAACACCGCAGTCCTAGTAAGCGCCTTCATTACATCCACATAAGCAGCTACAATTCCATCCCTCTCCACACTTCCCCTAGGAAAGCTCATCGCGTATTCAAAATCATTGTATATTCTTTTACGCTCGTCTGCTGACATGTCCGGTAGATACTCAGTCAGACGTTTCGGTAATTCACCGGTCCAAATTGCCCCTGCGATTGCAGAGCCTACGCTGCCACCGAGCGAAGTAAAGGTTAGGAACATGGCTGTTGCGATTCCGACTTCTTGGTGATTGGCAACAGCTTGGATACCAAGTTGAACTGGGACATGAAACATTCCTCCTCCTACTCCCGTCACAATTTGACTGAATAGAACATAGGATAGGGGATTCGATGGACCGCGAAAGAATGTAGTGAGGATTAATCCACTGATATAAACAGGGACACCCACGAGCGAATAAATGCGATATCGACGAGTATATTTTATCGCCAGTCCAACCAATAAATTCGAGACGGTAGCTGAAAAAGAGAAAGTTTCACTGTAATTAGTAAACTAATTTCAAAAAGGACATACGATATTCTACCAGCTCCCGCCGCAGAATTGAATCGAGCCACTTGCAAATAACTCTGAAAATATTGTCCAAAAATGAAATACGCCATGAAATACCAAAATCCAGCTATACATCCACTTGCAACGGTCCGGTTTTTCATAAGGTGAAAGGTAACAATAGGAAAATCTGCAAATCTGATATCCCAAACAATGAATGCAATTAAACAGAGTCCTCCGACGACAAACATTATAATTATTGCAGAAGAACGCCATGTGCTTGGATGAGATGCCGCCAGAGCCAAAGGGAGTAGGAGAAGGCTAAATCCGACGGTGAGTAGTAGCATTCCCGGTATATCGAGTTCTATGTAGAGATGCCATAGTAACTGCTTCCATGTCATACTTCGCCATTTCTTTTCTTCCACAAGACCTCGTTTCTCAGCCTTTCTTGCGTTCCACCAAAGCATAGCAAGAAGGGGTATGGCGCAGAACGGAAGCAGAACGGCAAAAGTAACATATCCCCAACGCCAAGAGAAGTGGTCAAGGTAAAATTGACCAAGACTAGGACCGAGCCAAACGTTCCAGAGATAAGGATAGTCAGGGATGGAAGAAAAGAGCGCTCGATTGAGGAGTGACGACGTATCGGCAATGACGATCTGTTGCATGATTTGCAGGCCCGTTATCCCTGCCGCGTAGAATATGACGGCACTCTAAACATGAGTTTTTGTACAATTTCTAAATTACGTACGGCATAAACTTGGACGGTGTTTGATAATGCCATCTGGAGATAACCGGCAACGTAAAGAAGAATGCTCAGTAAAAATGCTTCCATTCTTCCAAACACATCCCCAATCTTCGCCATCGGTGCTTTGACAACGGCGAGCATAACACCGGATACAATCCCCAGAATACTGAGAAGTGAATGTGTATTGAAGGACGACGTCGCATAGGGTACCAAGACTTGAGTCGTATTATTATCAAGGGATGTCACATTTGCTATCAAAAAGATGCTGCATATGTTAGGTTGCGCAATCAAGTGAAGAGTACCTCACATATGCAATGAGTAAAGATGTTTTCGTCCACATTGACGTTATTGCCTCGACCTTTTTCACTCCACTTTGAACACGTACCAGGGGGACTTCATGATCCTCAACGCCTTCTCCATCATCGGAGCCATATGAAGGTCCTCTACCAGGCCCCAAGGAAACATTAGTCTTTGTCCGATCTAGGTAGATGCTCGGCCTTCTTAGTAGAGGCAGTGATTCTAAAACCGACGATCCATTTGAAAGCTGACGCGGATGAGAAGACTCAAACGGTTGAATGTCGGAATCGGGGTCCAAGTCTTGGGAATCGTTCAAGAGGGGACTCTCTAAAGAATCGTCCCCCGTCGATGTGGGGTCTGAGAATGAGGACATCACCGTTTAGACGGTTTAACAGTCTTGGACCAGTGAACTGCCATCGAACTTTGGACGGTGTGAAGTGTCTCTGTAATCCTTCAAATCGTTTTTTATGTTCGGGCCCCAGCCGGAGGTCACCAGTCACCAGTGGTATGACTTGAGGATCGACGCCACGCACGTGTGGGAGAGACAACAACAGTGGCAGAGTCAATCTGAACAATATATTTCGTCAGATACATTGAATCACGAGCCTACTGCCTACAATATTCCTCCCAAAGAAACGAAATCGCCTCCTACGCTAAGAAATACTCCGTAAAACGCCATCTATCCATCAAGCTAAATTAGGAATGAGAAAAAAAAAAAAGTAAAAACTCCATTAAGATCCCAACATATTTCCCTTGCCCACTGCAAACCAGATCTTTCCCACGCTTTGGAGCATTAATTTGCCTAAATTATCAGATCGAGAATATGAATAAAAATACCTTGTTCGGCATATAATAAACGTTCAGAATTATCTGGGAGACCTAGCCAAACAGGAGGTTCCCGTTCAGGAAGCTTGTTTGTCCAAGATTTGAATGACTCCAATCTACTTCCATCTGGAATAACAACCATTTGACCAAATTCATTCACCAGTTTGAAGTCCAACTCGAAGGCTTTAGGGGTAAAATATTTAGAAATGAGACTTGATAGTAATTTCTGATCACTTTCTTCATCGACGCGACCTCCGTATACGCACTCACTCAATAACGTCGAAATTGCCCGCCACGGTATCTTTTCCGGGGCAATATTTGAACGACCGGATGCCGTGTGCTCAATCCATCGATCAATAGTGATAGCAGCGGCATCAAAGTCGGCTTCGCTGAATTCGTATCCTTTTGACCATCCAAGTGGAACATAGCGAAGACGCTCTTGAATAACAGCATGAAGCCATGCGAGAAGGAAGTATACTCGTACTCGTTCGACAGGCATTTTTGTTACCAAATGAGAAGACAAGCCTCGTAGAGAGTTTGTGAGATTGGCTTTGATTCCAGGGGGCGGTTCGAACATGAAAACTCGCGACATGCTGATTAGATTGACGGGAACTCTTGGATTCGTCTCCATTGTCATGAATAATCGGAAATCTGGATGTGGTTGAATGCCGTGGAGCCGTTTCTCAAGGTAGTCAAGCCATTGAGGTGCGAGATGCACGTTCTTGAGGAGTATCCAAGACCCGGTTTTGCTTGCGGAATTCAACGCGAGTTCGGCCTGACTGATACCTTCACCTGACCCCATTGCGATCGATGTACAACGAACATTAAGTTGCTTCACCAACTGTTCCACTTTGTAACTCGCGTCATATCCAGGAACAGAGACTAGCGCTACAGGAGTCAGACAAGTGCTCGTCTTTTGAACGACATCGCGGAAATCGTAGTCAATCTCAGCAGATAAATCGGTCCCGAAGACCTCGTTAATAAATCTTTCAGACATTTCCATGAGTCTCTCTGGTCGGAATAGTTTGATTAAGATCATGGCAAGAGCAAGTTCGTCTAAATAATTAGATCGCGTCTCGAGTATAAGGAAGATACTATGATCCCTGAGTGTGGGTATACTCAGTGCAACGTCATCGCTGTTCAGGAGCTGGGTCATTTCCGAGTGTCTGGAGATCGCATTCTTTAGTTCGTCTCTATCGAATTCGAGGTCATTTGAAAATTTGACGTGAGAGAGTGAGATCCCTTTGTGACTTGGATCGCGGGAAGCTGACAACAAGGCTGCAAAAGTATCATTGTGTAACTCTAGACTTGCTGCCTGTGCCAGTAATAGAGCTAGCACGAGGTGGTCTCGATGCAGAAGAGACCGCGATGTCCATTGAAATGTGGTGATGTATAACTGATTCACGAGATGACTAATACGAGCTTGAGGATTTTTTGAATCGCGATGGTGCGTTGCCAATACCAACTTGAAAATTTCCTGGAAATAGTCAAGCGAAAATCTGTAGAAGTGATTGAGGTTGTTGAGTTGTTCGAGGATAACGTAAATCGTTGTGCATGCAGAAGCAATAACTTCATACTGATCCATGATATTCTGCACCTCTTCCATGACTTCCTCCGTCTTCACCACCTTGCGAGCAATCTCTGCAGCCTCACTCTTGAGTGTCTGTAAGGTATCCAAGACGACATCATCATCCAGAATGTTGCCTTTGGAAGCATTTAGGGCCTCGAGAAGTTTCCGCTCTAGGCGACGAAGATGTAAACGGAACTCGCCTTGGGCTTTAATAAGATTGGTTCGTTTCTGATCAACATCAGGCCGTTCCGCTTTAAGAACTTGGTTCAGGCTCTGTGTGCGCAAACTCGCTTTCGTGATGGTGAAATTGACAAAAGTGACGCGACTACAAATATCAGGAGTAAAGGCGGCCGAAGGGTTGCGAGTCGACATGAAGAGACGGAACGACGGAGCGAAGTCGATCTCTTGCTTTCCTAATCTGACTAGTACTCGACCTCCTGTTCTTTGATATTCCTTATTGAGGACATGATTCAACACTGGATCAAGATGTTCGGCATCTTGTATGAGAATGGGATTGCCAAACCGGATGGCACTCTCCAGGTGCTTGATGAAAGAGTCGTCAAGGAAGCTGGTAACGACGAGCTTGCGCTCTTTGAACTCTTGGAGGAGAAATTCTGTAGCTCGATTGGAGGGGTCGATTATCAACGGATAACGATCGAAACGTTTGAGAATGATGGCATTTTCGAGGCATACTTCATCGTTAGGAAGGGAGTGCTCTTGCCATTGCAGTTTGTCATCTGCAGTACAAAGATATTCAATCATGGATTGTTCCTCCCTAAAACCAATGCCAGAATTTTGCAATTGCTGTCTCCAAGTTTGTAACATGATTCGTCGATATTGCTGATCGTAGAATCCCGAGTAGGATAGGAAAGCTGCGGCAAGTAGGACATCGCCAGCGAGAGTCCCAATTTGATCTTCAAATGCCTTGCTTTCTTTGTCCCATCTTTGTCTTTCAGATGATAGACTGTCCAACAATTTCATACTCCTGTCAACCTTCGACTGTACTCTACTCATCTCATCTTTGATAGCCTGGGTTTGACTGATCAACTCTGCATATTCCTCCTTATACCTAGCAATGCTTTTCTCCAGCTCCTCAATCATCTCAGTGATTGTTTCTGCCTTCATTCTTGTATCCTCTGCTCGCTGTTGCAACGCCTTCACCTCTTCCCTCAATGGGCCAACCTTATCTAGAATGGAGGAATAATGAACCTGTGCTGCTACCCACTGCACCAATGGCCCACAAGCTTTGCTTGCTCTGTTGACGATCTCAAAGGTGAAATTGGGGTTGGATAGATATTCCGCTTGCATCTTCGCCCTGAGAGGACGAGTCATTTGCCGCTCATTATCGTAGTTGACAATACTAGCAATGAAGTCATCTTTCCGAATAACTGCCTGAACTGACTTCCATCCATCAACCCTATTCCCGAGAAGTGAGCAAACTGACTCCATTGCAAGTTTCACAGCTTCAGGAGGGTTCTGCATGGACCTCACTTCTGTGAGATGCTGCTTTTTGATATTACTCACGCTCTTACGCGCTTCTTCAACCGCTGGCTCGGCATTAGCGAGGTCCTCTAGCACGGCTTTAGTTCTTTCAGCAATCTGATGCTCTTGTTGATCTAAAGAAGTCTGAATCTCAAGAGAGGCAATGCGTTTCTGTTCGGTCTCCTTCTGGTCGGCCACCATCTGCTGAAGTTTGGCATTAGCTTCGGTGTTGGTGCGTTCCAGTTGCTTTTGCTTCTCCGCAAGACTTGAGCGAAGTTCAGAAACTTTCTTAACTGTGTCATTGAGTTTCTCAAGTCCGACATTTAAGTGTCTCTGTTGCTCTTCTAGATCATCTCTCTTTTCGGTATACAGCCGAACGTACTGGTTGACGAAATCGAGATAATGTCGCGGCGTCAGGAAAGTGACAGTTCCCTTTCGTTGACGAATATCGTGATTTATGTTGGCAACGGAGACATGAATGAAAACCATGGCATTGACAATCGCTTGCCTGTGAGTGGGAGGAAGAGGGAGATCGCCATAGGCGACAGGGATTTGGGAAGGAGCTTGATATCCAGGTACTTCGAGATCTAGGAGCCGTGTAAATTCCATGCCGACTTGATAGTAAGCCTGATCACTCCAAGTACCCATCCAATTTAAAACGCAGCGATTGAATAAGGCCGGAGAAGCCGCTGCTTTGGATGACAGACCAGTTTCTGGTGGGTTCATGGTGAATACGACATGAAGATTCTTAATGATTTGTTGTGTGAACCAGCGATAGAGTTCTTCGGGAGTGTCGAGGAGCAGTCCATCACGCTGCGCACCTTCTTTGCAGCTTGTCATCAATGCATTGTACTCATCTCCTTCGAACAGTCCAGGAATTTCAGCATTCGCAAGGAGAGTGTTCATCCTTTCCAAGAAAGCAGAATCCAATACATTCGCTTCATCCATAATAAAGCATATCTTTTCTCCCTTGCAACCAGCTCTACGAAGGACATCTTTGAGGTCATCGTCAAAGTCTCCTGCAGAATATTTTCCGTGCACTTTGATCTGGTAGACTTTCAAGCCATTCATCCAAGCAACAAACCGTGCAAGGGTTGTCTACATTTAGCATCAACGGAACATATAGGTATACCTTTCCACTCCCACTGATACCGATGAGGATCAGATGGCCTTGAGGCTGACGGAATACACGATCGATACGCAGAACATGATCGAGCACGTCATTGAATAAGACCAGTGGGACATCGACCTCTTCTTCACAGAATGTCTTCAGGCGTGATTTTGTGAACTCGCGAAGAACCTCCCGATCGACTGACACATAAAATTTGGATAGCCAATTTGAAAACATGATGGGCTCTGAAAGGGCCGTTGCTAAATCAACACCAGGAAAGTGGTCCTCCGCAATTGAGAATAGGTTGTCTCTGGTCCAGATGCGCTCTTCCTCTCCTACAAGTCGATCCTGAAATAATCGCAGTCCTTCATGGGCCCAAATCCTGACCAAATCTTCCAGTCGAAGTCCCTCGAGAGGACGGATTGCCTCATAAATTCCGCGCACCCAGCGCGTGAGTTCGCGAGGACTATAGATATAATGCGAGTGCACCGGAGCTGTATATTTTGACTGGGATTGAGAGTAGAACTCGACCATTGCCCGAGTGACCGAATCGGCAAAGCCTCGAAGATCAGGTGCACATTTGAGGACTCCGCGAACAAATGTCGAGTAAATCTGACGAAGTGACTGCGTTCCGGGATAATCGACCATGATGACTGGAGAATGGCGTAAAAAGCGAGGCGAAAGTGGGACGCGACCTGCATCAGTTGGAGGATTGCAAGCGCCAACAAATTGAATCCGTTCAAGCGTTATCCACGTCCGTGTTGCACTTCTCCAGAATCCACCCTGCTCCACAAGCTGTCTCATAAAAGATATTACGCGCTGTGTGCCGTAGGTGTCAGGTGCTGGAAGATTGATCTCATCGCAGAATAGTACCAGCCAGCGTCCAATTTGTGCCGGAGCTAAAATTGTTCCGTTCATTGTTTTTCTGTACTCACAATACTGTTCAAGAGATTTTACAACCAGATCTGGGGTAGTTGCGCTTGAGAAGTTTATGGAAGCCACCTCGAAATTAGGCAACTTTCGGAGAGCGTTGAATAAAGTCATAGTCTTTCCGGAGCCTGGAGGGCCACAAAGTATAACTGGTCGATGTTCAGACATCCAGGAATAGAGAATCTCTTCATGTCGGACAGTATCAACTGTTGGGATCACGGTATCGGCTGTGTTGACATCCTGAGGATCCACATCTCGCTCAGGTACAACTTCTTGCCACGGATCCCACGTTGCTGAGGGCAGAGTTACGTTGAAATCGAGCAAAGCACTGCCCACTGGAACTGAGATAGTAGTCATACCAGACAGGAAGTCGCCCAAAACTTGACGAGTGCTGAGAGGACAATCGCCGGCAAAGCTCCATATGAAACAGAGTAGTAACTTTCGAGAGATAAAATGTTCAATCTGCTCATATTCGAGTGGGAAATCCGAGTGTTGGTCATTGTATTCGATTATTGTGCGGCAAGCACGTTGGATCAGGGAAAATAGAGTGTTGAGCGCCCGCGTGTCCGTAAATTCCATAATGTGATTGAAATCTTTAGCTCGTTGTAGAGCCTTTGAGATGAATTGACCGCTGAAATATTTGCCAACCACATCTACCACCACGCTCTGACTGTCGCGAACCGCTGTACTGGATACCAATGTGCCTGCAGGACCATCTTCGTCCAAATCTTCAAATACTGAGTGTTTTAATAGCTCCGTGTAATGCCGCACGAGCATGTCGGAATCGACAATATCACCGCTGAACCATACCATGCCACATCGACTAACGGTTGCTGGAGTAGCGTACTTCAGAGTTTCCACTTCAAACAAAATTCTCACAGTAGCAGGTAAGTTAAGCCGCTCGCCGTTAGGAAGTGTCAGCATCTTGTTATCGTCCAAAACACTGTCAAAATTATTCCAGCTCACAATTCGTAGAGTACCTATTCAGATTTTCCACCCAGATAGGATCAACATCGCCGTCAAAAACAATCCAATGCCGCTTCTCACCTTCTCCTCTGACATTGTCTATGATTCTTCGCAGAACCTGAGTGAACAGACCATCTGTCCATTCTCGGGTCGTGGAATCCAAACTCCCGTACAAGGCTTCCTTTGACATTACCTTTGGATCAATGACATATGAGACCCCTTCGATTCCGTCTACTTTGCCCAAGGCCTCCAAAAGCACGCGCCACGCAGTAGACTTACCGGTCCCTGAGGCCCCAACCATCATAACTCCGTGATGTATAGCCTGGATCTGGTAGAGTTGCAGGACTTTGGTAAGCCAGTTATCAGAAACGATAAGGTGTTGGGCCCCTGCGACGGACTTAATCTCCTCAACAAGTTCGATAAGCCTTGCAGGTTCGTATTCCACTCCGGGGAAGACCTGTGTCTCGATGCTAATAGTCAGTTCTGTAGCGTTAGGGAATTTACGATGTCAACTTATAAACGTCGTCGCCAACAAGTTTTGGTGCAACAGTCTCGTGAAGAGCTTGTATAATTAGTTTGGCTTCCGAAGCAAATTCTGCAATGCCATCTGTGCCATTTTCGAAGCCTTCTTGATATCGCCCACGCTTCAAATTTCCGGAAGTCACAAGCACACTCTTCAAGGCACGTAATCCAAAATCGTAATGTGTTTGGTGAGATAATTTTTCGAGACAATGATCGAAAAAGGGAACAATCCGGATGGCCAGTTGCTTTGCGGTCTGAAAACCTTGAGAATACAGCATAACCTGGGTTATCAATTCCTTATCAGGTTTTGTCATTGCCACACTTCGAAATAGTTTCTTCAGATTGTCCGGAAGATTTGACCGTCCGGCATACCCTGGGTTCATGGTAATGAAAATTCCTTTTGTAAGAGCAATCTACTAGGTAAGTTACCAGTGTCTTTATGTAATTCGAATGATCTCCCCGTCAAATCAATCGTCGCCTTGCCGGTGTCGGACAAAGATTGCAGACCCAGTTGAATGCTTTGTATCTGTTGGGAGACAGCACTGAGAATACGTTCCTCCAATCGATTGAACTCATCAAAACATCCCCAGGCTCCAACTTGACAAATTCCGAGGAAGATTCGTGCCATCGCCTTAAAATCGAAGGTATCATCACAACAAAATACCAGGACGAACCGTCCGAGCTGACAACCAAGTGCCTTGACTGACTCCGTTTTGCCTAGATAGTAAGACAAAGCAGCTGGTAGTACATACCTGTTCCAGCCGGGCCAAAGGGAGATCCTCCGAGACGTTGACTCAAAGCCTGTGTTAATGTCAGATAGCAGCGGTCTGTCAGTGGAGTCTGAACAAGCCGCTCGCCAACTCCAAGGTATTCATATCCGTAAGTGAAACTCGCGTCCGCCATGCGAACGACTAAGTTGCTGATAACCTCACCATCTGGGATATGATAGAAGCGCATTTGATATAGCCAGTTGAAATCGTCAACTGAACTGACGCCATTCTCAATCAAGGATCCAATTACATCTCTCTGATGAACCATTTCAGTTATCAAATGTTCGCATTTCTTTCTTTGAATGGTTTCTAGATGAAGCAGCACAGTCTCCGCTAGACCTTTTAGTATATGCTCGATTCGATCCTGAAGGTTGGTAAGTGACTGGTGGCTCTGGCGCGAAAGAATTTCTTCGACCGACCTAGTCCAGACAACCTGCGTAGACAACAGAACCACTTGAGCTGGAAATCGATCCAGAAATGGGAGGAATGAATCGCGATCGAATTCAGTAGAGAAGATAGAAGTAAAGTCTTGAATTGATTGCGACGTTAATGCTGCAAGCGACTGTTTCATTTCATGTTCGAGAACGGAAAGCCAGTCATTGATCTTAGGATTGCGGGCGAATGAGATCTGCCTGAGAAGTGGTACTGATTCCCCTTCTTTTGAGCTGATACCAACTATGGTACTGAGATCATCGCTGAGACGAAGGCTATGTAGACCAGCGAACATCTTTCGGAAATGTTTCTGTGCTCTTACCACGTCCCGGCTGTTACCAATCAGCTCGAGGAGATCTTCATCGCCAACAAAATAGAACCGTGGGAAAGCGGCTCGCTCGCGTTCAAGGTATTCACCCAGCGCCTTCTGAATTTTGCTGAGGAGATCCGCCAGTCGCTCGAGAGATTTTTGGAGATTTTGAATATTCAGCACATCCATTACAGATGGCGATTTGGACACTTTCTTCATGAGAGACAAGAATTCTGAGTTGATATTCTGGAAACGAGAGGATTCGACCGGTAATAGCTGTTTGATATCGGCGTTGCCCGCGAAAATACCTTCGAGGTAGACCCACTGTCTCTGAACGTCTATCCAAATGTCGAAGATTACGTGGATCCTGTTCAATCGATCCTCCCAGTGACTGGCATCCTCCTCAAAGACCTTGTAATAAGGAGAAAATTTCATAGCTGTCAGTGAGTTGAGGTTTTCTCCACACTTGGCAAAAAGGTCATCCCAGCCCTTTACTAATCGGCACTTGTTCTGATAGTTCACCAAATCTAGGATGTAGTTTGTCCAAGTCTCTCGAACCTGAGATATTAGTTGGCGAAATTCTGGTAGTTACTTGTCTGAGGTATTCTTCCAAAGCCATCTCCCCTTGCGCTTGGACAATGACATCCCGCAAAATCGTTTCATTTGCTGAAAGGTCCAAATCCCAGACAATCCCGAGTGAAAGAGTGGAAGGAAGGTATCTATCACGACTGCGACAAGACTTGAAAAGCTTCGTCCAGTGTCGTTCTTTGACAGAGTCAGACTTGAGCTCACTAAGGAGCGGGTTGATTTTGATCAATTTCTGAAGAACTCCCTGAACATATTCAAAAGCTGAGTATTGTCGCATTCGGCTCGGCATGTCCTTTGTAATTGCCACCAGACTGTCTAAACTTTGTCGAATTTTTCGTGGGGCCACGCTTGTCCACAGTGTCTCTCTTAAGTCCTTCAAAGAATCCCATATTCTTGAAAGGGCGGTCCATACGGACTTGAAATCCTGTAACTCCTCGAGAAGCGGAAGAACTGGATTCGGTGGCGATTGCTGCAAATCAAGTGCCTCTTTAGCTTTGGCAACAGTTTCATAATCATTCTCAGTGCTCCGGAAGCGACCTTCGAAATTTGCAAGAGTTGCTAGTGCATTCTCGGGAGGAATATTCCCAGCGACAGGTTTTTCTGAATTCCATTCTGCAACTAAATTCGCAATCTTTTTGCCCACTTGACGGTCTTCATCGAGGATCTTGTCACGGAGAGTATCTATCGTGAGAACTGGAGCAAAATGAATGTACGTATCTGGTCTTGGACTTGCTTGCTTTTCCGAGCGAGTATATCCTTAAAAGCAGACCACTCAGCGTTAACCTGTTCCACATCCAACCAATCGTCAGGGTAATGATAGCGCTCTCTTGATAAAGTAAGTTGAGACTTTTGGAAGATGTCGACAAGCGGAGCCCAAACCGTTGTCTTCTGTTCGGACTTCTGCACAATTGTGATGAACGAGACTGCTTGCGCTGTATTTGACGTTTCGAGTGATTGCCGTTCGAGATCTGTACGAGCTTTCTTGAGCTCCGAGTATGAGGCGTTCATTGCAGAAGACAGAACCCCAGCAAAATGCTGGACTATATCCCTTTGCCAGGCATCGTATTTCGCATTCACTCGACTTTGTACTTGCTCAAAAGTGATGGCGATAAGGCCGAAGGATCGCACAACCTCAGATGTATCGAATGTCGCCCTTGACTTCCGGATCTCAGTTAAGATCTGCAACCAATTGGATAGGTCATCTCCTAGAGCATTGTATACTTGATCAGCCTGTAAATCCCAGAGAGATTGAAATTGTAGCCAGCGATCAACGTATGACGCAGCTTCCGACATGCGATTTTCTATCGTGAGATAGGCGGCTTTCAATTCCGAGTTCGCCAGTTCATGTAATAGAGAGGAATAATTTGACGAACTTTCCATGTCGCTAGATGACTTATGAACTGATATCTCATAGCGGGACGCTTGAACGCGTGGAAGGCTGCAAACAACACCTAGACCTGTAAGAAATTCAACACATATTCAAAGTACCTAACCATTGATACAGACTAGAGAAGCAGATTGTCCTGGCATGTTCCAGCGGGGGTTCAAGAAAAATGACTTGATTGCGGATAATGAGCTCATGAAAAATGGGCTTAAGGTTTATCTGCCTCGATTTTAACTTGTCTTCGTTTGTCGAAGCAAGCTTGCGACCCTTGTGACTGTAGATCTCGCTCGAGTGGTCGTCCGAACTGAATACCGTCGTCCATTTAACGATTGCTTCCTTGAGCCTGCCGAGCAAAATCTCTTGCATTGTTGAATTTAGTTGCTCCACCCAAATTCCGAGATTAACGTAGTTCTCCAAGTTCAACCGATCGACCTTGTCTGTTAGAAATTCTCTTTGGAGAGAACAGTACCAAATCTTGTATTCTGTGCACGGCCTCAGAAAAAGCTGTCAAAGTGTATTGGCATGTCTTCAAATCATTTAGACTATGTGAAACCTTGTCTGATATCTCAATTAATGTATCGGTCTTGGTTTGTAGCGTCGAGGTGGCAGAAGCAAAGTCGCGCACAAATTGGATATGGCGACTCTCCCTAACGGGATGAGCAGACCCGTCGGTACTCCCATTTGCTAGATAGCCGGGGCCTCTATGATGAGGATCGAACGAATGCACAAATGATTCCCATTTCATTTGCATCCCTATTATGAGCACAAGCACTGACGAGAGATAAATCCCACCTTTTGCTATGAGATTTTGCACTTCCATTCGGAAACCTGAGAGAAGCGTCGATATGGAAGACATTGCATCAATTTTCCTGATTGTCTGTGTATAGGTCCTTACTGTTTCCATCAATGCGACGGCGTGAGGATAAACTCGTTTTGCTTCTTTCGAGACATTACTGATAGCATGAGGAACTTGGAAATTCAACCAGACAAAGTTTCGAACCTCTTTGAACAATGTGATGATTTGGCGATCGAAGTTGACTTGTAATTGTAGAGATCCGGAAGCTCTGTTGTGAACAATCTTGAAAATGTAGCCCGTAATCGTAAGCTGCCTCAGAGAGACATCTTGAAGCCATGCATCGTAGATCTAAATATGAGCAGAGTCAGTAATCAAGTCCTCACAGCTCTTGTATCGAGTTTGTTTCTGAAGATCATGCTCTCATTTTGAAGTTTTTGTCCTTCCGCGTACAACTCCCAGCCTTTACCAAGAACGTCTTCCACTCTGCGCATATAGGTGTTCAACTGCCTCTCGATCTGTCGTGCCCATATAATAGCTCCTGAGATTGGAGGGAGATCCCGTAATTGAGCCATTGCGTGGGCTTCTGAGTTCCCATACTGCAGTTTGAAACGATCATGAAGAGCAGCAATATCGGCTTTGACATTGTCAATCAATTGATTTTGATACTCTTGAATAGCACCACGGATTTTCGGACGGACGAAGAGAGCATTGTATTTGGAGAAGACTCGAAACATCTCATTCGCCGTACTGGCCTTAGCAAGCCGCTCTCGGAGACGAGCAATTATAGCGTTTTCAACCTGGGCTATGCGTTCATTGTATGAGTTCTCGGCCGCAACCCACAATTCAGTTCCATCTAGCATTAATTTGGAACGTGAAAGCACAGACCACTTGAGAGATCCAAAACGTCCACGTCTTTAAGCGATTCATAAGCCTGCCGTACTTCCCCAACAGCATCCATGTCTCCAAAGCTCTCTGATAGCAAGCGAATGCCATCGTCTCCGCGACGAGATGGGGCGCTTTCATGGGCCTCGACAACATTCGCAACAGTCTTTTGCAATTGTTCATGAGCTTTTCGAAAGGTCCGTAGATATTGCAGTCTCTCCTGTGTGTCTTTGTGCTTGGGAACAATCTTGATCGGAATGAATTTTTCCGAACGTTTCCGCGTAACTTCCCGAGCTACGTTTGTAAACTCCTTCAGTTGATCATCCCACGTATGGAAGACCTCGTTGGAGGCGTTCATTAATTTCTCAAACTCGCTATACTCATAATGCATAAGACGTCGTCCACTCAACAAATTGTGAAGTTGGGTATCCAGATCACCGGATATTGCTTCCACCAAGGGCAAAGCTCTTCGGATAGGATAAGGTGAGATGCGAAGTTTCTTGGTCAAGTGGCCAAATATGAGAATAACTGCTTCCTGCAATCGATTCAAACTAGTAGCAGAGAGTAATTCGTTGATTGGAAACTCCCGCATGAGTTGATTATACTTTTGAACTTTTTCAGCAGCTTCTTTGAGTCCTGTATCAGCAATGAAGCTGACAGTTGCATGAAATCGTTTGGCTTGACGGAGAAGGTCCAGAGTCAGGGTGACACCATCACTTTTCAATTGTCTCTCAATGCTATCCAGAGCATTCTCCATGGAGATCCAGAAGTTGATCTCTTGTGAGGCGGTGCCACTCGAAGGTTCACGATTCATTTTTGTGATGGTCTGGATTGACTTGATCCAGGAATTAACAGTACCTTGAATTCCGTTGAGGAAAACTGGATCGGAGATTAGATCTTGCGGGAGGAGCGATGTCGTTGGTCGGATATTCTTTGCTTGTGCCTGGGCGATCGCGTTCTGGACGAGAGGCGGTATGGGGAGGATTATTTCTGGTATTTCAACATTCTGTTGGAGATGTAGGAGTGATAACTCGAGCTCGGCGATCTTCTTCTTGGCAAGGGGTATTCCTTAGAGAATTAGAGGCCTTCCTTGCAGAGAGAAATTACCTGTTTTTGCATCGTCGAGTCCCTTCCCTCGTCGCAATGTCTGTTCTGTTTCTCCCCTGGCATAAGAGTCGAAATACGGCGATACGGCAGATCGAACAAGAGAATGTAGAATCTCGTAGGGAGATGCAGCTTCTTGGCCAGGTAGATTCACAACGACCAGTTGACTCTGGAGTGGTATGCTAGCATCGAGAGGTTGAGGTCGCTTCATTAAGGCCAGAGAGGCTACAGTCGTTGGGCCTGCAGAATACTCTGTGCTAAGATAATACACAAAGGCTGTGTTCTCCGACATATCTAACGGGAGGTCAGTAATGTAGAAAGGTAGAGAGCAGAGAGGGACTAACCATTGTTGTTTTGAGAAGTGGCATCGCCAAACTCTTTTCGCAGATAAAGAACAAGATTACTTGGATCCGTAGCAAACTTTGAACACTTTTGAAGAGTGTCAGAGTAAGAAAGCAGCGAAAGCTGGAGATCTTCGCGTGAGGCATTGAGAATGACAGATGCCAACTCAGCCAAATAATCCGTGAGCACAGTGGGATCAAAAGGAGCAACAGCGACGATAGTGGAGCTAATTGGTGTTGATGTTGTAGTAGTAGGAGTAGTAGTGTCATCCGATATCAATGTATCAACGTGTTCATCCACCGAAGCAGCCATGATCCTACCTGCTCTTTGCTTCTGGAGGGAAGAAGGACGTGGACCAGGAACCAGAGACAAGACAAGGTGAGGATCGACGCGATGTATCTGTTTGTATGCACCGCAAAAAGTTCCAAGGCACCGAAGTTTCGCCCCTGGTTGATTTCTGAATTGGCGATTGTCCTATCATGCGATCTCTATCTCACTATAATACTTAAACAGGTCTTGAATTATATCACACATCCTGAGAGTCCCGTAACGAATTGGCGTTACTTATTCTACTGGATGGGAGATAATGCAATAAAATGTTCCCATCCTAGTTATATCGGATATATTATCATACCTGGGTTTACTTCCATCTAAGTTTGCTTTGAGATCTTATCATCGTCTTCATCTCGCCAGAAATACCCAGGCCATGGTATGAATTTTGCTACCCTCTTTTGGTAGAGCTTATAGGCTCTGTCTTATTAGAATATTCGGAATACTGTGAATGTACGGATATTTTTTGGCTGTAATCCACTCAGTCAAGATGGTCGATCCCTTGGCAAGTAAGCAATCAGTTCGAAACGGTAGATGTTTACCGCGAATATGACAGTAACGAGCGACAACGGCCCAACGACAGTCCAATTGTACAGTGTTTGCTAAAGATCAACAACGTATTACTACAACCACGGGCACACCGTTGCAATGCATCCGAATGAATAGAATAGACACCAGATGGCCTGTTCACAACCAAAGTTTGGATGCCGCGAATATCGCCACAATCCACCTGCAATAAATCCTCTCTTTAGGTCCTTGGGTTCACAGTACGATGCAGTCGGATGAGTGCGGGAATGCGATCTAGTCGAGCTTGATGGTGTACTATGCTTGGCTCTTTGATAAATCCACTGTTGCTCATCTGCCACCGACTCAATAGCAATACAAGAGAGTACAGCAATTGTACACAAAGCATCTTGATAGTCGAGCGGAGTCTGTGAGTCGACTAACAGGACTAGGTAGTTTCTAGAAAATTAGCTCAACCTTTCCTGGTACGGTGCACGGAGCGGTTAAGAGGAATAACAAGATATTCTGAATAACGCTGACAAAGACCAAGTTGAAACTGACGAGAATAGCCGAAGAAAGAGAAGCAGGAAAGTAAGACACAACCAAATCTCGAACATATATCCAGCGGTAGTCTTCGGAACCACTACATCACCGTAAGCTATTTGAAGTAACTTGATAATAATTACCGAGAATAGCCGCCCTTCCTCCAGTAATTGTAGGTTAATCGTACTCCCCACACCAATTGCAACCCGGTTAATAAGACTAGACGCGGAGAAACTAGGTCGTGTTGAGCCGCAAAGGCAATATAGTGAAAGCTATAATATACAGGGAGAAGGGACCATAGTCGATCGACCCTGAATGACGACTCTGTTAGAGACAATACACCTAGATCAATGGAATTGAGTACCATGACCAGTTGCCTGTGATTTGACTCAATATGAAAACTGTCAGGGATGAAGCCATTGAGAAACCAGTCCCAAAGACAAACGGATTGGTGGTGGAGTAAATGTCCCAAGTACCATGATGAAGCGAAGAGAAATAGCGAAGTGCCGAGGAGTAAAATGGCAAAACCGAATGGGAGAATGAGGCGGCATCTTTCGGACTGATAAAAAGAGGTAATACGCCTTGTTTATTCATAGAGTCCAGCTTTCTTCCTGGTCTGAACTGATCTGACCAGCAAATGATTCAAGAGAATGAGCGGATGAAGAGATGAAGGGAGAAAAAGGGATGAAGGACGACCGACGCCGATGGAACTCAACGTGACCACTCTCCAATCAGCGAAATTTAGGTGTGGCGTGAAAAAATAAGATGTTTACATATTTATTTAAATATTTAAAGGTGGATCATACAGGCCGTAATATACTTTTATCTGGTGAATAACAGAGCTAAAATACATTTACGGAGACTTTTACTCCTCAATTACCTCTGTCCTCAACATCGTAACCCTTTTCCAAAAAAAATTTCAAGTCGAACCTGAACGAAGAAACGGACCGACAATGCTCCCTGTACAACTAGTGCCACTGGTCCCGGCTTTACAGGTGGGCCGATGTTTCTTTCGTCGCTTTTCTGCCTCACCACTGTCCTTCAGAAGCCAAGCGAATGGAGGAACAAGGAAACGGTTTGCAGAGCGCCATGCGCAAAATGGACTCCAGCGGTTCGCGAAACCCAAGTCATTGTCGGCCTTGAACCCAAGAGGGGGTCCATCGCAATTCACTTCTTCAGGAAATGTCCAAACAGACCTCGATTCCTTCCTCGCAACAGTCAATCGTCGACTCGAAAATCTCTTGTATACAGCAGTTCCAGCCGCACAGTACACTTCACCAGACCAATCTGAGGAATTCGAGAGTATTATAACGGAGTTTCGCAATGCTGTTATGACAAATCTCCTGGATAGACTGGGGGATGGGAAATATTATGAGTCACCATTGTATCTACCCAGCCCGGACAATCTGTACGAAACATTTCGCGCAGAAGGCATTCGAGGACTAGATCGACTTATATCACAACATTACAATCAGTATTTTCAGCGTCGAGGCAACTCCAGGCTGAAATCAATATCGAAAGACTGGATGGATTCTCTAGTCGCTGACATGAATGACCCAGGCTCATGGTATCCTCACGCAAGAGATATGCGTCGCAAAATAATTATGCACGTAGGCCCAACAAATTCTGGCAAAACGTATCAGGCACTCAAACGTCTGGAAACAGCAGAACGAGGTTGGTATGGAGGCCCTCTGAGACTGCTAGCACATGAGATATTCAACAGGATGAATAAGCAGGGCATCAAGTGCAATCTGCGAACGGGTGAGGAGATTCGAGTAGTCGATCCAAATGCTCCTCTGACCTCCTCAACTATTGAGATGTTCGACGACTCAGCCTTATACGATGTCGCTGTCGTTGACGAAATTCAAATGATCGCAGATCCTCAACGAGGGTATGCTTGGACGGCTGCCGTTTTAGGTCTAAGAGCCAAGGAATTACATCTATGTGGCGAGGAAGGAGCTGTACCCCTGGTCTCTAAGATCGCGGAAGAGTTGTGTGACGAAATTGAGGTCCGAAAGTACGAGCGACTATCGCCCTTGGAGATAGATAAACAGTCTGTCATGTCCTACTCCAACATCCTACCTGGCGACTGTGTCGTGGCATTTTCTCGTAAAGAGATATTTCGAATAAAAGAGGAAATCGAGAGAAAACTTAACATGAAATGTGCAATGGTGTATGGCGCTCTACCACCAGAGACGCGTGCAATGCAGGCTGACTTGTTTAACGATCCGAATAGTGGATACGATGTCATCGTTGCTTCAGATGCGATTGGAATGGGTCTAAATTTGTTTTCCCATCTATTTTCAATTTCGCTAATTCCTTAGGAACATCAAACGAGTCATCTTTCAACAAATGGCGAAGTTCGACTCCGGTCATAAAAAACCACTCCATCCCTCTCAGATTAAGCAGATTGCCGGGAGAGCTGGGCGATTCAGGGTACCTGGTTTGCAATTCAATGTCTCGGCCTCGAACGATATACGAGGAGTTGTCACTACACTTAAACAAGGTGACATAAAAGCTCTGGATAATGGTTTGTCCTCACCGAATCTCCCCTTGAAGCAAGCCATGTTATGGCCTCCGTGGAGGATCTTTCAACAATTTGCGCAGCAATTCCCTGGAGATACTCCTCTGTCAACTATTCTCTCTGAAATCTCAAATATCAGCAAAACGTCGCATCATTACAACTCGATGATATCAAATGATCCGATCATACTAGCGTCTGCCATGCAGGATATTCCAGATATAGACCTTCAGTCTCGTTATTCCCTTGCCTTCGTCCCAGTAAGTAGCAAGTCACGAGATCAGGTGGAAATGTTCCGCAGGTTTGCAAATGTGGTGTCGAACAATATACCCATCACAATCGAAGCACCGCAGCTCGACTTCCACTTGGAGAAAATAGAGGAAAGAGGGGTTGGGCAATCGTCTACAACTTTATTTCAGTTGGAGGAATACCACAAGTTGATTACCTGCTATTGCTGGCTTTCGTATAAGACCCACTTGTTGAGATCTCGTTGACACGTACAGAATTCGTTGGCCGGCATTGTTTACCGACCATGCCTTGGCAGTGAAGTGGAAAGAGCGTGTAGAAGTGGTCATCCATGAAGCTTTGCAACGTTTACATAGCACGACGACTGGTTCCGAGCCAGATCCGTTTGATGACCAGGGGAACAGACCTGAGGGCAAAGACCAGGGATTGGAAAACGCCGTTGTCGGATGAGAATGCTGAATACATAAAAACCAAGAGGAAATAGTAATAATCAAACTCTGCTCTGCATCACAATCTGGCCCCTCGCACTCGTCAAGCACCGACACAACAATGGCACATTGTGTCGTAGGAACAGCATACGCCACAACAATGAACCAAACTGAATTACTAATTTACCTGGAACCGCAACTAAGATACCTCGCTAGCCATGCCAACAGCTAAAAAACAGACAAATCCTGACTTCATGAGCACTTTCTATCCATATATACGGAATATTGGATCGTCTCATTATTTAGGTGGCTCAACATAGCCTGGGAAACAGTCTACTCGTTAACCAAATTCGTTAGACAAGGTCACCTTCAAATTTCTTGGAGTGCTTGTTCTGAGGATTGTTAGTTGATTGCTGCAGAAAAGGGCAAGGAAAGTAATTACCTCGGCATGAGTCGCCAACGCTGGTCTTCTCATTGTACCGAGAAATGATTGTTTGCACTGAGCACACACTATCGTCTTGGCTGCTTCGTTTGCCTTGAGTTGACTGCCGGCGACTTTTTTGTTTTTATCCGCATTGCGCTCTCTTTTTTGAGCTGCCTTGGCTCCATTGCCGCCACCCATCACGAACTATGGAAGAGAAAATCGAAACGGATGATGTTTTGAAAGATTACGAAGGATTGAGGAAGACCGGAGAAAATTTATTAACCAAAATCCCCCGTAAATACCTAAATAAATACCGTACATATGATCGGTATTCATCCTACCGATTTTGTCGGCAGCGCAGGTTAGATTGGATTTTGTTGGCATCATTTCATCAGAGTTATAATATGGCACCCCCGCGCTTTGATGAGTCGCTTGCACCTCCAATTCTAATAAGCGTACCTGACAGAACCCAGTACACTCGTGGTTCACTCGAGATGGATCAACTCGACCCTTCGGATCCTATGAAGACATTTGCATCTTGGTTCGAACATGCCAGGGCGTCTGGCGTTGTGTCTTCACCCGAAGCAGTGACCCTTTCGACTGCCCATCTCCCCTCAGGCAGAGTTAGTTCGCGGGTGGTTTTAATGAAGAAAACTGATTCACGTGGTTTTGTCATCTATTCAAACTTTCAAACTTCAAAAAAGTCCCGAGACCTGACAACAAATCCTCGCTGTGCCCTTAATTTCTGGTGGGAGCATCTGGAGCGACAAGTTCGTGTGGAAGGGAGTGTAGAGAGATTGACGCAAGAAGAGTCACAAGAATATGCCAGCACGAGACCAAGGGATTCGCAACTGGGAGCTTGGGCATCTCCACAGAGCTCCGTTATCAAGGATAGATCCGAACTCGAGAACAGGGTCCAAGCTGTCCAAGAACGGTTTGAGGAAATCAAAACTATTCCAGTTCCTCCATTCTGGGGAGGCATGAGGATCGTTCCTGACCTCATAGAATTTTGGCAAGGTGATTCCCTCTACGTAGTCCCTGCTAACGATAACAGGCAGGGCAAATCGATTGCATGATAGATTTGTATATGAGAGAGAGGAATCAGGCAGCTGGACCATCAGAAGGCTGGCACCATGATATCATGGATACATGTATAAACTTCGTTTGAAGATATCGCAACTGAAGCTCCACGCTACGTTTGAAGATTACCTAGTCGTTACCAACAAGGTTTAAGCGGCCATTCACAACAGGAGGCAAATACAGGAATTTCTTCTAATTCTTGTTTTATTTTTGATTCTGTACCTACTAGAGTGGAGATTTGTCATATAACATGAATGTCCGTTTCAAAATGCCTTCGTTCAACGTTCCCTCGAAATACAGAAAGTATTACCATGCCTCAATAATCCCAGTGCCTTAAGAACCCAATGCCTTAAGAACCCAATGCCCGAACTTCTATTGAGGGCTGCTTAGTAGAAAATCCAAACCCTTCACCTCCTTCCAGAATATCCGTTACTCGAGCCACTACCGCCGCCGGATACCCCTTCGTTTTCATCTCCTCAACAAGAGCAAGGGCTCCTTGCCCATCTCCCAATGCTAAATATGTCCTCGTCATTTGCTCATAAGAGCTAGGCTCACGTCCGTATAGACCATTCTTTTCAGCTCCAAGTGAATCAAATACCCTTCTTGCCTCCTCCAGATTGCCTTCTATGGTCCATCCGTGTATCAAGTGATTAGCCATGTAGACAGTTATTTTGACATTATTCGCCTTCATATGCGCAAAAATCTCACCGCAATCCGCAACACGGTGGTTTGCGACATGGGCTTCGATCAGCGCTTGATAAAGGGTCTCGTCTGGATGGACAAAATCTGCGAATGTTGGATCAATCACTTTGAAGAACCATGATTTAGCAGCCTCAAGATCTTGCTTCACACAGCCATAGGCATGGATGAGCGCAGCATAATGAGAGCTAGTGGGCTTCTGTCCGTCATGCGCAATAAGCTTGAGAATCCGCTCCGCCGCATCGACGTCCACAGGTTCTAATGTTGCGTACGCATCCATTAGAAGCTTGTATGTGTGTGCAGAGGGGCGCAAAAGTTGCATACGCATCTTCTCATAAAACCGCAAGGCTTCCGAGCGGTCTTGCTTCGTCTGGACATAGAATTGAAGCATTGTGTTGTATGGTGCAACTCTCGGTGCAAAATGAGAATCCATTTCCATCTCTTCAAAGTATTTCAATGCAAGCGCCTCATTGCCGACCCTGCAGCAGGCATTAATGATGGTGCCGAATGTGACGTGGCTCGGGGCAATTCCATTCGCTCTCATTTCATGGAAATAATACAGGGCATCATCTGATCGTCTCGCTTTGGCAAGTTTTGCGATAAGCGTGTTGTACAGGAAAGTTGAAGGTCGCACACCGAGGGACTTCGCTTCATGAAATAAAGCGAGAGCTTCTGTTGCTTCGTCATTGGTATCAGTGACATTGAGATTCACAATATAAGCAGCAAAGGCGTCTGCATCTGGCGCTACACCAAGAGCCATCAGGTCTCGCTGATATAGTCGGGCATCGGCGAAATTTCTGTTGAAAGCATTTGCCACAATCATGCTATTGAGAACTAGACACCACTCCAAAAAATCGATTTCACGTTCAGGAAATACTTCTCGGATAGTTGATTGAGCAAACTCGAAGGTTTCTGCAACAATATCCATTCGCTTGGCTTTTCCGGCGATGTCGATGAGGCGTCCGAGAGCTTCAGGCAATAATCGCTCGCCATTTCGTTTCGCAAACCGGACCACGTCCCGGAGCTGGTTCAACATTCCAGGGTCAACGCCAGGTCGAGCTTTTCCGAGGTTTCGTAGAACATGCGCCGACTGCATTGTGTTGAAATCTGGTGGTCTTGGGACTCCTTTGTGATATTCGGTCGGCAACTGACGATAAGACGGTGCTGACGGAGGAATTGAGGTTGTTGGGGTGACAATAGTGTCCATCGTTGCAGTAGACGCAACGTCGTCCGGAGAGTAATTGGAGGGTAAACTGTTCATCGTAGGTGTTATAGAGGCAGGCGTGCGGTTGGTGGCAATGAAGTCGATGCTGTTCATGATCTCTTGCCAGTAGCTGAATACTTCTGGATCCCAGATACGCATGAGATTTTCTGTAATAATGGTCTGTGCTGGGAGGAGGTGGACCCAATCCTCCGGTCTCATGGCACAAAGGACTGTGATCAGCAAGATAAGATCGTCTTCAGATGATTCTTCCCACCCCGTTAAGGCAGACTGAAATTTGACTAGGCCGGCCATCGTAACACCGTCCAGATGAGTATCGCTATGGAGAGGTTGCAATGCGGAAACAATAGAGCGAGCAGCTGTTGATGGTGACTGGGAAAGAATGGAGGGGTGAGGGTGCAGAGTTGAGATTAATCGAGATGCGATGAACGGTTCCAGAGAGCCAATGTTATTGATAAATTCTTCGGAAAGATCATTAAAGTCGCGGTCGGCTTCTTCCGTGGTAGAATTGAGGCGGTGTACGTGAGCGAATCGTTCAAAATATTCGAGCCCGCGTTCAGCTCCCGAAGATTCTGTGAGCTTGCGCAAGAATAAGGCTGCGACATCGAGATCTGGCATGACATTTTGAAGGATTAAGTCGTCCATGATAATGACGGCAGTCGGAAGATCGCCCTCTCGAAGACATAAATCTGCAAAAAGCAATAACTCTGGCTTCCACAGATGGGCAGTGGCAGATCGTGCTTCGGCCAAGAGTTCGAAAGCTTCTTTAGCAACTGCCAAATTCGCCGCCCGACATGCTGATAGAACAAGAGGTCGAACTGTGGATACGGTCGGTTTAGGAAGAGTGGCTGTGTTCTTCATTTCGTGTACCCACTTCAGAGCTGACTCGAGATCACCGCCGTGACACAGCCCAGTGACCACTGCATCGAATAGCCGACGCGAGACATATTTGGAGGGTAACTGTTGCACCTTCTTCAAGAATTTTATTCCCCCATTACCTTTTCCACATGCGAAATAACTTAAGATGAGTGCTTCGTAGACAATGTTTTCGTCGTGTGAAGGGAGGCCAGGGGCCCGTGCCTTGTATTCGTTATAACACTCGATGGCAGATCGTAAATCACTGTTCTTCCCAAAGGCTGCAATCAAATGTACGAAAGTATTTACGTCTGGAGGGATTTTGGAAAGTTCCAGGAGCTCATAAACATGTAAAACTTCCTGCGTCATCCCATGCTTCCCGAGAGCGTCTAGCATAACGTTGAAGGTTTCGATGGGATGAGATGTGTACATCGTATTGCTGCTAGCGTTGAAGAGCTGTAGAGCCATCTTGACATTGTCTTCACTTTCTAGCAGATTGACCCTCTCGCGTGCTGCCTGGGAATCTATGCCGTTTCGTTCAGCTTTGAGGTTTGTTTCTGTGATGATATCCCTAACTTCTGTTGACCGCCGACACAGCGTCTCAATCACTGTGGAGACGGTTGACATTTCCGGCTGAATGTGTTCATTTAGCATCTCGGTGTACGTCTCGACTATCGTTTGGACAGGTTCTTTGCCTCGAGTACGACTCATGGACACAATAATGTCGTTATACAGACGGGCAGTCGGCACAAAACCCTGGCGTCTCATGTCATGATATACAGAGATGACGGAACTGAAATCGCCTTTCTCCATTAAATTCGACACTTCTTCCTCATATGATTCAAGAGAAGGGGTCGCAGATTCTGAAACTGTTTGGGGCAGGTTTGGTGGTGGAACAATGTCGGTCGATGAGAATGCAGGTTCAGACACATCGTCAGTAGATAATGAAGGATCGGGAGCGGCAGTAGAGTAATGACGCGCTTGCGACTGTGAAGGGTCGGAGCCATTGACAGGGGTGAAGACAGTTTGTTGGAGATGTCTTGTAAGAGATGGATGAGAGCGGCGTAGCAGGTCCTGTTCTTTTGACCCATCGTCATTGGTAGTCGAGGCGGCCATTGAGTTCTGAAAGGGGCCGTAGAACGATGTCTGGGTGTTGCCATGACTAGGATTGTTCTTCCCAGCATGGGCACCGAATTGGCTTTGGAAGCGATTCGCGATTGCTCCAGAACCTAGCTGTGTTCGAGTGGCTCCAGCAAAATTTTGATTGAAAAAGGAGCTTGCATGTGCAGCTCCCGACGGAGATGCATGAGCATGGCCAGCGAACGATGCCTTTTGGAAAGCATGTCGAGCGAAAGTAGTGAAGGTCTTGGCATAGACCATCAAGTAGTGGAATCTACATGCACGATCTTAATAGAGTTCAGTGCAGTTTGAGATCTGTCAAGAACGTCAGTCACCCGAATTTGAGATGTTTTGGTGGAAATCATGTTCGTTGGTCGTTACCTTAAAAATCTCAGTAGAAATTGAGAATTGAAATCTTCAGGTTGGTAAGAGCCTGCAGAAATGGAAGTAGTTATGTCCCTGACTTTCCGTTAAGAGAGTCTGGATTGAGTAGTTGAAGAGTATGTGCGTGCGAGGGACTCAAGATTGTACGTATTTTTTAAGCGTAGCTAACAGGCGGTTTTCATTTTTGCCTAATTTTTCTGGCGCACTGCAGTTTGGGGGCTGATAAAACCCGGCCGGCTCCGATCCAGCCGATCAAAAAATTACGCGTTACTTATATAAGAGCATACAGTGAATTCGAATTTCGGTGATCATGTGTCCAATCGAGGCACTGTCCAATCGCCCGAACCAATCGTCGAAAAGCCGTCGCTATTCATGCCGATCTGGAATTCAATTCAAAGACATGGATGCCTAACAATACTACAGCTAGCGGCAGTCTGCAGTGAGCCAAGCCCGATGTTGTATGTATAGTGCCCGAGTGATTCGTAGCTCTCCAATTGCAATTGACAATTGGCTCGCTCGTTTTGTGATTCCCTGGTTCGGCTCACTTGAACGGCAAACGTGACCGCGAAATAGCACTGAGGGTAGAAATTTTTTGATTCTTCTACAAAACGTATCTGATAGTAGGCTTGAATGCAAAGTAAAAGCTGATGGGATGATACATAACCTCAACCAGCTAGTTCGCTATGTCTCTTGCACACGAATCTTCTCCCCTTTGACAATCTTCTTTAATTCCTCTCCTGTGAGCGTCTCGAATTCGAGGAGGGCTTCCTTGATCCGTTCAAGTTCCAGGCGATGATTTCGTAACAAATCTCGAACTCTCTGAGTGCTTTGCTCAATCAAAGATCTGACTTCTGAATCGAAAAGAGTGCGCTCCTTAGTTGACAACCGACTTAGGTCATCATCCTCGACGTAGTAATATCCCACCTACTAGAGTTAATATACGAACCCCCATCCACGAGAACAAACCTTGTCAGAAAATCCACATCGTAAGACAAACGCTCTTGCGATGGACATCAGCTGCTGGAAATCACCAGCAGCTCCCGACTCAACGCTGTCTAGCCCAAATGCTACCTCCTCAGCTACTCTCCCTGCAACACAACCGTCCATCCGGGCAAGCAACTCCTGAACACATCAGCAGAGGTAATTAAATCCACATACGGCACGGGAAAGATTCCATTTATCCAAGGGAGGCAAAAAAGCCACATGTCCTAACGTTTTGCTGCGAGGTAGGATCTGGACGTATTAGAAAACTTCAAATACTCAATTACCGTCGCCTTTTCGATTTCAAACGAGTTCTCATTTAGCAGAGCTACAAGAGCGTGGCCCCCTTCATGGTATGCACTAGTACAGGTTAGGCATTCAGTCGAAAGGATGGATTTACGTCCTTGTCTTATCTGCTAATGATTTCACTTTATGTGGCAATGCATGACCCATAGTTATCTTGTCCTTTGCCCATTCAAAGTGCGCCATGGTGACTACACGAGCACGTTCTCGACTGCCTCTGACGGCAGCCTCGTTGACCAAATTTGCCAGATCAGCGCCAGAGAACCCCGTCGTCGATCGGGCTATTAGCTTGAAATCCACATCTTGTCCAATGGCAACATTCTTTGCATGTTGCTGTAGGATTTGTAAACGTCCACGCACATCAGGCAATGGAACTTCTACAGTTTTGTCGAACCGACCTGGTCTCACCAAAGCTTTATCCAGTAGCTGGGGGAAGTTCGTCGCACCGATAACAATAATTCCTGACGACTGTTGAAACCCATCGAGCTCCACCAGAAATTGATTAAGAGTTTGCTTCACGTAATGCGAGTCCCGTGGATTGCGTCGGGCACCAACAGCGTCGATTTCATCGATGAAAATTATGGCTGGTGCTTTTGCCCGGGCCGATGCAAATAGCTCTCTCATCCGCTTCGCACCGACACCAACATACATCTCATCAAATTCACTTCCACTCATAAAGAAAAAGGGCACATTTGCTTCTCCAGCCACAGCTCTTGCAAGCATGGTTTTCCCGGTGCCCGGAGGGCCTGTCAACAGAATGCCTTTGGGGAGTTTTCCCCCAAGGCTAGTGAATTTGGTGGGATCTTTCAGGAACATCACGACCTCCTCTAGCTCTTCTTTGGCTTCATCAACTCCCTTTACGTCACTGAACCTGACCGGCGATGCAGTCGGCATAGACTTAACTTCCCCATGAGATGGTGATTGCTTTAACAACCCTGTGGTCTCCTCCATAAGAGAAGCCAAGAAGAATATAAAGAAGCATGTAAGAGCAAAGGACAAAATAAACCTTAACCACTTAAGTAGAGTTGACCCTGGCCCTTGCTACATCAGTAATCGATATATATGAAAAGAAGCTCACCCTCGTCTACGACAACATGTAGCGGATTGCCCTTCACACCAGCAGCGATATCTCTCGAGTTCCTAGAAGACGAGCTCATGCGAGTGAGAAGTGAAGCTGTTGCAGGCAATGTAATTTCTGGATCACCACCGTAAGAAGAGTCCATGGGCCTGGGGATATTTCTTCCAACTCGTCGAAGTGCCTCCTGGTAAATGGCCTCACATGCATCATTCGTTGCACTGCTTCCCTGTTCATATCTCTTGACAACGAAATCGGGGTGGTTTTCCAAAAGCTCCTGGGATGTTAACAATCTTCAAATTGGATGAGAACCCCTAAGAAGGCAGCTTGTGTGCTTGGGTCGTCAGGGTTTTGGTTTGCGCGAGTTTCCAAAGTTTTGAGTCTGCGATCCTTTAGAGATGTGGATGAGTGGAGTGCTCTTGACGGAAAGTGCAAAAGGAAAGACTTTGGAGCATTCGATACAAACGTTGCGATGGCTCTAGTTGAGTGGTCGGAAAGTACAGAGACATGGGCTGAAGCCATCAGAGGAGAGTTTATGGAGCCCAACATGGGTCGGTGAATCGAAAATGAAGACAGAAATCTGGCATGAAAGACTGGACCTGGCCCGCTTACAATCGTTGCCGGACTCTTGGTGATAAAGTGCCGGGCCGTGAATTCCTTGAGAGTACATAGTCCAGTCCGGGATAGTCTCGGAAGACTAGACAGTGTCGCAGAACTCATTGGACCGTCCTGACCCGAATCGATCGATGTCTTTTGCGGGCGTTGACCGATGATAGCGAGGTTGAATTGGGGTCCTGCGTCGGGCTAGCAAAAAGTCAAGGGGCTTTTCCGGCTGGGAGCCGAGGGTTTGGTGCTGTCCTGTGTGTTTTGATCGGGACTAGATATAAAACCTCTCCTAGTCTAGATAGAAATCTAGTCATCATCACCCATACCAGACTACAGTGGAGCATCTCGACTCGGACGAGCCTGCTGGTAGTTCTTTTGCTTTCATTCTTGCTTTGCTTTTTAGCATTATTATCAGATTGGATCTTTATCGTATCCTTTCTACCCTTTTCTTTGGTTGAAGAACGTGGTTGTACTTCACCTTTTCTTTTTTTCAGATCTTTGTTTCAGATCTTTTCCTTCAAGTTGTTTTCTTTTCAAGCTGTCTGCATCAAGGCATCCCTCATCTTACGGCCCCAAAGCTGTTATCCCATCCGACTTTGTCTCAAATCCTGACGACATCCTCAAGAAGAAATATAAGCCACGGAAATCAACAGCATCATCTACTCCTTCTACTCTCAAACCATCTCCACCTCCTGTAGTGCCTCCTACAGGACCAACAGCACCAGTGGCGTCTTCACCGGCAGTACCTCCCGCAGCAGCACGACCGCCGACAGCACCTCGACCTCCTCCTATGGCACTTGTAGGAGCCTTTCCTCCTCTTAAATACGTCCGAGAAATCTCCCAATTCGATGGTCGCGGTGACAGTTTGCCTACATTTATTGCATCTGTCGAATCTATTATCGCTGCATACAATTTTCCAGTCCTCTATGGTGGTTTTGTGTCTGGCAATGTTGATGAAGGATGGGATTATGTTCGTCGAGATATCCATGCCGCTCATCCAATGTCTGCGAAGTCTAATAATGATTATGGTAAACGGTTCTGCTTACTTTTGGCCCAGCGATTCACCGGGGAAGCAAGTGAGTGGTGGGTGTCTAAGAAGGAGACAATGAGGCATTTGCCAAACTGCTGGGATGAGCCGAGAGGAGTGGCCTATCAGGAGGATCGTGTCATTTATTGTTCTTTCAAAACCTTACTCGAAACGGCATTTCCGGATCATTGCAAACTCGAGAATGCTCAAAATCAGTTGAATTCGCTTTCATGGGACATGTCTTCCGAATCAGTATCAACTTTCAAGAATCGCACTGCTACCCTTTTCAATAAGGTCGGTATCGATAAATGGATCCATATGAGACCGTATTTGCTCAAAGCTATGACAGAACCACTTCGACGGGAATTGCGAGCCCCTGCTCTTGAAGCTGACTTCTGGAAGAAGTTAGATGATATTTATACTACGGAGGAAGCTATATCATTGGATAGGCAAGCTGGCTTGTTGGCAGAACAGAGGATGAAGAAGAAACCTGGAAAGCTTGGCCAGGGTACTCAGACATCTGAAATCAAGTGCTACACCTGTGGGGAGCCCGGCCATGTTAGCCCAAATTGTCCTCTGCGGGGGAAGAAGAAGGATGATTCAAAGAAGACAGAGTCTAAGACTACTTCGAGAACTGGCAGGAAGTCATCCAATGAGGACGATGATGATGGTAATGATGAAGATGTATGTTTCAAGTGTGGTGGGAGAGGGCATAGATCCCCGGCTTGCCCGAGTAAGCGGACATACAAGCAAGGAGACCAGGCCAAGAAGACTCGTGGCAAGCAGTCTGAACCAAAACAGTCGGCAAATGGTGGAAATCCCTCCTCCTCTAGAATGCAGAATCATTTCGACATCCGTCCGCTCCAAGAGGAACTTGGTGGCCAATGGCACCCTGCGTCTCGTGGCATGTATGCGTTCGATACTGTTCCAGTCCAACGTTTCCATCCCCCCATTGATGTTCCTGAAGATTTGGGCCCTGACCTTATTTGGAATGGCCATTCTTGGATTGACCCAGCAACTGATTATTTTTATTCTCAACCTGTCAAGTCTGCTCCTCTTGTATCGGTTCCCTTTTATTCTATCGATTCTACCACCTCTGCCTCTACGACGAGTCCGACGTCCCCTTTGTCTGTTCCTGCGGAAACTTTACATTCTTCTATTTCCTACATTCAAACTATGATGTCTTCCGAACCTGTGGGCTTACCGACTGGATCAATGCGGACCATGACTGATTCTATGGATGGCCAGAAGTTGACGACTGTTCTCGACACCGGTACCTCTGTTGTTATTGTTACGAAAGCTACTCTTGGTTCTTCCTTTCCTGTATCACGACCCTCGGATATTACCCTTACCAGCACGAATAATATGTGGACACAACCTTTGGGAATTTGTGATGCTTTCAAATTTCGGATTCGACATGTCGTCTATACTGTCAAAGCCTATGTTGTCCTTTCTGCTGGATTTGATTTGCTGCTTGGGAATGAATTCTTGTGGTCAACTGGCGCCGCCCTTTTTCCTCGATGGGGTGCTTTTGCATTATGCTTTCCAGAATTTCAGTTCCTTTCCGCTACTTGCGATGCCAGACCGTCACCGACCCCAAGTCAACAGCCTTCATCTCCGACACCACCACATCCTGCTTTGGTGGATCCATTGAGTGGTGAACCTCTCGAGTCCAAATTGTTTGCTTACTTCGTTGTATCAAAATCAGTTCCTCATTTGAATATTATCTCTTCCCGTGGTGTTGTGGCTATAGGTCAACGAGATTACCTCAAGGATTCAGCTATGGATGGTGAACCTGTGTTGCTGGATTCCAAGGATGAGGGCCTCCATCCGCCACATGTTCTTACCGATACTTTTATCAAATCGCGTATCAATATCGATCCTTCAGCTCCTACTTGGTTTGTGGATGCTGTTATCGGCATTATTATTCAGTATCACGATGTTATCAGTTGGAACGACTATGACCTCGGCAGAGTTGTCGATATCCCTCATAGAATTCGCCTCCGACCTGGAACTAGAGGTGTTCGACAACCCATGCGACCACACCTCAACTCTCCTAGGAACTCTGAAATTATCAGGCGCAAAACGGATCCTTTTTTACAGATGGGCGTTTGGATCCCTTGCCCCTTCAGTGAATGGTGTGCTCAATTGGTTATCGCTGAGAAAGAGAGGGTGTGTCATGACTTCACGGATCTCAATGAGGCTACTATTCCAGACGCTTATCCTACCCCTTCTATGTCTGACATGTTTTCTTGTTTGGCTGGAGATGCCATTTTCTCAATGTGGGATGCAGATAGGGGATTCAATCAGATTATCAACGATGTTTTCACGATGTATGCTATGAGTTTCCAGCGGCTTCGACAGCTTTTGATGTCATTGAGAATGCTGTTCGGTGGAGTTACTTGTGGAGCAACCTTTTTGCGGAATATGGCTATTGTTGTGGAGAAGTTGGCTAACCTGTTGCGGGAGGAGAAATCTGATCAAAAGGTGCATTCCTACTATGATGATGTTATTCTATCTGGACCCCAAAATTCCTATCTTGGTCATTTGAAAGCTATCAAGGCATTCTTGGAGGTAAGTCGGCAACATGGTTGGAAATATAAAGCTTCCAAAGTGCGCATAGCCCACTTGAAGATCAAGATATTGGGAGTTATTTTGTCTGCTGCAGGACGTTCTCCGGACCCAGAAAAGGTGGATGCTGTTACTTGCATGAGGAGACCATCTACTGTCTCAGAGTTGAAGAGTTTCATTGGATTATTGTATTGGTTTCTGGACTCTTATCCTGGTTTGTCTGTTCATGTTATGGAGATGCGTGCTATGTTGACACATAGTCGCTTGGATTGGTCACCTGCTGCAATTGCTGAATTTGAGTCGGCAAAGAGTGCTATCCGGAATCTGGCTACAATGCCGTCCCACAACCCTGCTAAACATTGTATCTTATATACTGATGCGTGTGAGGATGGAATTGGATGCATGATTTTACAATTGCAGGACGATAACACTGAATGTGTTATAGCTTTCGGTTCCAAGGCCTTTACTCCGGCTCAGAAGCGTTATCATATTACACGACAGGAAGCTCTCGCTTTTATCTGGACTCTCGGTCACTTCCATGCGTATCTCTCCGCTAAACCCTTCCTCTGGAGAACGGATCACCGAGCCCTTAAGTTCATTTTCGATGCTTCTAAATCTAATGTCGCCTGTTTGATGAGGTACAAACTTATCGCCGATGAATATCAATTCACTACCGAATGGATCTCCGGTACACGGATGATTGCCGACCCATTTTCGAGACTTTGTGTTATACCAGCGGATAGAGAATCAGCAATGACTACACGAGAGATGATATTTTCTGACACTAATTACTTCGACATCAACCCTCCTCCCTTACGATTAAGGCGATGTCAAACGGCAGATTTCTACTACCTCCATGCTCATAATGTCTCTCTCTACGCCATTGATCAGGATCCCAACAAGGATCTCAACCCCCATTCTCAACGTGTCGACCATTCTACTCAACATAAGATTCGACTGCCCTCTCTTACTGGTACGGAGCTGGACCAACTCCGAGCTTCTTCTTATATTCACCGATTTCTATCACAAAAATCGTTACCTGAGGGTCTTTCCCCTGTTGTGGTTAGGATGGTAAAGCGATATGCGAAGAGATGTTTTATAGAGGGCGATATTGTGTATATGATGGTTCGTGGGACTTATGTCAGGCAAGTTGTGGGATCTGAGGTTGAGAGGAGAAATGTTTTGACCCAGGCTCATGAAGGTTCAGGCCATCGAGGGCTGGAGTCATCCTTGGCTATTGTTGGTGCTCGATACTGGTTTCCGAGTATGTCGAAGATTGTCTTGCGTCACATTTTGCGTTGTCAAGCTTGTCAGAAATATTCACGACCGGATAAGTTCGATAATCCCAATTATGTTGTGGATATTTACGATATTTTTCGACACTGGAGTATTGACTTTGCTGGTCCTTTTCCTCCGGATGATAATGGGTATCAATACGTCGCTGTTATGGTCGAATCATTGTCGAGGTGGGCCGAAATCTACCCTTGTCGTTCTGCCGCTGCCGGCGATGCCGCGAATGCCATCTACTACCAAATTGTCTCGCGCTTCGGCATACCAGAATCTATCCAAAGTGACAATGGTTCACATTTTGTCAATGAAATTATTACTCGACTTACTTCAATCCTCCGTATTCGACACAAGTTTTCTACACCATATTATCCTCAATCAAATGGACGTGTCGAACGCCTTATAGGTTCCCTCAAGTCGATGATGGTTCGCTGTGTCGAAGATGTCAACAAGGATAATGATGGAGTCGTCCGTTGGCTTCCAGCTATCTACACTGCCTTATATGTTTATCGAGCCTCCGTTCATCACTCTACTGGTGTTACCCCCTCTTATTTGGTCTATGGATACGACATTCAATTACCTATTCATTACGATGGCAAATTGTCTCCCTCTGCTGAAAAGCCACCCAATCAAATCGCCCATAAACAGCAGATACTCGAACGGCTCTCGTACATGAAGGATGTCATCCCTGGCTTGCGCAACGCCCACTATCGTTATGCCATTTCCAAGGAAGGAAGAAAGGTCCTTGTCCGTCCCTTGAAATACAATGTCGGTGAACTTGTTTTGATCGCCAACCGCAATATTTCAGATTCGAAAACTGCCTCCCCGTTCGATCTGCCATTTGTCGGACCATACAAAGTTCACGAAATCGGCGACAAGGGTGCCTATAAACTCCAGACTATTCCTAAACCCGGACAGCGACCAGGCTATCTCCGCAATTTGGTCAACTGGACGAGGATGCGTCGATATTTTCCTGAAGGTGACGATGAGTTTGATGGCGAAGGGACTGTTTGAGGGGAGGGGAGGCATGCTTAGATGGTTTTCAGCTTTAGCTTTATTCGTTTTATTTGTTTGTTTTGCTTGTGCTAGATGCTTGTTTATATTGCTTGTTGCTTACTTATATTTTCATAGTGGTGTTAGTCTTTCTAGGCGTTTATAGCTCTTTCGGGGAGGGGTCTGTCCTGTGTGTTTTGATCGGGACTAGATATAAAACCTCTCCTAGTCTAGATAGAAATCTAGTCATCATCACCCATACCAGACTACAGTGCTGGCCAGCACTACAGGTGGAGGCGGGGACGGGGTCCGGTCTTTGCGTACATACGCAGGTCAATTCAATAGCATGCTAATCAATGCCGACCGACTAGTCACTTTCCTGCCGCGCCCGCCGCTAAAGTCAAAATAAAGATCGAAAATAAGGATCGAAAAAACAGCGCTGCAGCAGCTGTGGCCGCCGCCGCACGCTGAATTGCCCGTCCTGCTCTCTTCAGCTGCTAGCTGTAGTTGTTTGAATATATCTTCATTAAACATGTAAACCACTATTATAACTTGAAAATAACTGCTGTAATTGAATAACAATTCAAATAGCTATAGTATGCCAGCAGCTTCAGCAGTCTAGTGGCTAGCTAGCTAGCTGTTTATCTTAAAATATTTATGACTACACTTGCAATTGCAACTGAAAACCTATTTTTATATCTATTCATATATTTTATATAGCTATACCAAGCGCTACAATATTCAGTGTGCTTATTTATTACAACTATCATACATAATAAGTTATACAAATAGACTACAATATGTGAATCAAAACTTCAAGATTTATTATACTTTAAAACTGTAGTAAAAGCTTTTATATCACTGCTTATTATTCAAACTATTACAATTGCAACTACTACTGCAAACACTTTTTATTAGCCATTTTAGTAAAACCTCTTTATATATTAATAAATAGGACTTTATAAATGAACAACACTTAGCTGCAGCTGGCAGGCATCTCTACAAACAAATCACTTTAGAATTAGATTCTATCCACACTTTCACTTGTCAGCTGTAGAGCCAACAGCTGAACATTCCTTAGAAGACCCTTTTTCACCTTCTTCTACTGCTGCTGGCTTTCCTGGCCCCAACTTTGCCAGGAGGGCAGGTTGTCATTATATGCTGTAATAGGATGCCTTTTTGTAGAACAAAACTTGATTCCTAAGGGAATAAAACTACCCTTTTTATAGACAATTCCTAGAAACACATTATTAATCCAAATTGCATCGTATCGCATCGTTGTTGCATCCTATTACTTGGTTCTGATGCAATATTGCTCATATTGCATCAGATCCAGGAGGATCGCATCGTGATCTGCAATCGCATCGTGATTGCATCGTGATCAACGGTTGCACGTGACTAATCCACCAAATCATGCATAATCAATCATGCAAATAATCCGCAGATCATTACACTCTCCACCTCCTAGATTCGTCTTCATCCTTGCATACCAGCGACACTCCGCGCAATTCCGACAACACAAAGAAACACAAAGAGATATAAAGAGACCTATCTACTAAAGAGATACTAACTATAGTAATTGCTTGCATGCTAGCTGCTAGCTAGCTAGCGGTTAGCCATCCTAACTTCCTCTTCTTCAAGGAAGTTCCTAACACTGTTAATAACTTCAAGCCTAGTAATCCTTTCGTCAAACTGTTCATCACCAACAGTAGTTTGCATAGATGCATGCTCCATCATCCTGGCTGCAAAAAAGTCATGCTCTTGCATCCAATCCTCTGGAATCCACACCAACTCACTTCCAAATTCTGCACGCCCCAAATAACATGTTGTCCTTCCATATCTGCTGGTGTTCCGGACTGCTTGGCGATAATGCAAGGTAGAGACAACGTTGGGATAACGAACACGGTATTCATCCTCAGATGCATCTGGGGAAGTAACGACATGCCTGTAGCTAGGCATGTAACGACGTCCTCCTCTTCTAGCAAAGTTGGGGCCAGGAGGGCCTGCAATAGTAGGAGGGGGTGGAAGAGGATTTTCCAAGGAAATTTGTTCGGAGGGAATGTTTGTCCAAGGCCCTTCATCCATGGAGGAGAGATCGGAGGTAGAAGTAGCTAGTTGAAAGTAGCTAACAGAAAGGGAAGGAGGGTTGGTGGTAGTAGGAGCAGCTGCTGTGCTTGTAGGAGTAGTCATGGCCGCATTTTGGGTGCCAGGGTTAGGGTTAGGGTCAAGGTTAAGCGAAAATTCAGGAGCATTGACCATTTTGAGCTGATTGGTGTGGTTCTTGATATTGATCAAAGGGGTGGGTAAAAGGTCTTTAAATAAACTTTTCCCAGGCCTGATCATTAATAATCAACTGCAGATCCTTCCACCAGGAAAAATCTTTCCAGTTTAAGCCCTGAACCCTGATTTTCGCTTCAGATTCCAATCTGGACTGATTTTAGCGAAAATTGAAATCTCCACCACCAGGAAAAATCAAAGTCAGATTGAGGTAAACCACAGCTTTTAGAGTGATTTAAAGCTTGTTTCCTTCATTTCTAACTTTGTACAAGCTGACAAATTTGTAGTGCCGATAAAAGTTGACCAAAATAGTTGTGAAAAGCGTC
>Ga0335072_10001389_pt1 | contig 39497 bp, 41 predicted proteins | sample Lox_Sample_21_FD_206725 | JGI IMG/M metagenome (GOLD analysis project Ga0335072, IMG submission 206725) | Soil microbial communities from Loxahatchee National Wildlife Refuge, Florida, United States - Lox_Sample_2.1 | ecosystem: Environmental > Terrestrial > Soil > Wetlands | place: USA... | reverse complement strand
GCGGGCCAGAGCTTCCCGCTCACCCTCACCTTCGAGCATGCGGGCAAGGTCGAGGTCACGGTCAAGGTCATGAAGGAAGCGCCCAAGGGCACGCCGAGCATGGGCAACATGAAGATGTAGCGCGGCGCGTCAGAGCTTGAGCCGCCTCAAGCGCAGCGCGTTCCCGATCACGGTGACCGAGCTGGCACTCATGGCTGCGCTCGCGACCATCGGGCTCAGGAGCAGGCCGAAAGCGGGATAAAGCGCGCCCGCCGCGATCGGCAGCGCGAGCGCATTGAAGGCGAAGGCAAGGAAGAGGTTCGCGCGGATGTTGCGCATCACCGCGCGGCTGAGGGTGCGCGCGCGCAGGATCGCGCCGAGATCGCCCTTGACGAGCGTGATCGCCGCACTTTCGATCGCGACGTCGGCGCCGGTGCCGAGCGCGATGCCGACCTCGGCCGCGGCGAGGGCCGGCGCGTCGTTGATGCCGTCGCCCGCCATGGCGACGCGGCGTCCTTCGGCCGCGAGACGCTGCACCGCGTCGGCCTTCTCCTCGGGCAGGAGCCCGGCAAAGACGCGCTGGATGCCGAGCCGGCGCGCGACCGCCTCGGCCGTTCCACGCCCGTCGCCGGTCGCCATGACGATCTCGATGCCGTCTCGGCGCAAGGCGTCGAGTGCCGCTTGGGCGCCGGGGCGGATCGGGTCCGCGGTCGCGATCAGGCCGGCGAAGCGCCCGTCGAGGGCGGCGCGCATCACGCTCGAGCCCTCGCGCGCGAGCGCCTCGGCCTCGGCCGCAAGGAATTGCACGTCGGGGCCTTGCGCGGCGAGGCCGAGCTCGGCCAACAGAGTCTCGTTGCCGAGTGCCAGCGCGTGTCCCTCGACCGTGCCGACCACGCCGCGGCCCGGCCGGCTCTTGAAGTCGGCGACCGGCGCGAGGGCGAGCCCACGCGTCCGCGCCGCGGCGACCAAAGCCGCCGCCAACGGATGCTCGCTCGCTTGCTCGAGGCTCGCGGCCAAGCGCAACAGCGCCTCGGCATCGACGTTAGGCGCGGGCACGAGCTTCATGAGGCGCGGCTTTCCCTCGGTGAGCGTCCCGGTCTTGTCGATGACGAGGGTGTCGATTTTCTCCAGGCGCTCGAGCGCCTCGGCATTCCGGATCAGCACGCCCGCCGAAGCGCCGCGCCCGGTCCCGACCAGGATCGACATGGGCGTCGCGAGGCCGAGGGCGCAAGGGCACGCGACGATCAGGACCGCGATCGCGTTGACCAGCGCGAAGCCGAGCGCCGGCGCGGGCCCGTAGGCGAGCCAGCCCGCGAAGGTCGCGGCGGAGAGCAGAATGACGCCGGGGACGAACCAGGCCGAGACCCGGTCGGCGAGCGCCTGGATGGGTGCCCGGCTGCGTTGAGCCTCGGCGACGCGCGCGACGATACGCGCGAGCAGCGTCTCGGCCCGCACGCGCTCGGCGCGCACGATCAATGCGCCCGCGCCGTTGAGGGTCGCCCCGGTGACCGCGTCACCCGGGCCCTTCTCGACCGGCATCGCCTCGCCGGTGATCATCGATTCGTCGATGGCGCTACGACCTTCGACCACGATGCCGTCGACCGGCACTTTCTCGCCCGGACGCACGCGTAGGCGATCGCCGGGCTCGACCTGATCGAGCGGCACGTCGCGCTCGATGCCCGATCCGTCGATGCGGCGCGCGGTCTTGGGCGCGAGATCGAGCAACGCGCGGATCGCGTCGGCGCTTTTGGCGCGCGCCTTGAGCTCGAGCACCTGGCCCAGAAGCACGAGGGCCACGATCACGCCCGCGGATTCGAAATAGACCGCGACCCCGCCTTGGGCGTCGCGCAACGACGCGGGGAAGAGCCCGGGCGCGAGCGCCGCCACGAGGCTGTAGCCATAGGCGATGCCGGTGCCGAGGCCGATGAGGGTGAACATGTTGAGCCGGCCGGAAGCGAGCGAGCGCCAGCCGCGCACGAAGAAGGGTGCCCCGCCCCAAAGCACGATGGGCGTCGCAAGCACGAGCTCGATCCAGGTGAGGAGCCGCGGCGAGACGAGTGCCTGCGCGGCATGGCCGCCCATGGCAAGCGCAAAGAGCGGCAACGCGAGCGCGGCACTCGCCCAAAAGCGCCGCGTCATGTCGGCGAGCTCGGGATTGGCGCCGTCGGCGGCACTCGGCATGGCCGGCTCGAGCGCCATGCCGCAGATCGGGCAAGCGCCCGGTGCATTCGCGCGCAGCTCGGGATGCATCGGGCAGGTCCACAGCGTCGGCGTCGCGGCCGCAAACGGGCGCTGCGTCACAGGCGGCGTCGCGCTCGGCGCCAAATAACGCGCGGGCTCGGCCAGGAATGCGTCGCGGCATCCCGCGCAGCAGAAGACGTAGCGCTCGCCGCCGGAGAACGCCTCGGCGGGTGCCGCGGCCGCATCGACCGCCATGCCGCAGACCGGATCGCGCGCGGGGCTTGTGCCTTGTACCATACCCTGGTATGGTATATGCCATGCGCGACGGAATCAAGCGGACCGCCCTCCAGCGCCTGGGCCGGATCGAGGGCCAGGTACGCGGCATCGCGCGCATGGTGGCGGGCGACCGTTACTGCATCGACGTGATCAACCAGCTCGAGGCGGTGAAGGCCGCGCTCAAGAAGGTCGAGGACCAGATTCTCGCCGACCACATCGCCCATTGCGTCGAAGGCGCCATCGCGTCGGGCGACGCCGCGGACCAGCGGCAAAAGGTCGCGGAGCTGGTCGAGCTCATCGGGCGCATGGGCTAGATTTTTTCGCCGAGCTTCAATCGCGTCTTCGATCCCTCGTTCCCGCGCGGATCGGGAATCCATTTTCAGTCATGGACCACCACGCTCCGCTCACCTGGGGGAAGGCTCTGCTTGGGCGACGGGCAACGAAATTCAATTCCGACCGATCGTGCTCTCGGGGATTCGGCCCGCGTCCCGCGCCGTCACGCGCGCGTCGACGTGGCGTTCGGCTGCGCGGGGAAAGTGAGGCGCGCGAGCGTGCCCTGTCCCACCCTGCTCTCGATCTCGAGCCGGCCGCCATGGAGCTCGGCCAAGGATTTCGCGACCGCGAGCCCGAGGCCGCTGCCTTCGATCGCGCGCGTCGCCGCCGTCTCGGCGCGATAGAAGGGCTCGAACACGCGCGCGAGGTCTTCCGCGGCGATGCCGGGCCCGGTGTCCGCGACCTCGACGACGCAGGACGCCGGCCCCGCGCCGTCCGCCGGCTCGAGGCGCGCGCGCACCGTGACCTCGCCTCCGGGCGGGGTGAACTTGGCCGCGTTCCCGATCAGGTTGATGAGGATCTGGCGCAGCTTGCCGTCGTCCGCGACCACGTCGGGGAGATGCGGGTCGAGGGCCGCCGAAATGCGCGCGGTCGGCCGGCCGTGACGCGCCGCCTCGACCGTGCGGATCGCGTGCCCGACGAGATGGGCGAGGTCGACCGGCCCGAGATCGAGCTTGATCTGATGCGCCTCGATGCGCGTGATTTCGATGATGCCGTCGATCAGCGCCAGGAGATGCCGGCCGCCCACGGCAATGCTATCGACGAACTCGCGCTGCTTGTCGTTGAGGGTACCGTAATGCCCGCCCGCGAGCAGCTCGGAATAGCCGGTGATCGCATTGAGGGGCGTGCGCAGCTCGTGGGTCACGTTGGCGAGGAAGATCGACTTGAGCGCGTCGGCGCGGTGCGCCTCAACGAGCGCCGCCTCGAGCTTGCGCCGCGCATCCTCGAGCTCGGTGATGTCGGTGAAGGTGCCGACGCCGCCGCCGCGCTCGACCGGCTTGTGCCGCACCTCGATGAGCCGTCCCGCGCGCGTCGTGCGCCGGAAGGTCGATTCCTCGTGCTGCGTCATGGGCGTCTCGGCCGCGGACTGGTCCGGCTCCTCGCCCACGATCAGGCGCAGCACCTCGTCGAACGCCATCCCCTCGCGGAGCGCGCCGGGTGCCAAGCCGAACAGCTCGGCGTAACGGGCGTTCCACAGGCGCAGGCGTCGGTCCGCGTCGTAATAGGTGATGCCGTTCGACATGTTGGCGAGCGCCAGCTCGAGCAGCGTGTTCTGCTCCGCGAGCTCGCGCTCGCGCTCGACCCGCTCGGTGATGTCGGCGCGCACCAAGACGGTGAAGCCTTGCTCGGTGCGCCGGTCGATCGCCTCGATCACGCGCCCGTCGGCGTAGCTGTAAACGAAATCGAGCGGCCCGGTTCTCTGCGCCGCGTGGCGCGCGAGGTACTCGTCGACGCCGCGCGCCCGGCTCTGGTAGGCGCCGCGCGCCTCGAGCGCGCGTACGATGTCCTCGAGCCGGGTGCCGATCTCGAACAGATCGACATTCGGCCCCATGAGCGTCACCATGTTGCGGTTGAACGCGACCAGCCGGTCCTCGGGGTCGAACATGGCGACCGCGTCGCGGCTGCTTTCGAGCACCGCCTGGCGCACGCCCTCGCGGGTCGCGAGCTCGGCGGCGGCCCAGGCGTCGGGCTCGGTCGAGAGGACCAGCTGGACGCCCTGGCCGCGGATCGGGATGGCGAGGCTCGCGAGCCCGGCCGCGCGCAGGACGCGAACCTCGTCGCCGAGGCTTGCGGGAAGCGCTTGGCGTTGCGCCGGTGCCAGCGCCGCGCGCAGCGTCCGATACGGCGTCCCGGGGCGGAGCGCGCCGGCCGAGACGCCGAGGAGGACGCCCGCGTTGCGGCTCGCGCCGACGAGCCGGCCTCGGCCGTCGAAGGCAAGGCCGCCATAGCCCGGCGGCACGCGCTTCGGTCGGCCGGGTCGCGGCGTCGTTCTTTTGCGCGTGCGGCGCGCCTTCCGAGCCCGCTCGACCATGGCTCCCTCGCTCCAGCGGGCCACGGAGCGGCCATCGAGCCGCGGCCTCGCGTCTAATATATCAGGGAGACTATCGAGTCGTAAAAATCGCCCCCGGGGAGCGCGCGGCGTCGCGCGGCGCGGGCGGCGTCAGACCGCGTGCAGCCGGCCGGTTGCGACGCTTTCGGTCCAGCCGTCCTCGTCGTTGGTGTCGCCGTACTGGATCGCGACGATGGCGTCGAACAGCTTCTGGGTGAGGGGCCCGGTCTTGCCGCCGTTGATGGTGATGCGCTCGCCCTTGTAGCCGAGCTCGCCCACCGGCGAGACCACGGCGGCGGTGCCCGTGCCCCACATCTCGGCGAGCGTGCCCGCCTTCGACGCGGCGAATACCTCGTCGATCGAGATCTTGCGCTCCGACGCCTTCACGCCCCACTTGCGCAGGAGGGCGAGGATCGAATCGCGCGTGACGCCGGCGAGGATCGTGCCGCTCAAGGGCGGCGTGATCACCTCGTCGCCGATCTTCACCATGATGTTCATGGTGCCGACCTCGTCGAGAAATTTGCGGTGCACGCCGTCGAGCCAAAGCACCTGGGTATAGCCTTCCTTCTTCGCCTCCTCGGCGGCGAAGATGCTGGCCGCGTAGTTGCCCGCGGTCTTCGCCCAGCCGACTCCGCCCTCGACCGCGCGCACGTATTTGTCGGTGGCCAGAATCTTCACCGGTGCGATGCCCTCGGCGTAATAGGTGCCGACCGGCGAGAGGATGAGGAAATAGCGATAGCTCTTCGACGGGCGCACGCCGAGGAAGGGCTCGGTCGCGATCACCGTCGGACGCAGATAGAGGGACGTGCCGCGCTTCTTCGGGACCCAGCCATGGTCGACGCCCACCAACGCGTGGAACGAGCCGAGCACGAAGTCGGTGTCGAGCGGCGGGATGCACAGGCGCTCGCACGAGACCCTGAGGCGCTCGGCATGCTTCCGGGGCCGGAACAGCCGGATCGTGCCGTCCGTGCCGTGAAACGCCTTCAGGCCGTCGAACACCGACTGGGCGTAATGCAGCACCGCGGTCGCGGGATCGAGCGTAAAGGGCTGGTAGGGGAGGATGCGCGCGTCCTGCCAGCCGCCCCGGTCGGCATGGTAGTCCATGACGAACATGTGGTCGGTGAAGACGGTGCCGAACTGGAGCGCGTCGTCCGCCGGGCGCGCTTTCGGCTTGGCCGCGAGCGCGACCGCGACCGGCGTGCGGCCGATCGTGATCGACGGGGCGCGGTCCTGCACGGGCTGCTGCAACATGGCGGGCTCCAACGGCTCTCCTCGGCCGACCGGGTTTGGTCGGGAAATCCTTGCATCAGGTAGCATTCGGCGTCATATACGTCAACATGGCTGACTTAAAGTCGGGCTTCAACCAGCTCTTCTTGCGCGAGGAGGAACTCCGCCGCGGCATGGAGCTCTTGTTCTTCGCCTACCGCGACTTCGCCGCCGAGCCCGACAGCCTCCTCGCCAAGCACCGGTTCGGCCGTGCCCACCACCGGGTGATCTACTTCGTGGGACGCTACCCGGGCATCAGCGTGACCGATCTGTTGAACATTCTGAAGATCACCAAGCAAAGCCTGTCAAGGGTGCTGAGCCAGCTGGTGCGCGACGGCATCGTCGTGCAGAAGCCGGGCCCGCGCGACCGGCGCCAGCGCCGGCTCGAGCTCACCGAAAAGGGGGTCGAGATCGAGGCCGCGCTCACGCTGCGCCAACGCGAGCATTTCGCGCGCGCCTTCCGCAACGCGGGCGCCGAGGCCGTCGAGGGGTTCCGCCAGGTCCTGATCCACCTGATCAACGAGCGCGATCAGGCGCGCTTCCGCGACGCGCGCTGACGGCGGCCGGGGGAGCGCTGCATGCCCGACGCCCCTCACATCCTCGTGGTCGACGACGACAAGCGCCTGCGCGAGCTCCTGGCGCGCTATCTCGCCGAGCACGGCTTCCGCGTCACCACCGCGGGCGACGCGGCCGAGGCCTGGGCGCGGCTCGCGAGCCTCGCCTTCGACCTCATCGTGCTCGACGTCATGATGCCGGGCGAGAGCGGGCTCGACTTCACGAGTGCGATGCGCGCGCGCGGCTCGGTGCCGATCCTGATGCTGACCGCGATGGGCGAGCCCGAGCACCGCATCGCCGGCCTCGAGCGCGGCGCCGACGACTACCTCTCGAAGCCGTTCGAGCCGAGAGAGCTGGTGCTGCGCATCCGGCGCATCCTCGCGCGCGTGCCGCAGGCGCCGAGTGCGGAGGCGGTGACCGCGGTGCGCCTCGGCGCCTGCAGCTTCGACCTGAGACGCGCCGAGCTCTCGCGCGACGGCAAGGCGGTCAAGCTCACCGAGAGCGAGGCGCGGCTCCTGAAGGTGCTCGCGAGCCACGCGGGCCAGGCGCTCTCGCGCGAGCGCCTCGCGCGCGACGGCCGGCTCTCGGGCAACACGCGCACCGTCGACGTGCAGGTGACGCGGCTTCGGCGCAAGTTCGAGCCCGATCCGAAGTTGCCGCGCTATCTCCAGACCGTGCGCGGCAAGGGCTACCTGCTGCGTCCCGACTGAGGGTGCGCCCCATGCCGTGGATCAAGCGATACCTGCCGCGCACGCTCATGGGGCGCTCGCTCCTCATCATCGTGACGCCGCTTTTGCTGCTCGAGCTCGTGACCACGATCGTGTTCTACGACCGCCATTGGGACACCATCACGCACCGGCTCGCCTCGACTCTCTCGGGCGACGTCGCCATGATCGTCGCCTACGCCGAGGAATATCCGGACCCCGAGCATCGCGCCTGGCTCGTGCGCACCGCGGCCGACACCATGGCGATCAGGGTGCGTTTCGAGCCGGGCGCCCAGCTCCAGAAGCTGGTGCCGCCGCCCGTGCACGACGAGCTCGACACCATGCTCGTCCCGCTTCTGTCCGAGCGCGTCGTCCATCCTTTCCAGGTCGACACCACCGAGATCGACCGCAACATCGAGTTCCGCATCCAGATGCCCGACGGCGTGCTCACCGCGACCACGACGGAAAAACGCCTGTTCAGCCCCACCACCACCATCTTCATTCTCTGGATGGCGGGCTCGTCGGTCGTCCTCGTCGCGATCGCGATCCTGTTCATGCGCAACCAGGTGCGCCCGGTGAAGCGCCTCGCCGCCGCCGCCGACGATTTCGGCAAGGGGAGAGACGCGCCCGAATTCCGCCCCGCGGGGGCCACCGAGGTGCGCCAGGCCGCGGCCGCGTTCATGAACATGCGCGACCGCATCAAGCGCCAGATCGAGCAGCGCACCGAGATGCTCGCGGGCGTGTCGCACGATTTGCGCACGCCGCTCACGCGCATGAAGCTCCAGCTCGCCATGGTCGGCGACGGGCCCGAGATCGACGAGCTCAAGGCCGACGTGACCGAGATGGAGCGCATGATCGACGGCTACCTCGCCTTCGCGCGCGGCGAGGGCGACGGCGTGCCCGAGGCGGCCGATATCGGCGCCGTGCTCGACCAGGTGATCGCGGGTGCCCGGAAGCAAGGGGCCAAGATCGACCTCCATACCGAGGAGCAGCTCATCGTGCCCGTGCGCCTCGATGCATTCCGGCGCTGCCTCATGAACCTGGTCTCGAACGCGACCCGCTATAGCCGCCACGTCCAGGTGCGCGCCGGGCGGCGCGACGACCAGGTCGAGATCCTGATCGACGACGACGGGCCGGGCATCCCGCCCGACCAGCGCGAGGCGGTGTTCCGTCCCTTCTTCCGCCTCGACCCCTCGCGCAACATCGAAACCGGCGGGGTCGGGCTCGGCCTCACCATCGCGCGCGACGTGATGCGCAGCCATGGGGGCGAGCTCACGCTCGACGATTCCCCGCTCGGCGGGCTGCGCGCGCGCCTGCGCCTGCCGGTCTAGGGCCGGGGCGCCCGTGTCGCGAAGCCCCGCTCCATGCTAAAGTCGCGCCCGGCAATCGACCCCGAACCCAAGGCTTCCATGACCTTCCTCGACCTCGACAAGCTCGCCTCGACCCCGCTCGCGACCGACCCCTACGAATTCGTGGTGGTGCCGGGATTCCTCTCGCCCACCGGCCTCGCGCGCGTGCGCGACTCCTATCCCGCGATCGAGCGGCCGGGCAGCTTTCCGATCAGCGAGGTCAAGGCCAGTGCGTCGTTCCAGGAATTCCTCGCCGAGCTCGAGGGGCCCGAGTTCCGCCGCGCGATCGAGGCCAAGTTCGCCATCGACCTCACCGACCGGCCGACCATGGTCACGGTGCGCGGCCAATGCAGCGCGCGCGACGGCGGCATCCACACCGATTCCAAGAGCAAGCTCATTACCGTGCTGATCTACTTGAACGACCCGTGGGAGGCCGAGGGCGGACGCCTGCGCCTCTTGCGCTCGCCGGACGATCTCGAAGACTACGCGCTCGAGCTTCCGCCCGACGCGGGGCTGCTGCTCGCGTTCCGGCGCGGCGCGCGCTCGTTCCACGGCCACAAGCCCTTCCAAGGCCCGCGCCGCGTGATCCAGCTCAACTGGGTCACGCACCGCGGGCACGTCTATTGGGATTCGATGCGCCACCGTCTCTCGGCGCTCTTCAAACGCGCCGCCTGACGCGCATCGACGCCTTGAACGCGCGCTTTGACGCGCGAGGACGCCTTTTGGGCGCGCGCATTGACGCGCGAGGACGCCTTTTGCGCGCGCGTTTCGACGCGCGCCGGGACGCTCCAGAAACGCCAAGGGCCGCTCGCGACGAGCGGCCCTCGATAGATCGGCCGCCGATCTCAGGCGGCGCGAGCGGTAACGCGCTTCGAGCTAGTTGGCCTTCGCCTTCTTCTTCGCGGCCAGGCCCTTGACCTCGTCGAGCATCTCGCCGATGCGCTTGTTGAGCAGCTCGATCGAGTCCGCGTTCGACTTCGCGATCAGGTCGCTCAGCTCCTTCAGATGCGCGAGCGTGGTCTCGTAGGCGTGCTTCGCGAGCTCGGCCTGCTTCGCGGCCGCTTCCTCGGGGCTGGTGGGCGCGGTGTAGCCGCGCAGAAGCTGCGCGTACTCCTCGACCGACTCGCGCAGGATCTCCGACTGGCGCTTGATCACGGCCTGCATGCCCTCGATCGCGACCTGGCTCGCCGCCGAGATCGCCTCGACGTTCTTGCGATAGGACTCCGCGACGAGATCGGTGTTGATCCCGGGCATTTTGAATTCGGCGAACATCTTGGTGTAGTCGATGTCGGCAAACGGATTGCCGAACGTGCTGTTCTTGGTCATGGCGGCATGTCTCCGACGGGGTTGTTGCGGTGCAGCAATTGCCGCATTTATAGGCTTCCAGCCTCTCAGCGTCAAGAAAAATGTTGCATTGCAACAAAATGACTTAGGGCGGCAAAAGTCAATTTTTATAGCAGTTTAGCCGAAACAGCCCCTAGGCGGCCTTGCGCCGGGCGCGCCAGGCGGCGAGCGGGCGGCAGATTTCGGCCATGCGCTCGAGCCGGTGCAGCCCCTTGTCGAGGTTGGCCATGGTGCGGCTGAGATCGGCGCTCTCGTCGCCAAGCCAGACGCGCAGCGTCGCGAGGTAGAGCCCGGCGAGCGCCTTCGCGCGCACCCGGCCCGCGATGCCTTGGGCGGGGATGCCGGCGGCCTCGAGCACCCAGGCCATGGAGCGCAACAGGCGCTTGGCGCCGCAGAGGGTCGCGAGCGGATCGGCGCCGCAATCGCGCAAGATCGCCTCGACGCCCGCCCTGTGGGGCCCGAGCGCCTCGAAGCGCCGCATGAGCGCCTCGAACAGCCGGTCGCGCGCGCCCTCGCCCTCGGTAGCACCGCCCTCGAGCATGGCGCGGTCGATGCGCGCAACGAAGGCCGCGAGGATGGCGCCTTTCGAGGGATAGAGACGGTAAAGCTCGGCGAGCGGAAGCTCGGCCGCGGCCGCGATGTCGGCGAGGGAGGTGCGACGCCAGCCGCGTTCGGCCGCGAGCGCCAAGGCGGCGTCGACGACGTCGCGCGCGCCCACGCCGGCCTTGCCGCGCGCCGTGGGCCGGCTCGATCCTGTGCTAGACCCCGGGCTCGATCTCGACTTGGCTTTCGGCATTGCTTCCTCCCTGGGCTCTGTCCCTGGGCCGCGATGTCTTTTGTTAAATAAGCCCTTTTCGCGCGGTTACCAGGGGCGGCCGAGAAACGCGAAGGGCGGCGCTGGGGCCGCCCTCGGACATTCGGCGCGCGCGGGGCGCGCGAGGGGACGCGAGGCTAGTTGAGGCTCGGCTCGCCCACTTCGGCGATGGTGAGCTTGTTGAAGTCGGCGAGGCGGCGCTTCATCGTCGCGACCACGTAGTCCGCATCGTCGCGATAGGCGCGATCGATGAGCCGCGCGGTGTACTCGATGTGCCGCGTTTCGTCGCCCACGAGCGTGTCGAGCACGGTCTTGAGGCGCTCGCGGTTCTCGGGCGCCGTGTGCTCGATGATCACCGGGGTGAGCAGCAATTGGTGGAGGCGCGTGCGGATCTCGCCCAGGTTCATCTGGATGAGCTCGTCCGTGAGGACGCGCGGATTGGAGGGCGCGCTGCGCTCGGGCCGGTCCTTGACGCCGTAGCCGGGCGAAAGGGCGCGCAGCTGGTCGAGGATCTCGGGCTCTTCCGCGGTGCCGGGGAAGGCCAAGCGCAGCATCGAGATGTAATAGCGCGAATGGTTCGATTCGTCGATCGCGTGGCGCCGCACTTGCTCGGCGACCTCGGGATCGGCGACGCGGCCGGAGAGCTTCCAGAGCTGGCCCGCACCCCAGCCTTCGCCGTGGGCGTTCGCCACCAGCCAATTGGCGAGCCAGGAGGGATCGACCGCGTAATCGCGATAGCGCTCGCCGTACCAGGCTTGGCCGAAGGGCGGCGGCTCCGCCTCGCACGCTTCCCGGAGCGACCGCTCGTAGCCCGGCAGCGGCTCGGTTCCGTGCCGCTGCAAGGCTTCGAGGGTCAAATCCACGACGTTCATGGCGCGCGCTCCGCGCCCGCGAAGTTACGGCTTCGCGAAGGGCGCGTTTTGAGCGGCGAACGGCGCGTTCTGGGCCTTGAACGGAGCGTTCTGGGCCTTGAACGGCGCATTCTGCGCCTGGTAGGGCGCGTTCTGTGCCTTGTAGGACGCACCGCAAGTCGCCCCTTCGGGTGCCGGAATGGCGCTCAAACGAACGACGCGGCCCTCACCCCGAGCCGCCAGCGCGGCCGCATGTTTCGCGGACAGTTCGAACGAAATCGTCGCATTTTCCTTCGTCACGAGAACCTCCTTCTAGACGGCCGAGCCGGCCTTGGGCGCGAGGCACGCCGGGGACCGACCCTTTTCGCCTTGCCTCCCGGCCTCGTGGCCGGGTTCCTCGTCCTGGACCTCTGCTTCGCAAATTGCGCCGCAGATCGCTCCCCATCCCTGCCTTCGCCCCGGATTTCCGAGCCTTTTTAGGGTTGAGGAGCCCTACGGCAAATATTAAGCAAAGCTTATGCCAAAGCTTTGCTAAAGTTCAAGGTAACTCTGACGGCCGCTGATTTAGCGGAAAAGCCGGGGAAAATCCAGCCAATTTCGGGCGTTAGCTTGCGAGGTCTCGGGCGCGCCGGGTGGCTGCCTCGACCGCCCGGTCGAGCAAATCCTGGAATCCCCCGGGCCCCATCAGGATTTCGAGCGCCGCCTGGGTGGTGCCGGCCGGGCTGGTGACGTTCTGGCGCAGCTGGGCCGCACTCTCCTCGGCGCGCGCCAGCAGCTCGCCCGACCCCGCGACGGTCGCGCGCGCGAGGCGCATCGCGAGCTCGGGCTCGAGCCCCGCCTTGACGCCCGCGGCGGCGAGCGCCTCGGCGAGCAGGAACACATAGGCCGGGCCGCTGCCCGAGACCGCGGTCACCGGATCGAGCAGCGCCTCGTCCTCGACCCAGGCGACCTCGCCCACCGCCGCCATGAGCTCGCCGCAGAGCTGGCGCTGGGCGTCGGAGACGCCGCCCCCGGCGCAGCACACGCTCATGCCGCGGCCGATCGCGGCCGGCGTGTTGGGCATCACGCGCACGATCGCCGCGCGCGGGCCGAGATGCTTCCGATAGGTCGCGATCGATTTCCCGGCGGCGATCGACATGAAGAGCGCCGAGCCCGCGAAGCGCGCATAGGCGGGGGCGACCGTGTCGACCATCTGCGGCTTGACCGCGAAGGCGACGACCTCGGGACGGAACCCGGGATCGATCGCGTCCGGGGTCGCGAGCACGCCGACGCGGTGGAGCTTGGCCAACGCCGCGGCGGCCAAGCCCGGCTCGACCACGAGCGCGTCGTCGCGCGGCAGGCCGCGCGCGAGCCAGCCCGCGAGCATCGAGCCGCCCATCTTGCCGCCGCCAACCAGGAGAATGCGCGCCTTCATGGGAGAAGCTTATAGGGGCGGCGCGCAATTGGCGAGCATCCGCTCGGCGCCGGACAGCGTCCAACTGCCGCAGGGAAGACGCGTCAGGCTTCGCCCACCGTGTCGAGAAGGGCCGCCTCGATCGACTGCTTGGGCGATTTTCCGCCCCAGGTCACGAACTGGAACGCGGGATAGAAGCGCTCGCACTCGGTGATCGCGATGTCGACCAGATCCTCGAGCTGCTCGACCGTCGGGCCGGTCGCGCCGCGGAGCAACGTCGTGTGCCGGAAGATCGGCATGCCGTCATCCTCGGCGACGTCGAAATGGCCGAGCCAGAGCTTCTCGTTGACCATGCACAGGAGCTCGGCGACCGGCGACCGCTTTGCGCGCGGCACGCGCATGTCGAGCGCGCAGGAGAAGTGCATGGCACTCAGATCCTCGAGCCAGGCGAAATGAAGGTGGTAGTTGCACCACTGCCCGGTGATGTCGACCACCATTTCGTCGGTGCTGCACCGGTCGAACGGCCAGTCATGCGCGCTGACGATCTCCTCCACAAGATCGAGCGGATTGGGTCGGGAAGAGCTCTCCAATTCCACGGTCCGGGTCGACATTCGTTTGCGCCCTCCTGTCCACGCAGGCAGTCGGTGGCCGCGAGAAACCTCGCCGCTCGGTTGGAGTCCAACCTCTTTCTAGGGATTGTGTAGGGTCCCGCCGCCGTCCTACCATGGACGGTAGCCTGACAAATTTGATCTTGGACTTCAAGAACGCTTTTACAAATTATGGCTATATTTTGGTTACAGCCGCCAAAATATTGTGGATAACTCAATATCTTGTGGTTCTGACCTCAGATTACCCTCCATCTAGTGGGTTGGGGACTTAGCTCCGATCCTCGGGAAGGGCGATGCCGGCCGCCTTGAGGGCCGCTTCGAGGGCTGCCAAGCGCGCCTCGAGCGCTTCGGCCGCGACGCGGGCATTGGCGGCGAGCGCTTTCGCCGCCTCGAACTCCTCCCGGCTCACGAGCTCCATCTCGCCCAGGAGCCGCTCGAGGCGCTGGCGCACCAACGCGTCGATCTCGCCCTTGAGGCTCGCGAGCGAGCCCAGCGCTCCGCTGGTCAGGCGCGCGAGATCGTCGAGGATGCGGTTCTCGGTCTGCATAGATCGCTCCCGGGCTTCAGCGGGCCCGAGTATGGCGCGGCGCGCCTCGGCCCGCAATCCGGGCCGGGCCGGCGAGGCCGGCTTGCGGCCCCTACCCCCGGCCCCTATAAAGCGCCCCATGATCCTGGTCACCGGCGGCGCCGGCTTCATCGGCTCGAACCTGGTCGCGGCGCTCGAGGCGCGCGGCATCGAGGTGGCGCTCTGCGACCGCCTGGGCGAAAGCGAGAAGTGGAAGAACGTCGCGAAACGCCGGCTCGCCGCGTTCGTCGAGCCCGACGGGCTCCTCGCCTATCTCGACCGGCACGCGGGCCGCATCGAGGCGATCTTCCACCTGGGCGCCATCTCGGCCACTACCGAGCGCGATGCGGACTTGATCCTGCGGACCAACTTCACCCTCTCGCTCGAGCTTTGGGACTGGTGCGCGCGCCACGGCGTGCGTCTCATCTACGCCTCCTCGGCCGCGGTCTATGGCGACGGCTCGGCCGGCTTCGACGACGACATGAGCGCCGAGGCGCTCGCGAAGCTGAGGCCGATGAATCCCTATGGCTGGAGCAAGCTCCTGTTCGACCGGCGCGCGACCCAGCTCGCGGCCGAGGGAGCCGAGCGCCCGCCCCAATGGGCGGGCTTGCGCTTCTTCAACGTCTACGGCCCGAACGAGTACCACAAGGGCTCGATGCGCAGCGTGGTCGAGCAGGTCCATGGCCGCGTCGCGGCGGGCGAGCCGGCGGTGCTGTTCCGCTCGCACAATCCGCGCTATCCCGACGGCGGCCAGCTACGCGACTTCATCTGGGTCGGCGATTGCGTTTCCGTCATGCTTTGGCTCCTCGACCGCCCGGCGGCGAGCGGCCTCTTCAATCTCGGCACCGGCAAGGCGCGCAGCTTCGCCGATCTCGCGCGCGCCGTGTTCGCGGCCCTGGGCAAGCCGCCCGAGATCCGCTACGTCGACACGCCGGTCGAGATTCGCGATCGTTACCAATATTTCACCGAGGCGCGCATGGCGCGGCTGCGGGCCGCGGGCTACGATGCCGCCTTCACCGAGCTCGAGGACGGCGTCGCGCGCTACGTGAAGGATTATCTCGCCCGGCCCGACCGCTACCTCTGACCCCCCGAACCAGCGACGCGAGACAAGATGGCCCTCCAATTCCCCGGCTTCGACCCGATCGCGATCAAGCTCGGCCCGCTCGAGATCCGCTGGTACGCGCTCGCCTACATCACCGGCATCCTGATCGGCTGGGTCCATGTGCGCCAGATCGTGCGCCAGGCGCCACGCATCATGAACGCGATCCAGGTCGACGATCTCGTGGTCTGGTGCACCTTCGGCATCGTGCTCGGCGGCCGGCTCGGCTACATCCTGTTCTACCAGCCGATCTTCTACTGGGCCCATCCCCTGCAGATGTTCGAGTTGTGGCACGGCGGGATGTCGTTCCATGGCGGGCTCATCGGCGTGATCGCGGCCCTGGCCCTGTTCGCGCGGCGCGAGAAGCTCTCCTTCCGCATGGTGGGCGACGCGGTCGTGTGCGCGGTGCCGATCGGGCTCTTCTTCGGGCGCATCGCCAACTTCATCAACGGCGAGCTGTGGGGCCGGCCGACCCACCTGCCCTGGGGCATGATCTTCCCGAGCGGGGGCAACGTCCCGCGCCATCCGAGCCAGCTCTACGAGGCGTTTCTCGAAGGGATCGTCCTGTTCTCGATCCTCTACGTCGTGCGCCGCAAGGGCTATCGCGCGCGCCCCGGCTACATCGCCGGCCTGTTCCTCATCGGCTATGGCTGCGCGCGCATCATCGCCGAGTTCTTCCGCGAGCCCGACTCCTTCATGGGCTATCTCGCCTTCGGCCTGACCGCGGGCCAGATCTACTCGATCCCGCTCATCTTCTACGGCGCCTGGCTGATCTGGACCGCGAAGCCGATCGACCCGAACGCGTTCCAGCCCAAGCCCGAGCCGAAATCCGAGAGCAAGGCCGCGCCCAAGGCCGAGAAGAAAGGCTGAGGGAGCCCGGCATGGGCGACCTTGCCGAGCATCTGCGCCGGCTGATCGCGCTCAAAGGTCCCGTGAGCCTCGCCGACTACATGAGCGAGGCCTTGTGGCATCCGACCGCCGGCTACTACGCGACCAGCCGCGTGCTGGGCGAGGCGGGCGACTACGTGACCGGCCCCGAGATCAGCCAGATGTTCGGCGAGCTCATCGGCCTCTGGTGCGGCGTCGCCTGGCAATCCATGGGCAGTCCGCGCCCCGTGCGCCTGGTCGAGCTCGGGCCCGGGCGCGGCCTCATGATGGCCGACCTCTTGCGCGCGGCGCGTTTCGTGCCCGGCTTTCTGGATGCCGCGCGCGTCCATCTTCTCGAGGCGAGCGAGACGCTGCGTTCGCTCCAACGCGAGCGCCTCGCGGGCGCCGAGGTTTCCTGGCACGAGACCCTCGCGAGCGTGCCCGACGGGCCCGCGATCGTCCTCGGCAACGAGTTCCTCGACGCGCTGCCGATCCTGATGCTCGAGCGCACAAGGAGCGGCTGGCGCGAGCGGCTGGTGGATTGGGACGCGGCCCATGAGCGGTTCCGCTTCGTGCTCGCAGCCGGGCCGAGTGGGGCCGAGGCGCTGCTGCCGCCCGCTTTCGCGCGCGCCGAGCCCGGCACCGTGGTCGAGATCTCGCCCGCCGCGATCGGGTACGCGGCAGCACTCGCCGAGCGCGTCGTAACGCAAGGGGGTGTAGCGCTCCTGATCGATTACGGCCCGGCCGAGAGCACCGCGGGCACAACGCTCCAGGCGCTCCATCGGCACCGCCGCCACGATCCGCTCGAGGCGCCCGGCACCGCCGATCTCACCGCCCATGTCGACTTCGCGACCCTTGCGCGCGCGGCGCGCGAGGCGGGCGCCTCGGTCTACGGCCCGGTGCCCCAAGGCGTGTTCCTCACACGCCTCGGCATTCGCGAGCGCGCCGACCGGCTCCAAGGCGCCGACGGCGAGAAGGCCCGCGCCGTGCGCCTGGCCCTCGGGCGCTTGATCGACGCGTCCGAAATGGGCACGCTGTTCAAGGCGATGGCGATCGCCGCGCCGGCGCTCGGCGCGCCGGCGGGTTTCGAGGCGCAGGAACGCCCCGCGCCATGAGCTTTTCCGCCCATGAGCCTTTTCGCGCCATGAACTTTTCCACGCCATGAACTTGCCCGCGCCATGAACTTGCCCGCGACCCCGTTCGAAAGCGAGACGCTTGCGGCGCTCCCGGGCGTGCGCCACGGCTTCTTCACGCGTCGCGGCGGCGTGAGCCAAGGCGTCTACGCGTCGCTCAATTGCGGCTTGGGCTCGGGCGACGATGGGCGTGCGGTGGCCGAGAATCGCGGCCGCGCGATGGCGGCCTTCGGCCTTTCGGGCGAGGCGCTGGCGACCGCCTATCAAGTCCATTCGGCCGAGGCGCGCGCGATCGCGGCCCCCTTCGCGCCGGACGCGCGCCCCAAGATCGACGGCATGGCGACGCGCGCGCGCGGCCTCGCCCTCGGCGTGCTCGCGGCCGACTGCGCGCCGGTGCTCTTCGCCGATCCCCACGCGCGCGTCATCGGCGCCGCCCATGCGGGCTGGCGCGGGGCGCTCGGCGGCATCGTCGAGGCGACGGTCGCCGCGATGGAGACGCTGGGGGCGAAGCGCCGCTCGATCTCGGCCGCGATCGGCCCCTCGATCGCCCAAAGCTCCTACGAGGTCGGACCCGGCTTTCCCGAGCCCTTCCTCGCGCGCGACGCGGACGCACGCGACTTCTTCGCAGCGAGCACGCGCGCGGGCCATTTCATGTTCGATCTCCCCGGCTATGTCGCACGCCGACTCTCGGCGCTCGGGCTCGCCGCGGTCGACATCGTCGACCACGACACCTATTCCGAGCCCTCGCTCTTCTTCAGCTACCGGCGCAACACCCACGAAGGCGAAAAGGAATACGGCCGCGCCCTTTCGGCGATCGTGCTCGTGTGAGCGGGATGGGAAAGCGCCTCCGCAACGCCTGGCGCGTCGCGTCCCTGACGGCGCTCCTCGCGAGCGCCGGCTGCATCGACGAGCCGCACCCGTTCCAGCCCGAGGCGAAGCCGCTGCCGCCCGAGGTCGCGGACTATCGCAGCGAGGCCGAGCTGATCGCGGTGGCACCGGTCGCGGGCCTCGCCGAGCCGCTCTCGACCGAGCTCGCCCGCGCCATGGCGCAGGCGCTCGAGACGCGCGACGTGCCGGTCAAGGTCGAGCCCGGGCCCGACGCGCGCGCCCTTTATCGCATCGCCGGGCGCTATCGCGCGGGCGTCATCGACTGGGAGCTCGACGACGCCGCGGGCGCCGCGGTCGCGCGCTACGACCAGCGGCTCCCGGCGGGCGCCGATCCCGCGTCGCCCGGCTTGCGCCTGCGCCTCCTCGACGACGCGAGCAACGCCGCGGCGCGCGAGATGATCAAGGGCCTCGAGGGCGACGCGGTCGAGCCGCGCGGCGGCGCCGGCAGCGTCGTCGACAAGAGCGCCGGCGGACGCGGCGTGTTCGTGACCGGAATCGAGGGAGCGCCCGCGGCGTCGGGCGACGTCGCGTTGCGGCGCGCGATCGAGACGGCGCTCAAGGGCGCGCAGGTGAAGGTGGTCGAGGCGCGCACGCCGGACTCGCTCCTGCTCGCGGCCAAGGTCGAGGTGACGCCGCTCGACGCCGCGACGCGCCACGTCAAGGTGGTCTGGCGCCTCACCAGGCCCGACGGCAAGGAGCTCGGCCAGGTGAGCCAGGAGAACGACGTGCCGAGCCGGCTCTTGAGCCAAATCTGGAGCGAGATCTCGGCGGCCGTCGCGGCCAATGCCGTGGGCGGCATCGCGGCCCTCGTCGCCGATGCCGACCAGCCCGTGCGCGGGTCCGCGCCCCTGGCCGCGCCCCAGTCCGCGCCCCTGGCCATGCCCCAGACAATGCCCGAGTCCGGGCCGGGCACGCCGCTCGCCCCCGCCGAACGCGGCGCGGCGCCGACCGTACCTCAAGGCGGCTGAACGGCACCCGCGACGGGATTTCCGGGCGCGGCAGGGTGTCGCGGGCCGGAACGGCGCGCAAACCCGCGTGTTTTGCGTTCCCCGCAGGGCTCGTCACGCGCCCGCGCGGTTTACAGTTTTGCGACATGTTGTTATAGAAGCGCGGCGAGCGCGGGGCGCGAGCGACCGATCCACCGTCCTCGGTGCCGAGGCGGGCGGACGACGGGGCTCTTGGGGCCCCTCAAGGGGATGTTCGGATGAAGCTTCTGAGCGGCACGGCCAATCGGCCCCTGGCCGAAGGTATCGCGCGTTACATCGACGTGCCGCTCACCGAGGCGAGCGTGCGCCGCTTCGCCGACAACGAGCTGTTCGTCGAGATCCTCGAGAACATGCGCGGCCAGGACGTGTTCCTGGTGCAGCCGACCTCCTTCCCCGCGAACGACCATTTGATGGAGCTCTTGATCTGGCTCGACGCGTTGAAGCGCGCCTCGCCCGCGCGCATCACGGCGGTGATCCCCTATTACGGCTACGCGCGCCAGGACCGCAAGACCGGTCCGCGCACGCCCATCTCGGCGAAGCTGGTCGCGAACCTGATCACGACCGCGGGCGCCAACCGCGTGCTCACCCTCGATCTCCACGCCAACCAGATCCAGGGCTTCTTCGACATCCCGCTCGACAACCTCTACGCGGCGCCCGTGTTCTACAACGACATCCGCGCCCATTATAACGGCGACGATCTGGTGATCGTGTCGCCCGACGTGGGTGGCGTGATCCGCGCGCGCGCCATCGCCAAGCCCCTTGACGCCGACCTCGCGATCATCGATAAGCGCCGCGAGCGGGCGGGCGAGTCCGAGGTCGTCAACATCATCGGCCGGGTCAAAGGCAGGCGCTGCCTCCTGATCGACGACATCGTCGATTCCGCGGGCACGCTGTGCAATGCGGCCCAGGCGCTGGTCGACCAGGGCGCCAAATGGGTCGGCGCCTATTGCACCCACGGGGTGCTCTCGGGCGTCGCGATCGAGCGCATCAGGACGTCGCCCCTCGAGGTGCTGGTGGTGACCGACAGCATCGCCGCGAGTGCCGAGACCAAGGCGACCGGGAAGGTCCGGCAGCTGCCGATCGCCGCCCTTCTGGGCGAGGCGATCCGGCGCATCAGCAAGGGGGATTCGGTCTCGAGCCTCTTCAGCGAGGGCGAGGTCGCGAAATTGGGCGGCGTCGTTTCGGATTGACGCCGGGACAAGGTTTCGACGCGTTTTTCCGCGCCGGCGGCACCCCTGGAGGCCGCGGCGCGGGGAGTGTCCCGCTCCATGGTGGACGGGACGGAGGATGGGAGAACTGAGATGGCCGACACCGTGTTTCATGCGGAGCGGCGCGCGGGGGCAGGTAAGGGGGCAGCCCGCGCCGCACGACGCCAAGGGAACATCCCGGGCGTGATCTATGGCTCGAAGAAGGCCCCGACGATGATCGCGCTCAACCCGCGCGAGCTGGCGCTCGAGCTCAACAAGAAGAGCTTCTTCACCAATCTCTACGACGTCGAGCTCGAGGGCACGGCGGAGAAGGTGCTGGTGCGCGACGTGCAGCTGCACCCGATCTCGGACAAGCCGATCCACGTCGATTTCATGCGCGTCGATCCCAACACGCGCGTCACGGTCCACGTGCCGGTGGTGTTCGACAACGAGGCGGCCGCACCCGGCATCAAGCGCGGCGGCGTGCTCAACGTCGTGCGGCGCGAGATCGAGCTCGTCTGCCTCGCGACCCAGATCCCGCACGAGATCCGCGTCGACCTGACCGGCCTCGACATCGGCGATTCGGTGCACATCAGCAAGGTGGCGCTGCCGCCGGGCGTCAAGCCCACGATCGCGCGCGACTTCACGATCGCGTCGGTCGCAGCGCCCACGACGATGGCGGCCGAGACCGAGACCGCGGCCCCGATCGCCGCGACCGACGTCGAGGTCATCACGGCGCGCAAGCCCGAGGAAGGTGCCGAAGCGCCGGCCGAGGGCGGCAAGAAGGAAGCCGGCAAGCCCGAGGCCAAGGGCGGCAAGCCCGAGGCCAAGGCGCCCGAAGCCAAGAAAGAGGCCGCCAAGCCCGCGCCCAAGAAGTAGGCCGCGCCGCCATCGAGGTTTCCCATGCGCCTCGTCGTCGGCCTCGGCAACCCGGGCCCGAAATACCGGGCCAACCGGCACAATGTGGGCTACATGGCGCTGGGCGAGATCGCCCGGCGCTACGATTTCGGGCCCAAGCGCTCGCGCTTCCAGGGCTTGCTCGCCGAGGGCACGGTCGCGGGCGCGCGCCTCTCGGCGCTCTGGCCGACCACCTTCATGAACGAGTCCGGGCGCGCCGTGGGCGAGGCGCTGCGCTTCTACAAGCTCGATCCCGGCGACGTGCTGGTGATCCACGACGAGCTCGACCTCGCGGCGGGGAAGGTGCGCTTGAAGCGCGGCGGCGGCAGCGCCGGGCACAACGGCCTCCGCAGCATCGACGCCCATGTCGGCGCGGATTACTGGCGTCTCCGCATCGGCATCGGCCATCCGGGCGATGCCAACCTCGTCATGCCCTACGTGCTGAGCGATTTCTTCAAGGAGGACGTGCCCTGGCTCACCAAGCTCCTCGAGGCGATCGCCGAGGCGTTCCCGCTCCTGGTCGAGAACCAGGACAACCGCTTCACGACCAAGCTCGCCCTCCTGTTGAACCCGCCGCCGCCGAAGCCGCCGCGACCCGCCACTGATCCCGAGGATTGAGCGATGGGCTTCAATTGCGGCATCGTCGGCCTGCCGAACGTGGGCAAGTCGACGCTCTTCAACGCGCTGACCGCGACCGCCGCGGCGGCGGCCGAGAATTATCCCTTCTGCACCATCGAGCCGAACGTGGGCCGCGTGATCGTGCCCGACGCGCGCCTCGAGACGCTGGCGCAGCTCGCCAAATCGGAGCGCGTCGTGCCCACCCAGCTCGAGTTCGTCGACATCGCGGGCCTGGTCAAGGGGGCGAGCGCGGGCGAAGGGCTCGGCAACAAGTTCCTGGCCCACATCCGCGAGGTCGACGCGATCGCCCACGTGCTGCGCTGCTTCGGCGGCGAGGACGTGCACCATGTCGAGGGCACGGTCGACCCGGTGCGCGACGCCGAGACGGTCGAGACCGAGCTCATGCTCGCCGATCTCGAATCGGTCGAGCGCCGCTTCGAGCAGGCCGAGAAGAAGGCCAAGGGCGGCGACGCCGAGGCGCGCGCGCTCGTCGAGCTGCTCGCCCCCGCGGTCGCGGCCCTCCGTCAAGGCAAGCCCGCGCGCGCAGCCCTGCCGTCGGAGTCCGAGAAGCGGCGCGCCTTCGAGCGCCTCGGGCTCATCACGGCCAAGCCCATGCTCTACGTGCTCAACGTCGACGAGGGCTCGGCCGCGACCGGGAATGAGCATTCGGCGCGCGCGGCCCGACGCGCGGCCGAGATCGGGGCCGAGAGCGTCGTCATCTCGGCCGCGATCGAAGCGGAGATCGCCCAGCTCTCGGACCCGGCCGAGCGCGCGCAGTTCCTCGAAACCCTCGGGCTCGAGGAGCCGGGCTTGGACCGCTTCATCCGCGCGGGCTACGCGCTTCTGGGCCTCCTTACCTTCTTCACCGCCGGCCCCAAGGAAGCGCGCGCCTGGACCGTGCGCCGAGGGGCGACCGCCCCCGAGGCCGCGGGCGCCATCCACACCGATTTCGAGCGTGGCTTCATCCGCGCCGAGACCATCTCCTATTCCGACTATGTGAAATTCGGCGGCGAGCAGGGCGCGAAGGATGCGGGCCGCATGCGCCAGGAGGGGCGCGATTACGTGGTCCAGGACGGCGACGTGATGCTGTTTCGCTTCAACGTTTAGCCAATCGTCCGCGCATTTCCCCTTCCCCCCGCCGCGTCACGCGCTAAGATGCGCGCCTTCCCGCCTCGCGCGGGGGCGAGCGCACGAATTCTGGGGAGGGATCGCTGTCCATGGGCCATATCTTGACCTTGACCGCCGCGGACGGTTTCAAGCTTTCCGCCTATCGCGCCGACGCGGCGGGGAAGCCCAAGGGCGCCCTCGTGGTGATCCAGGAGATTTTCGGCGTCAACATCCACATCCGCAACGTGTGCGACGGCTTCGCCAAGGACGGCTACACGGCGATCGCGCCCGCCCTCTTCGACCGTGCCCAACGCGGCGTCGAGCTCGGCTACACGCCCGACGACATCGCGCGCGGACGCGAAATCCGCGGCAAGCTGGACTGGGATGGCGTGCTCAAGGACGTGAGCGCCGCGATCGCGAACGTCGCGAGCGTGGGCAAGGTCGGCGTGGTCGGCTATTGCTTCGGCGGCACGGTCGCCTGGCTCGCCGCGACGCGGCTTCCGGGGGTCGCGTCCGCGGTCGGCTATTACGGCGGCCAGATCGTCCAATTCAAGGACGAGAAGTCCAAGGTCCCGGTCATGCTCCATTTCGGCGACAAGGATCAGTCGATCCCGATGGCCGACGTGGACGCGATCAAGGCGGCGCAGCCCGCGGTCCCGGTCTGGGTCTATCCGGGTGCCGGCCACGGCTTCAGCTGCGACCACCGGCCGAGCTTCCACAAGGACAGTTTTGAGACCGCGCGCCTGCGCACGCTCGATTTCTTCGCCCAGACTTTGAGTTGAGCGGAAGCTCGAGGCCGGGAGTCGGGTTCGATTGAGCGGCAGCGGCCGCGTGGAAGCCGATCGGCCTCAGGCGCCGAGCACGCGCCCCGCGACCGCCGAGAGCTTCCGCACCAGGCCCGGATCGCGCGCCTCGGGGGCCGTGATGATCGCGTTCTCGAGGGCCCGCTCGCAGCCCTGCTCGCAAAGCGTCGTGCGCCGCGCGAGGCTGGGCGCCACCGCGTGCACCAGCGACCTCGCCTTGTCGGCGTTCGCCATCAGCACCTTGACGATCGCCTCGACCGAGGCGTCCTCCTCGTGGGGATGCCAGCAATCGTAGTCGGTCACCATGGCGACGGTCGCGTAGCACATCTCCGCCTCGCGCGCGAGCTTGGCCTCGGGCATGTTGGTCATGCCGATCACGTCGCAGCCCCATTGGCGGTAAAGCTCGGACTCGGCGCGGCTCGAGAATTGCGGCCCCTCCATCACGAGGTAGGTGCCGCCGCGCACGGTCGGGATCTTGAGCTTGTTCGCCGCCGCCTCGAGCGCGTCGCCCAAGCGCGCGCACACCGGGTCCGCCATCGACACGTGGGCGACGAGGCCGGTCGAGAAGAAGCTCTTGGCGCGCGCGAAGGTGCGGTCGACGAACTGGTCGACGATGACGAAAGTGCCGGGCGAGAGGTGCTCGCGCAGGCTGCCGACCGCGCTCACCGACAGGATCTCGGTGCAGCCCGCGCGCTTCAACGCGTCGATGTTGGCGCGGAAATTGAGCTCCGACGGCGGGATGCGATGGCCGCGTCCGTGGCGCGGCAGGAACACGAGGCGCGCGCCCTCGAGCTCGCCGAGCATGAGATCGTCGGACGGCTCGCCGAAGGGCGAATCGACCTCGACCCAGCGCGTGCGCTCGAGCCCCGGGATGTCGTAGAGGCCGCTCCCGCCGATGATGCCGATGACCGGCTTGACCGCCGCCGCCGCACGCGTCGCCATGCGCTCCTCGCTTTCGCGCGCGGCCAGGGTGGGGGCGCCGATGGTTCCTCACGACCCGCCGCGCGTCGCGTCAGCCCTTATGGTCCAACGGCGCCGGAAAGAAAAGGGCCGCGCCTCGGTTGCGCGGCCCTCGCCCTTGGACGGCGTCGCGCGGGGCCCGCGTCAATGCACGTCGCGCCACACCTTGCGCTTCACCATGTACAACAGGCCGGTGAGAATCACGAGGAAGATCAAGACCTTGACGCCCAGCCGGTGGCGCTCGTCGAGCTCGGGGTTGGCGACCCAGGTGAGGAACGTCACGACGTCGTGCGCTTCCTGGTCGAGGCTCGCCTTGGTGCCGTCGGTGTAGGTCACGCTGTCGTTCTGCAAGGGCTGCGGCATGGCGATCTGGTGGCCCGGGAAGGCGGCGTTGTAGTTCATGCCCGCGCTCAGATGGAAGCCCGCGGGCGCTTTCACGAAGCCGGTGAGGATGCTGTAGACGTAGTTCGGCCCGCCTTCGCGCGCCTTGATGATGAGCGAGAGATCGGGCGGCAGCGCGCCGTTGTTGGCCGCGCGCGCCGCCTCCTCGTTCGGGAACGGCGCCTTGAAGGGATCGGAGGGCTTCCCCGGACGCTTGAACATCTCGCCCTGGTCGTTGGGGCCGTCGGTCACCTCGGTCTGCGCCGCGAGCGCCGCCACCTGGGCCTCGGAGAGGCCGATCTTCTCGAGGTCGCGGTAATGGAGCTGCTTGAAGGAATGGCAGTTCGAGCACACCTCGTTCACCACCTGGAAGCCGCGCTGGAGCGCCGCGCGGTCGAAGGTGCCGAAGGGGCCGTAGAACGACCAGTCGAGATGCTTGATGCTCGGCTCGTCCGCGCCGAAGGCGGGCGAGAATTGCCAGACGCCGAGGGCGCCGACGCCGACCAATGCCGCGGCGGCGATGAGGGTGCTGCGCATCACGCCTTCTCCATCGGCTTCGCGGCGGCGGCCGCGGCCCCGCCGCCCAGGACCGACTCGCCGATGCTCGCGGGCAGCGGGTTGGGCCGCTCGAACAGCGCGATCAGCGGCAGCAGCACGAGCCAGTGGAGGAAGTAATACGCGGTCGCCAAGCGCCCGATGACGATGAACGAGCCCTCGGGCGGATTGGCGCCCACCCAGCCGAGCACGAACACGTCGATCACGATGAGCCAGAACACCTTCTTGAACACCGGGCGGAAACGCGCACTCCTCACCGGCGAGAAGTCGAGCCAGGGCAGGACGAACAGGATGAGGATCGACGCGAACATCGTCAGCACGCCCGTGAGCTTGTCCGGGATCGAGCGCAGGATCGCGTAGAACGGCAGGAAGTACCATTCGGGCACGATGTGCGGCGGCGTCTGGAGCGGGTTCGCCAGGATGTAGTTGTCGGGCTCGCCGAAGAAGTTGGGCGCGAAGAAGACGAAGCCGAGATAGACGATCAGGAACACGCCGAGGCCGAAATAGTCCTTCACCGTGTAGTAGGGATGGAACGGGATCGTGTCCTGCGGGCCCTTGATGTCGATGCCGAGGGGATTGTTCGATTTCGACGTGTGCAGCGCCCAGACGTGGAGGAACACGACGCCGAGCAGCACGAAGGGCAGGAGGTAGTGGAGCGAGAAGAAGCGGTTGAGGGTCGGGTTGTCGACCGCGAAGCCGCCCCAGAGCCAATGCACGATCGCCTGGCCCACCACGGGGAAGGCCGAGAACAGGTTGGTGATGACGGTCGCCCCCCAGAAGCTCATCTGGCCCCAGGGCAGCACGTAGCCCATGAACGCGGTCGCCATCATGAGCAGCAGGATGACGATGCCGAGCCACCACAGGAGCTCGCGCGGCCGCTTGTAGGAGCCGTAATAGAGGCCGCGGAAGATGTGGATGTAGACCACGATGAAGAAGAACGAGGCGCCGTTCATGTGCAGATAGCGCAGCAGCCAGCCGTAGTTCACGTCGCGCATGATGCGCTCGACCGAATCGAAGGCGAGCAGCGCGTTGGGCTGGTACTGCATCGCGAGGATGATGCCGGTCACGATCATCAGGATCAGCATGAAGCCGGCGAGCGAGCCGAAGTTCCACCAGTAGTTCAGGTTCTTCGGCGTCGGGTACTCGCGCATCTCGTGCTCGAGCAGCGAGAAGATCGGCAGACGCTGGTCGATCCACTTGACGACCGGGTGCTTCGCGGTCTCGGACATGGCAACGGCCCCTTAGCCGATCTTGACGGAATGGTCGGTGGCGAAGGCGTAGTCCGGCACCCTCAGATTGAGCGGCGCCGGGCCCTTCCGAATGCGGCCCGCGGTGTCGTACTGCGAGCCGTGGCAGGGGCAGAACCAGCCGCCCCAGTCGCCGCGCGGGTCGCCCTGCTTCTGGCCCAGCGGCACGCAGCCCAGATGGGTGCAGATGCCGACCATGATGAGCCATTCGGGCTTCTTGACGCGCGCCGAATCGGCCTCGGGATCGCGCAGCTCGGCCAAGTCGACCTTGGCCGCGGCCGCGATCTCGGCCTCCGTGCGGTGGGCGACGAAGACGGGCTGGCTGCGCCACTTGACCGTGATGCGCTGGCCCATGGCGATGGGGGCGAGGTCGACTTCGATCGAGGAGAGGGCGAGCACGTCGGCCGCCGGATTCATGCTGTGGACGAAGGGCCAGGCGGCGAGCGCCGCCCCGATGCCACCCATCGCCCCGGCGGCGAGATAGAGAAAATCGCGGCGCTGGACCGCGACGCCCGGGGCGCCGTGGGCGCTCGTGGGGGCACTTGTCGCCATTCTCTCCCCTTTCCCTCTGGTGACCGGGCCGGAGATGGCGGCGCGGGCCCTTGCGCTTGGTTCTAAAGACCGCCCTGAATGAGGCAATGCGACAACCTGCCGCACCCGTCGATTTTCGGCCGTTTTCCGGGCCGCACAGGGGCTTTTGCGCCGGTTATAATGGACCCCCGCGGGAGCCGCCCGCACGCTTGCGACGAGACCCATTCGGCGCCCGTCGCGCGGGCAATTTTCCCGTCCTCTCGACCTCGTTCCGGCCTCTCGATGCGCCTCGTCCTCTACCAGCCCGACATCGCCCCCAACGCCGGCGCCATGATGCGCCTCGCGGCTTGCCTGGGCGTCGCCCTCGACCTCGTCGAGCCCGCGGGCTTCGTGCTCGACGACCGGCGCCTGCGCCGCGCGGCGATGGATTATCTCGCGCGGCTCGATCTCAAGCGCCACGTCTCGTTCGACGCGTTCGAGGCTTGGCGCCGGACCGAGCATCCGGACGCGCGTCTCGTGCTGCTCACGACCAAGGCCGAGCGCTCCTATCTCGAATTCGAATTCCGCGCGGACGATTTTCTCATGGTCGGGCGCGAATCGGCGGGCGTGCCCGATTCCGTCCACGCGGCCGCCGACGCGCGGCTCCGCATCCCGCAAGCGCCCGGCACCCGCGCCTTGAACGTCTCGCTCGCTGCTGCCATGGTGCTCGGCGAAGCCTTGCGCCAGACCGCCCAATTCCCGAGCCCCGGTCCCATGCCCGGAGGTGTGACGTGAGCGACGCCGCCCTTTCGACCGACGCGACCGCGCCCGAGGCGCAACGCGCGCGCGCGACCGCCTGGTTCGCCGAGCTGCGCGATGCGATCTGCGCCGAATTCGAGCGTCTCGAGGACGAGCTCACGGGCAGCTTCGCCGAGCGACCCCCGGGCCGCTTCCGCCGCACGCCGTGGGAGCGCGCCGCGAGCGGAACGCTCGCCTCGGCCGGTCAGGGCGCCGCGTCGACGGCACCCGGCGGCGGCGGCGAGATGGCGGTCATGCATGGCCGCGTGTTCGAGAAGGTGGGCGTCAACGTCTCGACCGTGTGGGGCGAATTCGCGCCCGAGTTCCGCAAGGAAATACCCGGCGCGGACCAGGAGCCGCGTTTCTGGGCCAGCGGCATCTCGCTCGTCGCGCATATGCGCTCGCCCCTGGTGCCCGCGGTGCACATGAACACGCGCCATATCGTCACCTCGCGCGAATGGTTCGGCGGCGGCTCGGACTTGACGCCCATGGTGCCGGACGACAGCGACACCGCCGATTTCCACGCCGCTTTCAAGGCCGCGTGCGACGCCCACGATCCCGCCTATTACCCGCGTTTCAAGCAATGGTGCGACGAGTATTTCTATTTGAAGCACCGGGGCGAGGCGCGCGGCGTGGGCGGCATTTTCTACGATTATCTGGGGGACGGCGCGTGGCAATCGCGCTTCGCCTTCACCCAAGAGGTGGGCCGCGCCTTCCTCGAGATCTATCCGAGGCTCGTGCGCCGCCACATGGACAAGCCCTGGACCGAGGCCCAGCGCGCGCACCAGCTCGAGCGCCGCGGGCGCTACGCCGAGTTCAACCTGCTTTACGATCGCGGCACGCGCTTCGGCCTCATGACCGGCGGCAATCCGGAGGCGATCCTGATGTCGCTGCCGCCGATCGCGACGTGGCCCTAGAGCGCCCGAAGACGTGCCAGGAGACGGACATGAGCATCATCTATGTCGCGCGCAGCTCGAAATTCTCGAAATGGGGCTCGGACGTGGGCCTGAGCAAGAACCTCTACAAGCTCGGCGTCACCGACGAGCCGGTCAAGGACCTCGTCGCGCGCGGCTGGGCGGGCGAGACCGACTGGCAGCTCGTGAAGAAGCAGGACGTGGACGGCATCGGCGAGGAGGAAGCGGTCGCGCGCCTCGCCCTCAAGGACAAGATGGTCGATCCCAACTACTACCCGAAGCTCAAGGGCGCGCGCGGGCTGTTCAAGATTCCGATCGAGCATGTCGAGAACTCGATCGTCGTCGCGCGCGCCATGGCGAACAACGAGGTGCTCGATCCGGGGAAGCTCAAGCCCGCCGACTTCGCGTCCTACATGATCGAGAACGCGCTCAAATGAGCGGGCGGCAAGGCGGAGCGCCGAGCCGATGATCGGCCGCGTCTGGCACGGCTGGACCGCGCGCGCGAACGGCGACGCCTACGAGGCGTTGCTGCGCTCGACGATCTTTCCCGGCATCCTCGCGAAGCGCATCGCGGGCTTCCGGCGTATCGAGCTTCTGCGCCGCGACGTGGACGAGCCCGGCCAAGGGCCCGAGACCGAGTTCGTCACCATCATGTGGTTCGACTCACTCGACGCGATCAAGGCGTTTGCGGGGAAGGATTGGGACGTGGCCGTGGTGCCGGAAGCCGCGCGCGCGGTTCTGAAGCGCTTCGACGCCCGGTCCCAGCATTATGAGGTTTGCGAGACGCGCGAGGCGGAATAGCGCCCGGCTCAATCGAGCGTTTCGATACGTTCGAGCTCGGCTCGGTAGTCCGGCGGCAGGTCCCACTTCGCGGCGCCGCTTACGATGAGCGCCTTGTACGCCTTGCTGGGGAGGAACCTGCCCTCCTGGCGGTTCGCGACGTAGATCTCGAGCGTCCGCGGCGCGGTCGCGTCGCCCCGGTCGAGCACCTGGATTGGGCGCCGGATGTAGGCGTTCCGCTCCGGCGGCCGGCCGGGTACGTAGCCTTCGCTTCTGTCGAGCGCCGGTACGTCGCGTTCGTCGATCTCGAACACGGCACCCCACACGCACCTCCCCGCGCGCGGCTCGACGCTCGAGACGCCGCAATTGCGATTGTTCGAATGGCGCGGAAAGACGAGCGCGTGGTCGGGCAGGAGGGCCACGCACAGGAAGCGCGCGGACGGGCAGCGCGTCCTCATCTGGTCCCAATCCATGTTCGATCCATAGGCGAAAACGAGCATGAAAGCGGTCCCTACGGTGTGCCGTGGCGCGACAATTCCTTGAGCTTTTCCAGGCACTTGGCGCGATCGGGCCGGAAATCCTCGGCGATCCACCAGGCCTCGAGCGCGGCGATGAGCCGGCCGATTTCGGGTCCTTCGGGAATGCCGAGCGCCAACGCGTCCTTGCCGCTGGCCGGCAGCGTCACCGGCGTCCAGGCGGACGCCGCGGCGAGATGGGCCTGCCAAGATTCGGCCGCGCGTCGCGAAGACGGGCCGTGGGCGGCAATCTCGCGCGCCCAGGCGAGCAACGCGCGATCCTGGAAGAGGCGCGCGCCCAAACGATAGAGCAAGCGCCGGCGCGCGGCCTCGCTTGTCTCGGCGTCGATGCCGGGCTCGGCGCACGCGAGCTGCATGAGCCGGGCGCGTTCCTGGGTCGAGACATGCCAGCGCTCGGCGATGGCGCGCGCGCCCGTTTCGCCGCGCGCGGGATCGATCAGCGATGCGAGCCGTCGCCAGGGATCGGCGCCTGCACCGAGCCCTTCGACGGTCACGAGCGCGCGCAACACCGCGAGATCGCCCGCCTCCGGGAGGAACTGCGCGACGATGCCGTCCTCCTGCATGAGGGCGAGCGTGGGTGCCGGATCGGCGGCCGCGAGGAGCTTCAGGGTCTCGGCCGCGACGCGCTCGCCCGAGAGGGTGGGGAGCAAAGGTGCGAGCGCGCGGCACGCGGCACGCGCCCCCTCGTCCATCGGCGGCCTGCCGTAATGGACGTAGAAACGGAAGAAGCGCAGGAGGCGCAGCACGTCCTCTTGGATGCGCGTGCGCGCGTCGCCCACGAAGCGGATGCGGCCCGCCTTCAGATCCTCGAGCCCGCCGAAGGGATCGTAGAGCGCGCCGTCGGGCGCGGCGAAGATCGCGTTGATCGTGAGATCGCGGCGCGCGGCGTCCGCGGCCCAATCCTCCGTGAAGGCGACCCTGGCGCGGCGCCCGTCGGTCTCGACATCGCGGCGCAGCGTGGTGATCTCGAAATGATCCTTGCCCAGCACCGCCGTAACCGTGCCATGGGAGATGCCGGTCGGGATCGCCTCGATGCCCGCGTCGGCGAGGAGCGCCATCACGATCTCGGGCGCGTCGTGGGTCGCGATGTCGATGTCCTTGACGGCGCGGCCCAGGAGCGCGTCGCGCACGCAGCCGCCGACGAAGCGCACCTCGGCGCCCTTCGCCTTGAGCGCCGCGATGACCCGCAGGGTCGCGGGCGCCTTCATCCAAGGCTGGGGCGGAAGCTCGCTTGCGCGCGCCATGGTCATTCCCGGTTCGGCCCGGCACCCGGCACGGGCGACTTGTTATTCTCGTTGAACTGGCCGGGGACGATCGTGCCATGCTCCATCTCGGCCGGCGTGTAATGGGAGCCGGGCGCGTAACCCTCGATGAGGGCCGTCGCCACGAACACCGCGGCCGTGAGCGCGATGCCGCCAAGCGCCAGCCAGAACCAGGGCCCTTCCTCCCAGCCCGGCACCGCGGCCCCCGCGGTCGCGGCACGGCGCCGCTCGCGCAAGAGCCAGAGCGCGTAGATCGCGGTCGGGAGCGCGAGCGGCAGCAGATACTCGAGGAGTATCCGGACCATGGTCAGTCTTCCGGCCCGCCGAGGAGCAGGGCGCCGAGATTGACCAGCATCCCGGCGGTCGCACCCCAGATGTACCGGCTCTCGTAGGTGGTGGCGTAGAAGTGTCGCTCGTAGCCTTTGTACATGCGGCTCTCGATGCGCATGTTGGCGGGATCGAGGATGAAGTCGAGCGGCACCTCGAACGCGTCCGCGACCTCGACCGGATCGAGCTTCAATTCGAAGGGCGGGCTCACCAGCGCCACTACGGGATAGATGAGGAACCCGGTGCGCGTCTCGTAATCGTCGAGACGCAGGATGGGCTCGACATGCGCGGCATCGAGGCCGATTTCCTCGCGCGCCTCGCGCAGCGCCGCGTGCTCGGGGTCGGCGTCGCTCGCCTCGATGCGTCCGCCCGGGAAGCTGATCTGCCCCGCATGGTCGTTGAGATGGGCGGTGCGTTGGGTGAGAAGGATCGTGAATCCCTCCGGCCGGTCGACCAGCGGCACCAGCACCGCCGCCTTGGTGAGCGGGCCGGGGAAGCGCATGTCCTCGGTGTTGAGGCTGTGGTCGCCGCGCAGGAATTTCCCGAAGCCCCCGGGCGCGAATCCATGGGATGCCAAGCCTTGGGGCGCGAAGCCGTGCCGATGGCCGGGCTCGCGCCCCTTGACCGCCTTCAGGCGCTCGATCACCTGCTCGCGCGTCACGACGCGGCTCCCGCGCCATCGAGGCGCCCGAGCGGGAAGAACGCGCCTTCGCTCCAGACGCCGAAGCCTTGCGCGCCGTCCCCATCCTCTTCGACGCCGAGATCGGCGAGCTGGTAATAGACCGGACGCGCGATGAGCGCCTCGAGGCCGGGAGCGCCGTCGCGGCCCGCGCGCACGAGAATGTAGGGGCTCGGCTCGCCGGTCGCCGCGTTCTCCGCTACCCGGATCGGATGCTCGGGCCCCGCGACCGCGACCTCGTCGAGATTGGTGCGGAAGGCTAAACGTTGCGCGCGCCCGGCACCTTCGGCGACCAGGGCGACCGCGGTGAAGGGCGCGTCGTCGACTTGGATGCGCGCGCGCTCGTAAGGCGTCACCAGCCAGTAATCGCCCGCCCCGTCGCGCCGCAGGACCGAGGCGAAGAGCTTCACGAGTGCCAAGCGCCCGATGAGCGAGCCGCGATAATGCCAGTTGCCGTCCCGCGCGATCCGCATGTCGATGTCGCCGCAAAAGGGCTCGGGCGTGGCACCCCGGCCCGGCTCGGGCCGCGCGGCACCGCTTGGGGCAACGCCGATTTGATTTGCCAGCTTGGCCGCTTCGGTCGATGCTTTATTCATGGGTCGCCATGGAGCGTTCGCGCCGCGGACCGCCGGGGCGGCCCGCGCCGAGGCCAGGAGCTAAGCACGTGACATTGCTGGAAACCAGCCCGTCCGAGCCCGATCGAGCGCTGCTCGCCGAGGTCGAAGCGCTCGGCCGGCGCATGGGCGTCATGCGCGAGCGCCTGGGCCAGGTGATCTTCGGCCAAGAGCGGGTCATCGACCAGAGCCTTATCACACTCCTGGCCGGCGGGCATGCGCTGCTGGTGGGCGTGCCGGGCCTCGCCAAGACGCGCCTCGTCGAGACGCTCGGCATCGTGCTCGGGCTCGACGTGAAGCGCATCCAATGCACGCCCGACCTCATGCCCGCCGACATCCTGGGCTCCGAGGTGCTCGAGGAAAGCGGCGCCGGCCGGCGCGCCTTCCGCTTCATCCAGGGGCCGGTCTTCTGCCAGCTTCTGATGGCGGACGAGATCAATCGCGCGAGCCCGCGCACCCAGTCGGCGCTGTTGCAGGCGATGCAGGAGGGGCGCGTCTCGATCGCCGGGCAATATCATCCGCTGCCGCGTCCGTTCCACGTGCTCGCGACCCAGAATCCGCTCGAGCAGGAGGGAACCTATCCGCTCCCCGAGGCGCAGCTCGACCGGTTCCTGATGCAGATCGACGTGAGCTATCCCGATCTCGAGGCCGAGCGCCACATGCTGGCCGCGACCACCGGCATAGCGGATGCGCCGCCGGCCGCGGTCATGATTGCGGCCGATCTCCTCGCGGCCCAGCGTCTCATCCGGCGCATTCCGGTGGGCGCATCCGTGGTGGACGCGATCCTCAAGCTGGTGCGCCAGGGACGCCCCGAATCGAGCGACATCGACGAGGTCAGGCGCCAGGTCGCTTGGGGCCCCGGCCCGCGCGCGAGCCAGGCGCTCATGCTGGCGACGCGCGCGCGCGCGGTGCTCGACGGGCGCTTGGCCCCCTCGGTCGACGACGTGTTGGCGCTCGCCGGGCCCGTGCTGCGCCACCGCATGGCGCTCAATTTCGCGGCGCGCGCCGACGGCGTCACCATCGATCACGTCATCGAGCGGCTTTCGACGCCGCTCGCTTGAGGCCCGCATGGCGCTCGGCTCGAGTGTCCGGACCATCGCCCTCGACAGCCCCGACGCGATCGCGGCGCGTCAACGCGCCGAGCGTCTCGCGGCCGTGCTGCCGCCGCTCCTGGTACGCGCCGAGCGCGTCGCGGCGACCGTCGCGCAAGGCGTTCATGGGCGAAGACGCGTGGGCTCGGGCGACACGTTCTGGCAATTCCGCCATTACGAATCGGGCGACGCCGCGCAACGCATCGACTGGCGCCGCTCGGCCAAGTCCGACGCCCTCTTCGTGCGCGAGACGGAATGGGAGGCGGCGGCGAGCGTCTGGCTCTGGTCCGACCTCTCGCCGTCGATGGCCTATCGCTCGTCGAAGCGTCTTCCCGAGAAGGGCGAGCGCGCGGCCCTCCTGATGCTCGCCCTCGCCACACTCCTCGTGCGCGGCGAGGAGCATGTCGCACTCCTCGGCGCGGGCCTGCCGCCGCGCCCCGGACGCCCGTCACTCGACCGCATCGCGATGCTGGTCGAGCGGCGCCGAGGCGGGCTCGATTCGGGCGCGGACGCGTCGCTCCCGCCCTATGAGCTTCTGCCGCGCCATGCGCAACTCGTCATCCTGGGCGATCTCTTGGCGCCCCTCGAGGAGATCGACGATCTCGTACGCCGCTACGCCGCGCGCGGCGTCAAGGGCCATCTGGTCCAGGTGCTCGATCCGGCCGAAGAGACCCTCCCCTTCTCGGGGCGCAACCGCTTCGAGGGGCTCGAGGACGAGGGCGAGGTGCTGATCCGGCGCACGGAATCGATCCGCGCCGCCTATCGCGAGCGCATCGCCGCGCAACGCGCCGGCCTCCAGGCGATCGCGCGCGCTTGCGGCTGGGATATCGCATTCCATCGCACCGACCGCGCGCCCGAGCCGACGCTCTTGGCCCTCTACGCCCACATGGCCGCGAGCTGGGATCGCGTTTGATGCTGCATCTCGGATTCCTGGGCTTCGTCCATCCCTGGCTGCTCGCGGCCTTCGCGGCACTGCCGGCACTTTGGTGGCTCTTGCGCATCACGCCGCCGAGCCCGCGCGTCCTGCGCTTCCCGGCGTTGCGTTTGCTGCGCGGCCTGGTCCAGAGCGAGGAGACGCCGGCGCGCACGCCTTGGTGGCTGGTCCTCCTGCGCCTCGCCTTGGCGGCCTTCGTGATCCTCGGCCTCGCCCAGCCGCTCATCAATCCGCGCGCCGCGAATACGCACGAGGGAGCGCTATTGATCGCGGTAGACAATGGCTGGGCCGCGGCCCACGAGTGGAGCGAGCGCCAACGCGCGCTCTCCGCCCTCATCGAGGGAGCCGCGCGCGACGGGCGGCCGGTGATGATCCTCCCGACCGCGCCGCCGGCCTCGGGCGACAGGCTCGAGCCCTCGAAGCTCCTGGCCCCGGGCGACGCGCGCGATTACGCGCGCACGCTCGCCCCCCAACCCTGGCCGGTCGATCGCGCGGCGGCGGCGACGGCGCTCGAGGGCGTCAAGCTGCCCGAGCCCGCGACGGTCGTGTGGCTCTCGGACGGGCTCGCGAGCGAAGATGCCGCGGCGGACCGCGCGTTCGCGGCACGGCTCCAATCGATCGGTCCGGTCGAGCTCCTGGCCGACCCGCCCGACGAGACGCCGCATCTTCTCTTGCCGCCCTCGACCCAAGGCGCCGATTTCGGCCTGACCGCGCTTCGCGCCTATGCGGGCGATGCCGAGACCGTCACCGTCTCGGCCCTCGACGAGCGCGGCCATCCCGCGGGCGAGATCGCGCTCGAATTCGGCGCCGGGCAACGCATCGCCCTCGGCACGCTCAAGCTTCCGGTCGAGCTTCGGAACCAGGTCGCGCGGCTCGAGATCTCGGGCGACCATACGGCCGGCTCGACCGTGCTGCTCGACGATCGCTGGCGCCGGCGTCCCGTGGGCGTGGTCCAGCCGGCCGCGGTCGAGCAGGCCGAGCCGCTTCTCGGCGGACATTATTATCTGGCGCGGGCCCTCCGGCCCTACAGCGAGGTGGTCGAGGCGCCTCTCGACCAGCTTTTGAAGCGCGCCCTTGCGGTCCTGGTGCTCACCGACGGCGATCCCTTGGCGCCGTCGGAGCGCGCCGCCCTCGAGCGATGGATTCGTGACGGCGGGACCTTGCTGCGCTTCGCCGGGCCGCGGCTTGCCGAGGGCGACGACGATCTCGTGCCGGTGCGCCTACGGCGCGGCGAGCGCGATCTCGGGGGTGCCATGTCGTGGGACAAGCCCGCGCACCTCGCACCCTTCGCCGCCTCGAGCCCGTTCGCGGGCCTCGCGATCCCGCCCGACGTCACGATCCGGCGCCAGGTGCTCGCCGAGCCCGCCCTCGATCTCGACCAGAAGACCTGGGCGCGGCTCGAGGACGGCACACCCTTGGTCACGGCCGAGCGGATGGGAGCCGGCTGGCTCGTGCTGGTGCATACGACCGCCAATCCCGATTGGTCCGATCTCCCCTTCTCGGGCCTGTTCGTCGAGATGCTCCAGCGCATCGTCGCCTTGAGCAACGGCGTCGCCGAGGGGGCGGCACCACGCGCGCTCCCGCCCTGGAAATCGCTCGACGCTTACGGAGCCCTCGGCGAGCCGCTCCCGGCCGCAACCGCGCTTCAGCCCACGGCAGCGCTCCCGAAGCTAGGTCCGCGCCATCCGCCCGGCTATTACGGCAATGAGGCGAGCCGGCGCGCGCTCAATCTCTCGAACGAGGTGATCGAGCTCGCCCCGCTTTCGGATTTGCCGCGCGGCATCGGGCGCGGCGTCTACGGTGCCGCGGCCGAGCGCGACCTCAAGCCCTGGCTCCTCGGTGCGGCGGTACTTCTGGCCCTTCTCGACCTGATCGCGAGCCTCGGGCTACGCGGCTTCCTCGGCGGCGGACTGGGCGGCGGATTGGGCGGCGGATTGGGCGGCGGGATCGTACGCGGCTTGGCGCGAAAGGGCGGCGCCGCGGCGCTTGTTCTCGCTTGCCTCATGGCGGCAACCGAGCCGGCCCACGCCCAATCCGCGCAAACTCAACCGGCCCAAGCGCCTCTGGTCCAAGCGCCACTGGCCCAAGCCCAATCCGCGCAAAATCAACCCGCGCAAGGGACGCCCGCCCCGTCTTCCTCCGACGACGCCTTCGCCATCGCCGCCACCAGCGTCACGCGCCTCGCTTACGTGATCACCGGCGACGCCTCGCTCGACAATTTGAGCCGAGAGGGGCTCGACGGTCTGACCGACGTGGTCAATGCGCGCACCGCGGTCGAGGCGGGCTCGCCCATGGGCGTCGATCTCGACCGCGACGAGCTCGCCTTCTTCCCGCTCCTCTACTGGCCGGTCTCGGAAGAAATGCAGCACCTCTCGCCCCACGCGGTCGAGAAAGTATCGGCCTATTTGCGGAACGGCGGCCAGATTCTGTTCGACACGCGCGAGCCCGAGCGCTCGGGCGCCAATTGGCTCATCCTGCGCGGCCTCCTCGACGCGCTCGACCTGCCCGCGCTCATCCAGGTGCCGGACAATCACGTCCTCACCCGCTCCTTCTATCTGATCCACGATTTCCCCGGGCGCTACGACGGCTCGACGGTCTGGGTCGAGCGCTCGGACGAGAGCGTCAATGACGGCGTCTCCTCGGTCATCGTCGGCGGCAACGACTGGGCGGGCGCCTGGGCGATCGACCGTAGCGGGCGCCCGATCATGCCGGTGATCCCGGGCGGCGAGCGCCAACGCGAGATGGCGATGCGCTTCGGCATCAACCTCGTGATGTATGCGCTCACCGGCAACTACAAGGGCGACCAGGTCCATCTGCCCGCGATCATGGAGCGCCTCGGCCTATGACCCTCGAGAATCTCGCCATCTCCTGGGCGCCGCTTCTGCCCTGGTTCGTGCTCGCGGGGTTGGCACTCTTCGGCGCGATCTTCCTCGGCTATGGCTGGTTGAAGCGGGCGCGCGGCATGGGCTGGCGCGCGGCGGCGCTGGCGTTCCTCCTTTTGGCGCTCGCGAATCCGTCCGCCGTCATCGAGGACCGCGCGCCCCTTGACGACATCGGCCTCGCGCTCGTCGACCAGTCGCCGAGCCAGAGCCTCGGCGACCGGCGCGCGCAAAGCGAGGCGGCGCTCGCCGCCCTCGAGCGCGAGGCCAAGGGGCTGAAGCATTTCGAGCTGCGCGTCGTGCGCACGACCGGCCAGGACCCCGCGGCGCGCGACAGCGGCACCGAGCTCTTCAAGGCGCTCGACCACGCGCTCGGCGAGATCCCGCGCCAGCGCTTCGCGGGCGCGGTCATGATCACCGACGGCCAGGTGCACGACGCGCCGCCGGCAACGCGCGCGGCGGGCGGCCAGGCGGCCGCGGGTCCGGACGCGGCGACGGTCGCGCGCCAGCTCGGCGCACCCCTGCACGTGCTCCTCACGGGCTCGCCCGACGAGGGCGACCGGCGCCTGACCGTGGTCGAGGCGCCGAGCTACGGGCTGGTCGGGAAGGACGTGACGATCGCGGTCCGGGTCGACGACCTCCCCGGGCCCGACCATGGCCAGGCCCAGCTCACGATCCGGCGCGACGGCGGTGCGGCCGAGGTCGAGCCGGTGGCACTCGGCACCGTGACGCGCATCCCGGTCACGATCGCGCACGAAGGCCAGACCGTGTTCGAGCTTTCGGTCGCACCCGGCCCGCGCGAGCTCACGCTTCTCAACAACCGCGCGGTCGTGACCGTCAACGGCGTGCGCGACCGGCTGCGCGTGCTGCTGGTCTCGGGCGAGCCGCATCCGGGCGAGCGCGCGATCCGCAATCTCCTCAAGTCGGACCCGTCGGTCGATTTGGTCCACTTCACCATCCTGCGCCCGCCCGAAAAGCTCGACGCGACGCCGGTGCGCGAGCTTTCGCTCATCACCTTCCCGGTGCACGAGCTGTTCGAGGTCAAGCTGCACGAGTTCGACCTCGTGATCTTCGACCGCTATCAGCGGCGCGGCGAGCTCGGCAACAACTACTTCCAGAACATCGTCGACTACGTGAAAGAGGGCGGCGCCTTGTTCGTGATCGCGGGCCCGAGCTT
>Ga0335072_10001388_pt1 | contig 39500 bp, 37 predicted proteins | sample Lox_Sample_21_FD_206725 | JGI IMG/M metagenome (GOLD analysis project Ga0335072, IMG submission 206725) | Soil microbial communities from Loxahatchee National Wildlife Refuge, Florida, United States - Lox_Sample_2.1 | ecosystem: Environmental > Terrestrial > Soil > Wetlands | place: USA... | reverse complement strand
GCGGACAGCGAGATGAGCCTGGTGGAGATCCCGCCGGGGGGGTTCTGGTCGTTGGCCATGCGGCCCATGCTGGCATGCACCGTTACGGGCGGCCACCGGATCCGCTTGCGAGGCGCGAAGCCCGCGCTAGCTTCAGGTCCACAGGGTGCTGCTGGCGGGCTGCGAGCCTCAGCTTCCTCCACGCGCAGTTGGCCGTGATCTTCGTCTGATATTCACGGCTTCCCCATATCGTCTCGAAACGGTCGCCTTCGGATCGAAGAACGAATGGGTGACCAGGCCCCGCCCGGCATGCGGACCGGGCAAGCCAGGGAAGCATCAGCTCTCCCCGGAGAGGACACAGCGGTCGAAATCGTTGGCGTCGTCCCTGATGCACGACCCGAAGGAGACGGCAATGAACACAGCCGACGACCGCACCGGCGGTGCGAGCGGGATGGCGAACCAGCAGCGACAGGGACTCTGGCTCAGCGGAGTCCGTGAAGGCTACGCCGAGATCGGTGACCAGTGATTGCATTTCGTCGAGGCAGGCGAGGGGCCGCTGATCGTCCTACTGCACGGATTCCCCGAGTTCTGGTACGGCTGGCGACTGCAGATCCAGCCGCTCGCGGCTGCGGGATTCCACGTCGTCGCACCCGACATTCGCGGCTACAACCTGTCATCAAAACCGGACGGCGTTGCCACTTACGACACCAGCCAGCTGGCCGCCGACATCCGCGGCCTCATCCATGAACGCGGCGCCCAGTCCGCGATGCTGGTCGGGCACGATTGGGGCGGAACCGTCGCCTGGGTCACGGCGATGAACCACCCCGAGGTCGTGGACCGGCTGGCCATCCTCAATGCGGCTCACCCGGCCTACACCCCGGAGGAGATCGATCGCTACGTCGAAGCGTGGTCGCAGCCGGGCGCGGCAACCGGAATGATCAACTACTACCGGTCCTCGGTGCGAACCTCACCTAAGCGCGCCGAAGCGGCTCTTCGCCCGATCAGCGCGCCCACCCTGGTCATCTGGGGGCAGGGCGATCATTACCTCGACCCGGAGCTAGCCGAGCCGGACCACGACGACGTCCCCACGCTCGACCGCGTCGAGCGCCTGCCCGACGCGTCGCACTGGGTGCATCACGACGAGGCCGAGCGCGTCCACCAACTGCTCATCGAATTTTCCGCCGAACCAACCGAGAACCGCTGAATAGAGCCGCGCTGACCACTCGGCCGTGCCCGGCCCACAGGGGGATGCACGCTGCCCGCCTGCCTAGCCTGGGGCCCACGAGCGGCAGCAGCCTCTTGCCGATCCGGTACGGACCGGCAGCAGGGGCCAGTGATCAACTCGTAGGCGGCTGCTGCAACGGTCGGCGTACGGGACTGATCACGTCGCACTCGGTCGGCTCCGTCTCCCCTGTCTCCCATCCCGTGTATATCCCGCACCTCCCTTGTCGAGGAGACTTGCCGTGGCCGCCGCGCCTGGCCCGGCCACCTGATAACGGCTCGCACAGCCTCTGGACGGCCACCCAGATGGGCCCGGTTGGGCAGGGCGGCTGTACAGCGGGCTGCGGCTAGGGGTTTGAGGCTGGCTGGATCCCCGCCCGCAGTCCGATGAACAGGATCAGGATGATCGATCCAATCCCCATCCATGGCACTGGCTTCCTGGGCGGCCGCTGGTAGCCAGGAGGCGGCTGCCGCGGAGTCATCTTCCCTTCCCCTCCTCCGCTTCCGTCCTTTCTGATGTTCCCGCACCCCCCTGATAATTCAAGCCACGACAATGACCAGTTGCTTCACTACCAGCCACTCGACCAGAGCCCAGCGGATAAGCGGGAGCGTGATCACCACTCAGCGGTCGGCGGATGCCGCGCTGTCTCCAGGTGGCGGGTCGGATCGCTGTGCGAGCCACTGGGTAGCCTCGCGCATGCGTTGCTGCGCCTCAGCCGCGATGTCCGCAGTAGCCACCGGGTAGGATGACGCCTCTTCTCCATCGACGTCCGGAGCTGGCGCGCCGAACAGTTCGCCGTTCAGCCGGATGGGTGCGCCGCACGCCAGAGCCAGGTTCACGGCGTCGCTTGGCCGCGCGTCAACCTCCTGCGGCCCGCCCGGCCCCCGCACCACGACGCAGGCGTAGAAAACCGACTCCAGCAGGCGGGTAATCCTCACCTCGGTGATCTGGGACCCGGCCGCCTGGACGAGCCCGGCCGCCAGCTTGTAAGGGAACGGGCGCGGCATCTCGACCGACTCCAGCGTCAGCGCGAGCACAGTAGCCTCGGCGGGCCCGATCCAGATAGGAAGCCTGCGATCACCGCCGCGCTCGACCAGGATCATCACATGCTTGCGCTGCCAGGGGTCCACATCTTGGTTCCTGCGGATCTCCGAGACCGAGACCTCAGCCCATTCCACTGCTTCCGTTGCTGTCACCGCACATGCCTCCGGGGTTGTCTTGAACTGGACGAGTTTCGGGGCCAGTGCGGCCCGCGCCTGATGCAGCCGCGCCTTGACGGCGCCGGCTGAGATGCCGAGTTCTTCGGCCACCTCGCGGTGGCTCAGGCCCTGCAGGTAGAACAGCCGCACGGCGTCCTGTTGGCCGTCGGCCAGTGCGGCGATGGCACCGCGAACGCGCGCCGCGGTATCAGCGATCTCCGCCGCCTCGGCCGGATCGGGGGACGCCGACGCCAGGTCCGCCAGCAAGCCAGGCATCTCCGAGCGGAGCTGCCGCAGCCACCTCCGGGACACATTCAGCGTTATCCCGCAGAACCAGGCGCCGAACCTGTCCGGTGAGCGCAACTGCCCAAGGTCGGTCATAGCAGCGACCGCAGCCTCCTGCGCGGCGTCGCGCGCCAGGTCTGGTGAGCCTAGAACGCGCCCGGCCAGCAGGACCGCGGTACCCCAGTGCCTGCGCAGGAGTTCCGCCATCGGCTCCTTGAACCCCTGCCGCGCCTCGTGCACAAGGTCGGCATCTGGCCGCTTGTCAGCCCGGGACTGTCCCACGCTCTATAGTGCGCGCATGCTGTCTCCGGGTTAGCCTGCACGCAGCGCCTGTGGTGGCGACGGCCTATGGCAGCCGGCCGGATGTGAATGATCCGGGGAGTTCCGATATCTTCAAGACGACGCCCCGTGGCCTAATTAGATGCAAGCTGAGCGTATGGAATCTCCCGCGAACCCCGGGCTTTCACCCACCCCAGTCCCCGTGGGCTTCGACCTGTCCCAGGTGTATGTCCATCTCGGTCTCGGTTCCCGGGCCGAGGCGCTCCCGGACTTTGCCTGGAGCGAGGAGTACCTGCGGCGCTACGAGGCCGGCCATGAAGCCGACGGCGACGAGGGGCGCCTGGTGATGATCGGTCCCGGAGAGGCGACCTGGACGAGCTGGGAACGCCATCCTGCGGGCGACGAGGTGGTCGTTGTGCTCTCCGGTCACCAGACCCTGATCCAAGACGTTGACGGCAAGGAACGCCGAATCGAGCTGCGTGCGGGCCAGGCTGTGATCAACCCGCGCGGAGTTTGGCATACGGCGGATGTCCACGAGCCCGGCTCAGTCCTGTTCATCACTCCCGGGCGGGGCACGGAGCACCGTCCGCGGTAAGCGAGCACGAGACGCACACATCTGAAGAGCTCCGCGGTCAATGGTGGCCAATCGGTCCACCGGATCCGCGACACCGCCTATGCCGAAGACGCGAACACTGGCTGCGCAGGCAATGGACCCCAGGTCACGGCCACCCGGTTGCGGCGGAAGAGCCGCGCCGATAATGCAGGCTGCCCGCGTTCCGCGGTCAGGATCGGTCTGAGATGCGCAGCACCGCTTTGCCTGGAAACCGCCGGTCGAGGAGCGCCTGCGCGACCTCGCCGATCTCCCGCCAATCCGCCTCGACGCCGAGATGGGGGGTCAGCTTTCCATTACCGGCCAGGCGAACCAGCCGCTGGAGCCCACGGGAAGCCGGCTCCCGTTCGAGCTCGTGATAGAGGTTCAAGATGCGCAGGCAGGCACCCGGTGCCCGCCGCATGCGGGCCATATCGACCGGGACCTCGTAGCCGGCCGGCCCTGTCGAGACCCCGACCGAGACGCAGGTTCCCCCGGGAGCAAGCTGCGTCATGGCCTCTGCCAGCGCCCGGCCGCCCAGCTGCTCGACGATCAGGTGGTAGGGACCGAACGGCGCCGCGGCCGCGACGCTCTCGCCGACGACCACGCGGTCCGCGCCCGCCTCCTCCGCCAGCGGGACTGATCGCGGTTGCCGTACCTGGCCGACCACCAGCGCGCCGGCCAGCGAGGCCAGCCGGCAGGCGATCAGCCCGAGTCCGCCGGAGGCGCCCGTGACCAGCACCGGCCGGGCGAGGAGGCTACCGCCGTCTTCGATGGCCGCCAGCGCGGTGAGCCCCGCGGTCGGCAAGGCTGCCGCCTGCGCAAAGGTGACGGACGGCTCAAGCTCCGCCAGAGCGTTCGCCGGGACCGCCGCCTGCTCGGCCCAGGCGCCGGAGTGCAGCAGGCCAACCACCCTGGTCCCTCGCGCGGGCCCTGGTCCCTCCGCCGCCGGTTGCTCCACCACTCCCGCCAGGTCCCACCCCAGGCGCGTTCCCGCCTCACCCTGGACGCGATACACCACCTCGCCGCGGTTGAGCGAGATCGCCTTCACGCGTACCAGCGCCTCCGTGGCCCGCGGGGCGGGCGGCTCGACTGACCGGAAGCCGACGCGCTGAGGCGACTGCGGATCGATGACAATGGCCTGCATGGCGGGAGCACCTCCTCGTTCCCCTACCCCATCGTTAGTGGTGGACCACCACTATATAGCACCACAAACTGCTGGTAAGATCGAAGGCGATGATCCTCCGCCCCTACCCGGACATGCCGGCCCCGGCCGGCGAGTACCTCGCGCTGGTGCTCGACGCCGACCTCCGGCTGCTCGCCATCACCGAGCGCCTGCGCCAGCACTGGTCCGCACACGCCACCGCGCTCGGCCTGACCGCCGCCCAGGTCAAGGTCCTGCTCCGGCTCACCCCCGGCGAGGCGGTCCCGATGCGCAAGCTCGCCCGGCAGCTCGGCTACGACGCCTCCAACCTCACCACCGTCGTCGACCGGCTCGCCGCGCGCGGCGCGCTCGAACGCCAGGCCGACCCCGCCGACCGCCGCGTCAAAGCCCTCGTGCTCACCCCCGAAGGCAAACGCCTGCGCGACCAGTTCTGGCACAGCCTCATCACCGACCCCGGACCGCTCACCCCACTCCGCCGAGGCGACCTGCGGACCCTGACCCGGCTCCTTGCCAAGCTCGACCAGCCGACCGACTAAGGGCTATCTCCTTAGGGCTCCCCCTTTCCGGGCAAGTCACAGACCTGCTGCCAGCGCTCCAGCGTCGTCTCGGCGCGCTTGCCGGCCTGCGACGGGACCGCCCGGGACAGGACTGACTGTGCGTGACATCCCGGTCATCCGGACCAGAGGCCACACCCGCGAATCAGGCCGAACGCGCACCCGGAGCTAATGCGCCCGTCCTGCGGCTGACCGCCCACCCAGCCACTGACGGCAGCACCCGAACCTAAAACACCACTTTGCCTATGCCGTGCAGTCATGCTTGATGCTGGAGGGGCGGGTACGTACACTCAGCGGGCCGTGCCCGGATCTGACCCAGCCAGGACTCGTGCACCTGACACTCTGGGCCGTAACGTTCCCGGAACGCTGCTGGCGTAGCGTTGCCTCTCATGGTGGGGGTACCGGCGGCAGGCGGGCCGGGACCGGCCGCGGCCCGCTTCCGGCTGGCGTCTCCGGTGACAGCGACGGTCTTGGCCGTCCTGTCGCTGATGCTGCTGGCCGCCGGGCTGGTGCTGAGCGCCTTGACCGGTCAGCTGTCGGTCCTGGGCTCGGGGCCGATTGTCCCCGTCGTGGTGATCTACGCCGCGGTGGGCTTCGTCGTGGCCCGCCGCCAGCCGGGCAATCCGATCGGCTGGATCCTGATCACCTTCATCGCGGTGTTCTTGCTGAGCCAGATTGTCGGCTCATATGCCGCCCTGAACTACCGGTTCGGCCACCATGGCCTTCCCCTGGCCCCGGTCGCCGTGCTGCTCACGCCGTTGTGGGTACCGGCGCTGCTGTTGTTCCCGGTGGTGATCTTGCTGTTCCCGGACGGCAGGCTGGCAGGCCGGCACTGGCGGTGGGTGCTGCGGGCCTATGTGGTGGCCGGAGCGCTGGCGTCGGCGGCCGTCTTTGCCCCGGCGGTCACCGCCGTGGCCCGTCATGACGTCCGCATGGACGCCGCCGGCAACCTGATCAGCACCAGGCAGCCGCACGGCGGCCTTCTCGCCGTGGCGGCGCCGCTGGGCCTGGGCTTGATCGTGGTGATCGTGCTGTCGTTCGTGGCCCACCAGGTGCTGAGCTGGCGGCGTGCAACGGGCCAGCGGCGCCAGCAGCTGAAGTGGCTGGCCACCGGCGCCGCGGTTACCCTGGTCGTGGTTGCCGCGTCGCTCGGGTTCAGCTCGACCGGTGTCGTGGGAGAGATTCTCGGGATCGGGCTGGCCGCGCTGCCGGTGGGCATCGGCGTGGGGATCCTGAAGTACCGCCTGTATGAGATCGACCGGATCATCAGCCGGACCCTGGCCTACGCGATCGTGACCGGGCTGCTGGTCGGGGTATACGCCGGGCTGGTGCTGCTGGCCACCCAGGTGCTGCGGTTCCACAGTTCGGTAGCGGTGGCCGTGTCCACGCTGGCCGCCGTGGGGCTGTTCAACCCGGTGCGGCGGCGGGTGCAGCATGCGGTGGACCGCCGGTTCAACCGGGCACGGTATGACGCCGACCAGACCGTGACGGCATTCGCGGCCCGGCTAAAAGACGCGGTCAACCTCGACTCGGTCCGCGACGATCTGGCCGTCACCGTGGAGAACGCTCTGGAACCAGCCCACGTGTCGGTGTGGATCCGGGCAGGCGAACGGCAGTGACGCGGTACCGGCGAGCTGGACGACCGGCGCCGACGATGACGGCTGCGCGCGGCTCCGGTCAGCACGCGGCCTGTGAGCTGTCCTTGGTCTGCATGCCCTACGGCTGTGGCCCGGCGTGCGGCGGGCGAGCCTCCCAGGGCAGAGCCCGCCGCAAGGCGCCGCCTTGATTAATTACTGATAAGGGGAATCCGCCAAATCAGGATTTATCTTCGTCGTCGGCGTGCGTGCCTGCGCATTGCGCCTACCTTCGCGGCGAACGCGGCCGGCTCGATGATCGGTGTTCCGCGCCACGGCGACATCGATAGCGGATCGGTGTCGTTGGAGACGATGAGCAGTGCCCCGACCTCGGCGGCCAGGTCGAGGATCAGGTTGTCCTCGTGGTCGGGACAGTCGTGAACTGTCCTGGGCACGTCAGCCACGATGCCGCCGCCGCCATGCCCGGCCGCCATCACGATGGCGCGCAGGTAAGCGTCGATCTGCGGCTGGGCCCATTTGAACAGCTGGGCCAGGATCCTGTCGATGTTGGTGATGATGTGCGGGGACAGCCAGAGCGCGAACTCGGCGGCGTCAACGATCACGCCCAGGCAGTCGGCTGAGGCGTTGCCGGAGACAGGCGGCGGCGAAGGCCAGGACCGGAACGGGCTGTTACCGCTTGCCGCCGCTGTCACCAGCACGTTGACGTCGTAGACGACAGCTGCCGGGACAGGCTCGAGCCTGCTCATCTCCGCTTGCTCTGGGGAGTCGCCTTGAGGAACTCCTGGACCCGTGCGGGGACATCTGACGGGTCGATACCGAGTTCCGCAGCGCGCTGCTGGCCGTAGGCTTGCGCCTCCCTGAGCTGGTCGGCGATCATGATCGACTTCATGACCTTAAGGGTGGCCCGCAGGTAAGCGGACCTGTTGCCGTCGCCGAAGTAGGCGACAAGCTCATCCAGCACCGGACGATCCTCCGGCTGGACTGCGAAACCTAGGGTCTGCGCGCTCATGAGCCTATAGTGGACGGATCGCACTTCATCTGCAATTTATCGCAGAAAGGCATCTGCCTGCGACGAACGTGTGCTTGCCGGCCGCTGCCCCGGCTCAGCCGACCCGTGGCCGCACCGCTAGGGGAGGCAGGACGGTAACAGGCTAAACACGGTGTCAGCGAGCGTCCGTGCACAAACCCGTTAGCAAACCTCATGCAAAAGGCCGTCCCTCTGTTCGAGGAACGGCCTCTGGCCTTGGTAGCGGGGGGAGGATTTGAACCTCCGACCTCTGGGTTATGAGCCCAGCGAGCTACCGAACTGCTCCACCCCGCGTCGGTGTGTCCCCAACTGTATGAACTCCCGGCGACCAAAGCAAATCAGCGGGTCGGCGGGGGGTTGTGTCATCGGGGGCGGGCAGCGCGTAACCTTCCGGCATGACCGAGGTCGTGATCTACACCGACGGGGCGTGCAGCGGGAACCCGGGGCCGGGCGGGTGGGGTGTGGTGCTGCGCTGGAACGGGACGGTCAAGGAACTGCACGGCGGCGACCCGAAGACCACGAACAACCGGATGGAGCTGATGGCGGCCATCCAGGCGCTGGAGGCGCTGAACCGGCCGTCGCAGGTGCAGCTGTACACCGACAGCACGTACCTGCTGAACGGGGTCACCAAGTGGATCGTGGCCTGGCAGCGCAACGGCTGGCGGACCTCGGCGCGCAAGCCGGTCAAGAACGAGGACCTGTGGCGCCGGCTGATCGAGGCCATGAACGGCCACGAGGTCAGCTGGCTGTGGGTGAAGGGTCACGCGGGCGACGAGGGCAACGAGCGGGCGGACATGCTGGCCCGGCTCGGCGTCGAGGAGGCCGACCAGTTCGCTTAGCCGGCCGCCCGTGATTCGTACGGCGGGGCGAACACGACCAGGAGGGCCAGGTCCTCGCTGACCTCGGTGAACCTGTGCTGCTCCCCGGCCGGGACGTATATCACGCTGCCGGGGCCGACGTCGGCGGTGCCGGAGGTGGTCACCAGGGTGGCCCGGCCGGTGCGGACCACGTAGATCTCGTCCTCGGTGTGCGGGCTCTGGTCATCCTGGCCGCCCGCCGGGATCGAGTAGGTGCCCAGGCTCAGGTGGTCGCTGGTCAGGTGGACGATCCAGTCGTTGGGCGCGTCGGCGTCGGGCGGGGTGTAGGTCCCGGCTTGCGTGATGACCTGCATGGTGAGCTCCGTCAGCGGTGGATGACGTCGGTGTGGTGGCAGAAATGCACCCGGTCCGGGCCCAGGGACCGGATCCGGCGCAGCGAGTCCCGCCAGGTCGGCACGTCGCTGGCCTGGCCGGGCGGGAGCCGGTCGCCGACCGGGTCAGCGTACACCCGCGGAGTGTAGGCGGCGTCGCCGATCAGCAGGTCGAAGGCCGCGCCGTCGCCGCGGACGAGCACGCACTGGTGGCCGGCCGTGTGCCCGGGGCTGGCGATGACCTCCAGGCCGGGCAGCACCTCGGCGTCGCCGTCCAGCAGTTCGAACCGGGCGCCGGCGAAGTCGAACCAGTCGCGCAGTTGCGGCGACTCGCGCCGGGCCCGGTCCAGCTCGGCGCGCTGGACGTAGAACGGGGCGTGCCTGAACACGGCATTCTGCCCGCAGTGGTCGAAGTGCAGGTGGGTGTTGATCACCAGGCCGATGTCGGCCGGGCTGAGGTCCAGCTCGGCCAGCGCGTCGGCGACCGAGCGGTTGACCACGCGCCAGTCGTCCAGGGCCTGCTGCGGGCCGCCCACGCCGGTGTCGACCAGGACCGCGGCGTTGCCGCTGGTGACCACGAACCCGTGCACCGGCCAGCGGCCGCCGTCCGAGCCCTGCACGCTGGCCAGGTGCAGGCGCCGGATCTGCAGGCTCACCGGCGCGGCACCGGGCGCTGGGTGAAGTGGTCGGCGCCGCACTTCGCGCACACGCGGTAGCCCTCCATCAGCTCGGCCCGCGCCTCGGCGTCGGCCGACAGATCGTTGTATCCGCCGGGAACGCTCCGGGCGGCCTGGACCGTCCGGGCCGCGCCGATCCCGGACATCCCGGTCCCGGAGACGCCGCGGATGCCGCGGCGGGCAATGGAGCGCGGCACCCGCCAGGTGTAGCCGCACTCGGCGCAGGTGCGCTCATATTCGCGGGCGAAGAATCCGAAGCGCATCTGACCATTGTTCGCCCACCGCGTGGTCGGCGCCAGCCTGCCGTAGGTCAGCGGGCTCTGCTGGTCAATGGGCTCTGCTGGTCAATGGGCGGGCGGGCTGCGCCGGACGACCAGCACCACCGCCCCGACGATGAGCACTCCGCCGCCCAGCATGGCCGGGGTCAGCCGCTCGTCCAGGATCAGCGTGCCGAGCAGGACGGCGATCACCGGGTTGACGTACGCGTAGGTGGCCACGGTGGCGGTGGGCAGGGCCCGGACCGCGATGCCGTAGGCGGAGAAGGCCACGATCGAGCCGAACACGATCAGGTAGCCGAGCGCGAGCCAGGACCGCCAGGACACCTGGGCCGGGTGCAGCGAGCCGAACTCCCCGGCCGCCGCGGCCAGCACGAGCAGCGCCGCGCCCCCGCAGAGCAGTTCCATCCCGCTGGCCAGGGCCGGGCTGGGCGGGATCGTGACCCGGCGGGTCATGATCGTGCCCAGGGCCCAGGTGAACGCGGCGACCAGGATGATGACCACGCCGACCGCGGAGATCCGGCCCGAGCCGCCGCCCAGGCCCGACAGCAGGCCGACGCCGGCCAGGCCGAGGGCCAGCCCGGCCATCTGGGCCAGGCCGAGCCGGGCGTGGTTCAGCACCGCGTCGATGCCGAGCAGCCACAGCGGCACGGTGGCGACCAGCAGCGCGGCCAGCCCGGACGGTATGGTCTGCTCGCCGATGCCCACCGCGCCGTTGGCCACCAGCAGCAGCACGCCCACGGTCCCGCAGCCGATCCACTCGGCGCGGGTCGGCCAGCGGCTCACTGCCTGGCCGGCCCGGATCGCTTTCCGGCGGGCCCCCATGGCGGCCGGGAACATGATGACGCCGGCGATCAGGTTGCGGGCGGCGGCCATCAGCAGCGGGGGCATGGTCTCGACGCCGACCCGGATGGCCAGGTAGGTGCTCCCCCACACGACCCACACGATGAGCAGGCAGACCCAGGCGACAAAGCCGGGCCGCCGCACCGGCGAGGTCTTTTCTTCGGGCCGAACGACCGGGGGCGCGTCTGGCTGGGTCACCTGTAGAGCCTGCCCGACGGCGCGGAACATGACGAGTGGCAGGATCGTCATTCTTGGGCGAAATCCTGCCACTACTCGGTAGCCCGGCTAAAGCCGGTCCGGCCATGCGCGGCGGCTGGGATCGTTCAGCGGTGGTCCTTGATGCCGATACCGCACAGGTGCCACGCGACCCCGCGGGCGCCCTCAGCCGGCTCGGGGACCATCGGCTTGAGCACGGGTCCGAAGTGGCCCTCGCCCCCCCGGCGCTCGCGGAACGGATCGTCCAGGTCGGGTCTCCACTGAGCGGGCGCCACCAGGCCGGGCTCAACCAGCGTGAACCCGTCGAAGAACCGGGCGATGTCGGCGCGGCTACGCGAGATCAGCGGCGTGTTCCAGTGCAGTTGCTGGGTCATGCGGAACAGCTTCTTGGCCGCCTCCGGGTGGGCCTCGTCGGTCATGTGGCTCAGGGCCAGGTAGCTGCCGGGCGCCGCCGCGTCCCGGAACTGCCGGACCGCCCCCCACGGGTCTTCCCGGTCCCACAGGCAGTGCAGCACGCACAACACCATGATCCCGACCGGCTGGCCGAAGTCGAGCAGGCCGCGGACCTGCGGGTTGCCGAGCACCTGCGCCGGCTCGCGCAGATCCGCGCGGAGCGTGACGACGTCGGGCCCGGCCATCAGCGCGGCGGCATGGGAGGCCACCATGGGATCGATGTCCACGTAGACGATGCGCGCCCCGGGCGCCGTCCGGTGGGCGATCTGGTGGGTGTTGGCCATGTTCGGCAGGCCCGAGCCCAGGTCGAGGAACTGGCGGACGCCCTGGCCCACCATGAAATCGACCATCCGCTGCAGCAGATGACGGCTCTCCACGGCCGCGTACGCACCGGGCGGCACACCCAGCGCCCGGATCCTCGCATCGGCCGCCTCGCACGCCTCCCGGTCCACCGCGAAGTTGTCCCTGCCGCCGAGCTCATAGTTCCAGATCCGGGCCGTGTTCGGATTGCGGGCACCGATCAGATCATCGGGATCCAGCTCAGGAGGTGCCGGCGGTTGCGGGGACATCGGGGCACCTTCCTCCGTGCGTCGGACGGGGCACTTCCGATGATAAGGGGCCCCGATCCACTGGCAGAACAGCGCGCAGGTAGGCGGCCCAGTACGGTTCGGGGTCCGGGGGACGGACGCCGGCCCGGAGCCGGCGGGCGGTGGCCGGGTCGGCGATCTGGGTCAGCGCGCGGGCCAGGTCGTCGACGTCGCCCGGGGCGCAGGTCAGCCCGTCCACGCCGGTGCGGACCGCCTCGGCCAGCGCCCCGGCGGTGGTGGCGATGACCGGGACGCCGAAGGAGAAGGCGAGCAGGACGTTCTGCGAGCCGGTGGCCTCCCGGTAGGGCAGGACCAGCGCGTCCGCGGCCGCGAACAGGGCCGGGAGCCGGGCGGCGGGCACGTATCCGGGGCGCAGCGTGACCCGGGTGCCCAGGCCGAGGTCGGTGATCAGCTGCCTGGTCTCGGCGGTGCCGCCGGAGAACTGCCCGGCGACGGTCAGCGTGACGTGGTCCGGGACCCGGGCCAGGGCCCGCAGCAGGAGGTCCAGGCCCTTGTCCGGGCGGACGACGCCGAAGAACAGCAGGCGGGTCTGGGGGTGGGCGGGGGCAAGATCCACGCTTCGTTCGGTAGAAAGATCGTGACGGACGGACGCGGCGGCCGGCAGATGCGGGGGCATCCTGGCGATGACGATGGGCACGTCGGCGGCCAGTTCGCGGGCCTGCGCGGCCTGCGCGGCGGAGTGCACGATCACCGTGTCCACGCGGGAGAGCAGGGTGCGGGTCAGCGCCGCGTCGGGCGGCAGGGCGCTGTGGCAGATCACCACCGTACGCGGGCGCTGGCGGCCGAGGGCGGTCAGCGCCGACAGGTACGGCGGCACCTGGGCCGGGGTCAGCAGGGCGAAGACGACCAGGTCAGCGGAGCGCAGGCGGCGGCCCGCGGTGATCCAGCGGTCCGGGCGGTACCAGGTCAGCCGACGGTAGGTGCGCGGGTACGGCCTGCCTTCTGGGGCCTCGGCGGTCTGGGCCCCGGGGGCCCGCCAGGATTCGATGATGACGTTGTGGCCCGCGGCGGCCAGCCGGTGGGCCAGTTCGGTGGTGTGTCGCGCGCCGCCGCCCTGGTACGGCTGGGCGGGCCCGATCAGTGCGATCCTCACGTCGGGTCGGACATCCACGCCGTGTACCGGACCGGCCAGGTGCCGGTGGGCGGCGTGGTCAGGTCGCGGGCCTCCTGCGTGGTGGCCAGGTTGACGACCTGGCGCGGGCCGCCGCCGTACGGGGCGAGTTCGGCCTGGTCCGCGGCGAGCAGGACCGGGCGCCGGCCGGCCCGGCGGATGCCCGCCAGCACCGCGCCGACCGTGGCCGGGGCGGGATGATCGATGATCGCGGTCGGCGTGTCGCACAAGGCCCGGGCCACCGGGGCGAACTGATCCGCGGCCAGCGGGCCCAGGATGACCACGGACGCGTCCGGGCCGATCTGCGCGCACAGCCGGTTCACCGCGTCGACCTCACCCGGGCCGATCCGCTGGAAGGCCATCCCGCGCGCGCTCAGGTGCCGGTCCAGGTCCAGGTTGGTCAGGGCGGCCGGGATGAGCAGCGAGGCTGCGCAGCAGGAGGCGACCACGCCCGAGGTGGTCCGGGCCCGGCCCTGCTGGCCGGCCAGGTCGCGGAGCCAGGCCGAGGCCCAGATGGCGGCCAGGATCAGCCCGGGCAGCACGAACGGCACCAGGCGGCTGCTGGCCCAGGGCTGTTCGGAGGAGGCGGCCGGGCGCCACAGCACGGTCACGATGACCCAGACCGCGGCCAGCAGCGGCAGCGCCCAGGTCCAGGCCTCCCCGCCCGGGTCGGTGCGCGTCAGCAGGGCCCGGACGCCGAGCCGGGCCAGGCCGGCCAGGCCGAACGCGCCGAGCAGCACGGCGGGCAGGCCGATGTACCAGATCACCCAGTACAGGCTGTCCTGCTCGTAGTGTCCGGCCGGGGCGGGCAGGAGCGGCCGGAGCGCGAAGGCGGCGATGATCGCGATGATCGCGACGGCGGCCGCCATGGGCAGCCAGCGCGCCGCACGCTCCCTCACCTGCCAGGCACGCAGCCGGGTCAGCACGGCGCGGCTGCGGGCGGCGGCCGTCCCGGCCAGGACCAGCAGGATCACCGCGGCCGCGATCAGGGCCGGCGGGCGCAGCGACGGGGCCTCCCGGTCCAGGTAGGGCCGGGACAGCAGGTAGCCGTCGGCCAGGCCGTAGCCCACCCCGGCGGCCAGGCCCAGGCCGAACGGGACCCCCTGCCCGCGGCGGGCCGCGAGCAGCAGGCCGAGGAACGCCGCGGCGGGCAGGAGGTCGTCCAGCCCGTCGATGCGGACCAGGACGACCAGGCCGAGGACCAGGCCGGCCAGGGCGGCCAGCACGCGGTCCTGGCCGGGCCCGTTCCGGGCTGACCCCTCCTCGGCTAGCAGGGCCTCAGCCGGGGTGACGACCAGCGCGTCGGTGAGCAGGCACAGGCCGCCGAACAGCAGGACCTGGGCCAGCGGCGCGTCGAACGTGCCGCGGCTGGTGTACTGCTCGGGCAGGCTCAGGGCCAGGGCCGCGGCCGCGGCGGGCGCCCACCGGGCCCCGGCCAGCCGGCCGGCCAGGCCGCCGAACGACAGGACCGCGCACGCGCCGATCAGCGGCGTGGCGACCAGCGCGGCCGACACGCCGCCCAGCCAGATCGCCGCGGTCAGGACCAGGGGCGTCCCGGTCATGAACTGCGGTGTGAGGCGCGAGCCGGCCGGGTCGTAGCCCAGGCTGGCGAACGACAGGCCCGGGTGCGGGCCGCCGAACGCGTCGGCCTGCGACGGGATGGGCAGCGCGCCGTGGTGCGCGATCCAGTACGCCACCTGCAGGTAGGCGGCCGGGTCCCGGACGATGATGACCTGCTGGGACCGCTCGGCGATCTGCCAGGCGGCGAAGCCCGCCGCCACCGCGACCGTGGCCGCCACCGCCCACCACGGCACCGGCTTGTGCGCGCCGCCGAAGCCGGGCCAGGTCGCGGGCCGCTGGCGCAGCGCGAGGTAGCACAGGCCCACGGCCAGCGGGGAGAACATGAGCACCAGCGGCGGGGCCGTGAGCCGGCCCGCGAGCAGCAGCGGGAGGCCGGGCAGCAGCCACGCGGCGGCCAGCAGCGCGGGCACCACCGTGACCCCGCCGAACAGGGCACCGGCCAGCCGCCGCGGGCGCGCAGACGGCGGGGCGGGCGGCTGAGCCTGGATAACCTCAGTGACCTCTGAGGCGTGCGGGTCACGGCGCACGCACCTAACTTTAGGCCACGGGCTGCACGTGCACGAGGGTCGAGGACCTGCGTCCGGCCTGCGCGACCAGCAGCCACATGACCAGCGCGGCCGGGTAGATGAAGTAGCCGAACCGGGTGGACGGCGCGAGCACGAACATGGCCGACAGCCCGATGACCAGCCGCCAGGTGGCGGCGGGCACGTCCCGGGGCGGGCGGACGAACAGGGAGACCAGGATGGCCAGCCCGGAGCCGACCAGCAGGATGACCACGATGGTGTGGCCGAGGGGCCCGGTCTGGGCCAGCACGTGGCCGAGGAGCGGGCTGGCCGCCTGCGACTTGACGCTGGCCAGGCCGAGCGGGAACAAGATGGTGTTCTTGACCAGCGCGCTGAAGCGCAGTATCGCGAACGGGCCGACGATCACCGCCACCACGGCCAGCGACCAGGCCGTGAACCGCCAGGCCTCGCGCTTTCCGTCGCGCACGTACAGCAGCGCGAAGGCCACGGCCAGGGCGGGCCAGGCGGTCGCCTTCATCGACGAGGCGATGCCCAGGGCCAGGCCGGCCGCGACCGCGTTCGACTGCATGGGCCGCCACAGCAGGGCGAAGCCGAGGCACATGAACGCGACCATGGGCACGTCGGTTCCGCCCACGCACAGCTCGAACGCGATGATCGGGGAGACGGTCAGCAGCAGGGCCCAGCGGACGCAGTCCCTGGCCCCGGCCACCCGCAGCGCGAAGGCGAACACGATCAGGAACACGATCCCGAACCACACCCGGGGATCGGTCAGCGGCCCGTGGCCGAGCAGGGCCTGCGGCACGCCGAACACGGCCATCAGCGGCAGGTACGGGTTGTACAGGTTGGGATTGGTGGTGGTGGCCAGGACCTTGGCGCTCTTGTACGGGGTGCCGTGCTTGATCAGCGTGGTGGCCGAATTGGCCACCACCCCGACCTCGGGCTCACCGTGGCCGGTCCACACCATCCACAGCAGCGGGACCAGGATGGCCCCGCAGACCAGGATGCCGAGCGCGAGGTCGACCCCGGTGGTCTCGCGGGACCGCCAGGCCATGATGGTGAGCGCGGCCAGTGCGTAGGCGATGGCGGCGCAGGTGCCCCACAGCCGGTGCAGGGGGTCCCCGCTGAACAGCGCGACCCCGCCGCCGAACAGGGCGCAGCAGGCCAGCCCGGCGGCCAGCCACATCCGGGGCATGGTAACAACCGATTGCCACCCCGTCGGGGCGACCGCCGTCTCGGCGCCCCCGGCCCCCGTCGTTGGCGCGAGTTCGCGAGTACCGCGACTCCACACCCGATATATCTTACGCCCTGCACCGGGCGTCGCCTTCTCTTACCTGGCCCGGGACCCGGTAGCCGACCATGCCGTTCCTGGCCAGCGACGAGAGTTCGTTCGTCACCGGGGCCACGCTGGCCGTGGGCGGCGGCATGCCGGTCTAAGTTCTGGCCGGCGGCCTGGAGCCAGGCGCCGAGGAAGTCCCACGCGGTCAGCAGCCAGAGCCAGGCGGCCAGCACGGCGAAGGCGAACGGCACGAAGCCGAACACGGCGGCCAGCCCGGCCACCAGCATCCGCCCGTCCCAGCCCAGGCCGAACTTGTCGGCCGGGATGCCCCGCCCGGCCCGGGCCCGGCAGGCCAGGTCGGCGTGGCGCAGGACCACCGCGGCCAGCAGCGCGAAGATCACCGGCAGCCAGACGTGGCGGGCGAAGCCGAGGCCGGCCAGGAACACGCCCTCGCCGACCAGCAGCAGCGAGGGCACGGTCCAGTCCAGCCGGCCGTCGTGCGGATGGCGGGACCCCAGCGCGGCGAGCAGCATGGCCGCCACCGGGGCCAGGATCAGCACGCCGGGCAGGTTCGCCACCCCGAGGATGGCCAGGTCGCAGGTGACCAGCAGGCCCACCAGCAGCGGCGGCAGCGGCGGCAGCTGGCCCCGCACCACGCCGCCGATCCGGTGGGCCAGCGGGCCGTCCCCGCGGTAGGCGACCAGCACGCCGCGGGCCCGGGCCAGCTGGCCCGCGGCGGCCAGCCGGCCCGCCCCGGCCAGCTGCCCGGCCAGCAGGTAGCCCGCGCCCACCGCGCCCCAGGCCAGCAGGACCAGGAAGGTCAGGCGGGGGCCGAAGAAGACCACGGTCACCGCGATCACCGCGATGCGCTCGCCCGCAGGCAGGACGATGACCTGCCCGAGCAGCCGGCGGGCCGGCCGGGGGAAGATGCTGCCCGACGCCCGGGCCAGGCCCTCGTAGCACAGCTCGGCCAAGCGCCTGGCCCCGAGCAGGAGCATGGCCGCGACGGCCAGCCGCCAGACGCCGATCTGGTCGGCGCCGAGCCAGCCGGCGACCACGGCGTCGTGCATCGAGCCGCCGAAGATCCCGTTCAGGCCGGCCGGCCCGGCGATGCTGCCGACGGCGTTCTGGGCCGCGCCGTGGACGGCGCCCGGGGCGGCGTTCTGCGCGGCGTTCTGGGCGGCGACGCCGGAGCTGACCGCCAGCGCGGCATACACCGCGAACTCGGTGATCAGGGCGGAGGCCACGCCGAGCCAGCCGGCCGCCGGCCTGATCCCCTCAATGGCCCCCAGCTGGGCGGCGGTCCGGGCCGAGACGAACGAGAAGAGCAGCGCGACGATGGCCAGGACCTGCGTCCGGGTGGCCGGCTCGGAGAACCACACCGCGGCCAGCAGCCCGAGGCCGAGCGAGATGCCGTACATCGCGACCGGGGCGAGCTGGCGCCCGGCCGCCCAGCAGGCCATGTCGCGGGCCATCGGATCGGCGATCAGCCGCGCGACCGCGCCGTCGCCGTCCGGCCCGGCGTCCAGGACCCGGACGCCGACCCCGCGCTGGGTGAGCTCGCCGAGCAGCGTGCTCACCTCGGCCGGGGTCGCGCGGCGGGCCGCGAGCGCTTCGGCCGAGCTGGCCAGCGCGTCCAGGTCCGGGGTGTCCACGATGAGTGCGCCGGCGCGGTGTGCTCCCGGGTCGTCCGGGGGGCCCGCGGCGCCCGGGGCAGGCCGGCCGGTGAAGGCCGCGGTGCCGCCCGCGGCGAGCAGCCGGGTCAGGACCTCCTCGGGCACCGAGTCGTCCCCGACGCAGATGAGCACGCGTTCGCCCGCGGCCCGCGCCGCCGCCGCGACCGTCAGCAGGCCCGGCCCGGTCCGTTCGGCCGCGGCGACCCGGCGCACGCCCAGCGCGGTCAGCTGGCCGCGCAGCCCGGCGTCCGGCTGGGTGGCCAGCACCAGGGCAACGGTCATGCGGGTCCTCCCGGCGACAGCCGCCGCGACTCAGGCCCTTGAATTGAGCACAGCCTTACCGAATGTAGCCGGCGGCTCGCCCGCCGCCCCGGAGGAACACGCCTGGGCTGTTCACCGAATACCCGTTGCGGCCTGCCCGGAAACGGCGTCCTGCCGCGCGCGATGCGGCAGGCCGCGCCGCCTCTTTCATGATCGCGAAGACTCTAATACGCCGGGGAGTAGTAAACCCTTCGCGATCATGAACTGTGGGGATACGGTGCGCGGGGTGGCATCGGTTAGAGTCCGGCTCATGCGGATGGTCGCGGTGGTGCTGGGCGGCGGCACCGGTCAGCGGATCGGCGCGGCGGTGCCCAAGCAGCTGCTACGGCTGGGCGGGCGGACGCTGCTTGAGCACTGCGTGGCCGCGTTCGAGCAGGCGCCGGGGGTAGACGAGATCCTGGTGGTGATGGCCGCGGACTGGGTCGAGCGGGTCCGGGGCATGCTGGCCGGGGGCGGTTACGGGAAGGTGACCGGGGTCATCGCGGGCGGCGCCGCCCGGCCGGACTCGACCCGGGCGGCGCTGGCGGCCATTGCCGGGGGCGATGCGGCCGACTGCGGGGTGCTGCTGCATGATGCGGCGCGGCCGCTGGTGGATCAGCGGATCATCGCGGACTGCGTGGCGGCGCTGGGGGTGCACGAGGCGGCGGGGGTGGCCGTGCCGGCCTCGGACACCATGGTGATCACGAACAACGGGGTGATGCACTCGATGCCGAAGCGGGAAACGCTGTGGCGCTGCCAGACCCCGCAGTGCTTCCGGCTCCCGGTGATCGCCCGGGCCCACCAGCTGGCCGCCGCGGACCCCGGGTTCACGCCGACCGACGACTGCGGGGTGGTGCTGCGCTACCTGCCGGGGGTCGACGTGCACATCGTCCCCGGCAGCGAGCGCAACCTCAAGATCACCTACCCCCAGGACCTCGCCGTGGCCGAGGCGCTGCTACGCGGGTTAGCGGCGGGCGGCCTGCTTGACCAGGGTGCGGCCGAACTCCCAGATCAGGCCGCTGCCCTTGCTGGCGTCTTCCAGGACCTCGGTGAAGGCCTCGGTGAAGAGCTTGACTTCGGTGTCGCCGATCATCAGCGGCGGGATCAGCTTGATCACTTCCATGTGGTCGCCGGAGACCTGGGTCAGGACGCGGTGGCGCTGGAACAGCGCGACGACGATCATCTGGGCGAACAGGCCGACGCGGGCCTTCTGCAGCATGTTCCAGCTGGTCCGGGCGCGCAGCGAGGACGGCTTGTCGAACTCCAGACCGATCATCAGCCCCCGGCCTCTCACGTCGGCAAGCACCTCGTACCGTTCGGCCAGATGATCCAGAGCCGCCCGCAGAGCGGCCCCGGTCCGGGCGGCGTTCTCGGTCAGGCCCTCGTCGTCGTGCACCGCCAGCGAGGCCAGGCCGGCCGTCATGGCCAGCACCCCGCCCTTGAACGTGGTGCTGTGCACCATGACCCGGTCCATCGAGGAGTACACCTTCTCGAAGATCCAGCCCTTAGCCAGCATCGCGCCGACCGGGACGAACCCGCCGGACAGGGCCTTGGCCACGGTGACGATGTCCGGCACGACCTCCTCATGCTGGTAGGCGAAGAACTTGCCGCTGCGCCCGAACCCGCTCTGCACCTCGTCGCAGATGAGCAGGGCGCCGTGGTCGTGCAGCATCGCCGCCGCGGCAGTCAGGAAGCCGTCGGGCGGCATGTGCACGCCCTTGCCCTGGATGGGCTCGATGATCAGGCCGGCCACGTCGCCGCGGCGGAGTTCGGCCGCCAGGGCGTCCAGGTCGCCGAGGGGGATGGGGACGTCGGGCAGCAGCGGGGCGAAGCCGCGGCGGAACTCGGCCGAGCCGTTCACCGACAGCGAGCCGGTGGTCAGGCCGTGGAAGGCGTGGTCGCAGTAGATGATCCGGCCGCGGCCGGTGGCGTAGCGGGCGAACTTCAGCGCGGACTCGACCGCCTCGGTGCCGCTGTTGCAGAAGAAAACCCGGTCCAGGCCGGGTGCCTTGGCCAGCAGCTTTTCCGCCAGCAGCCCGGGCAGCGGGCCGCAGTCGAACTGGGTCCAGTCGGCCAGCTGGGCGTCCAGCGCGTCGTGCAGGGCCTGGCGGATCACCGGGTGGTTGCGCCCGGCGGCGAACACGCCGAAACCGGCCAGGAAGTCGGCGTACTGGTGGCCGTCGGCGTCGTACAGGTACGCGCCCTCGGCCCGGGTGTAGACCTGGTCGAAGCCGATCGCGTGCAGCACCTTGGGCTGCTGCGGGTTCAGGTACCGGCCGTACAGCTCGTAACCGTCGGTTTTATGAGCCGCCAGGAGGGCCTGCAGGTCGAAGTCCATGCCCTTATTCTCCTCCGACCGTGGCAGCGCCCTCTTTCTTCTTCTGGGCAGAACGGACACGCGTGTCAGCTTCGGGTCCGCGGTGCAGCCGCCGGGGGCTGGTCAGGAAGCCGGTACCCCAGCACATGTGCATGACGGCCAGGACCAGCGGGAGACGGGCGCGGACCGCGGCGGTCTCGCCGCGGGACAGCGCGGCGCTGACCGCGGTGATGCCGGCCAGGTAGATGAGCGGGATGGCCAGGCCGGCGGTCAGCGCGGTGATGGCGGCCGGGGCCCCGGCGGCCACGCCGATAAGGCCGCCCAGCCCGGCCAGCAGGCCGACGACGTTGAGCGCGGCGGCGCCGGGCGGGGCCAGGTAGCGGAAGCTGGCCGTTTCCGGGTGCTCGCGCATCACCACGCGGCGCCAGCGGCCGTAGTGGAAGTACTGGGCGCCGAGGGCGCGCAGGCTTTCCCGGGGCCGGTAGGTGACCTGCAGGTCGGGGGTGAACCAGACCAGGCCGCCGTGGGCCCGGATCCGGTAGTTCAGCTCCCAGTCCTCGGCGCGGAGCATCCCCTCGTCCCACCCGCCAGCCTGCTCGATCAGCTCCCGGCGGTAGACGCCGAGGTAGACGCTGTCCGCGGGGCCGGCCTGGCCGCCGGTGTGCCAGCCGGCCGAGCCGACGCCGGCCTTGGAGGTCATGCCCCACGCCACGGCCTGCTGGAACGGGGTCTCGCCCTCGGCCGCCATGACCCCGCCGACGTCGGCCGCGCCGGTCTCGGCCAGCACCCCGACGGCGGTCCTCAGGTACGTGGGGGGGAACAGCGCGTGCCCGTCGATGCGGGCGATGACCTGGTGCCGCGCGGTGCGCACGGCGAGGTTGAGTGCGGCCGGGATCTTCCCGGTGGGGTTGGCCACCACGGTGATGCGCGGTTCGGCGGCGGCCAGGTCACGCGCGATCTGCTCGGTCCGGTCCGCAGACGGGCCGACGGCCAGCACGAGCTCCATCGGGGCCGGGTAGTCCTGGCCGAGGACGTGCCGCACCGCCGCGGCGAGGTGGCGTTCCTCGTTCCGGACCGGCATCACGACGGACACGGGTGGGTATTCCATGACGCTGGTCACGGTACCGCAGCCCGCGCCCGTGGGGGTTATTTAAAGGCCGGAGTCCTCCAGCATCTCGGTGACCAGGGCGGCGATCTGGGATCGTTCGGAGCGGACCAGGGTGACGTGGGCGAACAGCGGGTGGCCCTTGAGCTTCTCGATCACCGCGATCACGCCGTCGTGCCGGCCGACCCGCAGGTTGTCGCGCTGGGCGATGTCGTGGGTGAGCACCACCCGGGATCCGGCGCCGATCCGGGACAGCACGGTGAGCAGGACGCCGCGCTCCAGGGACTGGGCCTCGTCCACGATCACGAATGCGTCGTGCAGCGACCGGCCGCGGATGTGGGTGAGCGGCAGCACCTCGAACATGTCCCGGGCCAGCACCTCGTCGATGACGTCCTGGGTGGTGACCGCGGTCAGGGTGTCGTAGACGGCCTGGGCCCAGGGGCTCATCTTGTCCGCCTCCGAGCCCGGCAGGTAGCCGAGTTCCTGGCCGCCGACCGCGTACAGCGGCCGGAACACGACGACCTTGCGATGCTGGCGGCGTTCCATCACCGCCTCCAGGCCGGCGCACAGCGCCAGCGCGGACTTGCCGGTGCCGGCCCGGCCGCCGAGCGAGACGATGCCGATGTCGGGGTCGAGCAGCAGGTCCAGCGCGACCCGCTGTTCGGCGCTGCGGCCGCGCAGGCCGAACGCCTCCCGGTCGCCGCGGACCAGCTGGACGGACTTGTCGGGCCGGACGCGGCCCAGGGCATGGCCGTTGGCCGAGGTCAGGACCAGCCCGGTGTGGCAGGGCAGGTCACGGGCGGACTCGCAATCCAAGGTGCCTGATTCGTACAGCTGCTCGATGTCACCGCTGGCTACCTCCAGTTCCGTCATCCCGGTCCAGCCCGAGTCCACCGGCAGTTCGGCCCGGTACTCCTGGGCGGCCAGGCCGACCGAGGCGGCCTTGACCCGTAGCGGCAGGTCCTTGCTCACCAGCACGACGTCCTCGCCCTCGGCGGCCAGGCTGCAGGCCACCGACAAGATGCGCGAGTCGTTGTCCCCGAGCCGGAACCCGGCCGGGAGCACCGAGGCGTCGGAGTGGTTGAGCTCGACCCGGACCGTGCCGCCGAGCGCGCCGACGGCCAGCTCCTCGTCCAGCCTGCCGTGCTCGACGCGCAGGTCGTCGAGGTGGCGCAGGGCCTGGCGGGCGAAGTAGCCGAGTTCGGGATGGTGACGCTTGGCTTCCAGCTCGGTGATGACGACGACCGGCAGCACTACCTTGTGCTCATCGAAGCGAGTGATGGCGGCCGGGTCGGCGAGCAGGACGCTGGTGTCGAGTACATATGTACGGCGACCTTGGGATTTGACCACGCAGACTCCCCTGGGCGCCAGGCGGGAGCCCGGCGCCGGACAGGACACAGACGTGTCGGACGGGCCGGGACTGGCCCTCGAAGGGCCACGCCGGCCCTTCTGTCATCTCGCCTGCACGCAAAGCGCGAAGCCTGGAGATTCGAGGGCCCTCCCGGCGGACGGCGCCGCGCCGTCCACCACTATCGAAGGTACCCGCGATCATGAGCTGGCAAAAGCACCGCCAGGTTACTAACCCGTTTCCTGCGGTTTAACCAGGGCTTACGTGCCGAAGCGGCGGTTGCGTGCCGCATAGGACCGAAGCGCCCGCAGGAAGTCGACCTTGCGGAACGCGGGCCAGTAGGCGTCGCAGAAGTAGAACTCGGAGTGGGTGCTCTGCCACAGCAGGAAGCCGCCCAGCCGCTGCTCGCCCGAGGTCCGGATGACCAGGTCGGGGTCGGGCTGGCCGGCCGTGTACAGGTGCTCGGCGATGTGCTCGACGTCGAGGATCTCGGCCAGTTCCTCGATCGTGGTACCCCGGGTGGCGTGGTCCTGCAGCAGCGAGCGCACCGCATCGGCGATCTCGCGCCGGCCGCCGTAGCCCACGGCCACGTTGACCAGCAGGCCCGGGTTGTGGGCGGTGGCCTCGCCGGCGTCCTTGAGGACCCGCACCGTCTCGCCGGGCAGCAGGTCGAGCGCGCCGACCGGGTTCACGTGCCAGTGCTCGGCGACCAGGCCCTGCACGGTGTCCTCGATGATCTTCAGCAGCGGCACCAGCTCGCTGGCGGGCCGGGCCAGGTTGTCGGTGGACAGCAGCCACAGGGTCACCACCTCGACCCCGGTCTCGCGGCACCAGTCGAGCAGCTCGAAGATCTTGTCCGCGCCCTTGAGGTGCCCGCTGCTGACGTCCAGGAACCCGGCCGATCTGGCCCAGCGCCGGTTCCCGTCGCACATCACCCCGACGTGGCGCGGGATCGCCTCGGGCGACAGGGAAGCCTGGAGTCTGCGCTCGTACATCCGGTAGGCCAGATCACGAAATCCCATGCTGCGGCCTTCCTCATCACCGTGGAGATCTAGCACTGAAGGTACCTAAAGGATGGAACGCTCGGTGCCGGGACGGTGGTTCCGGGGCGGTGCTTCCCAGGCGGTGCTTCGGGCCGGGATCAGTGCGCGCTGGGACCCTGGTCCCTGACCTCTTCCACGTGCCGGAGCGCGGCGCGCAGCCGGGCCAGCCATTCGTCCGCGTTCTCCCCGGTCAGCCGGACGCACCAGGCCAGCGCGTCGCTGCGGCTGCGGGCCACGCCCGCGTCGACCAGGGTGTCGAGCACGCGGCGTTCGGACTGGCGCAGCCTGGTCATGACCGGGACCGAGAGCGTGGTGAACATCTCAGTCACCGGGCCGCAGGTGACTCCCCACGACACCTTGCGGCGGAACCGGTGCTCGGCCTCGCGCGCGACCTCGATCCGCCGGCTCCGGGTCTCCTCGCGGAACCTGCGGATCCGGTCCGCGGCCGCGGCGGCCCGCTCGGCCTCGGAGGGCCCGGCTCCGGAGCCCGCGGCCCCGGGGTCCCCGGCCCCGGGGTCCCCGGCCCTGGGGTCCCCGGCCTCGGCCGGGTCGCGCAGGAGCCCGACGATGGTGATCTCCTCGCGATCGACCTGGATGTCGGGCGGGGCGGTGAACCAGTCGGCCGGGAGCCGGGTGGCGAACCAGGCGCGTACCTTGGCCACGGCGCCGACCCCGCGTTCTGGCGCCGCGTCGCCGCCGGTATCCTCGTCGGGACCCGTGGCGTCCGCTGACCCGGGATCCTCCTGGGCCGCGCGACCCTCCTGGGCCTTGGGATCCTCCTGCCGCGTATTCATGTAATGATGATTACGGTCGGCGTGGTCGTCGTCAACCACGCGCCTCGGATCATGGGGCGGCGGTCCCGTTCCGCGCTCGCTACTGCCCTATCGGGCGGGGTTTGCCCGGCAGGTGCCGTGCCCTGGGCGGGATGGCCATGATCGCGAAGACTTTCATACTCCGGGGAGTAGCAGATCCTTCGCGATCATGAGCACGGGCGCCGGCGCGCACGCACAGGGGCGCATGACGCAACCATCCGTCGGCACTTGAGATCGCGGATCGCTACCGTGGCGTCATTTCGATCAGGTGGGCCACCGCCGGGGCGCGCCGGGTGTTCGAGCGGGACGGGTACGTCAAGGCCCGGATCACCGACATCGCCGGCGAGGCGGGCGGGGCACACGGGTCGTTCTACTCCCACTTCGACGGCAAGCCGGCCATCTTCGCCGCGGTCATGGCCGAGGTCGAGGAGGAGATGCTGCACCCCGGGCCGGCCTTGACCGCCGGGGCTCGGGCCGGACCAGGTCCGCCTGCGCGCCATCGCCCGGCACGAGCCGGGCGCTCAGGCCAGCCCGCCGGCCACCGCGGCCGCCAGCCGCGGGGCGACCCTGATGGCCCCCGCGAACTGAGCGCCGAAGTTGGCCGGCACGATCTGCACCCGCAGCCCGGGCTGGGGTGCCTGGATCATCCAGCCACTACCAAGGTAGATGGCCACGTGCGAGATGTACCCGGGGGCGGTGGGGTCGGTGTGGTAGAAGAGCAGGTCGCCCGGCTCCAGGTCGCTGACCTGGACCGCGGGTCCGGTCCGGGCCTGGTCGGCGGCGACCCGGGGCATGGGCACCCCGGCCCGGGCGAATGACCACTGGACCAGGCCGGAGCAGTCGAACGAGCCGGGCCCGGCCGATCCCCACTGATACGGGCGGCCCTGCCTGCTCTCCGCGGCTCGCAGCACGGCGGTCAGCTGGGCCGTGGTCAGGCCCGCGCTGCCGGCCGCCGCCGCGGCGGGTGCCCCGGCCCGGGCGGCCGCAGCGATCGTGACCAGCGGCTCGATCCCCGCGCCCCGGGGCAGGATGGCCTTGATCCGGGCGGTCAGCGCGGTCACGCTGGCGGGCGGCGCGCTGATCACGATGGCGTTCGAGGCCGGCATGCCGAGCGAGCGGGCGACCGAGTCCGAGACCACGGCGTCGACCCCGCCGATGCCGACCGTGCCGAACGCGACCACCCGCAGACGCTCGGCCTGGCGTCCGGTCATGGTGACCGCGCCGCCCAGGGCCAGCTTGTCCAGGGTGCCCATGGTGTAGGACACGGCCACGCCGCCGTCGGCCACGCCCAGCCAGAGCCGGTCGGACGCCGCCGTCGGCCCGGCCGCGTAGCCGCGGAACGTCGACGGGTCGACTCCGAGCACGGCCTCCTGCGTGCCGTTGATGCTGATCTTGGCCGCCTCGATCGGATCGGCGCTGGTCACCCCGGGCAGCGCGGAAACCTCGGCGCGGAGATTACGGGACAGCGAAAACGGCGCGACGACCAGCAGGTCGGCCTGGCGCAGCCCGCGCAGCGGCGCGACCCGGGGCGGCGAAGTCCCGGTGCCCGCCGTGGGCGTGGCCGATACGGCCGGCACGGACCGGCGGGCGTCGGCGCTCGCGCCGAGCAGCGGTACCACCGCCCCGGCGCTCGCCGTCGCGGCGGGCCGGGTGCCGGGCACCGGCCGGTGCGGGGCGGCCGTGCGGGCCGGGCCGCTGCCCGCCGTGGCCAGCACCACTCCCGCCGCGGTACCGCAGATCACCAGCAGGCTGATCCCGATCGGGATCAGGAGCCGCCGCGGCAGGGCGGTGAGCGGCCCCGTTCGGATCGGCACGGCTAGGCCGAGGACGGGCCGGCGAGCACTGCCCTGAGCGCCTCGGCGGTGGTGACCGGCGCCTGGCAGGTGAAGTTCCGGCAGACGTACGCGGCCGGGGCGCCGCCGGCCGGCCGCCGCCCGGCCAGCAGCGGCACGGTCTCCTCGGTGCCGTCGCCGAGGGCCAGGACCGCGCCGGGCGGGGCGGCGAGCAGCGCGGCCTGGTGCAGGACCCTGGTTCGTTCATCATCTTCATGGCCGACCACCGCGATCTCGGCCGGCCCGGCCAGCCAGGCCTCAGCCACCGCGAGGCCCGCGCCGGCCGCGCGCGGGTACCGGGCCGCGATGGCGGGCAGCACGCCCAGGGCCGCCTCGGCCGCCGCCCGGTGCCGGGCCGAGCCGGTCAGCGCGGCGTAGCTGAGCAGCGCGCCGGCCATGGCGAAGGTGCCGGACGGGGTGGCGTTGTCGGCGGCGTCGGCGGGCCGGAAGATCAGCGCCTCGCCGTCCGCCGCCGTGTCGTAGAAACCGCCCGCCCCGTCCCCGAAGGCCTCGAGCGCGGTATCGAGCAGCCGCCCGGCCAGGGTCAGCCAGCGGGCCTCGCCGGACACCCCGGACAGGACGAGAAAGCCCTCGGCGACGCAGGCGTAGTCCTCCAGGATGCCCTCGGTGTCGCCGGCGTAGCCGCCGCGCGAGGTGCGGATGAGCTTGTCCCCCTGCAGGTGCGCCTCGGCCAGCAAGACGGCGGCGCTGCGGGCGGCCGCGAGCAGGTGCGGCTGGCCGAGCGCCAGCGAGCACTCGGCCAGGGCCGAGATGGCCAGGCCGTTCCACGCGGCGACCACCTTGTCGTCCTGGCCGGGGCGGACCCGCCGCGCGCGGGCCTCGAGCAGCTGTCGCCTGATGCGCTCGAAGCGGCCGGGGTCGTCCGGGTCGGCGCGGCGCTGCAGGACCGAGGCGCCCCGCTCGAACGTGCCGGCCTGGGTGACGCCGAACACCCGGGCGGCGTAGCCGCCGTCCTCGGGGCCGAGGACGGCGGCCAGCTCGCCGGGGCGCCAGACGTAGAACCTGCCCTCCTCGCCCTCGCTGTCGGCGTCCAGCGAGGCGGCCAGGCCGCCCTCGGGGGTGCGCATCTCGTGTACCAGCCAGGTACACGTCTCGCTGGCCACCCGGCGGCCCAGCGCCGAGCCGGTGGCGCGCCACAGGTTCAGGTAGACCCGGGCCAGCAGCGCGTTGTCGTAGAGCATCTTCTCGAAGTGCGGTACCACCCAGGAGCCGTCCGTGGAGTACCGGGCGAAGCCGCCGCCGAGCTGGTCGTACAGGCCGCCGCGGGCCATGGCCTCGCAGGTGCCCTCGGCCATCCGCAGAGCGGCCGGGTCGTTCGTCCGCCAGTGGTGGCGCAGCAGGAACTCCAGCACCATGGACGGCGGGAACTTGGGCGCGCGGCCGAACCCGCCCTCGGCCGCGTCGTAGTCACGCTCGAGCGCGCTCACCGACGCGGCCGTGACCTGCTCGAACCGCGTGCCGGTGGCTGCTCCCGGGTCGGCGCCGCGCAGCGCCTCGGTCACCGCCGCCTGGTTCTCGGCCAGCGCGGTCGCCACCTGCCGGGCCTGGCCGGTGACGCCGTCCCGCTGATCGCGCCAGGCCTGCGCGACGCCCAGGATCAGCTGCCGGAAGCGGTCACGCGGGAAGTAGGTGCCGGCGAAGAACGGCTCCTGGGCCGGGGTCATGAACACGGTCATCGGCCAGCCGCCCTGGCCGGTCAGGGCCTGGGTCGCGGTCATGTAGACCGAGTCGACGTCGGGCCGCTCCTCCCGGTCCACCTTGACCGCGACCACGTGCTCGTTGAGCAGTTCCGCCGTTTCCGGGTCCTCGAACGACTCGTGGGCCATCACGTGGCACCAGTGGCAGGCGGCATAGCCGACCGAGAGCATGACCGGGACGTCGCGCCGGGCCGCCTCCTCGAAGGCCGCCTCGCACCAGGGCCACCAGTCCACCGGGTTGTCCGCGTGCTGCAGCAGGTAGGGACTGGTCGAGTCTTTGAGCCGGTTCATGGTCCCTACGCTACGCGGGGGCGGAAGCGGCTCGCGGCCGCTCGGTAGGCCCTCCCGGCCAGGAAGAAGAAGGCGCCCATGACGCCGACGAAGAACCCGAGCGGCCAGTTGGTCTGGTAGGAGACCACGATGCCGGTCCAGACGGTGACCAGCGCGAGCATGACGGCCAGGGTCATGGCCAGCACCGGCCGGGCGGTCAGCGACCGGGCCGCGGCGGACGGGCCGATCATCAGGCTGAACATAAGCAGCGCCCCGACCACCGGCACGGTCATGCTGGTGGCCAGGGCCATGACGAGCAGGAACCCGAGCTCCATGGCGCGGGCTGACACCCCCCGGGCCTCGGCCACCTCGGGCAGCGCCGAGGACAGCAGCAGCGGCCGGAACATGACGGCGATCGCCGCGATCGACAGGGCGCCGAGCACCAGGATGGGCACGACCTCGTCGCTGCTGACCCCGAACACCTCGCCGAACAGCAGCGAGTAGGCTTCCTGCGCGTACTCGGTGCTCCAGCTGACGAACAGCGCGCCGACCCCGAGCATCATCACCAGCGTCAGCGCCGTGGCCACGTCGTTGCGGGCCCGCCGGCTCAGCCCGGCGATGCCGAGCGCGCCCGCCACCGAGAACACGGCCAGGCCCGCGAGCGGGTTGAACCCGAGCAGGGTGGCGCCGGCCGCCCCGGCGAAGGCGCCGTTGGGTATCGCGTGGGCCGCGAACGTGGACCCGCGCAGCACCGCGAAGAAGCCGGTCACCCCCGCGATGACCGCGACCACCGTGCCCGCGATCCAGGTGTTCAGCATCAGGCCGGTGAACATGCGTGCTCCGGATCATGGTCGTCCTGCGCGGCGGGCCGCCGGTTCTGGGGCTCGCGGCGGCGCAGGCCGGTGAGCAGGTAACCGCCGACGGTGAGGGTGACCACGAAGAAGCTGACCGGCCAGCCGCGCCCGGCCGGCGGCCAGTAGTAGCTGTCGTAGGCCAGCACGATGCCGATCCAGACGGCCAGCACGCCCGCCGCGGCCGCGGTGAACACGGCCTTGACCGGGCTCCTGGCCAGCCGCAGCGCGGTGGCGGCCGGCCCGATGAGCAGTGCGGTGCTCAGCACTGCGCCGATGACCACGGCCGACAGCGCCACCGAGATGGCCAGGGCCATCAGGAAGGCCGTGCCGACGGCCCGCACCGGCACGCCGCGGGCCGCGGCGATGTCCGGGCTCAGCGAGCTGAGCAGCAGCACCCGGGCCAGGACCACCACCGTGGCCAGCGCGAGCAGCGCGGACACGATCAGGGCCGGGATGGTGGAGGTGGTGATGACGAAGATCGAGCCGAACAAGATGGTGAACGACGCGCCGGTGGTGGAGCTGGACTGGGTGGCCAGGTAGAGGAAGAGCGCGGCCAGGCCGAGGGCGGCGCCGAGCACCACGCCGGTGGCCACGTCCCGGCCCCGGCGGCGCTGGACGCCGGTCATCTCCATGAACGCGGCCGCCCCGGTACCGAAGGCCAGGAACCCCCAGAACTGGTTGACGCCGACCAGGAACGCGCCGGAGCCGCCGGTGGTGGCAATGTCGGCCAGCGAGTGGCCGGCGAACGACTGGCCCCGGATCACGGTGAACACGCCCACCACGGCAGAGGTGATGGCGATGACGGTCCCGACGGCCAGCGCGACATGCACGGGCCCGCTGCTGAAGAAGCCGGGCTCGAAGATGTAGTGCATTACCGTATGGCTCCCGCGTCCTCGGCGGCGACTTCGGCCTCGTCGACCCCCTCCGGAGCGGCCACCACGAGGATCCGTCCGTGCACCCGGATCACGTCGACGTGCCGGCCGTACAGGCGGGACAGGACCTCGGGCTGCACTACCCGGTCGGTGTCGCCCACCGCGACGCGGCCCGCGGCCGCGTAGACGATCCGGTCCATGACCGGCATCAGCGGGTTCATGTCGTGCGCGGACAGCAGCACGGCGACGTGCTCGGCCCGGGCCAGCCGGGCCAGCACCGAGACGATCCCCTGCTCGCTGGAGATGTCCAGGTTGGCCAGCGGCTCATCCAGCAGCAGCAGCCTGGGCCGGCTGATCAGGGCGTGCGCGATCATGACCCGCTGCTGCTCGCCGCCGGACAGCTCGCCGACGCGGGCGTCGGCGTACCGCTGGGCGCCGACCGCGGTGAGCATGTCGCTGACCCGCTCGCGGCGGGCCCGGGACGGCAGCCGCAGGCCGAACTTCTGCCCGTCCAGCCCGAGGCTGACCACGTCCCTGACCCGCAGCGGCATGTCCGGCTCGATGGCCAGCTTCTGCGGCACGTACCCGATCGAGGAATCGCGGTGCGGCCGCGGCGCGCCGTCGAGCAGCACCTCGCCGCTGGTGACCGGCTGCAGGCCGAGGATGACCCGGAGCAGAGTGGTCTTGCCCGCGCCGTTCGGTCCGATGAGCCCGGTGAACTCGCCCGGGCGGATGCTGAACGAGACGTCCTTGAGGATCTCCCGGCCGCCGAGGCGGACGCTGACGTTCTCCAGCCGGAGCAGGTCATCAGCCATCACAGGTGCTCCGTGGAGATGTGGTCGGCCACGGCCTTCCGCAGATCCTGGATCTCGGTCAGCATCCAGGACTGGTAGTCGTAGCCGGGCACGGGCATGGTCTCGTACACGCCGACCACCGGGATGCCGTTCTGCTGGGCCAGCGTGATGAACGATTCGGTCAGCGTGTCCGTCACCTGCTGATTGTAGAGAAACACCTTCACCTTGTGCTGGGTGAACAGGCTCCGCTCGATGGCGACGTCCTGCGCTGAAGGGTCGGTGCCGTTCATGATGTCGGCCTGGAAGGCCCAGGGAGTCAGGTTGTCCGCGCCGGCCGCCTGGAGCATGTAGTCGGCCACCGGCTCGGTGGTGGCCACCGGGGTGTTCGGGTACGTGGCCTTGAACGCGGCGATGGCGTTGTCCCACGCGGTGAGAGATCCGGTCAGCCGAGCCGCGTTGGCCTTGAAGTACGAGGCGTGCGCCGGCTGGAGGGCGGCCAGGTCCGCCGCGATCGCGTTGGCCACGGCGGGCATCGTGCTCGGCTTGTACCACAGGTGCGGGTTCGGCGTGTCAGTGGGCAGGCCGAGCAGGTCCTGCACCACGATGACCTTGCGTGAGCTGCTCGGGGCGGCGTTCTCGATCGTGTTCATGAACGTGTCGTAGCCGACGCCGTTCTGCACCACGAGCTGGGCCTCGCTGACCGTCCGGGCCACCGACGCGCTGGCCTCGAAGGTGTGCGGGTCGGTGTTCGGGTTGCTCATGATGGCGCTGGCCTGGACGTACTTCCCGCCGACCTGGGCGATGACGTTCGCGTACTCGTTCTCCGCGCCCACCGCCACGATCACGCCGTTGGGTGCGTGGGTGGCGCCGGACGCCGAGGAGCAGGCACTCGCCAGCAACGCCACGCCAACGGCCGACACCGCCGCCAGGATCCGGTAACTGCGCCGCATGATCGGCACTCCTCCGTCTTTGAGGTATGTTGGTTGATGGTAATGATAATGATTCTCAATTTCTCCTGCAACTCGATCCGCGGGGGAAGCCCGGCGTTAGCCGGAAGGGGGATTGAGGTTGTACCGTGCGACCATGACGACGCCGCAGCCGGAGGAGCGCGTGCAGGTCAGGCCCGGGCGCGGCACCCGGACGCGCGGCACCAGGCAGGCGCAGGCCCTGGCCGCCGCGCTGGCCGGGCTGCCCGGCTTCTGCAGCGCCCAGGAGATCCACGCCGAGCTGCGCCGCAAGGGCGAGCACGTGGGCCTGGCCACCGTCTACCGGCACCTGCAGGCGCTCAGCGAGCAGGGCAGCGTGGACGCCATCCGCGACGCCAGCGGCGAGACGCTGTACCGCCAGTGCGGGACCACCGTGCACCACCACCACCTGACCTGCCGCAACTGCGGGCGCAGCGTGGAGGTCGAAGGCCGGGCCGTCGAGCGGTGGGCCGAGCGGGTCGCATCCGAGGCCGGCTTCACCGACGTGGGCCACACCGTCGAACTGTTCGGCCTCTGCCCGCAGTGCGCCGGACCGCGGGGCGCGGGTTAGAGGTCGCCGGCGGCTAGCTCGGCTTTGCGGTCGGAGGCGAACATGGGGACGTACTCCTGGCCGGATAGCTGCTGGATGGCGGACATGACCTGGTCGGCGATCTGCCGCCGGGCCTTGCCCGGCGGCGCGTCGAACAGCTCGGGAGCGATGGCCACGGGCTTGCCGATCGTGACCTGGATGCGGCCGGGGCGGGGGACGACCCGGCCGGGGGGCAGGACCTGGCGGGTGCCGGACAGGGCGACCGGGATGACGGGCAGGCCGGACTTGAGGGCCAGCCAGCCGACGCCGGGGCGGCCGCGGTACAGGCGGCCGTCCGGGGAGCGGGTGCCCTCGGGGTAGATGCCGAACAGCTGGCCCTGCTGGAGCAGGGCCAGCGCCGCCTCCAGGGTGTCCTGCGCGGCGCGCGGGCCGTCCCGGTCCATCCGCAGCTGGTTGGTGGCCCGCAGGTAGGCGGCCCACAGCCGGGCCGCGGGACCGGAGGCGGTGAAGTACTCGGCCTTGGCCGAGAACGTCACCGGGCGGTCGAGCATCAGCGGCAGGAACACCGAGTCGACCACCGACTGGTGGTTAGCGGCCAGGATCGCGCCACCGGTCGCGGGGATGTTCTCCGCCCCGATCACCCTCGGCCGCCAGATCGTGTGCAGGAACGGGCCTGCGACCATCCGCGATAGCTGGTACTGCACGGGCCCCTTGAGTCCCTTCCTGCTTGCTCACCTGGGACGAACGATAGCGGTACGCGGCGGCGGCCAGCAGGCCGACGGCCAGCGGCAGCGCGAGCGGCAGCGCGGCGGCCGGGACGATCACGCCCGAGTCGTCGGCGAACCAGCCGAGCACCGGCATCAGCCACAGCACGGCCAGGATGGGGCGCAGCAGCGGTTCGGCCGCGTAGGCCAGCGGCATGGTCTTCAGCCCGAACCAGGCGGGCCGCCACAGCATCAGCCCGGTGACCAGCACCACGATCGGGATCAGCGGGCTGAACATGCTGACCGACAGCGAGCCGAGGTTGGAGCCGATCTTGCGCAGCAGCAGGCTGCCGGCGTGACCGTGCAGCGCGCTCCCGGCGAACGTGCCCATGTCGGACTTGCCGGTGATCCCGGTGAAGTAGCTGATCAGCGCGAACACCGCGAACAGGGCCAGCCCGCTGGCCGCGACCGGCAGCACGCGGCGCCAGTTGAGCCTGATCCCGGCCACGGCCATCAGCAGCAGGGCGAAGCACGGCACCATGGCCAGGGTCCCGCCCACCTTGCCGCCGAACCCGGGCCAGCCGGACGCGAACACCGCGAACACCGCCACCGCGGCCACCGCGGCCAGCGCCGGGCGCGGGGAGGCTGGCCCGGAACGGGCAGAGCGGCGCAGCGCGACCAGGCCCAGCCAGGCCGCGCCGGACAGCGCGCTGATGCCGTAGATGCCCAGCGCCTCGTTGCCGATGCCGTAGAACCGGCCGGCCTCAAGCACCGACAGCCCGAACGGCGTCTCCAGTTGCAGCCGGGACCCGGTCATCACGTCGATCCCGAGCACGGCCACGGTGAGCAGGCACACCAGGCCGAACGGCGCCAGCGGGTCCCGCCGCCGGGTGACCAGCAGGGCGGCCAGGGCGATGACGGCGGCCAGCACCGCGGCCACGCCGTACAGCCAGGCGGCCGGGTGCGCCAGCCGCCACCACGGCACCAGGTTGGCCAGGAACGTGCCGGCCGGCACCGAGACGGCGAACACCGCGGCCCGCCGCCACCACCGGGCCCGGCGCTGCCGGCGTTCGGGCGCTGACCCCCAGCAGGCCAGCGCGATCGCGGCCAGCACCGCGGCGTCGGCCAGCGCGTAGGCCCAGAAGAACGCGTTGTGGGTGGACCGCCACACCTGCTCGGCGGCGTCCCGGCCGGCCAGCGCGCGCACCGTGGCGGGCAGGCTCTGTGACCCGCTGGCCCGGGCGCCCCGGGTCAGCTGCGCGCCGATCAGGCCGGACGGCACGGGCTGGCCCAGCCAGCCGAGCACGGTCGGGGTCAGGTCGGTGAGCACGACCAGGCCGGGCTGGCGGGTGGAGCTGGATTCGAGCAGGCCGGCCCGGTAGCCGGGCCCGTCGACCACGGTGACCTGCAGGTGCGGGGGCGTGGTCGTCGCGCCGGGGGCGGTGATCAGCAGGGTGGTGCCGGAGGGGAGTTCGGCCACGAGGCGCTGTAGTTCGGTGTCCGCGGCGGCGAGAGCCGAGGCCCGTTCTGAATATCCGGGATTTCCCAGGTCCACGACGGTCAGCGGGCAGCGGGACAGGACCGCCGCGGACAGGTCCCCCGCCGACGGGAGGTAGTCCGCGACCGACCCGGACGGGCTGGCCAGGGCCAGCGCGGCGCCGGGGCCGACGGCGGTGGCGCAGCCGGCCGCGCGGCCGAGCAGGCCCCAGTCGGGGTCGTTGTGGAACCGCTGGTTGTAGCGGATCAGCGCGGGCAGGGCGGGGACCGCGGCGCCCGCGCCCTGCGGGCGGACGGCGGGGAACGTGCCGCAGCCGGCGTCGGTGTGGCGGGCCTGGGCCCGGGCGCCGGCGTTCAGCGTGAGCCAGCCGTCGGCCGGGCAGGTGAGCGGCAGCACGGCGTAGTCGACCAGCGAGCCCACCGAGCCCTGGCCCGCCAGCCGCCACAGCGCGGGCGTGGCGGACGGCGACACGTCGCTCCAGCGCAGGCCGGACAGGCCCACGATGACCACGTGCCGGGCCGGGGCCGCCTGCGCGGCGGCCGGGCTGGCGGGGACGGCCGCGAACCCGATAGCCGGCAGGGCGGCGAGCAGGCCGGCCAACAGGCCTGACCGCACCACACCCGGCCGCAGTCTCATCCGATCACCGTATCCGGCGAAAACCCCTGATTCAGAACGAATCGTGGTGCACGTCGATGCGGCCGGGCTCGCCGGGCGTGACCTCGCCGATCAGGGCCGCGTCCAGGTTGCGGGCCCGCAGGCCGGCGAGCAGGGCGGGGGCGGCGGCGGGCGGGGCGGCCAGCAGCAGGCCACCGGAGGTCTGCGCGTCGTAGAGCAGGACGGCCAGCGCTTCGGGGACGGCGGGGTCCATGGCGGTGAAGGGGCTGATGCGGGCGGTGTTGGCCCGGGTGCCGCCGGAGACGAAGCCGGCGGCGGCCAGGGCGGCGGCGCCGGGCAGCAGCGGGACGGCGGCGGCGTCGATGCTGGCCGCGGCCTGGCTCGCGGCCAGCATGCGGTGCAGGTGGCCGAGCAGGCCGAAACCGGTCACGTCGGTGGCGGCCTTGACGCCCGCGGCCAGGGCGGCCTGGCTGGCGGCGGCGTTGAGGGCGGTCATCGAGGCGACGGCGGCCGTGACCACCTCGGGGGGCGGGGTGCCGCGCTTGAGCGCGGTGGCGATCACGCCGGTGCCGACCGGCTTGGTCAGGATCAGCCGGTCGCCGGGAGCGGCCCGGTCGATGGTCATCAGCGCGGCCGGATCGGCCAGGCCGACCACGGCCAGGCCGTACTTGGGCACCGGGTCGTCGATGGTGTGCCCGCCCGCCACGAAGCAGCCGGCCTGCGCCGCCACCTGCGCGCCGCCGCTGAGCACCCGGCCCAGGATGGCCACGTCCAGGCCGTCGCCCGGCCAGGCGGCCAGGTTGACCGCGAACAGCGGCCGGCCGCCCATGGCGTACACGTCGGACAGCGCGTTGGCGGCCGCGATCCGGCCCCAGTCCCCCGGGTCGTCCACGATCGGGGTGAAGAAGTCGGTGGTCAGGACCAGGGCGCGTTCGTCGTCCAGGCGCAGGACGGCCGCGTCGTCGCCCTCGGCCGCGCCGATGAGCAGGTCACCGGAGGCCGGGGCGATGGTGTCGACGGCGGCGAACAGCGCCTCGAGCTTGGCCAGCGGCAGCTTGCAGGCGCAGCCCGCGCCGGGAGACAGGGAGGTCAGGCGGGGCGTCGGGGCGGCGATCACGGTGTCACGGTACGCCTACCAGGCGGCCACGGCGATGTGCGGGGACCACGGGATGGGGGTGGACCGGCCGTCGTGCACGATCGCCGCCTGTGCGCCGGGCCGCTGATAGGTCAGGACCAGGACGCGGCCGGCGGCGCCGTCGCCGTCGCTGGTCCCGTCGCTGGTCCCGTCGCTGGGGCCGGTTCCGGTTCAGGCCATTGGAGCGCCGCGGAACCGCCCAGGTCATCTGGCTCCATGTAAGTTAAGACGCTTGAGCGTTCGTCTTGCTGCTTCGCGTCTGTGGCCGGCGGGCTGTTGTCTCTAAGCTGGAATCGGGGGTAAGCCGGATTTCCGGAGGCGCCATGGCGGCCGATGCCACCGCGGGAGGGTTCCGCACGGCTCCCGTGGCTGGCCGCGTGGCGGTGGCCGCGGCGGGCCTGACCGTGGCGATGTTCGGGGTGTGCGGGGTTCTCCTGCTCCTGACCAGGGACTACCAGCGGGCCGTCCTGGGCGCGGGCGGCACGGTGGCGGCCCTGGTCTGCCTGGCGGTGGGCTTCGTCGTGGCCCGGCGCCAGCCCGCCAGCCCGATCGGCTGGCTGCTGCTCGGCTGGTCGCTGCTGACCCCGGTGGTCGGCGTCGCCCTGCTGTACGCGGTGCTCGACTACCGGATCCATCGCGGCACGCTGCCGCTGGGACCGGTGGCGGTCATGCTGGAATCAGGGGAGTTCGGCATCGCGGTGCTGGCCGCGCTGACCGTGCTGCTGTTCCCGGACGGCCGGTCCTTGCCGTTGCGCTGGCGCTCGCTGCTATGGGTGTTCCTGGCCGCTTCGGCCATGTTCACCGCCACCCTGGTGGCCGGGCAGGCGCTGGCCATCGAACGGCACCCGCTGGGCATCGGGCCGTCCGGCGCGCCGCTGGCGGTGCCGGCCGCGAGCGGGGTCCTGGGCGTCCTGGGCTGGACCGCCGACGGGCTGATCCTGGTGTGCTGGGCGATCATCATGGGCCGTCAGGTGCGGCGGTACCAGCAGTCCGCCGGGAACCAGCGGCAGCAGCTGAAGTGGCTGATCGGCGGGGCGGCGTGCTGCGTGGTGGCCACCACGATCACGATCTTCGCCGGGAACTACTCCTCCCAGGCCGCGCAGGCCGCCCAGGACGTCGCCGACCTCGGCGCGGCGATGCTGCCGGCCGCGATCGGCGTGGGGATCGTGAAGTACCGGCTGTACGACATCGACCGGATCTTCAGCCGGACGCTGGCCTACGCCATCGTCACCGGGCTGCTGGTCGGCGTCTACCTGGGCCTGGTGCTGCTGGCCAGCCTGGTCCGGCCGTCGTCCTCGCCGGTCGTGGTGGCGGGCTCGACGCTGGTGGTGGCGGCGCTGTTCCACCCGCTGCGCCGCCGGGTGCAGCGGGTGGTGGACCGGCGGTTCAACCGGGCCCGCTACGACGCCGACCAGATCGTCACCGCGTTCGCGGCCCGCCTGCAGGACGCCGTGGACCTGGGCACGGTCCGCGACGAGCTCACCGGCGTGGTGCATGCCGCGCTGGAGCCGTCCCACCTGTCGATCTGGCTCAAGGAGCCCTGATCTGCAGGTAGTCAGCCCGCAGTTCCCACAGGATCCGGCTGAACGTTCCGGGCCGATCGGCCAGCCCGGTGTGATCAGGCGGCCTGCCGTTCGGATCCCGCGGGGGCGCGGCGGATGAGCTTGCGTGCGGGTAGTTCGGGACGTCCGGCGTGGGCTGGACCGGCCGCCGTGCGGGACAGCACGGCGGCGTAACGGCCGGCGAGCGGTTCGGCGGTGACGCCGTGAGCGATCACGCTGAGTATCACCGTGACGGTGATGACGGTCACCGCGGGCTGGGCGATCGTCGAGCCCAGGTCCTCCTGGGCCAGCAGGGCGAAGATCACTGACGCCAGGCCGCGCGGGCCGAACCAGCCGGTGAACGCGACCGTCGGCCACCCCAGCCGGGTACCGGCCAGCGCGACCGCCACCGGGATCATCCGGATCAGGGTCAGGCTGAGTATGGCGTACACCACGATCTGCCACGTCAGGCCCTGAAGCGCAGGGACGACGGCGATGGCGCCGAACGCCAGCCAGACCAGCAGCGACACCAGGGCGCCCGCCTCCTCGACGAACGGGACCAGCGGAGACCCCTGCCGCCCGCTGGCGGTGCCGAACGCGAGCCCGCCGACGAAGGCCGCGATGAAGCCGTTGCCGCCCACGGCCAGCGAGCACGCGTACGCGCACACCGCCAGCGCGAGCACGGCCGAGCCGGCAAAGCCCTCGGCGGCCCAGCCGCGCGCACGCGCCGCCTTCACCAGCAGGCCGCCCACGCCGCCCACGGCCACGCCGATCACGGTGCCCAGCCCGAGCTCGGCCACGGCCCTGGCCACGCTGACCGCGCCGCTGACATGATCGGCCGTGGCCGCGCCCGCGAGGGCGACCAGCACGAACGGCGTGGCGATGCCGTCATTGAGCCCGCTTT